>Ga0070714_100002683_pt1 | contig 13108 bp, 11 predicted proteins | sample LARL83metaG_FD_65450 | JGI IMG/M metagenome (GOLD analysis project Ga0070714, IMG submission 65450) | Corn, switchgrass and miscanthus rhizosphere microbial communities from Kellogg Biological Station, Michigan, USA - LAR L8-3 metaG | ecosystem: Host-associated > Plants > Roots > Rhizosphere ... | reverse complement strand
GGGACGATCTCGGGGACGAAGATCACCAACATCGTCTGCGACGACGGCAAGGGCGGCTCGGTGCCGTGCGGGAGCGCGCCGAACGTCTTCCTCGGGCGCACCATTCCGAAGGTCGAGGGCGCGTTCAGCACGTCGCTCCGCTTCCTCACGAACTTCCGCGTCGCGGGGATGATCGACTTCAAGAGCGGCTACAAGAAGCTGAACGGCGACGAGCGCGTGCGCTGCCAGCTCTTCGGCCTCTGCCTGCAGAACTACGACTTCAGCTCCGGCCCCATCGACAAGGTCGCCGGCTACTACTACGGCTCCGGCTCGCCGGGGACGGTGATCGAGGACGCGAGCTTCACGCGCCTGCGCGAGCTCTCCGTCACGTGGACGATCCCGCAGGCGTTCGCGCACGAGCTGCGCGCATCGGACGCGTCGATCACGTTCGCGGGACGCAACCTGCACACCTGGACGAAGTTCCCGGGGCTCGACCCCGAAGCGTCGTTCCAGGGTGGGTCGCGCGGTGCCGGCCAGTGGAGCCAGGCGGTGCTGCCGCAGCTTCGGCAGTTCATCACCACCTTCAACCTCAGCTTCTGACCATGACGACCACACATCTTCGCACGTGGCGTCGCTCGGCGCGAACGCTGGCGGGGTGGGCGAGCGCAATCGCGCTCACTGCCCTGGTCGTCGCGTGCAACGACCTGCGAAACGCGCTGAACGTCACGGCGCCCGACAAGATCGACACGGGCGCGCTGCGCACGCCCGCGAACGCCCAGCTGCTGGTGAACAGCACGCAGGGCGACTTCGAGTGCGCGTGGGGCGCATTCGTGGTGGACGGCGGCTTCCTGAGCGGTGAGCTCATGGACGCGACGCTCACGGCGGCGCGCTACACGCTGCCCAAGCGCGCCGTCGATCCGAGCGAGACGTTCTACTCGCTCGGGGAATGCGATGGCCTCGGCGTCTACACGCCGATCTCGCGTGCCCGGTACACGGCCGACACGACGCTCACCCTGCTCAAGGGGTGGACCGCCGCGCAGGTCCCGGGGCGCGACACGCTGATCGCGCGCGCGGCCATCTACGCCGGCTACGACTACATCATGCTGGGCGAGCTGTTCTGCTCGGCGGCGGTGGACGTCGGTCCGGAGCAGAGCTCCAACCAGCTCTTCGCGCTCGCGGAGGACCGGTTCACGCAGGCACTCGCGGCCGCGAACACGATAGGGAGCGATTCGCTCAAGGCCATCGCGTACGCCGGTCGAGCACGAGCGCGACTGGACAAGGGTGATGCCGCGGGCGCCGATGCGGATGCGAAGGCGGTGCTCCAGCTCGACCCGAACTTCGTCTTCCTGGCGAAGGCCGACGCGGCGACGTCGATCCGGACCAACCGGGTCTACGCGCAGCAGAACGGGCTCGCGGTGTCGGTCGACACGGCGTTCCGTGGCCTGACGCTCCAGACGGTAGGCGGCGGCACCGTGCCCGATCCGCGGACGATCGTCACCGACGTGGGCAGGCCGGGCGGCGATCGCACCACCGAGGTGTGGATCACGAACAAGTATCCCACCGCCTCGACGCCGTTCGTGGTCTCGAGCTGGCAGGAGATGGATCTCATCATCGCCGAGGTCGAGGGTGGGTCGACGGCGGCGAACATCATCACCACGCTGCGCCAGGCGGTGGTGCCGAACGCAGCGCCGTACAATGGTGGCGGCTCGGTGAAGGACACCGTGATCGCCGAGCGCGAGCGGCAGCTCTTCCTCCAGGGATCGCACCAGTACGACGTGCGCCGGTTCAACGGCACGCCGAACCAGATCCAGCTGCTGCACAAGGCGGGCGATCCGTATCCGCATGGTGGCGGGACGTACGGGAGCCAGGTCTGTCTCCCGATCCCCGACGTCGAGACGTTGAACAACCCGAACTTCACCGGCAACGGCTGATCGAGCCGCGCCGACGCTCGGAACGGCACGCCCCGCGGAGTCAATGCTCCGCGGGGCGTGCTGCATTTTCGGGGGGCGTCGCGGGGCGTCGGTCGCTCCCGGGGGCGGTTACATTACATGGACGCACCACCCGGGGCGCCCGCGTCCCGCGTGGCGAGGCGTGTACCGCATCACGGTATCAGGCATCTTCAGGAGAGTTCTCGCGATGAAAATCGCGGTGTGCGTCAAGCGCGTCCCCGACATGGACGTCCGCTTCAAGATCGCCGCCAACGGCGCGTCCGTGGACGAGGCCGGGCTCAAGTTCGACATGAACGACTTCGACTCGTGGGCCGTCGAAGCGGCGCTGCAGATCAAGGACAAGGACGCGGCGACCGAGGTCGTCGTCATCTCGCTGGGCCCCGACGCGGTGCAGGAGACCATCCGCAAGGCGCTCGCGATGGGTGCCGATCGCGGCGTCGAGCTCAAGACGGATCACATCCCGTTCGACGGCTTCGCGATCGCGCGCGCACTCGCGAGCGAGCTGCAGGGCGGCGGCTACGATCTCATTCTCTTCGGCAAGCAGTCGGCGGATTCGTCCAACGGCGTCGTCGGCGCGATGGTCGGTGAGCTGCTCGGACTGCCGGTCGTCACCGCGATCTCGAAGCTCGACATCTCGGGCAGCACCGGAACGGCGAAGCGCGAGATCGAGGGCGGGCAGGAGTTCGTCGAGTTCCCGCTCCCGGCGGTGCTCACGATCGACCAGGGACTCAACACCGCGCGCTATCCCGCGCTCAAGGGCATCATGGCGGCGAAGAAGAAGCCGCTCGAAGTGAAGCCCGCGCAGCTCGGCGATCAGACGGTGACGGTGTCGCGCATGGAGCTCCCGCCGGAGCGCGCCGCAGGGCGCATCATCGGTGAGGGAGCGGCGGCGGTGCCGGAGCTGGTGCGCCTGCTGCAGACGGAAGCCAAGGTCCTCTAGGAGCACGAACGTGGCGAACATTCTTGCATTCGCGGAGACGCGTGGTGGTGAGCTCCGCAAGATCGCGCTCGAAGCGGTGACGGCCGCGCGCACGCTCGCCGATACGATCGGCGGGCAGGTGCACGCCTTCGTCGCCGGCGCGCCGGGCATCGCGAAGGCCGCGCAGCAGCTCGGCGAGTACGGCGCGGACGTCGTGGTCGTCGTCGAGCACGCGGCGCTCGAGAAGTACAACCCGGAAGCGATCGCCGCGACCGTCGCGGCGCGCGTGCAGGGCGGCGACTATCGCGCCGTCATCTTCCCCACGTCGGCGCTCGGGAGCGACCTCGCGCCGCGCGTCGCGGCGAAGCTCGGTGTCGGTCTCGTGACCGACGTCACCGACATCCAGGTGGAAGGCGACGCGCTCGTCGTGCGGCATCCGGTGAACATCGGGAAGGTCGTCGCCACCGTACGCATCACGTCGAAGCCGGCGCTCGTCGGCATTCGCGCGAACACCTTCACGCCGAAGCAGTCGCCGCGCACCGCGACCGTCGAGCAGATGCAGCCGGCCTCCGATCCTGCGGCGTCGCGCGTCGTCGTCAAGGAAGTGAAGCTCGGGAGCGGGACCAAGCTCGACCTCGGCGAGGCGCCGGTGATCGTGAGCGGTGGACGCGGGCTCAAGGCCGCCGAGAACTTCAAGCTCGTCGAGGATCTCGCCGCGGCGTTCGGCAACGCCGCCGTCGGTGCGACGCGCGCAGTGACCGACGACGGGTGGCGCTCGCACAGCGATCAGATCGGCCAGACCGGGCGACTCGTGAGTCCGCAGCTGTACGTCGCCGTCGGGATCTCGGGCGCGATCCAGCATCTCGCCGGCATGCGCACGTCCAAGACGATCGTCGCGATCAACAAGGACAAGGAAGCGCCGATCTTCAAGGTCGCCGACTACGGCATCGTCGGCGATCTCTTCGAGATCGTTCCCGCGCTCACGGCCGCGGTGAAGGAAGCCAAGGCGCGCGGGTGACGCGCGCCGCCACGGGGACGCAACGGTGAGTACTGCACACGGCATCTTCATCGCGGTCGTGGTGCTCGCGCTCGCGTTCTTCTCGTACAACGCGCAGCGCCTCGTTCGCTACATGCGCACGGTCGGTGCTCCGGAGGATCGGGGCGATCATCCGGGGACGCGCATCAAGAACCTGCTCGTCATCGGCATCGGGCAGGCCAAGATCCTGCGCGATCCGGTCGCGGGGCCGCTGCACGCGTTCGTCTTCTGGGGTTTCGTCGTGCTCACGGTCGGTACGGCGGAGATCATCGCGCAGGGGTTGTTCCCGGGATTCGATTACTCGCGTATCCTCCCCGGCCCGATCTACGGCCTCTACACGCTGTCGCAGGAGCTGTTCGCGCTCCTCGTCCTCGCGGCGGTGGCGGCGCTGCTGTATCGCCGGCTCGTCGTGCATCCCAAGCGGCTGCAGGGCGACGCGGTGCACGCGGGCGACGCGATCTTCATCCTCTCGATGATCGCGGGGCTCATGCTGAGCCTTCTCGCGCTCGGCGCCTTCACCTTCGCGCTGCATCCGGACGCGGCGTCGCTGTTCAAGCCGGCGTCGGTCGCGCTGTCGCACGTGGTCAGCGGGATGTCGCCGCACGCGCTGGAGATCGGGCGCGCGACGAGCTGGTGGGCGCACGCGCTCCTCATCCTCGTCTTCCTCAACTATCTCCCGTACTCCAAGCACCTGCACGTCATCACGTCGCTCCCCAACACCTACCTCTCGAACACGAGCGGGCCGGGGGCGAAGGGGGCGATGCGGTACATGGATCTGGAGGCGGAGAACGCCGAGCAGTTCGGCGCGGCGGATGTGACGCATCTCCGCTGGAAGAACCTGCTCGACGGATACTCGTGCACCGAGTGCGGGCGCTGCACCGCCGCATGTCCAGCGAATCTCACCGGGAAGGTGCTGAGCCCGCGCAAGATCATCGTCAACACGCGGCAGCGGCTCATGGAGCTCGCGCCGCTCGCGACGGGTGACTTCGGCGAGTTCGAGCATCCGCACCTCGATCGCGGCGAGGGCGGCGACGCGCGCGCGCAGGGCGAGGATGCGAACACGATCACCGCGGTGCTGGAGAATCGCCTCCTCGACAATTACGTCACCGAGGACGAGCTGTGGGCGTGCACGAGCTGCCGCGCGTGCGTGCAGGAGTGCCCGGTCTCCATCGATCATCTCGACATCATCAACGACCTCCGCCGCAACCTGGTCCTGATGGAGTCGCGATTCCCGCCCGAGATCCAGCCGGCGTTCGAGTCGCTCGAGCGGAACGGGTCACCGTGGTCGTTCGATCCCGGCGACCGCGCGAAGTGGGCCGATGGGCTCGACATCCCGACGATGGCGGAGATGGTCGAGCGCGGCGAGCGCCCGGAGGTGCTGTACTGGGTGGGATGCATGGGATCGTTCGACGACCGCGCGAAGAAGATCGCGGTCGCCTTCGCGCGCGTGCTGCAGGCGGCGCACGTGAAGTTCGCGATCCTCGGGCAGGAGGAGAAGTGCAATGGCGATCCCGCGCGCCGCATGGGGAACGAGTATCTGTACCAGATGCTCGCGCGCGAGAACATCGAGACGATGGATCGCTACGGCGTGCAGACGATCGTCACGAACTGCCCGCACTGCTTCCACCAGATCGGAAACGAGTATCCGCAGCTCGGTGGCAACTACGACGTCATCCACCACTCGACGTTCATCGAGCGGCTGCTGGAAGACGGGCGGCTGCCGCTCAACGGCGAGGGACGCGCGCTCACCGTCGCGTACCACGACTCCTGCTACCTCGGCCGCTACAACGACGTGTACGACGCGCCGCGCGAGACGCTCAAGCGCTCGCTCCCGGTCGTCACCCTCGTCGAGCCGCCGCGCACGCGGAGCCGCGGCCTGTGCTGCGGCGCGGGCGGTGGGCGCATGTGGATGGAGGAGAAGGAAGGGAAGCGCATCAACGTCGAGCGCACGGAAGAGCTGCTCGCGACCGGCGCCGACGCGCTCGCGGTCGCGTGTCCCTTCTGCATGACGATGATTCGCGACGGCGTGGCGGCGAAGGAGTCGGAGATTCCGGTGTACGACATCGCCGAGGTGGTGGCGGGGCAGCTGCGGTCGTAGCGCGCCGCCGTCGTACGAGGTGACGCCCTACCGCGTCACCTCGTACACGGTGATCGTCTGCCGCACCTTGCCGGCGAGGTAGGGGCGCGTCGCCGCGGTGTTGACGCCGAGCGAGATCTCGCGGCACGCGTCGACGAATGCGTTCGCGGCGACGCGCCCGGGATCGGCCACGTACGCCACGCCGCGCGGCGCGAGGAAACGGTCGATCGTGCTCGCCACGAGCGGGGCGTAGCGCGACTCGTACAGCACGTCCGACGCGAGCACGACGTCGAAGCGCGGGAGCGTCGCGGGGATCGCGCGCCAGTCGACGAGCGCCGTCTCGATCTCGCGCCCGAGATTGCGCCACGCGTTCGCCCGCGCGAAGAGGAGCGCGTCCTCGTAGTAGTCGGTCGCGACGACCTCGTGTCCCGCGAGCGCGGCGGCGATGCTGACGATACCGATCCCCGCGCCGAGCTCGATCGCACGCCCGCGCGGTCGCCGGTCGCCCATGACGAAGCTGGCGAGGACGGTGGACGATGGCCACAGCTCGGCCCAATACGGCAGCCGCTCGTCGCGCTCGAAGTCGGCTTCGCTGATCAGATCTTCGGCGCTGCGCGGACGGATGACGTTGATCGTGCGATCGCCGATCACGACGTCGTCGTTGACGGTGACGAAGCGACGCTCGAGCGACTTCACGAGCGCGGCGCCCGAGAGCGGTGGCATCAGCGTCAGACCGGGAAAGTGCTCGTCATGAGCGCGTCGCCCCGCAGCGGGATCGCGCGCAGCGTCTCGCCCGCGTCGTAGCGCGCACGCCCTTCGGGAACGACGAGAAGTGCGTTCGCGAGCGCCATGGACCGGAGCGCGCCGGAGCTCTGCGTTCCCGTGAGCCGCGCGCGCGACACGCCGTCGTCGTCCGTGTCGACGATCACGCGGAGGAAGTGCGTGAGGTCGCCCGTCACGTGCACCGCCTCGTGGAGCACCACCGGAATCGGACGCCGGAAGAGACGCGAGTGGCCGAGCATCTTGCGGATGGCCGGGCGGACGTAGAGCTCGAACGTCACCATCGCCGACACGGGATTGCCGGAGAGCCCGATCCACGGGCAGCCGTCGAGAATGCCGAATGCGAGTGGCCCGCCCGGACGGATGCGCACGCGCCAGAAGCGCTGCTCGGCGCCGAGCGACGCGAGAACCGATCGCGTGTAATCGCGCTCCCCGACCGAGACACCGCCGGTGGTGATGAGGAGGTCGCCGGCGCGCGCCGTCTCGATGCGGTCACGCAGCGATGCGGGATCGTCGGCGGCGATCCCCATGTCGCGCGGGACGCCGCCGGCCTCGCGCACGAGTGCCGGGAGCGAGTAGCTGCTCGACGACACGATGCGCTCGCCGCGTCGCACCATGTCGAAGCGGTCGAGCATGACGAGCTCGTCGCCCGACGTCACGATGCACACGCTCGGCCGACGATACACGCAGACCGTCGCCGTGCCCGCCGAGGCGAGGACGCCGATCAGCGCGGGAGTGAGGACGTCGCCGCGGGCGGCGAGCGTCGTCCCCGCGACGTAGTCCTCGCCGAGCGGGCGGACGTTGCGATTCGCGTCGCGCGCCGCGTGGATCGTGACGACGTCCATCGCGCGATCCGTATCCTCGATGCGAACCACCGTGTCCGCGCCGTCGGGAACCGGAGCGCCGGTCATCACGCGCACCGCCTTGCCACGCTCGAGCGCCGCTGCCGGTGGCGCGCCCGCGGGAACGTCGCCCACGACCGCGAGGCGCGCCGGCAGCTCGCTCAGGTCGGCGGCGTGCACCGCGTAGCCATCCATGTTGCTCGTGCGCCACGCGGGGAGCGAGATCGGCGCGCGAACCTCCTCCGCCACGACGTGGTCGGCCGCCATGCCGAGCGGGATGCTCTCCACCGACATGCGCGGGATCGCATCGAGGATGCGCGAGGCCGCTTCCGCCGCGCCGATCGGCGCGGCGCCAGAGGAACCGCTCACGCTCGACACGATCCCGTCACCGGATGCTCACCTGAACGATCGCCCGCGTGCTCACTCGCGGAACGAGGCGAGCGCTTCGGCGATGAGATCCGCGGTGTGCGTCACCGAATCCGACGGCGTCGTCCACTTGTTCGCGAGGGTGCTGAAGATGAGCTGCCGTCCATTCGCGTCCGTGACGTATCCCGACAGCGAGCGCACCCACTGCAGCGATCCCGTCTTCGCGTGGACGTCGCCGGCCGCCGGCGTTCCCTTCATGCGATTGCGGATCGTCCCGTCCACGCCCGCGATCGGCATCGCCGCGTAGTACGCGGGGAAGTCGGGATTCGCGCGCATCACGTCGAGGATGCGCACCAGTGTGGCGTTCGAGACGAGATCGGCGCGCGACAGCCCGCTCCCGTCATGCAGGATGTAGCCGTCGGGGGGGATGCCCCAGTCGGTGAGCTGTCGCCGCACGACCGCGAGCCCGCTGTCGGCGGTCCCGACGCCGGTCTTCTCCAGTCCCACGGTGCGCAGGAAGATCTCGGCGATCTGGTTCTGTGACGGCTTGAGCAGGGCGGGGAGGATCTCGCGCAGCGGCACCGAGTGATACACGAAGAGCGTGTCCTGCCGCACTGTGTCGCGCGAGATGGCGCTGTCGGCGACGCCCTGCGCGATGCGCACGCCGCGCTGCTGGAGCGCCTGCTGCAGCATGAGCAGATAGTCGTGCGTCGGATCCTTGCTCGTGACGAGCATCGTCGTGTCACCCTGCGGGCGGTGCACGACCGTCGGCGTCATCCCCTCGTTGTAGTACAGCTCGTCCACGCCCGCGCCGTAGTCGTAGACCAGATCGTCCCACGCCCACCCCTCGCCCCACGGTGCGTCGGGGAAGTTGTTCGCGCCGGAGTACAGACGACCGGTGACCGAGTGCACGCCGTGCGCGACGATCGAGTCCGCGAGCTCGCCCATCGCCGCCTGCGCGCTGCCGCGCATGTGATCGCTGAGCGTCGGATCGCCGCGGCCGGTGACGACGAGATCGCCCTGCAGCACGCCGTTCCGCACGGGGCCGTGCGCCGCGAAGGTCGTGAGATAGCGATAATCGCCGCCGAGCTGCGTGAGCGTGACCGCGGAGGTCACGATCTTCATGTTCGACGCCGGGATCATGAGGAGCTGCGCGTTGTGCGCGTAGATCGTGTCGTTCCGCGCCGGATCGACCACGAGCACCGCCCACTCCGCGGTGCGGAACATCGGCTTGTCGACGAGCGAATCGATCGTGTGTCGCAGCTGCGCGCGCGCGGAGAGCCGCGCGGGCGTCGCCGCCGGCGTCACGGGCGCGCACGCGGCGCCGGCGAGGGCCACGGCCGCGATGGCCGTCGTGCGTCGAAGCGCGTCAGGCCGCATAGGTCACCCGCAGCGAGGGGTCCTCGGAGATCGTGACGGTCGTGACGCGGGCGCTCATGCCGGCGCTGCGCATCGAGGACTCCACGCGATCGAAGATGAAGCGCGCGAGGTTCTCACCCGACGGGACGAGCTTCCCGTCGGCGAATTCGGGGACGTCGAGATTCACGTTGCGATGGTCGAAGCGGTCGTGGACTTCGCGTGCGAGGATGGAGTCGAGCGCGCCCAGGTCGACGACGAAGCCGGTCAGCGGATCGATGTCACCGCTGACCGTGACGTCGCAGACGTAGCTGTGGCCGTGATAGTGGGGCCACGCGCACGGGCCGAACGTCGCCTCGTTGCGCGCGTCGTCCCACTCCGGGCGACGATAACGATGTGCCGCCGCGAACGTGACGCGGCGCGTGAGGGTGCAGAGTGGCATAGACCATCAAATCTGCACCCGACCACCGTCTCGTGCGACACGTGCCGCGCCATGGGGATGGCGCGGCACGCGGGCTAGAACGAGTCCTGCTCCGCGTCGTGCGGGATGCCGGTCTCGTCGCGCCCTTCGGGCGTCGGTGAGTCCGGCGGAATCCACGGAATCGCTTCCTCGCTCGCGGCCATGCGATCGTGCGTCCCGTAGTACTCGCCTTCCTGCTCGACCTCGAGATGCTCCGACGTGTCGCTGAACGGGCGGGGCATGTCGCCCAGCAGGATCCCGTCGTGCTCCGCCTCGTCCGCCTCGTGCTCGTCGGCCGCTTCGGGGCTCGTGGGACGACGGAGCTCGTCCACGACGAGCTGGCTCTCCACGTTCGTGAGCCCGATCCGATCGGCCACGACCCGCTCGGCGATGCGCTTCTCCTGATCGGTCCCCACGCGCCCGGTCAGGATGACCTTGTCGCCGCGGACGTGGACGTTGATGTCGAGCGGGTCGATCGACCGGTTGTCCCGGAGCGTCTCGCGCACCTGCCGACGCAGCTCGTCGGGGTTCAGGTCTTCCGAGTCGAAGATGTTTTCGTAGTCGCGTTCCATGATGGCGCCTCCTTCGCCCCTCTGGTGCAAGGCGAGTGCCCGGGGCAGGGCCCCGGCGGGCGCCTCAGCGGAAGAGCGGGATCGACAGGCCGGCGGTGTAGGCCCAGTTCGTCCGGAAGCCACTGCGCGCCGTCCCGGTGGCCAGCAGCGGCGAACCGGCGCTCGCACCCGTGGTCGTCGTCGGCGCAACGAAGTACGCGCCCGGATACTTGTTCTGGTACAGCGTGGGACCGGCGAGGAGGCGCAGCTCGAGCCCGTTCCCCGGGTGGATGCGGAAGCCGAGGTCGCTCCGGATCGCGAACTGCGTCCCGAAGTTGTACGGATCGCGCTTCGTCGTCTTCGACGCCGTCGCGACGCCGAGGCCGACGTCGACCGTGGGGATGATCCCGTGCCACGTGCGCTCGCCGGTGAGGTCGAGGGCGAAGCCGAGGTCGCCGAGCCAGAGGGGATTGGAGACGTCGCCGAGATCGCGGGTTGCCGGCGGCTGACTGGGATCGAACGTCTCGCGATGCGTGCTCACGCGATCCAGGCGCACGTAGAAGCGCGCGGGGCCGCCGACCGGGATGTCGTAGCGCACGCCGAACATGGGACCGCTCCGCGGCGTTGCCCCGATCTCGTCCTTCTGCGTCTGGAAGTAGCCGCCCTCGAAGGTGAGCTGCTGCGACGGCTTGATGTCGCGGAACGGGCTCTGCGACGGCGTGTGCCCCACCACCTGCTGGGCGGCGAGGGGCGTGACGGCAGCGAAGCCGGCGACGAGCGCGGCGAGAACGGGAAGAGCGCGGGACATTGATTGGTGTGTGGCGCCACGACGCGTGTGCGTCGCGGCCAGGGAGGTGCCGATCACTTCCACGGCGCCAGCGGCGCCGTCTCGGTCACGGGTGCGAGAAGATCCACGCCCGTCATCTCGGGCGGCACGTCGATCCCCATGAGCGTGAGCACCGTCGGGCCGACGTCGCACAGCGCGCCGCCGTTGCGGAGCGTGGGCTCGTCGCCGGTGGGATCGAAGAACACCACGGGAACCGGATTGCTCGTGTGCGCGGTGTGCGGACCGCCGGTCGCGGGATCGATCATCTGCTCGGCGTTGCCGTGGTCGGCGGTGACGATGAGACGCGTCCCCGATCGGCGCGCGCTCTCGATGATGCGCGCCAGACACGCGTCGATCGTCTCGACTGCGGTGATCGTGGCTTCCATCGAGCCGGTGTGTCCCACCATGTCGGCGTTCGCGAAGTTGCAGAGCGTGAAGTCGTGCGCCCGGGCGTCGAGCGAGGTGCAGAAGACGTCGGTGATTCCCGCGGCGCTCATCTGCGGCGCGAGATCGTACGTCGCCACTTTCTGGCTCGGCACCAGGATGCGCTCCTCACCCGGATAGGGAGGCTCGCACCCACCGTTGAAGAAGTAGGTCACGTGCGGATACTTCTCCGTTTCCGCCGTCTTCAGCATGCTGCGGCCCGCTTCCGAGATCACCTCGGCCACGATGCGCGACATCGAGAATGGCGCGAAGGCCACCGCCACGTCGAACGTCGCGTCGTATTCGGTGAGCGTCGTCACCGAGACGCGAGGACGCGCGCTGACGTCGAAGCCGTCGAACGCCGGATCGGTCATCGCGCGCACGAGCTGGCGCATGCGATCCGAGCGGTAGTTGAAGCAGATCACCGCGTCGCCGTCGCGCATCGGGGCGACGGGCGCGCCGTCCTGCTCGATGACGACCGGGATGATGAACTCGTCGGTGACGCCGTTGTCGTACGCCTGCTGGATGACCTCGAGCGGATCCGTCGCGCTCGGACCGACGCCGTCGACCGCGGCGCGATAGAACAGCTCCGTGCGCTGCCAGCGCTTGTCGCGGTCCATTCCATAGTAGCGACCACCCACGCTGGCGACGCGTGCCCGCCCGCGAGCGTACGCGAGGAGGTCGCGCATGTAGCCGTACGCCGATTTGGGGAGCGTGTCGCGCCCGTCGGTGAGGAGGTGCAGCGCGACGTTCGGCACATGCTGCCGCTCGGCGAGATCGATCATCGCATAGAGATGCGCGTCGATCGCGTGGACGCCGCCACCGCCCAGGAGCCCCATGATGTGGAGCGTCCCGCCGTTGGCCTTCGCCGTCTCGCACGCGGCGACGAGCGCCGGGTTGCGGAAGAACGAGCCGTCCTCGATCGCCTGCGAGATGCGCACGAGATCCTGCGGGACGACGCGACCGGCGCCGAGGTTGAGATGTCCCACCTCGCTGTTGCCCATCTGCCCCGCGGGGAGTCCTACGCGCAGACCGGAGGCTTCGAGCAGCGACCGGGAACGCAGCGACCAGAGCGCATCCCACGTGGGGGTGCGCGAGAGCGCGATGGCGTTCCCTTCGCGCTCGGGGCGGAATCCCCACCCATCCAGCACGATCAGCGCGACAGGCGACGTTGGCGCTCCGGCCATGATCTCCGTGATTGTGTCGAGAAGGAAGTAACGGCAGCCATGCCTACGAACCGTCCTAATCTACGCGACCTCCCACATAGACGTCACCTCCGCACGGTGCCCCGCACGAGCGTGCGCACGCGGTCGCGTGCGCCGCGAGCGGTGCGCATCGCCGGCATCGTCGTCGGCATCGCCGCCGCGTTGCTCGCGTCGGCCACGCTCGGCGCGCAGCAGGCGAGCCAGCAAGCAGGCGGGGTGCAGTCGGTGACCGGAGCTGCGCCGTCGAACGTTCAATCGACTTCGCAGCCCGCGACCCAGCCGGCGCGCCGTACCGCGGCGACCGCGGCAACCCAGCCCGCTCCTTCGAGTGATGCCGGC
>Ga0070714_100002682_pt1 | contig 13112 bp, 8 predicted proteins | sample LARL83metaG_FD_65450 | JGI IMG/M metagenome (GOLD analysis project Ga0070714, IMG submission 65450) | Corn, switchgrass and miscanthus rhizosphere microbial communities from Kellogg Biological Station, Michigan, USA - LAR L8-3 metaG | ecosystem: Host-associated > Plants > Roots > Rhizosphere ... | reverse complement strand
CGGGCGATCCGGGTGAGGTCCCCGATGCGCCGCCGATCGGGCGGCCGCTGGATAATACGCGGGTATTCGTCCTGGACGGCTGGCTCGTCCCGGCGCCTGCCGGGGTGCTCGGGGAGCTGTACGTGGCCGGGGCCGGGCTGGCCCGGGGGTACCTGGGGCGGGTGGGGCTGACCGCCGAGCGGTTCGTGGCGTGCCCGTTCGGGGCGGGCGGGGAGCGGATGTACCGGACCGGGGACCTGGCGCGGTGGACGGCGGGCGGGGAGCTGGTGTTCGCGGGGCGGGCTGATGACCAGGTCAAGGTCCGCGGGTTCCGGGTCGAGCCCGCCGAGATCGAGGCTGTCCTGGCCGGGCACCCGGCGGTGCGGCAGGCCGTGGTGACGGTGCACGAGCCGGTGCCTGGCGACCGGCGGCTGGCCGCCTACGTGACCGCCGCGGACGGCAGCGGCGGGCTCGCCGAGGCGGTCCGGGATTACGCGGCCCAGCGGCTCCCCGACTACATGGTGCCCGCCGTGACCGTCCTGGACGAACTGCCGCTGACCCCCAACGGCAAGCTGAACCGCGCCGCGCTACCCACCCCGGACACCGCGAGTCCGGCCCCGGCCCGCTCCGCGAGCTGGGCGGTACAGCTCGAACAGACCTTGTGCGAGACGTTCGCCGAGGTTCTCGGGGTAGAGCAGGTCGGGGTCGATGATGAGTTCTTCCGGCTGGGCGGACATTCGCTGCTGGCGGTGCGCCTGGTAGAGCGGCTGCGGACCCGGGGGGTGTCGATCTCGGTGCGCGATCTGATCGCCGCGCCGACGGTCCGTGGAATCATGGAGCGGATGAGCCTGTCCTCGGTCCAGGACTCGCTCAGCGTTCTGCTGCCCATCCGGGCCAAGGGCGACGGTCCGATCCTGTTCTGCATCCATCCAGCCGCCGGGCTGAGCTGGGGCTACATGCCCCTGGCCCGGCACATTCCCGAGACCTGGCGGCTCTACGGGCTGCAAGCACGAGCGCTCGACGGCACGAGCGAGTTCCCTGATTCCGTCCGCGACATCGCCGCCGACTACATCGAGCAGGTAAAGACCGTGCAGCCGAGCGGGCCCTACCGCCTGCTCGGACACTCCTTCGGCGGGATCGTCGCCCATGAGATGGCCGCCCAGCTCATGGAAATGGATGAGGACGTTGCCCTCATCGTCGGGGACGCCTACCCTCTCGGGCAGCTCAGCGAGGAGGCGGGCGAAGCCGATCGAAAGCGACCAGATCCGGAGGAATTGGAGGAAAGGCAGAAGGCTGGCACGCTTGACCTGGTACGGGAAGAAGCCGGCCACGTCCTCGGGGCCATTTCAGAAGAAGAGCTGCTGGTCCTCGCGGATATCTTCCACAAGAGCGCGATGCTCGCGAAGACACATACGTACTCCCGGTTCGACGGGGACATGCTCCTTCTCGTCGCGCCCGTGGGGAAGAAGATCAGGGGCAAGTACGGCGACGACATTTGCTTTACGGCTCTCTGGGAGCCGCACGTGTCCGGGGAAATCTCGGAAGTACGCTTGCCCTGCGGGCATAAAGAGATACTCAGGCCCGAGATGCTAGCCGAAGCATGGTCCGGCATCTCCGCCTGGCTGGGGCTGCGCCAGTAACATCCCTGCCTGGCTGGCCCGCACGAGGAACAACCCTGTTGCTCGGGGGAAGGGGGGCGACGATGATTCCGCTGGCGGTACCCGAGGAGGTCATCGACTCGGCATCAGGGATTGCCGCAGCGGCCACCGCGCACCTAGAGTCGGCCTAGCACCTGGCCGCGGGGCAGCGGGCGTTGGGCAGCGAATTCGGCGGCACCGGCCTGCCCCGGTACCCGGGGCATCACGGAGCGGCCGTGGCGTTAAGTACCGGGCCTCACTCCGCCGAGTTCAGGCACGTTTTCACGGTTGCTATGTCCGCGAGCCGCCGATCCCGGAACCATGCTTCGTAGGCGGCTCTATCGGAATCGAAGTGGTTGTCGAGTGCCTCGACGTATGTATTGTCTTTCGGCGCGGTACCAGCGAGCGGGTGCAGGTGCTCGATGACAACATTCTCACAATACGCTAGGCAGCCGGCACCCTCGCCCAGGTCTTTCCACACGTTGTCAATCCAGTAGTGTCGGCAGGCGGGGAGGCAGAACCAGCCAAGTGCCTTCACGATGTCCGATCGGATGACCACTGCGGTAGGAAGATTAGAGCCCTCATGCAGATCATTGCCATAGGCGATGGCTCCGGCGCCTGTCAGCTTCCTGTCCCAGCCGATGACTTGCGGTCGGTGATCATCTCCGAGAGATGCCAGGAAGCGATACCGGTCTGCATACTTCAGGGCCAGGTGGTTCGTCCAGCCGGTAAGGTCATTCCGCGGGCCTGTGTGCCACCATACGCGCTGGCCGGTCGTGCCCTTGTCTACAGCGCTTCTTAGCGCCTCGTACTTGGCGACGTCGTCATCATTGTCATAGGCGACAGCAACATCGGTCTGCAGACTCGCATTTGTCAGTGCGTCATGCAGCATTCCCTCCAGCTGCCTGGGCCGACCGCGGCTCGGGGTGATGATCAGCAGGTCCCGCATGCCGTAACGCCTTTCAGGGATGATGTCATCTACTATGATACGGTTACCGTTTCGGATATGCCCGCGATCCACCGCCTGGTCCAGGGCCCTGTGGGTCGCGGACCATGCCATGTGTCCCAGCCGGCCAGGCGTTCAACTGAGGCACCGCACCATTTGGACATGGGTCCGGGCCAATCGACCTGCGGCGGGCCTGCTGTTAGCATGTTTCCACATCAGATCCGCGAATCAAAGGATCCGGCTGCCGATGCATATAGTTCATGTAGTTAATATCACCGAAAAAGGTGAGTCCGGTATCGATAAGCATGTGTCACTTATAGTTGCCGAGCAGAAGAAGAACGGACTTACCGTCAGTTTGCTGGTTAACCGTGAGGGGGAACTCGCCGAAGCGTGCCGCAAGCAGTCCATGCCAGTGGAAATAGTAGACAGCCTGCGCATGTTCGATCTATCGGGAGACCCGCGGCTCGCACCTCCTTCGATCAAGAATGTAACGCACTCGTTGCTTACCAAGTTTCAAAGCCTTAATCCGGACCTTGTCCACTTCCACACCCATCCGGCTGCCACCCACGGAATTCCGGCGGCAAATCTGGGCCGAATTCCATGTATATTTACAAACCATGCGAACAAAGCCCCCGGCACTCGGGGGATTAACCCCATGATTCAATGGCGGCAGATGGGGATGGACTTCTCGTTGATATGTGTATCCGCCAGCGATTTTGAGTTCATAAAGAGCTCGGGCTTTCCCGAGGAAGATATTTATTACGTCCCGCTGGGCACGAAGAGCATGGCGCCAGAGCCTCGCGAGGAGGGCCTTCCCGTAAATCGACCGAACCTCATATTCGTGGGAGGCCTGTCCATCAGGAAGAGGGCCGATATAGCAATCCTGGCGGTTGCGGGATTGCGGCGGAGGTACGGCGACGACTGCCCTGTGCTAAACATCTACGGAGAAGGATATGAGCAAGAATACTGTGCGGAGCTGGTGAGCCTGTTCGAATTGGAGGACCTTGTCAGGTTTCGTGGATTTCAGCCGAATATTCTTGAGGAGTGTCCCGCTACAGATATCCTCGTCATGTCATCTGTAACCGAAACCGGACCCCTGGTCGTCCTGGAGGCAATGAGCCGCGGGATGCCCGTCGTGGCGACCGATGTGGGTAACGTGGCCGCGATGATACCGGATCCGCGATATGGCCGCCGGATCCGGCCGCAGTCTGTCATCGCGCTGGCCGACGCGATAGATTCACTTATATCGGATATTAATGACGGACGGTTTGATCCGAACCTGCCCGCCGAGCGGCATCGGTTGCTTTTCACAACTGAGAAAATGGCTCAGCGCACCGAGACAGTGTACAGGAGCGTGCTAGCCAAGAAGTCCTCCAAGTTCGCTACCCGCGCTATCCGGTAATGGCATTACTCCCTTAGGTCATGCGCCAGAACCGTAATCCTCGCTCTGGCCGACCCTTACCTTGACTCCATGCGCGGCAAGTACTGACATTACGCGATCGGGGTCGTCTGGAGTAATGACCGGCCTTATCTTCTCATTGAGGTAAATGATAAGCGCAAATTGCTTGCTGGATCGATTCGGATCAGCGTTGAACCAGTGGACATGGTCATGGATGCCGTGCTCTGGAACCCTCCTTCTTCTTCCCATGGCCTCCAGCGGGATCTCGAGTACCTCCAGGATAGCGTCGTAATCGATGCGCCTGTCCCGCCATGTGTAGTAGCGGTGGAGGATGATGTCATGGTCTGTGCATGTGACCCGGCCATCGTCATAATCTGTCATGCGCATAAGCATACTTGGAATCAGCTTATGCCGCATGCGCCAGCTCGCTAGCGGTGCTCCCGCCCGAGCACCTCGAAGTCAGGACTGCTCCACTCGAGGATAAGACGCCGTTGCTCCTGCTCGCTGATGATCCTCAGCCTTCCTATCGTTTCATGCGGATCTCGCACGATGCTCTGAAGCAAAGTTACGAAATGCTCGCCTAGACGCCCGATCTCATCGTCATCGAATCGTGCGGTGGCGTACTGGAGATGGCCGCTGATGCCGCTTGCCGAGTCTCGCATAGTGAGAGATAGATCGAATTTTGTCATTCCGGCGACGGCGCCGTCGATGCTTGCGTCGTACGTCACATCAGCACCTAGCGCCCGAGCATTCTCAGCGCCGAAGGCATCGGACAAAGGTATGTTCTGGTAGACGAAAGCGGCCTGGATGAGTGGGGTGAGGCTTGTGTGAGATGCAGCTTCCGATGCCAGCAAGATATCGCCGAATAGTACGTCTTGCGCGAATGCCGACGCTACCTCGGTGCGCATACGTGAAATTACATCGACGACACTTGGATTGCCGGACAGGTCGCAGCGCAGAATCACAGTGTTGGCAAAGAATCCGATTACATGGTGGAACTCATCCTGATCCCGGCCGCTGGTTATCGTGCCTATCGCAAAATCGGTCTGATTAGCATGCCGGTAAAGAAGAACTGCCCACGCCGTCAGCAGTACCGTATACAAGGTGCAGCGCTGTTCCCAGGCTAGATCCTTGAGGCGTGACGCCAGCTCAGCCGGTACCAGGAATTCCTGTGAGTCCGCACTATAGTCGGGAGCCGCCCGGGGCCCGCGCCGTTGCTGGTCAAGCTGCAGTGGCGGCAATCCGGCCAGGTGCTCACTCCACCATGCCAGCCGTTCCTGGTAGGCCTGCTCCCGACGCCATGTCTGCTGCCAGCGGACGTAATCGCCATATTCCGGCGTATAGCCAGGCCAGGGCACGTCCTGTCCGAGATGCCGTGCGCGGTAAGCCCGGCCCAGCTCAGTCAGGAAGATCCTCACGGACCAGCCGTCCGTGATTATGTGGTGCTGCGTTACGAGAAGAACATGATCGTCGTGCGCCAGCGCGATAATCGCGACGCGTATCAATGGTCCGCGGCTGAGATCGAACGGCTGCCGCTGGTGCGCGTAGGTAAGCTCGTCCGCCGCGCTCGCTTTTGCTTCCAGGCTGTGATCTCGCAAATCAAAATATTCCACCTCGACGGCAGTGTCGCTTGAAACGATTGCTCGCGGGGCACCGGCGGTCACCGTGAAACTGGTACGCAGTGCTGCATGGTGAGCCACGATATCGCGGATGGTGAGAGCGAGCATCTCGCGATCAAGGGCGCCTCTCCATAGCAGCCGGAAGTGAACGTTATAAAGCGAGCTCGCACCCATTCTGCGCTCGACGAGCCATAGCCGCTCCTGGCCGCTGGATAGCGGGATGTCATGATCTTCGGCGACGGGTGCCTGCGCGGCCGTGGTGAATTGTTTAGGAGACCCTATCCGCAATAGGGCAACCAGATCGCCCTTATGGAGGATGACCTCTTCTCGGAGTTCGCTCGTCATCGCGCCTGCCGGTGCGCGATAGGCAAGCTTATCGCCTTGCAGCCAGAATGCTATTCCCATCCTGGCTGCGATCAGTAGCAGTTCGCTGGTATTCACAGGAAGTCTTGCTCGTAGGCTTCGGCGGAGTCGGCCGAGGGTCCATTTTGCCCGTTGACTTCCGATGCCAGCCACGTCGGCGGCCTGGCGGCCGGAGCCGATTCGTCACCGAAGCCGAGCATGGTCGTCAGGAACCGGGTGAGTTCCCTGGGTGTCGGATAGTCGAAAAGCAGGGTGGTGGGCAGTTGCCGCCCGGCGGCGGCTGCGATACGGCTGCGCAGGTGAGTGGCCTTAACCGAGTCGAGTCCGACATCTTTCAGTGGCTCGTCGGCTGGTAGCTCGCGGTCGGCGGACCGGTCAAGGACACTGCCGATCTCACCGATGACCAAGGCCAGGAGGGTCGGCTCGCGGGCCGCGGCAGGCAAGGACAGCAAGCGCTGGCTGAGCGTGACAGGGCTGAACGTGAAAGTGCTGAGCGACTGGCGCGGCGTCACGGGATCCGGCCCGGACGTCGCGTATCCCGCCGATGCCGGCTGGCCGGTCGTGGAAGCATGACTGGCATGCCGCGTCGGCCAGTGGAAAATCGTGGGCAGCGCGCCGGTGAGCAGCAGGTCTCGTGTCAGGCGTCGCTGTACTTTTCCGCTTGTGGTCTTGGGCAGTGCGGCAGGCCGCAGGAAAGCCATCTGAGACACGGTCACTTCGTGCTCTTCCCACACCGCCTGTGCTATATCCGCCGCGACGCGCGCCAGGTCGCCGCGCAGCTGGCTCATTGTGACCTCCGCGACGATTCCGAGGCCCTCCGTTCGCTCGGCCGTCAAGGCAAAGGCCACACTGCAACCGGTGCGTATCGCAGCGTTGCGCTCCACGGTCGCTTCGATATCTTGCGGATAGTGGTTCCTGCCAAAAATGATGACAATGTCTTTTAGCCGGCCCGTGATAAATACTTCACCGTTCCTGAAGAAGCCGAGATCGCCGGTCCGCAAGAAGGAGGTGTTGCTTCGCGTCGGCAGGACCGCGTTGAAGACGGACTCCGTAGCGTCTGGATTATTCCAGTATCCCCTCGTCACATGGCTTCCTGCTACCCAGATCTCTCCTATCCGGTCAGGCGGGCATTCGCTCATGGTATCGGGATCCACGATGGCGATGCTCTGTCCTGGCACGGATTTTCCGCAGCTTACAGTCATACGGGTGGCAGCGGACTCATTCTCAGCCGGGACAATCCGGCCCTGCTCAATACTGGCTTTGTCGAGCGTCATTCCCGCGGCCGGGCCGAGGTGGCATCCTGATACATATAGCGTTGCCTCTGCGAGTCCGTATGACGGGAAGAACGATGACCGGCGGAATCCGGCCGGGCCGAAAACGCGGCAAAATTTGTCGAGCGTCTCTGCGCGTACCGGCTCCGCCCCGTTGCAGGCCACTTCCATCGATGAGAGATCAATATCCTTGATGTTCTCGGGATCTAGCTGGCAGCACAATTCATAGCCGATATTGGGCGAGAAGGTAAATGTTCCACGATATCTCGAGATAGCGCGAAGCCAGCGGGCAGGATCGTGCGCGAACGCTACTGGTGGCATGATGACCGTGAAGAGGCCCTGCCAGAGCGGCATAAGCACGCAGCCGATGAGCCCCATGTCATGATGAACTGGCAGCCAGCTCACGCAGCGCGTTCCCGGATGGTTGTCGAATAGCGTACTCATCATCCCGATATTGGCTGACAGGTTCTCGTGCGCCACGATCACCCCGTTCGGGGTGGCGGTTGATCCCGACGTGTACTGAAGGAAAGCGACGTCGGCGGGCATGACCGAGGGCGCCTGCCAGTGCGCCGCGGACGTTGTGAAGGTATCGGTGACGCGCCACGGCAGGCCTAGCGTCTGCGCGGCGCCCTTCAGGTGGGCGTTGCGCACGGCCTTCGCGTTGGTCAGTGCTATCGCGGCCCCCGCATCCGCTGCTATGGCGGACAACCGGCCGAGATGGCGTGCGTTCTGGGGGGCGAATACCGGGACGGCGATCGTCCGGGCATACAGGCAGCCGAGGTAGGCAACCAAGAAATCTAGGCCAGGCGGAAAGCAGAGCAGGACCCGGCTGTCTACGGCCAGGAACTCCTGTAGATTGGCCGCCGTCCGCCGAGCCTCGTAATCAAGCTCAGCATAGGTCAGGGACGCGGTCTGGGTTTCGCCATCTCCGAGAAATACTATAGCCGGCTTGTCGGGTATTTTCTCACTCCAATGGCGAATTGCCTGAACCAGGCTACTGAAATCCGGGCACCATGGCCCGGTTATCGATTCCGGCATTGTGCAGGCTTCCTTTTAGTCATCGGCAGCTGGGTTCAGTTTCCGTGGATATGCCTGCAGGCGTCAAGCATTGACGCCGCGTTGCGCTCCGCAACCGGCAGATCAGCAGGTAAGAGAGGAGTGCGGCGCCGGGCGGATGTTCAACTGCGAAGCTGGCGGGAGTAGTTGAACGACGGCCTCACCGTGGCCATACAGGTTCTATACGTGTATCTGTGCCGTGATGCTAGGCTCTGTATGCAAACACGAATCCGGACCCACAGGAGTTCAGTAAAAGTCGGGACAGACCGGAGGTCATGCCGAATGTCTTTCCTAAAAGGCGGCCGGGAGAAAGATCACCCGAAGGAAGAACGCGCGAACTTCCGGGTGATGTACGGATACGTCCGGCCGCACCGGTTCCTGCTGGCAACAGCCGGAGCCCTCTCCCTGGCCACCTCGGCGAGTAGCCTGGTCCTTCCGCTCGTGGTGCGGGACCTGATTGCTGATTTGTCCAGCCATCGCGGCATAGCGACCCTGATCCTGGCCATGTGCGGGCTCGTGGTGGCTACCGCGGCGCTGGGTACGCTCGGTAATTATGTCCTGCGGCGCGGTGCCGAGTCTATCGTCCTCAGTGCGAGAAATAGGCTGGTAGACCGCCTGCTGAGGCTTACCATCGGCGCATTGGACCGGTCCGAGCCCGGCGACCTGATCTCGCGCGTCACCGCGGACGCGACCCTGCTGCGCGATGCCATCGCGTCGGCTTTCGTGGGAGCAACCACCGGGGTCCTGACGGTACTGGCCACGCTCGCGCTGATGGGCTTCGTCGATCCGCTGTTGCTCCTGGTGAGCTGGGGAGCCATGACGTGCGCGGGGATCCTGGTCGCGCTGGTCGCACCCAAAGTCGGCAAGGCCACTGAGCTGGCTCAGGCTGCCGTTGGCGAGATGGGAGCGGGCCTGGAGCGAACGCTGGGCGCGTTGCGAACCGTGAAGGCGAGTGGCGCGGAGCCCCGGGTCGCGATTAAAGTGCACGCGGCCGCCTCCGATTCCTGGCGTTCCAATGTGCGGGCCGCCAAGTGGGAAGCGCTGATCCTCAACGGTGCCGTGGTGGCGGTCCAGGGTGCATTCCTCGTCGTCCTCGCCGTGGGCGGCGCTCAGGTTGCCGCGGGAAAGATCAGCATTGGTACCCTGATTGCCTTTTTGCTATACGTGTCTTTCCTCATGTCACCGATTACGCAATTGATTATAGCGATCACGTCGTATCAGATCGGTACGGCTGCGGTAGCCAGAATTCAGTGGGCGGAACGGCTTCCTGTCGAGCAGCTCGAGCTGGACGAGCCGGCCGCCGATCCAGGTCACCCGGCCTCAGTCGAGTTCGACCACGTGCATTTCGGCTACCGGCCCGAGCTGCCTGAGGTGCACCATGGCGTGACATTTACCGTCCCGCCGGGTGGCATGACCGCCTTTGTCGGTCCATCGGGTGCGGGTAAGACTACGGTCTTCTCGCTTATCGAGCGTTTCTACGAACCGAATTCCGGCCAGATTCTGATCAATGGCAGAAACATCAAGGACTGGCCGCTGAGCACGCTCCGGTCGGCGATCGGATACGTCGAGCAGGATGCGCCGGTGCTTTCCGGCACGCTGCGGGAGAACCTTGTATTCGGGGCGCCGGGGGCTACCGCCGAAGAGGTGAACGAGGCCGTGCGGATCACCCGGCTTACGGATTTGGTCGAGCGCATGCCGGATGGGCTGGAGACCGAGGTGGGTCACCGGGGGACGAGGTTGTCCGGTGGTGAGCGTCAGCGGGTAGCGATCGCGCGGGCATTGCTGAGGCGTCCGCGGCTGCTCCTGCTCGATGAGGCTACCTCGCAGCTTGACGCGATCAACGAAGCCGCGCTGCGTGAGACGGTGGCTGACGTCGCCCAGCTGATCACGGTCCTGGTCGTCGCGCATCGGCTGTCCACCGTCACCCTGGCCAACCGGATCATCGTGATGGACGCGGGCTGCATCCAGGCGACCGGGACGCACGCCGAACTGGTCGCCGCTAACCCGCTCTACGCGGAACTTGCCGCCACGCAGTTTCTTGCGGCCGATGCGATAGCACGGTAGGGCTGCCGGTGAACGGGAAACGGCGAGGATCGGTAGCAACCGATCCTCGCCGCTCCTGGGGTTCTTGCTGCCAGCTGAAACGCTAGTACGTCCGGCCAACGGCGAAGTAGATGATGCCGCCAAGCGGGACCGACACGACACAGATCGCTGCCCAAAGCCAGCGCGGCAGGTATTTCACGGTGGGTTGCCTGAAGACATCGAAGAGGCAGAATGCGACAAAGAGTAGTCCCAGCACGAGAATCAGGATCACTACTGGTGGCATAATTCCGCGTCACCCCAGACTGGTGTAGAGGCAGTTCAAGGTATAGTGCAGGTAGTGAGGGTATCGCCGGTTCTGGCTTCCTCATTCTGTACGCCTCCGACTACAGTATCGCGGGTTTGATCGGCCGTCGACAGCTGGATGCTGATATTTTCCGTTGACATGGGGTACCGTACTCGTTGAGCATCGAGCATTTAGCTCCCAAGGCAGGACCGTATTCTCAATATGCGATACGTTGCCGGGCGGGAACGCGGTGACTTGCCGGTCGGTGCTCCCCCGCGGGACCGCCCGCATCGGCCCCTGGCACCCCCTGTCTCCTGCTAGCAGGTAGTCGACTAACGAGGAGGCCTTCGCTTTCTACGTGTATCGTTCAGCAAGCTGGCATATAGCTTTTACGGCTCACCCGGTGCTTCTGGTGGCATTTGAAGAGCCGGCTGTTCAACTGGTGTGATCGCGCAGTTGAACAGGATGTCATTTCCTTGGGGCGGCAGTCCGGTGTTAATGGCTTGTTGACCCTGGCCTGCGCGTATGTGATAGTGCTGTCCGGGATTTTACCGACGAGCGCAGGTGACCTAGCGAAGGAGTCGGGCGTGAGTGATGAGCCAAAATTTCTCCGGCCGAATGTCATCATAGAACCGCTGGCTGACAGGTTTTATGCGACGCTACTCACGGTGGCTCCCGTGCAGGCGGCGATGAATCTCGCGTTCTTGCAGGTGCCGATGCTCGAGTCTTATCTGCAGTCGCCGAAGGTTCATATTAACGCGAGTCATAACCCGCAGCTGCGTGGTGGATTTTACGTAGATATTGACGAGAGCCGGAGCGCTGAAGTACGCGATCTGCTGATATCTATCAAGCGTGACCGGTCTGCGATGCTGGGTTTCGCCGAGGCAATTTCCGAGGCGGACGAGACCATGCGGCAGGGCGCGACCGGATTCGACCTGCGGCCGCTGTACGCCAGGCTTCCCAAGGCGTTGTCCGGGTTCGTGGAGCTGGTGTACGACACTGATAACCAGCCGTCGCTGCGGTTCCTGGAGCCGCTTGCCTACGAGAGCAGCCTTTATGACGAGGGCCGGCAGCGTGTTCAGCTGTCGCTGGATACCGGGACAGAGCGGCCGTTCATAATGAGCACGCCGCGGCTGCTCTCGCCAGACGTGCTCGAGCTGAATATCCCGTTCCGGCATCCGGGCCTGGAGGAACTGTTCACGGCCAGGGTGCGCCCTAGCACGCTGGGGCGCCTGCGGGAAGCGCTGGAACTCGATGATGACGGGCAGGTGGCGTTTCTGTCCGGACTGCTGGCCGATGAGGCGGATGTTGCGAGTGACCGGCATATCGATGACGGGGCACGGATCCGTTATTTTGGCCATGCTTGCCTGGTCATGCAGACGCCACAGGCGGCTATCATCACCGATCCCTGGATCAGTTCGGATAGCGCGGCATCGGGCCGGTACAGCTATCGGGACCTGCCTGATCACATTGACCTGGCAGTGATTACTCATGGACATTCTGATCACACGGTAATGGAGACCCTGCTTCAGCTGCGCGGCCGAGTAGATACCGTGGTGGTTCCCAGGTCTTCCGGCGGCAGCGTGTGTGATCCCTCACTCGGGCTTTACCTGTCACATGCGGGACTGCCGGTGACGGAGGTGGACGCTTTCTCCGAGGTGAGATTCCCCGGGGGAAAGGTCACGGCTACGCCTTTCCTCGGTGAGCACGCCGACCTTGACATCCGGGCGAAGTCGACGTATTGCGTGGAGCTGGGCGGGCGGCGGATATTCGTGGGGGCAGACTCCTCAGGTATCGATCCCGGGATTTACCGGGCCATGCGTTCCCATGTCGGACCGGTGGATATCGCGTTCCTGGGCATGGAATGCGCCGGGGCGCCGCTCACCTGGATGTACGGAGCGTTGCTGACTCGCCCGGTAACCAAGAGGATGAGCGACTCGCGGACGCTATCCGGGTCGGATGCGGCGCAGGCGGCGGCGATCATGACCGAACTAGGCGCCGGCGAGGCGTACGTCTACGCGATGGGTGAGGAGAACTGGGTGGTGCATGTCATGGCAACGAATTACACCGAGGACTCCTACCAGCTCAAGCAGGTGGAGGAATTCATGGCCTGGTGCGCGGACAACGGCGTCAAGTCCGGGCACTTGTTCGGCCAGCACGAATGGCGCTGGTAGTCGGCACCGGCTCAGGTCGGCCGGGAAATGGCGACGTGATCGCGTATCACGCATACCGCATCATGCTGCGCTCGACGCCCGCAGGCACCTCCGTCGGCCCTGATGTCTAGCTGAGTGGACACGAGTTGACGCTTGCCTGTGCTCATGGACCGCATTCGGAGAACGGATGAGTTGAGGTAAGTGGGCATGCCTGAATGTGTTAGCGCTGCCGATACGGTCACTGCGTTGTTCGCGGGGCAGGTGGCGGCGGTGCCGGATGCGGTGGCGGTGACGTGCGGGGACGGGTGCGTGACCTATGCCGGGCTGGATGGTGATGCGGGGCGGCTGGCGGGGCGGCTGGCG
>Ga0070714_100002679_pt1 | contig 13119 bp, 13 predicted proteins | sample LARL83metaG_FD_65450 | JGI IMG/M metagenome (GOLD analysis project Ga0070714, IMG submission 65450) | Corn, switchgrass and miscanthus rhizosphere microbial communities from Kellogg Biological Station, Michigan, USA - LAR L8-3 metaG | ecosystem: Host-associated > Plants > Roots > Rhizosphere ... | reverse complement strand
GCGTACCGCCACACCTGCCAGAAGGTTTCCTCCACCACATCCTCGGCGTCGTCGGCGTCGGCGAGGAGGCGCAGCGCGAGCGAATGCACGAGCGTCACCTGCCGGTCATAGAGCGCGCCGAGCGCGCGTTGGTCGCCACCGGCGATGCGGTGCACGAGCTCCGCGTCGGTGAGCGCCGCGTGGTCGCGCGCGGGAATCGACGGCGTCGGCGTGCGCACGGGAGTATGCGCTCGATACGCTGGTGAACCTGGTGGCGGATTCATGGGTCGAGCCCAATGTATCGAGACTGGTGAACGCCGCCAGAGAGGAATTCCCAGAGGGAAATTCACGTCTACAGAGGGAGAAATCGTGTGCGCCCCTATTGCGCTGCTGTAGGACCTTCTTAGTTTGTGGCCCGACGGAGCCCTGTTCTTCTCTAGGACGAGATCCATTCAACCAATCGGGAGAGACCATCGATGGCCACCAAAAAGAAGCGCGGCGCGAAGAAGGCTTCGAAGCGCACAGCGAAGAAAGCGGCCAGGAAGGGTGGACGGAAGGCAGCACGCAAGGCTGCGCCGCGGAAGAAGCGCGCGCCCAACCCGGCGTTCATGCGTCCGATGCAGCCCGATGATGCGCTCGCGGCAGTGGTCGGCAGCGGTGGGATGCCTCGCACCGAGATCACGAAGAAGCTGTGGGCCTACATCAAGCGCAACAATCTGCAGGACTCGAAGAACAAGCGCATGATCAACGCCGACGACAAACTCGGCCGCGTCTTCAATGGCAAAAAGCAGGTGTCGATGTTCGAGATGACGAAACTCGCCAGCAAGCACATGAAGTAATTCTTACTCGACGGCGGCTCAACGCGTCGAGCAGACGAAGGGGGCGTGCCATAGCGGGACGCCCCCGTCGCACATCCAGGGCGCACGGGGCCGGGGTCTTGGCTTTCCGCTGGTCGCGGCCCAGAATACGCAGACGATCGTAAGGCGCACACGCGCAGACGTGCCCGCGATCATGTTGCTCTCACGCCGACACGACATGGCAGTGGCCGCGAAGAACAAGAACAAGAAAAACACGCCCGCGCCGTCGAAGCGAAAGAACGTCGTCGCCGAAGCGCGCGGTCCCAAGAAGTCGGCGCGCGACGCGCTCATCGAGTGGAGCCGCACGATCATCGCGGCGGCGCTGATCTTTCTGTTCGTCACCACGTTCATCGTCGAGGCGTATCGCATTCCGTCGGAGAGCATGGAGCCGACGCTGCTCGTGGGCGATTTTCTCTTCGCCAACAAGATGCTTTTCGGGGCGCACGTTCCGTTCACGCACTACAATTTGCCCGGCTTCCGCGATCCGCATCGCGGCGAGGTGGTGGTGTACCAATCGCCATCGCAGGATCGACTGCCCGCGAGCATGCGCGTGAAGGACGAGCTCACCCCAATCGTCGTGAAGCGTTTGGTGGGAGTGGCCGGCGACACGTTGTACATGCGCGACGGCATGTTGTACGTGAACGGGATTGCCCAACGACAGGGGTTCGGGGTGGGCGACAAACCATACGACTTCGTCGACACACCGGACTCGCTCTTCAATTGGCAGATCCCGTTCGAGATCAAGGGATCGCGTTTTGGACAGCCGCCCGCGCATCCTTCGCACGACAACTGGGGTCCGTTCGTCGTGCCGGCGGGGCATTATTTCTCGTTGGGCGACAACCGGTACAACTCGGTCGATGCGCGATACTACGGCTTCGTTCCGCGCGCGAACATTCGCGGCAAGCCGATGTTCATCTACATGTCGTTCGACTTCGAGGACCTTCGTGTGCGCTGGAGCCGCTTCGGGACGATCATCCGGTAGGGTTAGGCGCGCGCGGCGCTTCGGCTAGCGCTCGTCATCCGCGAGGCGCTTCCACATCTGATATTCGGGGCCAGCATCCCATTCGGGCCACTCGGTATCGTCGCGCTGCCAAGCGTCGTATGCGGCGTCGTCCTCGCCGCCGCGCCACGCGTCCGGATCACCGAATGACAACTCCTCCGACCACCGAGGCTCCTCTGGTTCAGCGTCCTGCCAGTCGTCGTGGTCGCGCCACGCCTTCGACATGATTGCTCTCCTGCGCCTGCCGATCGAGTCGCCGCGCAGCGCCGGTCCCGGTATCGGATCGCCGGGCGACATTACGTGAGCGACGCCCGGCGAGCGGACACGCAACGAAACAGCCGTTCGGGCGTCATTTCCTCGAGCGGTTCCATTTCGACACACGCCCGTCGCCCGCGCGCTTCCTCAGCGCTTTCCCCAGCATCAACGCGCACCTTGGTGATACCCCGCTGGGCATGAGTCGGTTTTCATACATCTCGTCGCAGCCGGCTCCGGTCGTGGTCGCCGCTGCGCTCGCGGTCGCGACGATCGCAGTGCTTGGATCGGGCCACGCGCCCGGCGGCGCGCTCGTTTCCGACCTGTTGTTGACGGCTGAATTCGCGGCGTGCATGGCGATGTTCGCCGATGCGCGGAACCGGTCGCGCGGCACACGGCGCGCGCTGTTCACCGCGCTCGCGTTAGCCGCGGCGTTCGGGTTGATCGGGCACGCGTCGTGGACGATCGTCGAGATGGTCATGGGCGAGCCGCCGCGCCCGCCGTACGTCGAAGCGTTCATGGGCATCGCGCTGCAGGTGAGCGCGATGGTCGGGTTCGCGATGGCGCTGACGCGCTACCGCCACCGCAACTGGATGCGGTTCGAGGCGATGGTCGACGCGCTCCTGCTGATCGCGGCGGCGGTGATCGTCATCGCGCAGCTGTCGGCGTATCCGGGCATCGAGCCGTCGGCGGCGGCGACGGATCCGGCGATGCGGCTCGTCGCCCTGGGCTGGAACGCGCTGGGCGCCGCGAACCTGATGCTCATCGTGCTGCTGCTCGTGTGGCGCGGCGAAGTGCTGGGCACGCGGCTCGCCGCCGGCCTGACGGCCGGAGCCGTTGCGTTAGGCGTCGGCAATTTCTTCTACGGGCGGGCGGTGCTGTTGGGCGGGGGAGCCGTTCCGCGCTCGACGGGCCTGCTCTGGTCGCTGACGGTGGTCTGCATGGCGGCCACCATCCACGAGCCGCGGCGCGCCCCGACCGCGCTCGAGGAGTCCGTCGAGTCGCCGACCTACGCCAGCGATGCGGCGCGCGTGCGGACGTTCTCGATCGTGGTGGCGATCCTCATCGCCACGCTCAGCGCCTCGATGCTCGCCTTCCGGCGGGGGCACAGCGTTGCGTTAGGCGTCGCGCTCACGGCGTTCGGGGTGCTCCTGGCACTCCGCGCCGGCCACGCGCTCTGGACGCACCGCCGCACCACCATGGTGCTCGAGCACGCGGCGTTGGCCGAGCGCGAGATCGCGTCGCTGCTCGAGCAGCGCGTCGACGCGCGCACGGCCGAGCTCGCCGAAGCACACCGCGTCATGCAGCGCATGTGGACGTTAGGCCAGCAGATCGCGCTCGAGCTCACGCCGGAGCGCGTGCTGCGTCGATTCATCGAAGCCGCGATGGACGTGCTCCGCGTGGATGGCGGCGCCGTGGGGCTGGTATCCGCCGATCGCGTCCAGGTGGCGGTGACCGCGGGACTCGAAGGCGTGCGATCGATCGCCGGCCGCAGTTTCCCGGTGTCGACCTCGGCGATGGGCCGCGTGGTGCGCACCGCCCAAGCGTGGTGGACGGCCGACGCGCAGCGCTCGCCGACCGCCGAAGAAGACCTGCCGGTAGCCGACGGCGCGCACGCCGTGGTCGTGATCCCACTCCAGCGCCGCGGCGAATGCATCGGGGCGATCATGCTCGTGTCGCGCGCCTCACGCTCGTTCTCCGACAGCGAGATCTCGCACGTCGAGGCCATGGCCGACCTGCTGTCGGTGGCCCTCGCCAACGCCGACTTGCTCGAGACGCTCCGCAAGGCGGAGTGGCGCTTCCGCACGCTGTTCCGCGTGGCGCCCGACGCCGTGCTCACGCTCTTCGCGAGCGGCCGGATCGCCGAAGCGAACGACGCGGTACGCGACATCCTCGGCCTGTACCCGGCGCAGGTCGTTGGGCGAACGCTCGACGAGTTCGTGACCGACGACGAGCTGGCGCGATTCCGGTCCGAGTTCCAGAACGTGCTGAGCGGACGGCCCACCCGCCTCGAGCTGCACCTCAAGCACGAGGCCGGCGTACGCGTCGTTGCGTTAGCCGCGCGGCTGCTGCCCGAGACGGATCCGCCAATGATTCTCATCCTCGGCCGCGACATGACGGCCGAGCGCGAGATGCGCATGCGCCTCGCGGAAACGGAACGCCTTGCCGCGGTCGGCGAGCTCGTAGCCGGCGTGGCCCACGAAGTGAACAACCCGTTGTGCACGATCAGCGCGTTCGCGCAACTGCTGCAGCGCGACGGCGGCATGACGGCGGATCAGCGAGAGTCGGTCGACATCATCGCGTCCGAAACGATGCGCGCGAGCCAGGTGCTGCGCGATCTGCTCACGTTCGCGCGGCGCAGCGAGGCGGATTCGACCAAGATCCAGCTGAACGAGTTGATCGAACGCACGATGCGCCTGCGCAGCTACGAGATGTCATCGTTGGGCATCACGTCCGAGCTGGCGTTGGCGCCCGAGCTGCCCATGGTGCAGGGCGATCCGCGTCAGCTGCAGCAAGTGCTGCTCAATCTCGTGATGAATGCGATCCAGGCCATGGAACCGTTGGGCGGCGGCTCCCTGCGCGTCATCACACGCCGCGACGACGACCGCGTCTTGCTCGAGGTGGTGGACACCGGTCGCGGCATTCCGCCCGAAGCGCGCGTGCACGTGTTCGAGCCGTTCTTCACGACGAAGCGGGACGGCACCGGCTTGGGTCTGAGTGTGAGCTACGGCATTGTGGCCGCGCATGGCGGCACAATATCCATTGCGCACACGGACGAGGGCGGCACAATGTTTCGGGTGACCCTGCCGGCGATGGAGGAAGTCGAAGTGCGCGAGCAACCCGCGCCGGTCGTGGCGCAGAAGCCGGAGTCACCCTTGTCCGGCATCCAGATGTTGTTCGTAGACGACGAATTGGCGCTGCATCGCGGCATTCGGAGCTTCGCGCGTCGCCGCGGGTTCGGCGTGGTCACGGTTCCGGATGGCGCGGCGGCGTTGGACGCCGCCCGGCGATCTCGATTCGACGTCGTCGTGTGCGATCTGCGCATGAGCGGCATCGACGGGCCCGCGTTCTACGAGGTGTTGCGTCGGGAGCATCCGCCGCTGGCATTGCGGACGCTCTTCATCACCGGCGATTTGGTGAGCGCGAGCAGCCGCGCGTTTCTCGAGTCCGCAGGCCAACCGGTGCTGGCCAAACCGTTCGACCTGGAGCGGTTGGAGCTGTCCGTCGCGTCGTTGTTGCGCGAGGCGCCGGCGACCCCGGTCTAACGGCCACACGCCACCGAGGACGAGATGGAAACCAGGACCGCGCTGCTCGTGAGCATGCTCGTACTGTTCGCGCTCTGCTGCATCGCATACATCGCGGCACGACTGCGCGCGCTGTCCGCGCAGCGGGCCGACGCGGCGGTGCGCGCGTCGGCCGCGCTCGCCGAGCTGCATCTGGTGACGAAGGAACTCAAGGCGCGCCAGGAGAACGAACCGCCGGACGATGCCGGGCTCTCGCCGGGCGATCGTCTGATGAGGCGGTATCCGGGCGCGTCCAGCGCTCCACGGTTCGAGTGACCGCGAGGCAGACCGCTATGTTCACCGATCTGGTTTAGGCATGCCGGAATTTTTTCCTCGACGCACCATCGAGTTCCGCGCCATCGAGCTCAAGCTGCCGCGGCGTGTGTCGTTATCGCTCATCGGCATGGCCGCGGTCACGGCCGTGCTCGTGCGGCTGCTGCGTTTGCTGGTGTTGTCGAACCGCTCGCTGACGCTGTGGGAGATCCTGCCGATCTTCGCCGTCGGCTACATCATTCTGTTAGGCATGACGGCCGCATACCTCGGCAACCATCCGGTACATCAGTGGGTGTGGCGTGCGCCGCTGTTCGCGGTGCTCGAGAGCGTCGCCGAAGCGCTGGCGAGCGCGGTGCTCATCTACCTGCACGTCGAACGTATCGGACAGGCGCGCGCCGAGTGGGCCAATTGGCTGCCCATGTCGCTCACGACGCTCGCCCGGCGCGGAATCACCATCGTCGTGTTCGCGCTCGTGCTCGCGTTCGTAGTGCAACTCGTGCGGAGCACGCTGATCGAGAAGGAACGCGGCGAGCACGAAAAGCGCGCGTAGCGCACGGCTGCTCTCCTCCCGTCGCAAAGCGTTATCTTTGCATGCAGGCGCGACGCCGCGCCGATTCATTCTTGCGAAGGACCCGTGCCTCCGAAACCCCGCAGCTCGAAGTCCCTCATCGTCGTTGGCGACCGCGTGCTCGTCGCACTCGAGGAGGGCGAAGAACGCAGCAAAGTGGGCCTGTATCTGCCTCCGACGGCAGTCGACAATCAGGCGGTGCAAGGCGGTCGGATCACCGCGACCGGCCCGGGGCTTCCGATGCCGGATCCCGGCGAGTTGGGCGACGAACCCTGGCGCACGGCGCGGCGTGAGACGCGATTCGTCCCCATGCAGGCGCGCGTCGGCGATTACGCGCTGTTCTTCCGTAAGGCGGGCGTCGAGATCACGTTCGAGGGCGATCGCTATCTCGTCGTGCCGCAAACCGCGATCCTCGCGCTCGTTCGCGACGGGAGCAACGAGGACGACCTGTAGCCGTCGCCGGCATCACTTCACAACACGAGACATCATGCCGTACGATGAACGATTCGTTGCGCCAATGCGCCAGGAGCTCACGCGACTCGGCGTGCGCGAACTCCGCACGCCCGCCGAGGTCGACGCGACACTACGCGATGCCCGCGGCACCACGCTGGTGGTGGTCAACTCGATCTGCGGCTGCGCCGCACGCAACGCGCGCCCGGCCGTCGCCCTGGCCCTCGAACACCCGCGCGTCCCGGACGCATTGACCACGGTGTTTGCCGGACAGGACATCGATGCCACTGCGCGCGCCCGCAGCTATTTCACCGGATATGGACCGTCGTCGCCGCAAATCGGGCTCCTCAAGGACGGCAAGCTGGTCTACATGCTCGAGCGGCACCAGATCGAGGGACGAAGCGCCGCATCGATCGCTCAGGACCTGGTCGCGGCGTTCGACGCGCACTGCTGATCCCGGATGTGCATGGCACATTGCCTGCACGCGCCGGCCAGTGTAGCCACGGAGTCCAAGCCATGCCGTCCGAACCGGGCAATAACATCGATAAAGTGAGCGCGTCTCAGGCCGACGGGAGCGCGCTGCCCGTGCGCGCCACCGAGACGCCGGATCGTCTCGCGACACGCAAACCGCAACTCTCGGATCTGCGGAGCATGCGGGCGGAGATCGAGCACCAGGTGCGCGACAAACCCGGTCTCGCGGTCTTGATCGCGCTCGGTGTCGGCTACGTGATCGGTCGACTGTTGCGGGACAAGCGGGGGACCTGACACGCCGCCGCACGCGCTGTCGCGTCCGAACGCCTCGACGCGCGTGGCGCGCGGCGCAGCGTGATCCGGTTAGTCCCTTACCTGGCCGCGCTCCAATGGATAGGCGGCATCATCCTCGCTTCCAGCGCCGCCGATCGCGCTCACGATTTCCGCCACCAGGGTGCATGGCCGCGTGCCATGGCGCGAATCGCAGTCGCCCTGTTCGTACTCGCGGCGCTCCTCATGGCTCTCAGCGCGCCGTTCCTGGCGCGCTTCGTCGGGCGACTGGTTCCCGCGTTCACCGATCCCGCGCCGTGGCGTTTGAGCGTGTTTCTCACGTTGTGCCAAGCCGGCTGGATCCTCGTGCTCTTTTCGATGGGGTGGACCGGTCTGTTGGCGCTCGTGAGTCGAAAGCGCGCTGCCCGCGCAGAGTTCGAGCGCCGGCGCGAGCGCGCGCAGGGGCGAACCGACAAGGACCACCGCTGACCTGCCTCATCCGGCCGCGGTGCCGGGTGAGTAAGCTTCGGAAGGCCCCGCACCCTTCGGTGGGTCGAACATGACCGTCCGCCGCAAGCTCCTCCTGGGATTCGCGCTCATGGTGATCCCCGCGCTCCTCATCGGCGCGGAGGCCATTCGCACCAATGTGCAGGAGCGGCGTGCGTTGCAGGCGCTGGGCGAGAACATGGCCCGTACGCGCACGTACGCGGAGCTCGAGGACGCGATGTTCAACGAGTCGCTGGTCATCTGGCGCTACCTGAGCGGCATGGACCCGACCGCACGTCGCGACTTCGATGTGAATGCACAAGTGGTGACCTACTGGCAGGGGCGGTGGCGCGCAACGCTGCGTCCCGGTGAGTCCGATCTGGCGAGCGGTGTGGACGAGATCCAGCGGCAGATGGTGTTGGTCGCGGACAGCGTGTTCGCGCTCTACGACGCGGGACATCGGACGGAAGCGTTCCAGCTTGCACGCCTGGAACTGCGCGACCGGCTGCAGCCCGCGCTCACCGAAGTGAATCGCGACGTGTATCGCCGCGCGCGCGAGTCGAGCGTGCGCGGCGCGTACGCGCGGCTCGAGGAGATCCTCGGCGGCGAGGACCGCGTGCTGATCGGCATCCTGGTTCTTGCGTTAGCCTTGGGGACGTTCGCCTCGTGGCTCATCGCGCGCGGTATCGCGCGGCCGATCAGCGAGTTGGGCAAGGCCATGGCGATCGTCGGCGGCGGGCAGCTCGACCATCCGATCACAGTGACGTCGAACGATGAAGTGGGCGACTTGGCGCGTGCGTTCGGGGGCATGACGGAAAAGCTGCGCGAGTCGCGCGCCGACATGGTGCGGCTCAACACCGAGCTCGAGGCCAAGGTTGCGCAGTTGCAGCAGACCCAGCGCCAATTGGTGCACGCGGAGCGGCTCGCATCGGTCGGCGAGATGTCGGCGGCGGTTGCGCACGGGCTGCGCAATCCGTTGGCGAGCTTGCGTGCGGCTGCCCAGCTCGCGCTCAAGCGCACGAAAAACGAGGAGTCGCGCGAGCACCTGCGGGACATCATCTACGAAGCGGATCGTCTCGACAAACGCGTCACGCACCTGCTCGACTTCTCGCGACCCGCGCCGTTCCATCCGATGGCCGACAGCGTGTCGCGCATCGTGCACGATGTGATGCCGCCGTTCCGGAAGCTGGCCGACGAACGCCGAGTCGACGTGCAGGTGAACGTCGAGTCGCCGCTGGCCGACGTGCGGGTGGATCCGGTGCAGGTCGAGCAGGCGCTCGTCGAGATCCTGTCCAACGCGCTGGACGCGATGCCGAACGGCGGCGTGCTGCGCCTGGACGCACGCGCCGAGCACACGGGTACTGCGTTAGGCAGCGTGGCCATCGAGATCACCGACACCGGTGTGGGGATTCCGGAGCACGTGCTGCCATCGGTGTGCGAACCGTTTTTCACCACGCGCCAGGGCGGCACGGGGCTCGGCCTGGCGACCGCCAAACGATACGTGGAGCAGAATGGCGGGCAGCTCGAAATCGAGAGCGGCGCAGGCCGTCCCGGCGGCGGCACCACCGTGCGGCTGCGTTTTCCCGCGGCGGGCGTGTACGCGCCTAACGGAGTGCCCATCGCGGCGCCCACGCCGGAGCAGGTCTCGTGAGCGGTCCCAGCGTGCTGGTGGTGGACGACGAGCGCACGCTCGCGCGCTCGATCAAGGCGTATCTGTCGGAGAGCGGCTACGACGCCGAGGTCGCCGCCGACGCCGAGCACGCGTTGGAGCTGCTGCCCACGGTGCGACCGGATGTCGTGTTCGCCGACCTCCGCCTGCCCGGCATGAGCGGCATCACGCTGATGCAGCGCATCCACGAATTCGACAAAGCGATCCCCGTCATCATCATGACGGCGTTCGGCACGATCGAAGGCGCGGTCGAAGCCGTCAAGTTAGGCGCGTTCGACTACCTCAAGAAGCCGGTCGATCTCGAGGAGTTGAAGCTGCTCGCCGACCGCGCCCGCGAAACCTCGCTGCTCAAGCACGAGCTCTCGTACCATCGCAAACGCGCCGCCGCCGACCTGCACTTCGCCCAACTGGTTGGCGAGTCGGCGCCCATGCGCGCGGTGCTCGACCGCGCGCGGCAGGTCGCGGCGCTCGAGGACACGCCGCCCGTGCTCATCACAGGCGAAACGGGAACGGGGAAGGGCCTGCTCGCGCGCACCATCCACGCGTCGGGCCGGCTGGCCGGCAAACCATTCATCGAGCTCACATGCACGGCGCTGCCCGCGAACCTCATCGAAGCAGAGTTGTTCGGCTACGAGCGCGGGGCGTTCACGGACGCCAAGGAGTCCAAGATCGGCTTGTTCGAGGCCGCGGAAGGCGGCTCGCTGTTCCTCGATGAAGTGGGCGACGTCGAGATGTCGCTGCAGGGCAAGTTGCTGCGCGCTGTCGAGGAAGGCGTCGTAAGGCGGGTGGGCGGGCTGCGCGATCGCAAGGTGAACGTGCACATCATTGCGGCAACGAACCGCGATCTCGAGCGCGATACGCAGACGGGCGCGTTCCGGAAAGATCTGTTCTTTCGGCTCGCGGTGATCGTGCTGCACATGCCGCCGCTGCGCGAACGAGGCCAGGACGTGCTGCTCCTCGCGGATCGATTTCTCGCGCGGTTCACCGCCAAATACGGGAAAGAGGTGCGCCGCATCGATCCCGAGGCGTGTGAGGCCCTGCTCGCGTATCCGTGGCCGGGGAACGTGCGCGAATTGAGTCACGTCATCGAGCGAGCCGTGCTCTGGAATGAGAGCAGCACGTTGCAGGCAAGCCACCTCTCGCTCATGAACCCGGCGCAAGCGCCACGCGGCGCTCGTGCCGAGACGGGCGACAATGGCGGAGCGGCGGCCGATCGCGACATGCCGTCGCTACCCCCTGATGGTGTCGAGCTGTCGCAGTGGGAACGTTCGCTGATCGAACAGGCCCTGCGCGAATCCGGCGGCAATCAGACGAAGGCCGCCCAGCGACTCGGCATCAGCCGCGACACGTTGCGCTACCGTCTCAAGAAATTCGGCTTGTGAGTACTGGGTGAAATCACCCAAACTTGGGTGAAATCGCGCCTCGGCGCGCAGGGACCAGAGCAGCGCGGAATCGGGCTCTGCTATGCAAGGCGTGATGCGGCATTGTCTTAGTGGTTCATGGAAGCGCGGCACGACCGGTGCTCTACCATCAAACCGTCAATTGACAAAAACGCGTAACCGCGGGAGAGGTACAATGTCCTGGACCAAGCCGGAATTCGAAGTTGTCGAAGTGACGATGGAAGTTACCGCCTACGTGGCTCGTCGCTAAACGACTGAGGTGATGCAGGCAGAGGGCTCGCCGTGGCGGGCCCTTTTTGCTTGTATTCGGTATGCAATCCAACGAACGACCACCCACGACGCTGCTTGCGGAGCTGACCCACCGCTGCCCGTTGCACTGTCCCTACTGCTCCAACCCGCTCGATCTCGTGCTGTCCAAGGCCGAGCTCGACACGGAGGAGTGGAAGCGGGTGATCACCGAGGCGCGGCAGTTGGGTGTGTTGCAGCTCGGCCTCTCGGGCGGGGAGCCGCTGGTACGCCGGGATCTCGAGGAGATCGTGGCGCACGCACACCGCGAGGGGCTCTACAGCACGCTCGTGACGTCTGCGTTAGGCATGACGCGCGAGCGCCTGGACCGGCTGGTGGACGCCGGCCTCGAGCACGTCCAGATCTCGTTCCAGGATTCGGAGCAGGAGAGCGCCGAGCGCATTGCCGGCACGCGCAGCTGGGACGCGAAGCACCGCGCCGCGGCATGGGTCAAGGCCCGCGACGTCGCGTTCTCGGTGAACGTCGTGCTCCACCGCGCGAACCTGGACCGGCTCGAGCAGATCATCGACATGGCCGGCGCGTTAGGCGCGGACCGCGTCGAGCTCGCCAACACCCAGTACTACGGATGGGCGGTGCCCAACCGTGACGCGCTCATGCCCACCCGCGCGCAGGTCGATCGGAGCGCCGAAATAGCCGATCGCAAGGCAGCCGAGTACAAGGGCAGGATGCAGATCATCTACGTACTGCCCGACTATTACAGCGAGTTCCCGAAGCCGTGCTACGGCGGGTGGGGCTCGCTGTACATCATGGTAGCGCCCAACGGCAACGTGCTGCCGTGCCATGCGGCCTCGCAGATCACGTCGCTCACGTTCGACAACGTGCGCGACCGCAGCTTGGCGTGGATCTGGGAAAACTCGAGCGCCTTCCGCGCCTTCCGCGGCGACGAATGGATGCGCGAGCCATGCCGCAGCTGTGCTCGGCGGCACCTCGATTTCGGTGGCTGCCGGTGCCAGGCGTTCGCGCTCACCGGTGACGCGCGCAATACGGATCCGGTGTGCACGCTTTCGCCTAACCGGCCGATGATCGATGCGCTGCTCGACCGCGCCGACGCGCCGGACGACCCGTACGTCTACCGCAAGATGCCGGGCGCCCAGGATCGCGTGCTCGAGCCGGCGCCGTGAGAGACGAAACGAGAGTGGTTGCGCGGCCCATCGCGGAGTTTGTGCCTACCTTATAGGCAACAACTCCCTGATGGTCCGGCGAACACGCTTGCCGCCGTCAGCGGCTCGCGCGAACCCAGCGCAGCAATTCTCGCGGCGATGGACGCTTGCCATACATGAGCAAGCCCGTGCGATAGATCCGCGCCGCCACCCACACCGCCAGCCAGCAGCCCCCGACCAACAGCGCGAGCGAGAGTGCCACCTTCCACGCCGGGATCGGCACGAGGCTCAATCTGAGCGGCATGATGATCGGCGATGAAAACGGTATGTACGACAGCGCCTCGGAGAGCGCGCTCTCGGGAGTAAAGCTCACCGGCTGGATGAACAGCGCCGTGATCACGAGCAGCAGTGTCACCGGCATCTGCACCTGCTGCGCATCCTGTTCGCTACTCGTCATGGAGCCGATCGCCGCGAACAGCGACGAGTAGACGATATAGCCGAGGATGAAGTAGACGATGAGGAGCGCCGCCATCCCGGGCGCGACGTGCGGCAACGCGAAGCTGCCCGCATCCACATGGAGTCGCGCCAGCAGCGGCGCGCGATGCCGGATGAGATACACCGTCGCGAGCCCTGAAATGAGCATTTGCGCGCCGGCGACGCCCCCGATGCCCAGGATCTTTCCGAATAGCAGCATGTCGGGACTCACGCTCGACACGACGGTCTCCGCGACGCGCGTCTGCTTCTCTTCCATCAC
>Ga0070714_100002678_pt1 | contig 13120 bp, 9 predicted proteins | sample LARL83metaG_FD_65450 | JGI IMG/M metagenome (GOLD analysis project Ga0070714, IMG submission 65450) | Corn, switchgrass and miscanthus rhizosphere microbial communities from Kellogg Biological Station, Michigan, USA - LAR L8-3 metaG | ecosystem: Host-associated > Plants > Roots > Rhizosphere ... | reverse complement strand
CTCGGCATTCGCGCCCACGGCGCCCCCGAGCACGACGAGTGGGAGATCGAGCGTCGCCGCGATCGGCAGGACATGAAGGGCAATGCGACGCGCCGCCTCCTGGACGGCTTCGGTCGCCAACGGGTCGCCCGTCCGAGCCGCAGCGAAGAGCTCTTGCATCTCGAAGGGAGGCTGGAGGGCCGTCTCCCGCTTCGTGGCCAGCTCGGCGGTGTACTGGGAGAGCGCTGCGGCGCAGGGGTCGACGTCGTCGGTGCGACCGTTGCGGATGGCATCGAGCTCGCCGGCCGCTCCGTTGTGGCCACGGTGCACCTTCCAGTCGACCACGACCGCGGCGCCCAGGCCGGCGCCGACGAGGAGGAAGGCAAAGTCCGCAACGCCCTGGGCGACGCCGTGTCGCTGCTCCGCAATGGCGGCGAGATTGACGTCGTTCTCGAGCGCCACCGGCACGCGGAGCGCCCGCTCGAGGCGCTCGCGAAGGTCCCCGGCGCCGAGTCCTGGAAGATCGGCGGCGGAGACGCTTCCATCCGAGGGCGAGACGATCGCCGGTAGGGCGACGACGGCATACTCGAGCAGGTCGGCGGGGAGCTTGCTCGTGCGCAGGAGCGAGCGCGTGGTGTTCGCGAGCGCCTCGATCCGCTCGTCGACCGAGCCACGGCTGCGTAGCTCCTCCCTCGCCCGCACCTCTCCGGCAAGGTCGCAGAGCGCGGTGCGGACGCCGCGCGCCCCGAAGTCGACAGCGAGTATGGCGGCGGCTTCCGGATGCGCCTCGTAGTAGACCGCGCCGTAGTGGGGCGCTTCGGGCTCCGGCGCTGTCTCGCGCACGAGCCCGTCCTCGAGGAGGGAGCGGAGCACCAGCGAAACAGTGGGCCTGGAGATGCCCGTCTGCCGCGCGACCTCGGCGCGCGAGATCGGGCCGGACTCACGTACGGCGTCCAGCACCGTGCGCTCGTTGAGCGCTCGCAGCAACGCCGGCACCGCTCTGGTCTGAGTCACCTCGTTAGTAACATTAACCAGAATGAAGGTCGCGGTCATTGGCGGGGGCTCCACCTACACGCCCGAGCTCGTCTCGGGACTGACGCGCCTCGACGTCGACGAGTTCGTGCTCGAAGACGTCGATCCGGAGCGGCGCGCGGTCGTGGGAGGTATGGCGCGGCGCATGCTCGCGCGGCAGGGTTTCGAGGGCCGTCTCGACGTGACCGGAGATCTCGATGCCGCGGTTACCGGCGCGGACTACGTGCTGATTCAGATCCGCGTCGGCGGTCAGGGGGCACGGCTGCGCGACGAGACGGCGCCTCTCACCTGTGGCTGCATCGGGCAGGAGACGACTGGTGCGGGCGGATTCGCGAAGGCGATGCGCACGGTCCCGGTCGTCCTCGAGATCGCCGAGCGGGTGCGCTCGCTCGCCGCGCCGGGAGCCTGGATCGTCGATTTCACGAACCCCGTCGGCATCGTCACTCGCGCGCTCCTCGACGGCGGTCACCGCGCCGTCGGCCTCTGCAACGTGGCGATCGGCTTCCAGCGTCGGTTCGCCGGCTGGCTCGGCGTGGAGCCGGCCCGCATCGTGGTCGACCAGGTCGGGCTCAACCACCTCACCTGGGTGCGCCGTGTGCTGCTCGACGGCGAGGATGTGCTGCCGTCTCTACTCGCGGAGCACGGCGACGAGCTCGCGGGGGACCTCGAGCTGCCGCGCCGGCTGCTCGACGAGTTGGGTGCCGTCCCCTCCTACTACCTCCGGTACTTCTACGCCCACGATGCCGTGCTGCGCGAGCAGCTGGAAAGTGAGCCGCGCGCGGCCGTCGTGCAGGAGATCGAGCGGGGTCTCCTCGAGCTCTACCGCGACCCGACCGTGGACGAGCGGCCTGACCTCCTCATGCAGCGAGGCGGCGCGTTCTACAGCGAGGCGGCGCTCGGGCTGGTCTCGTCCCTGGCGACGGGTGACCGCGCCGTGCACGAGGTCGACATCCGCAACGGCGAGACGCTGGCCGGGCTGGCGCCGGACGACGTGGTGGAAGTGCCCGCGCGTGTCGGCCGCGACGGGCCGGAGCCGTTGCCGCAGCCGCCGCTCGCTCCCGAGCTGCTGGGGCTCGTTCAGCACGTCACCGCCTACGAGCGCCTCACGGTCCGGGCCGCGCTCAGCCGGGATCCCGTCGATGCGCGGAAGGCGCTGCTGGCGCATCCGCTGATCGGCCAGGTGGAGTTCGTAGACGGCTTGCTCGACAGGCTCGTCGCCGAGGCTGTCCACTGAAGACCGTCTTTGCGGTCGACGGCGGTGGCTCGAAGACCGACGCGGCTCTCGTCCGGGAGGACGGGTCGTTGCTGGGCTTCACGCGCGGCCCGCTCAGCCATCCACACCACATCGGCGTCGAGGCCAGCGCCGACGTGCTGGACGGGCTGGCCGCCGCGGTCGGGGCTCCTGCGGATCTCGCCGTCCTGCTCATCGCCGGCCTCGACTTTCCCGACGAGGAGGAGGCGTACCAGGCCGAGGCCGAGCGCCGCGGCTGGGCGACGGAGACCGTGGTCGGCAACGATACGTATGCGGTGCTTCGCGCTGGAACGGAGCGCGGCTGGGGCATTGCGGTCACTTGCGGCTCGGGGATGAACTGTGTCGGAGTCGGTCCCGACGGACGCCGGGTGCGTTTTCCCTCCCTCGGCGCGATCAGCGGCGATGTCATGGACGGAGCGGGAGCCGTCGGGCTCGCAGCCGTCTCCGCTGCGGCGCGCAGCGAGGACGGCCGCGGCCCGAAGACCGAGCTAGAGCAGCTCGTCCCCGCGCACTTCGGGCTTCGCACGCCGCTCGAGCTTGCTCGCGAGGTGCACGCGGGCCGCATTCCGTGGCGACGGCTGGGCGAGCTCGCCCCGCAGGTCTTCGCAGCGGCCGCGAACGATGCTGTCGCCGGCGACATCGTCGACCGGCAGGCCGCGGAGGTGGTCGCATTCGTTCGCGCGGCGGCCCACCGGCTCGAGCTCGGCGACGACGAGGTCGAGGTCGTGCTCGGCGGCAGCGTGCTCCAGTCCGGAAACCAGCGCCTCCTCCGGGGCATCGAAGCGGGGCTGCAGGAGATCGGGCCACGGCTTCGCATCGAGGTGGCGAAGTCGCGTCCGATCGTGGGTGCGGTGCTGACCGGGCTGGACCGGCTCGAGGCCGGGCCGGACGCATACCGGCGCGCGCGCGCGGAAGTCGACCGCGCGACCGCGTCAGTCGGCGACGTGGCAGGCGACGCGGCGCCCGTCGCCGAGCTCCCGTAGCTGCGGCGTCTCGGTCTCGCACCTCGCGATCGCGAACGGGCAGCGCTGCCGGAAGCGGCAGCCGGGCTTCGGGTCGACGACCTTCGGCGGCTCGCCCACGTCCCGTGCGTCGGCCAGTCGCAGCTCGGCACGAGGATCGGGCACGGCGGACACCAGCAGCTGCGTGTACGGATGCTTCGGCTGGTGCAGCACGTCCTCGGCCCTGCCTTCCTCCACGAGATGGCCTGCGTACATGACGAGCACGCGGTCGGCGAGGTAGCGGGCGCTCGCGACGTCGTGGGTGATGTAGAGGAACGAGACGCCCTCCTGCTCCCGCAGCTCGCCCATGAGATTGAGGACGCCGACCCGGATCGAGACGTCGAGCATCGAGACCGGCTCGTCGGCCACGATGAGCTTGGGTCGCAACGCGAGCGCCTGCGCGAACCCGACCCGCTGGCGCTGGCCACCGCTCAGCTCGAAGGGAAAACGGTTGCGCGTGTCGGCCGCCGGCACGAGCCCGACCGCCTCCAGCACTCGATTGAGCTCGGACCGCCGCTGGGCGGCGGAGAGGTCGCCGCGGTGAAGCTTCAACCCGCGCAGGATCCCGTGTGAGACCCGGTACGCCGGGTTGAGCGAGCTGTAGGGATCCTGGAACACCATCGGCACCGCGGCGGAGTACGCGAGCAGGTTCTTCCGGCCTCGTAAGCGGCTGAGCGGCCGGCCCTCGAACCAGATCTCGCCGCGCGTCGGCTGGTAGACGAGAGCGAGGAGCCGGGCGATCGTGCTCTTGCCGCTGCCACTCTCGCCCACCAGGGCGACGATCTCGCCGCGTCCGATGCTCAGGTCGACGGCGTCGACGGCATGCAGGGTCTGCCGCGACATGAGCTTGCCGACGCGGAAGTGGCGCGTCAGGCCCTCGGTGCGGAGGAGCGTCTCGGTCACTCCGTGTTCCCCTGGAGGACGCAGCGGACGAGACTCCCGTTGACCGCATAAAGCGGCACCTCGGCTGCGGTGCAGCGGGGCTGCACCTGCGGGCAGCGCGGCGCGAACCGACAGCCCTTTGGCGGATTCGCGAGGTCCGGCGGCGAGCCGGGAATTCCCAGGAGCCGCACGTTGGGTCCGTGGAGTGAGGGAAACGCCCCGAGCAGTCCCTGCGAGTAGGGATGGAGCGGCCGCTCGAACAGTTCGCTCGTCTGTGCCAGCTCCGCGACCTGGCCGGCGTACATCACGAGCAGCCGGTCCGAGAAATGGCGCACGAGGGACATGTCGTGCGTCACGAAGATGACGGCAAAGCCGAGCTGCTCCTGCAACTCCTTGATCTGCACCATCAGCGACCGCTGCGCGACGACGTCGAGAGCCGAGGTCGGCTCGTCCATGATCACGAGGTCGGGCGTGAAGAGCAGCGCCATCGCGATCATCGCGCGCTGCCGCATCCCGCCGGACAGCTGGTGCGGATAGCTGTGCAGGTGCACCGGGTCGATGGAGACCAGCCGCAGGACCTCGCGCGAGCGGACTTCGATCTCCGCTCTCGACCAGTTCGAGTGGGCGCGGCAGGCGTCGCGCATCTGCTCTGCCACGGTCAGTACCGGGTTGAGGGCGTTCATAGCGCTCTGCATCACGACGGAGAGGTCACGCCAGCGGACAGCGCGGAGCTGCTTCTCCTCGAGGAGGACGAGGTCGCGGCCCTGGAAGAGGACCTGTCCGCCGACGATCTCGCCGGCCAAGGGCGCCCCGAGCAGGCGGGCGATCGCGTACAGCAGCGTGGACTTTCCGCACCCGGACTCGCCGACGATCGCGAGGAACTCTCCGCGGGCGAGCTCGAAGTCGACGTGGTCGACCGCGACGACCGGGCCGGAGTCGGCTGCGTACGCCACGCTGAGGTCGGCGACCTGCAGCACCGGCCCATCGGCCCCCGGTGCGGGAACAGGCTCCTTCGGTCGAGGCTCGCTCTTCGGGAACCGCGCGCGGTCGAGCTTCCGGACGCGAAGCGCGGGACTGCTGATCTCGTCGAAGGCGTAGTTGAGGAGCGCGAAGGCGGCGCCGAGCAACGCGATGCAAACCCCGGGAGCGATGGCCCAGAGCGGCATCCCCGCAAACAGAGCCTCGCCGTTCTGCGCCCAGTAGAGCATCGTGCCCCAGCTCTCACTGTTCGGGTCGCCGAGCCCGATGAATTGCAATCCGGCGGCCGTGAGCACGGCGTACAGGGCAGCGCCGAGGAACGTCGCCACGATGAGCGACGTCATCGTCGGCAGGATCTCGAACAGGATCACGTAGAGCTTCCGCTCGCCACGCACCCGCGCCGACTCGAGGAAGTCCCGCGTGCGCAGCGAGAGCGTCTGCGAACGCAGCTGGCGCGCTCCGTACGACCAGCCGAGCGCGCCGAGCACCACGATGAGCGTGAACAACCCCGAGTTCTTCCGGTAGGCCGCGATCACGATGATGAGCGGGAAGGTCGGGAGCACGAGGATCACGTCGGTGACGAGCGAGAGGACGCCGTCGGTGACTCCGCCGAGGTACGCCGCCGAGACGCCGATGAGGACCGAGAGCGCCGTGGCGAGGGCGCCGACGGCGAGTGCGATCACGAGCGAGAGCCGCGTCCCCCATATGACCTGCGAAAAGACGTCCTGGCCCTGGGCGGTGGTGCCGAGCAGGTGATGCCACGACGGGCCGAGCGCGGGGACGTAGACCTCCGCCCGCGGATCATCGGGCGCGATCTGGCCCGGAAAGATCGCGAGCACGACGAACACGAGCAGCAGGAACACGCCGGCGACCGCCTTCTTGTTGCGACTGATCGCGCGCCAGAGGTCTCCCCAGCGGCCGCTGCCGATCTCCGCCACGAATGGCGCCGGGGCGACCGGTGGTGTTGCAAGCGGATCGGCCGCGCCGACCGGCGAGGCGCTCACCTCACGTCCCGCGTGCGCGGGTCGAGGATCGCGGTCGCCGTGTCCGCGACGAGGATCGCCGTCAGCACGGCCACGACGATCATCAGGAACAGCGCCTGCATCAACGCGTAGTCCTGGTTCTCGACCGACTGGAGGAACATCCAGCCGACTCCTGGGTAGTTGAACACGAACTCGACGAGGATCGCCCCACTGACCACGAAGCCGAGGGACATCGCGAAGCCGGTCAGGTTGGGCAGGATCGCGTTCCGGCCCGCATACGTCCACATCACGCGCCACGGGCTCAGTCCCTTGGCGCGAGCCATGCGGACGTAGTCCTCGGTGAGCACCGAGACCGTGTTGTTGCGCATGGTGAGGATCCACCCGCCGATCGACGTGACGAGGATCGTCAGCGCGGGGAGGATCGAGTGCTTCAACGCGTCGCCGACGAATCCCCACGTCCACCCGACCGAGTTCTTGAAGTCGTAGCCGCCACTCTGCGGCAGCCAGCCCAGCTTGATCGCAAACAGCCAGATCGAGAGCATCGCGAGCCAGAAGTACGGAAAGGCCGACGTGATCACGAAGATCGGCGGCAGGAGGCTGTCGAGCAGCCCGCCGCGCCGCCAGGCGGCGACGAGGCCGATCAGCGTGCCGAGCAGGAAAGCGAGGATCGTGGTCATCCCGACGAGCGCCAGCGTCCACGGCAGAGCCTGCAAGACGTCGTGGCCCACGGCGTCGGGGAAGAAGGTGAGCGAGACGCCGAAGCGGCCCCTGAACACGTTGCCGAGGTAGCTGAGGTAGGCGCTCAGCAGGCTCTGGTGGTTCTTGACGCCGAACGCGACCTCGATGGCATGCAGCGCAGCCGGGTTGATGTGACCCCGGTAGCGGGACATCATCGCCAGGGCCGGGTTGCCCGGCATGAGGCGCGGGATGACGAAGTTCGCCGTGACCGCCGCCCAGAGCGTGATCACGAAGAACCCGAGTCGTCTGAGTATGAATCTCATGACCCGCGCCTCATGTCAGCAATTCTTGCCTCAGGCCGTCACCCCTTGGGCCTCAGGTGGAGGAGCATCACGCCCCAGTCCGGCACCTCGTACGCGGCCGGCTTCGCGAATGGCTGCTTCTTCGTCACCCAGCCCGTGATCGACTTCGTGTTGTACTGATACCAGTCCACGCCCTCGGTGACCGGGATGATCGGGACGTCGCGCACCATGGCCGCCTCGAGCTGGTTGACGATCGAGTGCTGCTTCTTCGAGCTCGTCGTCGCTGCGTACGCCTTGATGAGCGAGTCGACCTTCTTGTTGTAGTACCGCTCCCAGTTCGACGAAGCGGTCTTGCCGATCGGCGCCGAGTTCGGCGAGTAGAGCTCCTGGCGCAGCTCGTAGTACGGAGCCGGCCCGCCGGCCTCGTTGCCGTCGTACGCCAGGTCGTACTTTCCGGTGTAGACGTCGTTGTTGTAGGTCGTGGCCGAGAGGTTGGAGGCTGACACCTTGATCCCGATCGCCTCCAGATTGGAGATGACGATCTGCGCCGAGGAGACCCAGTCGGAGTAGCCGCCGATGTTGACCATCGAGAAGGAGAGCGCCTTGCCGGATTTCGTGTGGAAGACGCCGCCGCTGAACTTGTAGCCGGCCTTCGTGAGGATCTGCTTCGCCTTCGTCGGGTTGTACGTGAACTTCTTCGCGAGCTTCTTGTTCAGCCAGCTCTTGAAGGTCGGGGTCACGATGCCCGTCTGGTTCGCCGCCGGCTCGTAGCCGTACTCGCCGATCCTGGACACGCGCGACCGGTCGATCGCGTACGCCATCGCCCGCCGGACAGCGACGTTCTTGAGGAGCGGGTTCTTGAGGTTGATGAAGACGGAGACATTCGCGACGGGTGGGAACCAGTAGTGGTTGTCCGGGCTCTTGGAGAGATAGAAGGCCTTGATGCTCGGGATGAACTGGCTGCCCCACTGGGCCTTGCCGCTCGCGAGATCCTGGTTCGCCGGGTCGTTCGAGAGGTAGGCCGGGTAGTACACCGTGTCGATCTTCGGCTTGCCCTTCTGCCAGTAGTGCCCGTTCTTGTGGTAGGTCATTTCCTGTGGCGAGCACGACTGGTGGCTGATCTCGTACGGCCCGCTGCCGACGGGATCCTTGATCTTGTCGGTGATCGGATTCTTGATCGACTTCCAGATGTGCTTCGGCACGATCGGCGTCTGCCCGGCGACGTAGTAGAAGTACGGCACCGCGGCGGTCTTGAACTGGAAGGTGACCTTGTCGCCCTTGCGGGTGACGCTCTTCAGCACCGACCAGACGGCTTGCAGGTCCAGAGCCGCGTGCTTTTTGAGCAGCTGGAAGGTGTAGAGGACGTCGGCCGCGGTGAGCGGCTTTCCGTCCGACCACTTCACTCCGGAGCGAATCGTGAACGTGATCTTCTTGTTGTGGTTCGCCCACTTGTACTTCGAGGCGAGCCACGGCGTCGCAGCGCCGCTCTTGAGCTCGTCCACGAAGACGAGCGGCTCGTAGACCGGGCCGAACGACCAGTCGACCAGGTCCGCGCTGAACGGGTTGAAGCCGCACGTCCACGTCCCGCCCTGCTCGTTCGAGATCGTGACCGACGTGCCGGCGGCCGCCTGGTGTGCGGCGGCCGAGGTTCTGTCGCGGGATCCGCTGCCGGTGGCGGTCCAGACCGCCGCAGCGGCGGCGGCAAGCAGCACGAGGAGAAGCCCTCGTCTCATGTCGTATCCCTCCTTGGCCGCCCAGCGGCGGTCGTCGCGGTGAGCGATGCGCGGCGCTGACAGCGCAGCCGTGCGCCTTCCATGAGTTAGGAAACTAACCTATCTTTATCGTCGTGACAAGATGGTGACGACGACCGGTACCACTCGGGCGGCCCGGCCGGGGCTGATGCGGACGCTCAACGAGCAGCTGTTGCTCGAGCAAATGCGAGGGAACGGGCCGGTGTCCCGCAGCGAGCTTGCGAGCATCTCCGGCCTCTCGAAGCCGACCGTGGGCCTCGCGCTTGCGAGCCTCGAGCGTGACGCCCTCGTACAGCCCGCCGGCCGGCGCGCGGGAAGCCGCGGCCGCAGCGCCCTCCTCTACGAGATCCGCCGAGACGCGGGCTTCGTCCTCGGGCTCGACGTGGGCCGGCAGTTCGTTCGCGGGGCCGTCGCCGACCTCAACGGGAGCATTCGCACCCGCGAGAGCCGGACCTCCCGCTCCTCGAGCGGCGCGGGCCGGGTACGCGAGCTCGCCGACCTGGCCGACGACCTCCTGCGCGACGCCGGTGTCGACAGCGACACGGCATTGCTGCAGACCGTCGTCGGCAGCCCGGGCATCGTCGAGCCGCACGGTCGTGCAATACGGCTGGCTCCGAACCTGCCCGGGTGGGAGCGGCCAACCGTGCTCCGCGACCTCAGGCGCCTCCCCGGCTCAGAGCCCGCGATCGAGAACGACGTCGACGCGGCCGCGGTCGCCGAGCGAGACCACGGCCACGGGCGGGACGTCTCGACATTCGCCTTCGTCTCAGTCGGTACCGGCATCGGGATGGGGTTGATCCTCGACGGCAAGCTCCACCGCGGAGCCCATGGTGCGGCAGGCGAGATCGCCTTCCTGCCGCTCGCCGACGGCCCACTCGAGCTCGCCGTCTCCTCCGCTGCCGTCGTCAAGTCCGCCCGAGAACGGGGCGTACGGCTGCGGAGTGCTCGTGGCGTCTTCTCCGCCGCAGCTGCCGGCGAGCGGCACGCGCGGGAGGTCGTTGCCGGAGAGGCGGCAGCCGTGGCTCATGCCCTCGCAGCGATCGTCGCGGTCGTCGATCCGGAGCTGATCGTGCTCGGCGGAGGAATCGGCCGCGCGCCCGGATTCGCAGAGGAGGTCGCGCAGGAGCTCTCGCGGCTCGCTCCCGTTGTGCCGGAGGTTCGACCGAGCGCGCTCGGCGAGGACGCGGTCGTCAACGGTTGTCTCGCAGTCGGCACCGACCGCCTGTGGGAACGCGTTCTGAACTCACGCCTCACGGATGGGACGCTCTAGACGGGCGTGCGCTTGGCCCCCGGTCGGCACGCCTTATCTACTGACGATGAAGTCTCCGCAAAGAGCGGATTTCGCTCGTAGGCCGCCCGGTCCGAACTTCGCAAATAGCGCGAACTCCGTGGTTGACGAGTACCGCGAACCGCGGCAGCATGGGCGTCGCGCCGAGCACGGAGCGGGACTAGACCGAAGCCCCCGGGTGATGAACTAGGCGGAAGCCGAATGCATTGCTCGGAGGTGGACGAAACCGCCACCGGCTCGGCGAATTTTTTTGGTCCGATCCCGTGCGTTCCTCTTGAACCCGGCGGCGGCTTGGCTTAGCCTCAGGGCAGGCGTCACGCAACTACAGGGGGTCTTGCCTTGGACACGTACCACGTCGTTCTCTACATCCATCTGCTCGCGCTCTTCGTCGGCATCGGCGCGGGGTCGGTGCTCCTCGCCTGTCTCCTGCAGCTTCGCGCCGCTCGCACCGTCGAGCAGGCCGCGCCCTGGGGGATGATGGCCGGCAAGGTCGGGAAGCTCTTCCCGGTCGCGATTCTCGGCCTCTTCGGCAGCGGCGCCTACATGACCACGTCCTTCGTGGCCTGGTCGTGGAGCACGCGCTGGATCGACGTCGGGATCGCCGCTCTCGTCGTGCTGACCGTCCAGGGCGCCGGCATCGCCGAGCGGACAGGGCACAAGCTCGGGGCGGCTCTCATGGCCAACGGCCCCGGGCCGCTCGGCCCCGAGGCGCGGCGGATGACGCTTCACCCCGGCCTCTGGGTCGTCGAGTTCTCGAACCTCGGCATCGTCTTCGGGGTCGTCTGGAACATGACCGAGAAGCCCGGGCTGGGCGAGTCGCTCGCGGCCGTGCTCGTCGGCTACGCGGTCGGCGCCGTGCTGGCCCTCCTCGTCACGAGGTCGGCGCAGGAGGAGCTGGGCACGGCCACCGAGCCTGCGAATTGAACTGACGCTCTACTAGCGCTTCAGGTGGACCGCAGCGTGTCGGCGATCACGCGCGCGTAGATCGTGCACCCGTACGGCCACGGGTGCGTGCCGTCCTGCAGCATCTTGGTCGTCGAGTGCCCGTACCAGTCGGCGAGGTGCGCCTGCCGCCAGCCGCGCAGCCAGTTGACGAGCGCCTGATTCGACTCGTCCTGCCAGCTCGTGTCGTTGCGGACGTTGACCACGACGATGTCCGGGATCCCACGCAAGGCATGACGGAGCCGGACGAGGTCGTGGTACCAGAGCGGCCCGTTGTTCCCGACCTGGATCACGACGGTCTTCGGCAGGTGGTCGTGCCGTCGCAGCCGCGACAGCTCGGTGACCGTGTCCTCGATCTGGCGCCCCACGGTGGCGTCGACGCGCACGCGGTGGTCGAGGGCCTTCCTCAGCTGGGAGGAGCAGCCGAGCATCACCGAGTCGCCGAGCGCGAGCATCCGGCCCGGCGGTAGCGCGTGCTTCGTCGTTTGCTTCGGGGTGGTCGTCCGGGAGGTCTGCTGCTTGTGCGGCCGCGGGCTCGTGTGCTGTTGATGCGTGCCGGCGTGGGCCTGGGTCGGGCTCACGTAGGCCGAGACCGGATTCAGCGAGGCCGGGGTCACGAAGAGGATCGCGAAGGTCGCGGCGAGGGCCACCGCTCCTGCACCGACGACCTCGAGCCGGTAGCGGCGCGGATGCTGGGCGAGCCACCGCTGCAGGCTCCCGGTGCGGATCGGCTGCTCGACGAACTTGTACGACAGTGCGGCTGCCGCGAGGACGAGGGCGGCTTCCCCGACGACGACGCCGGGGCTCGGCCGCGCGTTCACGCCGGCGACGAGCACGATGATCGGCCAGTGCCAGAGATAGATCCCGTAGCTGCGCTCGCCGATCCAGCGCAGCGGCGCGACTCCGAGAGCCTCGCTGAGGCCGGTCTGCGGATGGGCGACCGCGCCGACGAGCACGACGAAGCAGAACGCCGCCGCGAGGTCGCCGCCGCGATAGAGCGTCGGGTTGAAGTCCTGCATCCGCAGGAAGAGCAGGACCGAGCCGACGAGCGCCGCGACGCCGAGCAGCTCGAGCAGCGGGACCGCGCGCCGCAGTCGCTCGATCGCCGGCCAGACGAGCGCGAGCAGGATCCCCATCAGCAGCAGGAAGGCGCGCGTGTCGGTGCCGTAGTAGACGCGCGAGGGATCGCTGTTGGGCTTGTAGAGGATCCACATCAGCGTGGCCGAGGCGGCGATGCCGGCGATGACGATCATCGGCATGCGCTTGCGGCCGACGAGCACGAGCAACGGGACGAGCAGTAGCGGCCAGACGATGTAGAACTGCTCCTCGATCGCCAGCGACCAGAGGTGGTTCAGCAGCGACGGGTTGCCCATCAAGTTGAAGTACGAGCGGTTCGCGAAGATCAGGTGCCAGTTCGAGTAGTAGAAGAGAGAGCTGATCGTGTCGCTGCGGGTGTGGGCGAGGTCCTGGCGGGCGAAGATCGCCGAGAGGACGAGCGCGCCCAGCACGACGACGACGAGCGCGGGGAGCAGGCGCCGCGCACGCCGCAGCCAGAAGCGGCGCAGGTCGATCCGGTTTCGCGCCTCCCACTCCACCAGCAGCAGCGACGTGATCAGGTAGCCGCTGAGGACGAAGAAGAGGTCGACGCCGAGGAAGCCGCCCGGCAGCCAGTCGATCCGCGAGTGGTAGAGGAAGACCGCGGCGACGGCGATCGCGCGTAGGCCGTCCAGCCCCGGCCGGTAGCGGATGTGCGGTGCGTTGGCGACTGGCTTCGGCATTTCCGGCCTGCAGAATAGGGTCAGTTCCGGCGGGTTGCCAGGATGATTTCGACGAGCTCGGTGAGGCACTCCGCCGGCTCGGCGAGCGCGCGCTCGGGACCGTAGCGAGCGACGAGCGAGAGTGCGTCGACGGTGACTCCGGGTGCGACGTCTCCCGCGACGACGAGCGAGTCGATTCCGGCTGCCTGGGCGCGCTCGAGCACCCGGCCGACGACCTTCCCCGTGAACGAGGTCGCGTCGAGCAGGCCCTCGCCGGTGACGACGAGATCCGCTT
>Ga0070714_100002677_pt1 | contig 13120 bp, 8 predicted proteins | sample LARL83metaG_FD_65450 | JGI IMG/M metagenome (GOLD analysis project Ga0070714, IMG submission 65450) | Corn, switchgrass and miscanthus rhizosphere microbial communities from Kellogg Biological Station, Michigan, USA - LAR L8-3 metaG | ecosystem: Host-associated > Plants > Roots > Rhizosphere ... | reverse complement strand
CTCGAGGTCGACCGTCGCCGTCACGACGCGCCCGGGCAGGCTCCACGCCGCGCCCGACTCGCCGACGAGCCGCTCGAGCGTCCGCGCCGCCCGGCGCGCGAGCTGCGGCGCGCCGGAGATCCGCTCGAGCGCCTCGAGCAGGGCGAGCACGCCCGCGATCGTCCGCTCGGGGAAGGCCGCCCAGTCGGCCGGGACCGTGCCCCGCCCGAGCGGCACCGCCTCGTAGAGCGCATAGGCGACGTCGTCGGGGGTCAGCCCGGGGCAGCGCTCGTCCGCGAGCGCGTCCAGCAGGACGACGCCGTCCTCGCCCTGCCCGACCGCGAGCCCGGCCGAGTAGACGCCGTGGACGAGCCGGGCGCGCGCGCGGCGCGCCGGATCCTCGCCCTCGGCGCGCGGGTGCGGTCCGCCGTCGAGGCGCGGGTCGGGCCCGTGCGCGCGGTCGATCACGACGAGGCCGTCGCGCAGCATCCGGCGGCTCGCCATCGAGGCCGACAGCGTGCGGATGCGGTAGCAGGCGAGCTGGCGCTCGACGCGCGCCCAGCGCGCCCCCAGGCGCGAGAGCCGCAGCCACAGGTCCCAGTCCTCGCACGTCGCCAGGCTCGGGTCGAAGCCGCCCGCGCGCTGGACCAGCTCGCGGCGCACCATCACCGCGTGGATCGCGAACGCGCAGTTGTGCGCGTGCCACGCGAACATGTCCTCGTCGTCGCGCGGGCAGATCTCGTGCGCCTCGCGCCCGTCCGGCGCGATCCGCGTCCAGCCGCAGTGCACGCCGTCGAGTCGCGGATTCGCGCGCAGCGCGGCCAGCAGCGTCGCGAGCGCCTCGGGATGCAGCCAGTCGTCCGCGTCGAGGAACGCGAGCCAGGGTGCGCGCGCGAGCGCGATGCCGGCGTTGCGCGCGCGCGAGACGCCGCCGTTGGGCTGGCGCAGCAGGCGCAGCCGCGGGTCGCGGCGCGCGCGCTCGGCGACGAGCGCGGCGGTCCCGTCGCGCGAGCCGTCGTCGACGACGATCGCCTCCCAGTCGACGTGCGTCTGGCGCTCGAGCGAGTCGAGCGCGACCGCGAGCGTCGCCGCCGCGTCGAAGGCCGGCACCACGACCGACACCTCCGGCGGGCGCGCGGGCTCGCCGGAAGCCACGTCGCCGCCGCGCGATCCTTGATAGTGATTCGCGCCTTCGTGTTCGCTCGAGCCGTTCACCTGTTCGAACCCACCGGGTCCGGCGGCATCTTCCAGCATACGTGCGCCCTCGGGGAGATCCTGGCGACCGCCGGGCACGACGTGACGCTGCACACCGCGGCCCAGCACGAGGACGCGACAGTAGCCGGCGTGCGCGTCTGCCGCTGCGGCTGGTGGCCCCGCGACCGGCCCGGACGGGTGCGCAACGTGAGGATCGCCGCACGGCTGCTGACCCGCACGCTGCCGCACCTGCACCGCACCGTGCCGCCGTCGACGGTGCTGCACGTCGAGGGCGGCGTCGCCTCCGGCGTGCTGACCGCGATCACGCTCGCGGTCGCCAACCACCGGCGCTGCGCCGTCGTCTACTCCCCCCACAACACGTTCTCGCGGCGCGGCCCGGTCGACAAGGCGCTGCTGCGCCTGTGCCTGTCGTTCGCGCAGAGCGCGGTCGCCTACTCGCAGATCGACGTCGCGACGCTGCGCAGCCGCGGCATGAGTGCGACGCTCTCGCCGCTCGTCCAGCTCGTGCCGCGACCCACGCCGGAGCAGATCGCCGAGTGGCGCGCGGCGTGGGACGCCGGCCCCGAGGACGAAGTCGTCCTGTTCGCCGGCGCGGTGCGCCCGGACAAGCGCCTGGGCCTGCTCGTGGAGGCGGCGCGCGCGTGGCCCGCGCATCGGCGCCTGGCGGTCGTCGGGCAGGACCGCGGCGCGCTCGCGCCGTGCCGCAGGCTCGCGCGCGAGCTGGGCGTCGAGCTGCACGTGCACGACGCGTTCGTGCCGCTCGAGCAGTTCACCGCCGCGATCGCCGCCGCGGACCTCGTCGTCGCGCCCTACGAGCGGGCCAGCCAGAGCGGCGTGCTGTCCGTCTCCAGCCAGCTCGGGACGCCGACCGTGGCCGCGCAGGTCGGCGGCCTCGGCGAGCTCGCCGACCGCACCTTCCCGCCCGGCGACGTCGGCGCGCTCGCGCAGGCGATCGAGGAGCAGCTCGCGCTGCACGAGCGCCACCCGCACAGCTCCGACGACGCGGCCGCGCTCGCCGCCCACCGCGCCGCCTACGCGCGCGCGATCGAGGCGCGCACGCCGAAGCCGCGACGCATGCGGCGCCGACCGCGCGTGGCGTTCGTCGTGTGGGGCCCGATCGAGGGGCGCGCCGAGGAATTCGCCGCCGCGCTCGACGGCGACCACCGCAGCTTCTTCGACCTCGGGATCCTCGACCGGCGGCTGATTCCGCTGCGCTACGCGCTGAGCGCGATCCGCACGGCTTCCTACCTCGTGCGCGCGCGCCCGCGCTCGGTGATCGTCGCCAACCCGCCGATCGTCGCGGCCGTCGTCGTGTGGCTCTACGCGCGGCTCGCGCGCGTCCCGATCGTGCTCGACAGCCACCCGATCTCGTTCGGGCGCAAGGGCAGCCGCGTGGGCCGCTTCTTCATCCCGGTCCACGCCGCGCTCGCCCGCCGCGCGGCGGCCACGATCGTCGGCTCGGAGCCGCTGGCGGCGCGCGTGCGCGGCTGGGGCGGCGAAGCCGAGATCGTCCACGAGGCGCCGCCCGCCTACCCCCCGCCGGCCGAGCCGCTGCGCTCCGACCGGCGGCCCTACGTGCTGTGGAGCGGGATCTTCGCCGCGGACGAGCCGCTCGCCGCGGTGATCGAGGCGGCGCGGACGATGCCGGAGGTGGAGCTGTGGGTCGCCGGCGACCTGCGCCGCTGCCCCCTCGACCCCGCGACCGCTCCCCCCAACGTGCGCTGGCTCGGCTTCCTGCGTGGCGCCGAATATCGCTCGGCGTTGTACGGTGCCGATGCCGTGATCGCGCTCACGAACGATTCGACGTCGGCGATGCGCGCGGCCGCCGAGGCCGTGTACGCGCGCAAGCCGCTCGTCACGAGCGACCTCGCGCACCTCGCCGCGCTCTTCCCCGGGAGCGTGCGCGTCCACAACGAGCCGGCCGCGATCGCCGCCGGGGTGCGGCGCGCGCTCGCCGAGCGCGAGCAGCTCGAGGCGGCCTCCGGCGCGATGCGCGAGACGCTGCTCGCGCGCTGGGGCGACCAGCGCGCGCTGCTGCTCGCGCGGCTCGGGCTCGCCGAGCCGGACGCGGAGGCGGCGGCGTGAGGCTGCGGCAGTCGAAGGCCGTCGCGGTCGCGCTGCGACGCGGCTGGGTCGTGCTGGTGGCGATCGCCGTCGTGACCGCGCTGTCGGTGGCGGTCGGCCGCAGCCGCCCCGGGGAGACCGTCACGCAGGCGGTCGTCGTCGTGCCCTCCGGCGCGCACGGGTCCGACCCCGGCAACGCGACGGAGTCGATCAAGCTCGCGCAGACCTACGTCGAGGCGATCCCGCTCGACGGCGGCGTGCTGTCGTACGTCGCCGGCCGCATCGGGCGCACCGTCAAGCAGGTCGAGAGCGCCGTCGCCGTCGTCGGCAACCCCACCACGTCGGTGCTGCTGCTGCAGTACAGAGACGCGGACGCGACCCGCTCGCTGGCCGCGTCGAGCGCGCTGCTCGGCGCCGTCACGGGCGCGCACCCGCGCGCGAACAGCGTCGCAGCGGGCTCGCTGGTGATGGTGCGCGGGCCGAGCGTGCTGCGCAGCTCGTCGTCGGGCAGCTCGACGGCGATCCCGATCGGCGTGATCCTCGGCCTCTGCCTCGGGCTCGTGCTCGTCGTCGCGTGGGAACGCTCGGACCCCCGCATCGACGGCGTCCACGACCTCGCGCACGCGTCCGGCACGCCGGCGACCGCGCTCGGCGAGGTCGCCGCGGGCAACATCGGGGCGCTGCTCGACCGCTGGCGGCGGCTCGCCGGGGACGGCCGCGGCCCGCACGTCGTCGGGCTGCTCGCGGCCACGCGCGGCACCGAGCCGATCGTCGCGCCCGCCGCCGAGGAGCTGGTCGAGCTGAGCTCCTCCAACGGCCATCCGCTGCGCCTCGCCGACGCGTCGAGCGCGCCGTGGGGCGGCGACGAGCGCGCGCTGGTGATCGCGACCGGCCAGCGGCCCGGCGGTCCCGGCGCCGGCGAGGCGACCGCCGCGGCCGCCGACGTCGTCGTCGTCGCGGTCGAGCGCGGCGCGCGCGTCGCCGAGGTGCGCCGCACGCTCGCGGTGCTCGACCAGTTCGGCGCGCCGCCGCGCTGGGCGCTGCTGACGCGGCGCTCCTAGCCGACGGCCCGCAGCCGCAGCGGCGGCGGCGCGACCCGCTCGACGCGCACGCCGGCGGCGATCCGCAGGTCCTCGGCGCTCAGCGCCTCCACCGAACGCCGCAGCGCAAGCCCGCGACCGGCGAGCTCGGCGGCGATCTGCTGCTGGTGGTCGTCGACGTGCTCCCCGTGCGCGCGCTCGCGCGGGACGAGCAGCGGGCACTTGCCGGCGGCGAGCGCCGCGAGCGCCGAGCCGGTGCCGGCGTGCGCGACGACGACGTCGGCGGCGCGGATCGCCGCGTCGAGCTCGTGTCCCGGCAGCTCCGCCCGCGCCCGCAGCGGAAGTCCGCTCGCGTCCGTCACGCCCGTCTGCCATGTCACCTCGGCGTCGGCCGGCAGGATCGCGAGCATCCGCTCGAGCAGGCGCCGGAAGCCGTACGGGATCGTGCCGAGCGTGACGACGACCCGCCGCACCGACGGCGGCGGGTCGGACGCGGCGACGGCGGCCCAGCCGTCGAGCACCGAGCCGACGTACGTCCAGCGCTCGTCGGCCCACGAGGAGTACTGCGTGCCGAGCTCGACGCCCGGCAGGCGCGCGAGGATGCGACCCGTCAACGACGGGCCCTGGCTGCGCGCCGCGCTCTCGAGGTAGGTGACGCGCATGCCGCGCGCGCGCGCGAGCGGCAGGAACGTCAGCGCGATCGCCGAGCCGGTGCTGATCACGTGGCCGTAGCGGCCGCCGGCGAGCAGGCGCCGCGCCGGCGCGAGGTTGCGCGCGACGTTGCGCCAGTCGCGCGGCGCGGTGTAGGCGACGAACACGACGTCCTCGCCGTCGAGCAGGCTGCGGCTCTGCGGCGTGTCGAACGTGACCCACGTGCAGGCGGTGCGCTCGATGCCGGGGATCCGCGGCGCGAGCGCGCGCAGCTGCGAGAGGTGACCGCCCGTCGAGGCGACCAGCAGAGCGCCCGGGAGATCTCCGTTCGCCGTGGGCACGATCGCGGCAGCATGGCAGAATCGCCCGGTGCGTCGGACCCCTTCCCGTCCCCCCGCCCGCACGGGAGTCGGCGTCGTCGACGCGGCGCTGCCGCTGCCCGCGTTCGACTTCTCGACGGCCGAGCGCTGGGATCTGCTGCTGCTGGAACGCGGCGAGCCGCTGGCACGCGTCGAGCTGCCCTCGCCGGGCGCGGTCGACTCGGCCGAGCTGGCGCGCGCGCTGCTGTGGCCGCGCGCGACCGAGCGGCGGCGGCGCGTCGAGCTGGAGTCGCGGCTGCTGCCGCGGCTGCGGACGCCGCCCGCCGCGGTGCCGCCGCTCGCCTGCTCGGTCGTGCTGTGCACGCACGGGCGCCCGCGGCACCTCGCGACCGCGCTCGCGGCGCTCGCGCAGCTCGATCCCGCGCCGCTGGAGGTGATCGTCGTCGACAACGCCCCCGGCGAGCGCGACTGCCGGGCGGAGGTGGAGCGGCACGGCTTCCGCTACGTGCGCGAGGACCGCAAGGGACTCGACAACGCGCGCAACGCCGGCGTGCGGGCCGCGCGCGGCGACGTGATCGCGTTCACCGACGACGACTGCGTCCAGCCGGCCGGCTGGCTGCGCCACCTCGCCGAGGGCTTCGCCGATCCGCTCGTGGCCGCCGTCACCGGCCCGGCGTTCCCCTACGCGCTCGACCGTCCGGCGCAGGTGCGGATCGAGCGGCAGGCGAGCCTCACGCGCGGCTTCGCGCGGCGCGAGCTGGACTGGACGCTGCTCTCCCCGATGCACGCCGGGCAGGCGGGCGCGGGCGCGAACATGGCGATCCGCGCCGCGCTGCTGCGCACGGCGGCCGAGCCGTTCCCGCCGGAGCTGGACGCCGGCACCGAGACCTGCTCCGGCGGCGACACGTACGTGTTCGCGCGGCTGCTCGCGGCCGGGCACCGGGTCGTCTACGACCCGCGCACGTTCGTCTTCCACCAGCATCGCGAGGACTGGCCGGCGCTCGAGCAGGCGGTCACCGGATACGGGACGGGCGCGAGCGCCGCGCTGTGGAAGCTGCTGCGCGAGGACGGCGAGCTGGAGGCGCCGCGCGCCGCGCTGTGGCTGCTGAGCCAGTACCTGCGCACGCAGCGGCGGCGCCTGCGCGGCAGCGCCGACGCGGTCGAGACGCGGATCGCCTGGTACTACCTGCGCGGCGCGCTGCGCGGGCCGCGCGCGTGGCGTCGCGCGCTCGCGACGCAGCGGCGCATCGACCCGGGCATGCGCCCGGCGCCGGCGTTCCCCCCGCCGACCGCGGCACCGCCGCTTCGCGCAACCGCCGCGTCCGCGGACCGCGCGGCGACGCCGCGGCGCGCGCCTGCGGACGCGCCGGAGATCTCCGTGATCGTGCCGACCGTCGGCCGCGGCGACGCGCTCGCGCGCTGCCTCGCCGCGCTCGACGCGCAGACGCTGGCGCCCGACGCCTACGAGGTGATCGTCGTCGACGACTCGCCGGCCGGCGGGCTGGCGACGCCGCCCGCCGGCGAGGTCGCGGTGCGGCTGCATCGCACGCGCGGCGCCGGCGCGGCGCTCGCGCGCAACGCCGGCGCGGAGCTGGCCGGCGGCCGGCTGCTGCTGTTCCTCGACGACGACCTGATCGCCGCGCCGGACCTGCTCGAGCGCCACCTCGCCCGCCACGCGGAGGCGCCGGCGGACGTCGTCGCGATCGGCTGCTCGCCGCCGCGCCCGCCGCGGCCCGGCCTCGCCGCGCTCGGCGCGGCGCTGTGGTGGGAGGACCACTTCCGCGCGATGGCGGACAGCTCGACGCTCACCTTCACCGAGGCGCTCAGCGGCAACGTCTCGATCGACCGCGCGCGCTTCCTCGACGGCCTGCGCTTCGACCCGGCGTTCGGCCGGCAGCGACGCGAGGACTGGGAGTGGGGGCTGCGGCTGCTCGGCGCCGGCCTGCGGCTGCGCTACGTCCCGGAGGCGGTCGCGGCGCACGAGTACGAGCTGAGCGCCGGCGCCCGCCTGCGCGCGTGCCGGCTCGAGGGCGGCGGCGACGCGCTGCTGCTGACCCGCCATCCGGCGGCCGCGCCGTTCCTGCCGCTCGCGCGGCACGAGCCGGCGAGCTGGCGCCGGCCGCTGCGCCGGCTCGCGCTCGCGGCGCTCGGCCATCCGCGCGCGGACGCGCTCGCGCTGCCGCTGCTCGACGCGCTCGAGCGCGCGCGGCTGCGCGGCGCCTGGTCGGCGCTCTACCGCCACGCCCAGCGCGCCGCCTACGCGCACGGCCTGCGCGCGAGCGGTTGGCGCCCGCAGACGATCGCCCCGCCGCCGCTCGCCGACCTCGAGCTGGAGAGCGACGCGCCGCTCCCAGACCCGCGCGTGGTGGCGGCGAACGTGCGCGTCCACCACGCGGGACGGCACGTGACGACGTTCCTGCCGGCGGCCGGATGGAGCCCGCGCGAGGTCTCGCTGCTCGCGGAGCGGCTCGCGCGCGACAGCGCGATCGACCCGCCGGCGCCGGCGGGGCCGGTCGCGCTGCGCCGCTCGGTGACGGTGCTGCTCGGTCCCGCGCGCCAGCCGGGCGACGACGCCGCGGTCCCGCAGCTGCGGGCCGCCGGCGCGCGCGTCGGGGTGCTCGACGGCCAGCCCGCGCAGCACTGGGAGCGGATCCTCGCCGCCGTCGCCGTGCTCGAGACCGAGCTGGCCGCGATCCCCCTGCCGGGCCGCACGCCGACGCCGGAGTGGCTCGCCGAGGTCGAGCCCGCGTTCGCGGGCGAGCGCGTGCTGGCGGCGACCGGCGAGGGCCTGCCGGCGGACTGGCGCAGCGAGCCGCTGACGCTGCACGAGCGCGGACGGGCGCGGCTGCGGTACGCCCCGCTCGGCGGCTCCGCCGACTACCTCGTCGTGCGCGCGAGCGCGCTGGCGCAGCTCGAGCGGGCCGTCGAGAACGCGCGGCTCGGCCCGCTCGCCGTCGCCTTCGCGTGCGCCGAGGAGGTGCTCGCGGGCGGCGGGCTCGTCGCGCACCGCAACGTCCACGGGCTCGACCCGACGGGCGGCGCGTGGGCGCCGACGGCCGCGCGCGACGCCCAGAAGCTGCGCGCGTGGAGCGCGCTGCTGGTCGATGCCGCCGCGCGCGAGCCGGGCTGGCGCGGGCCGGCCCGCCTCGCTCGGCTGGCGCTCGGCGGCGCCGCGCTCGGCGCGTGGCGCGCCGTGCGGCGCGGCACGTCCTCGCCGCTCGCCGCCGAGGCGCGCGCCGCGGCGATCGCGCGCGGCTGGCGCGACGCCCTGCGCCGCGACGAGGCCGGGAGCCGCGCATGAGCGGCGCACGGACGCGCCGCGTCTTCCTCGTCGGCCTCTACGGGATCGACAACGTCGGCGACGACACGATCCGCCTCGCCGTCGAGCGCGCGGCCGGCTCGTTCGGCGCCGAGGTCCACCGTTACGCGGCGCGGCGCCCGCTGGCGGATCCGCGCGCCGTCTGCCTGCGCGAGGACCCGCGCGGCTACCTGCGCGCGATCCGCGCCGCCGATCGCGTCGCGATCGGCGGCGGCGGCCTGCTGAAGGACGAGGGGCACGCGCTGCTGCGCGGCTACGGCGTGCTGCTCGAGCTGCTGCTGACCGCCCTGCTGGCGCGCGCGCTGCGACGCGAGGTCGTCCTGCTGGCGATCGGCGCCGGCCCGATCCACACGCGCCGTGGGCGCGCGCTCGTCGGCGCGATCGCGCGGCTCGCGCACGTCCGGCAGGTGCGCGACGAGGGCTCGGCGGCGACGCTGCGGGCGCTCGGCGTGCGCGACGTCGAGGTCGCCGTCGACCCCACCTTCAGCCTCTTCGACGACGCGGGCGCCGGCGACCGCGCGAGCCGCAATGGACACGCGCTGCTGAGCGTGCGCCCGTGGTTCGTCTTCGAGCCCGACCGCGAGCGGCGCGAGGCGGCGCTGCAGGACGCCTTCGCCGCGGTCGCCGACCAGCTTGCGCGGGCGGGCGCCGAGCCGCGCTTCGCGAGCCTCTACTGGCCGCGCGACCGCGACGCGAGCGAGGCGGTGATCGCGCGGATGGCGGCGCCGGACGCGGCGCGCGCGCTCGACGGGCCGCTCACCTGGGAGGCGCTCGACGCGGAGCTGCGCGAGGCACGGCTGCTCGTCGCGATGCGCTACCACGCGATCGCCTGCGCGGCGATGGCCGGCAGCCCGATCGTCCCGGTCGCCTACGAGCCCAAGGTCGTCTCGCTCGCGCAGGCGCTCGGCCTGCCCTACGTCCACGTCGAGGACGAGGACCGCGATCGGCGGCTGCCGGCGCTGGTCGCGGCGGCACTCGCCGACCCGGCCGCGCACCGGCCCGACGCGGCCCGCCTGCGCGCGCTCGCGCAGGCCGCTCGCGAGGGCCTGCGGCGCACGCTCGGCTGAGCCTCAGCGCACCAGCTCCCAGCGGTGCGCCGGGCGGAAGACGCCGTTGTCGTGCCCGCTGCCCGTGACGCGGAAGCGGTAGGCGCGCCAGTGGTAGTCGTAGCCGTACTCCCAGTCGGCCGCGTAGACCCCGACGTCGACCCAGTACTCGCCCGGCAGCAGGCCGAGGTCCTGGAAGCTCAGCCGCACCTCCAGCGGCTCGCCGACGCGGCCGAGCGCGATCCCCTCGCCGTCGGTGCTCGTGTCGTAGCAGGTCAGCTCGTCGGCCACGCGGGTGACGGTGACGCCGACGAGCGGGCCGTCCAGCGCGCCGGCGAGCGGGTCGACCGTCAGCGCGACGGTCAGGCCGCCGCCGACCGCGATCTCGTCGGTCGGCACGTCGTCGCGCCCGCGCAGCGTCACGTCGCGGATCACGGCCTCCTGGCTGCCGAAGCGGTTGCGCCCCAGCTCCAGGCCCTCCAGCGGCGCGTCGTCGTCGTCGGGCGCCGGCGTGCGCAGCCGCGTCTCGTCGTTCATCGCGGTGCGGTAGAGCGCCACGACCTCCTCGACCGGCCCCTGCGCGCGCGCGACGCCGCGCTCCATCCAGACCGCGCGGTCGCACTCGTCGACGACCTGCTCGAGCGAGTGCGAGGCGAACAGCACCGCCGTCCCGCCCGCGCGCAGCTCGCCGATGCGGTCCATGCAGCGCTGCTGGAAGCCGAGGTCGCCGACCGCGATCACCTCGTCGAGCAGCAGCAGGTCCGGCTCGAGCTGGGCGACGACGCCGAACGCGAGCCGCAGCCGCATGCCGTCGCTGTAGGTGCGCAGCGGCGCCTCCTCGAAGCCCTCGATCTCGGCGAAGGCGAGGATGTCGTCGAGCCGCGCGAGCGCCTCGCGCCGCCGCAGCCCCGCCGCGAGCGCCGCCGTGACGGCGTTCTCGCGCCCCGACAAGTCGAAGTCGAAGAGGTCGCCGAGGCTCAGCACCGAGGCGGTGTTCTCCGGCACCAGCGCGCGGCCGCGCGTCGGGCGCCCGATGCCGGAGGCGAGCCGCAGCGCGGTCGACTTGCCGGCGCCGTTGCGCCCGACCAGCCCGACCGCCTCTCCCGCGGCCAGCTCGAACGAGACGTCGCGCAGCGCCCACAGCTCCTCCTGCGCGCGCACGAGCAGCGGCAGGCGGCGGCTCACCACGGCACGCAGCGTGCGCGCGCCCGGCGTCCAGCGCGGGTAGCTCTTCCAGACGCCGTCGAAGCGCAGGCGCGGCGTGCGGGTGGAGGCGCCGACGCTCATTGGAAGTCGGGGAAGCGCGACTCGAGCCGGCGGAAGAAGGCGTAGCCGCCGCCGGCGACGGCGACGCTCAGCAGCCCCACGTAGACGAGCAGCCCGGCGCTCGGGCCGGGCGTGCCGAGCAGCAGCGCGCGGTAGGACTCGATGATCACCGACAGCGGGTTGAGGTCGTAGATCCAGCGGTACTTCGACGGGATGACGTCGACCGAGTAGAACGTCGGCGTCATGTAGAAGAGCAGCGTGAGGCTGAGGTAGACGACGTTCGGCACGTCGCGGAAGAAGACCGCCGCGGCCGACACGAGCCACGCGATCCCCGCCATCAGCAGCAGCTGAACGGGGATCAGCAGCGGGCACAGCAGCAGCTCCCAGCGCAGCCCGGCGCTCAGCGCGATCATCGCGAGCAGCACCGGCAGCGCGATCAGCACGTCGACGAGCGGCACGACGACCGCGACGAGCGGGATCGCGGCCGACGGCACGCGGCTCTGGAAGACGAGATGGCGCGCGGCGGAGACGCTCTGCGCGGCGTTGCCGATCCCGGCCGAGAACCAGGTCCACGCGATCAGCGCCGTGAAGACGAACACGCCGAAGTGCTCGACCTTCGTGTGGAAGACCTGCGTGAAGATGAACACCAGCACGCCGAGCTGGGCGAGCTGGCGCACGAGCGGCCAGGCCCAGCCGAACAGCGTCAGGTGGTGCATGCTGTCGAGCTCGCGCCGCGCCAGGTGCGTGACGACCTCCCACAGCATCGCCGGGCTCAGCGGCCGGCGGTGGGCGTCGCGCAGCGTCGGCTCCTCCGCGCGCGGCGGGGCGGCCTCGACGGCCGGCGGGGACGGCGTGGCGCTCGCGCTCACCGGGTCCCCTCCGCGAGCGCGAGCGCGGCGCCGCGCTGCTCGCGGACGCGGCGCGCGAGCTTGAAGCCGGCGTCCTGGGCATGCCAGCGGCGCAGGCGCCCCGTCAGCTCGATCGCGGCGAGCGTCGGCTGAAGCGCCGCGCGGCCCGCCAACGGCGGCAGCCCGACCGCCGGGGCGTAGGGCCCGATCAGGTCGGCGTGGCGGCGGTGCACGCGCACCGCGCCGATCCCGCGCCGCTCCGCGTCGGCGAGCGCGGCGGCCGGCGTGCGGCGGTGGTGGTGGTCGGCCGCGAGATCGCGCGCGAAGACCCCGTGCAGGCCCGCGCGGACGGCGCGCAGGCCGAAGTCCTGATCCTCGTGGAAGGCGCCCGGGCGGTCGAACGGCGGCGCCGCCAGGCCGACGCGCAGTGCCGCCTCGCGCCAGATGCCGACGTTCCCGCCCCACAGGTTGTGCAGCACGGGCGCCTCGCCGCGCTCCCAGCGCGCACAGCGGCGCTCGTAGTCGCGCGCGTAGGCGAACGCGGCCACGTCGCGCGGCCCGCGGCGGTCCGGCAGCCGCACGGGGATGTAGCCGACGACGATCCGCGCGGGCTCCTCGCGCAGCAGCGCGCGGTGCCCGCTCACGAGCCCCGGCCGCGGCAGCACGTCGTCGTCGAGCAGCACGACCAGCTCCCCCGACGCCGCCTCGACGCCCGCCTGCCGGGCGGCGGCGGCGCCGACGCCGGCGCAGCGGCGCGCGCGCAGCGGCGGCCCCTCGCGCGGGCGCTCGCGCAGCCAGCGCGCGGTGCCGTCGCCGCTGCCGTCGTCGACGACCACGACCTCGTCGGTGGCCGGGTCGCTGCGCACCGCTTCCACGACGCGCTGGAGCAGCGGCAGGCGGTCCCTGGTCGCGATCACGACTGATGTCCTGGGTTCCATGCGACGACCAGGCGGATCGTAACGGTGGCACGCCGGCGCGCGCCCCGCAAGAATATGGCGGGCGTGAGCGCGAACGCCGCCTCCCACCTCCCCGCGCGCGCCCCGGTCCTCGCCCCGGAGCCGCGCTTCGACCTGCGCCATCCGCGCCTCGTCGGGCTCGCCGGCCTCGTCTTCGGCTCGCTCGTGGTCGGCGCCGCGGCGAGCCGCGGCCTGGGCGCCGGGCTCGCGGCGGTGCTCGCGGTCGCGGGGACGCTGTGGGCCGTGCGCAACCCGACGGCGGGGGCGATGGCGATCGTCGCGATCGTGCCCGCGGTCTCCGGCTTCAAGCGCGGGCTGCCGATCCCCGGCTTCCGCCTCGGCGAGCTGCTGGCGGTCGGCTACAGCACGATGCTGCTCGCGACCTCCGGGCGCGCGCAGTGGCGGCGCTGGCGCGC
>Ga0070714_100002675_pt1 | contig 13127 bp, 10 predicted proteins | sample LARL83metaG_FD_65450 | JGI IMG/M metagenome (GOLD analysis project Ga0070714, IMG submission 65450) | Corn, switchgrass and miscanthus rhizosphere microbial communities from Kellogg Biological Station, Michigan, USA - LAR L8-3 metaG | ecosystem: Host-associated > Plants > Roots > Rhizosphere ... | reverse complement strand
CGCTCCACACGTCCAGCCGCAGGCAGCCGTCGATCTGGTTGAGGCTGAACCGGAGCGGGGTTCTGTTCGCCGGCATTGGGCGCCACCGCAGCTTGGTCTGAGCGAGAGCGACGTCGATCTCCTCGGGCTGAAACCCGACGCCCGCGGTGAGACCGGACCACGATTCCGGGACCAGGCTGTTGAACAGCGGGTCTTGGTTGAAGCGCAGACCCCGTTCATGCTCGATCAGTTTGTCCATGACGTCCCGCTTGGCCGCGTCGTACCTGCCGTGCCGGCTGGCCTCTACCACCCTCGTCCAGGTGTGGCCGGCCAGCTCGTCGAAACTTCTTTCAGCGATCTCGATGGCGGTGATGGAGCCCTGGGTCAGGGAGCCGACGTAGTTCACCAGATGGCGCTCGAAACGGTTGCTCGACAACAGCGGGAACACCAGCTCCTGGTAGTTGGCACGGCGGGCGATCACGGCGCAGATGGCCGCGAGCACGATGCTGGACCGGCTGGCCCGGGTGCGCGCCGCCACCCGCCGCACGGCCATCGCGGCGGCCACCGACGACAGCTCCACCGCCAGCGACTCGCCGCTGGGCCGGGCGCCGGGCAGCGCGTACAGGCAACGGGGGATCCGTCGCGACTGCTCCCGCAGGTAGTCCAGTGCCGCATCTGCCCTCCGCCGTTCGGCGGGGGTCGCCTCCAGCTCGGCCTGATCCAGCGGCTGGTGCCCGGCGTGGCAAGGCTGGTGCCCGGCGTGGCAAGGCTGGTGAACGGCCCAGCCAGGCTGGTGACCGGGCCGGCCGGCTTGCCGTCGCGCGAGATGGCCCAGCAGGCCGGCGAAGTCGCGTTTGAGGATCTCGATTGCGCTGTGATCCACGGTCAGGTGCGCGAATCCGGCGGCGCACGCGATGACCCGGTCGCCCGCGTCCGGGGCGATGGCCACCGCCACGCGCACCGGACGCCGCTCCGGATCGGGTGACTCGCGCAGCCACCGGACGAGTGCGTCGGCCACCACGGGCCGGTCCCGGGGCCCCCACTGTCCTTCGCCGAGCGAACAGACTTCGAGCAACTGGACTCCCGCCGCCGCGACCCGCTGGCGCGGCTGCTCGCCGGGCAGGTAGGTGGTGCGCAGGCTTTCGTGCCGCGCGATCAGCACCGCGACCGCCTCGGCCACGTCGCCGACGGACACCACCTCCGGCACCGGGAATTCGGCGCAGAGGAGCGCGTAAAAATGGTCGGGGGCCCGGCGCAGCCATACGTAGATGTTGAGCTGGCCCAGGGTGAGCGGTCCCTCCCCGGCCCGCTCCCCGGTGAACTCGACCGGGAGCGGTCGCGTCGGGGTCAGCCGTACGCGCCGCCTGCGGCGCTGACCGGGTTCGGTGCTCATCACTGGTCAGGCGAGCAGCTCGCGCAGCGCATCGGCCAGCTGCCCATCCGCGCCGCACTCGTGTGTCCGCTGGACAGCGGTCGCGGGCAAGGCAATGGTCGGCGGCAGGCCGAAGACGTCGATCGGCCCGGTGAACGGAGATGGCCGCCAGTTGCGCACGGCGTCCTGGTTGGCCCGCCCCACCCGCAGCAAGCGCGCGACGAACTCCGGTGCCACGTTTCGCGGCACGAGATCGCGCTCCTGCCAGCTCGCCAGGATCCGCGGTAGGTCCTGTTCCGCGGGTGGCTCGTGCGACCAGGACTGGGTGCCGGTGCCGGGTGGTTCCAGCAGGCCGGTGCCGGGTGGTTCCAGCAGGCCGGTGCCGGGTGGTTCCAGCAGGCCGGCGTCGATCGCCGCCACGAGCCGCACGTCGTCGAGCCGGACGGCCATCTCGCAGGCTATCGCCGCGCCGATGGCGCAGCCGCCAAGCAGATAGGGACCGGCGGGGCGTTCGGCGCGGACCGCGGCGACGTAGGCATCGGCCATCGCCGGCACGGTGCGACGGGGCTCCGCGTCGGAATAGAGGCCGCTCGCCTGGACGCCGAACACTGCGAACTCCTCACCCAGCGCATGGGCGAGCCTGCAGTACGGGCCGACCTGCCCGTCGTCCGGGTGGACAAGGAACAGCGGAGGACGGGTGCCGTCGCCGTCCTGGATCGCGACGAGCGATCCGGACAGCCGCTCGGCATGGTCGCGCAGCTCGGCATAGTCGCGCAGCAGGGTGGCCAGGCGTTCCACTGTCGGGTGTTCGGTCAGCACGTTCAGCGGGAGCTGGATACCGAACTCCACCTGGATGGCGTCGATCACCCTGGCCGCGTCCAGCGAGTTGCCGCCAACGCCGAAGAAGTTCTCCCGGATGCCGATAGCGAAGCCTAGGACGTGCTGCCACTGCCGTGCCAGCCAAATCTCCACCGGGTCCCTGGGACGCTGGTAGCCGGTGCCGATCGTCTCGTCGAGGGCATGGTTCATGGCGGGGTCGCACCGTTCTCGTGATGGGGGGTCAGCCGCCAGCGTTGGATCTTGCCGGCCGCCGACCGGGGGATCTGATCAACGAACGTGAAGTGCTTCGGTATCTTGTAGCCGGCCAGCCGTCGTCCGCAGTGCGCGGCGAGCTCGGCCCTGCGCACGCTCGCGCCGGGGTGCAGCATGACGTGCGCGCCGACCACCGACCCGAGCGTCCCGTGCGGCACGGCCACGGCGACCGCGTCGACGACCGCCGGGTGATCCCGCAGCGCCGCCTCGACCTCGTCCGGGTTGACCTTCTCGCCACCGACGTTGATGGTGTCGTGGTCGCGCGGTTCGAGGTAGAGATAGCCGTCCCGGTCCAGCCGGCCGTGGTCGCCGACCGTGGCGAACCCGTCCGAGGTAGTGCGGATGGCCTGGTCGCTGACGTAGTCAGAGCGGCCCACCCGCTGCGGGGTCCGCATGAACACCGTGCCGGTCTTGCCGGGCGGCACCGGTGTGCCGGTGTCGTCCAGGATGCGGATCTGGGTGAGGAAGCCGCGACCGACCGTGCCGGGCCGGGCCAGCCATTCGTCGCCGCGGACGAGCGTCACGCCGACCCCCTCGGTCGCGCCGTACAGCTCGTAGACCCGGTCCGGGCCGAGCAGTTCGATCCAGCCGCGTTTGGTGTCCGCGTCGCAGCGGGCCGCGGTGTGCAGCATCGCCCGCAGGCTGGGGAAGCCCGCCGGGTCCAGGTCCGGCCGCCGCAGGATCTCCCGCATGTGCGTCGGGGTCAGCTGGAGCCACTCGATGGCGTACCGGCACATCAGCTCGGCCGTCCACCGCGGTGCGAAGAACGTCTGCAGGACGACGGTGTTGCAATCCAGCATGGCGTCGAGGAACGCGGTGAACGGGGCGGCATGGTACAGCGGACCGACGATGAGCTGCCGCTGCGCCGTGCGCCAGCCGGTCTGCCTGATCACCAGGGACGGCGTCCAGGCCGGGTCGTAGCGCAGTGGTCCCGGCCGCGCGGAGATCTTCGGAATGCCCGTGCTCGCACCGGTTGCCAGCAGGTACGCCACGCTGCCGGACTGGCCTGAGCCGCAGGCCCCTGCGGGCAGGTCTATCCGCTGGGGCCGGAGCTGGGCGTCTATCAGGTAGCCGTGCGCGAACCGTCGGCCCAGCAGCCGCAGCAGGGCGTCCCGCTCGGCCGTCGGGGTGGCCGGGTTAAGCGGGAAGACCGGCACCTCGGCCGTGAGCGCCGCGGCGATGCCGATGGCCGCGGGCACGGTGTTGCCGGCCTGCACGACGGCGCACGACCGCGTGCTCGGGTCCAGCGCCGTGGCCGCAGGCCCGGGCCGGTTCAACGCCGCGCGTAGTGCGTCGGCCGTGTCCGTGACCCGGTCGGCGAAATCCCGCCAGGACAGAACCTGCTCGCACAGGTGAGCGTCGAAACCGATGAGGGCCGTCCGGTCCGGCTCGGCACGGGCGATGTCAGCGATCCGCCGGCGCACGGAGAGGACCATTGTTACCGCAGGATCTCTGCCAGGCGGCGGACACTGGCCGCGTTCATGAACTCGTACACGTCCAGCGACCGGCCGAACTCCGTCTCGATGGCGGCGATGATGCCCAGGACCGACAGCGAGTCGCCCCCCAGTTCCAAGAAGTCGTCATTCACGCCAACGGACCCCACGTCCATCTGCGCCGACCAGATCTCCGCCACCCGGCGTTCCACGTCGTCGCGCGGGTCCTCGAACAGGATGCAACGGCCCTCGGCCACCGCCGAGGTGAGGCACTCGACGTCCACCACGCCGTCCGCCATGGGCATGTGCTCCACGATCAGCACGCCGGCCAGCTCCGTGTCGTTGCCCAGCTCTTTCCGCACGTAGTTGCGCAGAATCGGGCCGCTCACGTACTCACTCGGCTCGGCAGCCGCGATGGCCACGTCACGCCCGTCGTGGCGCACGATCGCGACCTCGGCACGACGGACAGCGGGATGTGCGGACAAGACCTTGGATATCTCAGGCAGAGTCACCACGGATGTTCTCCTCTCAGCAGATCGGCGACTAGCTCGTGCACCTCGGGGTCGCGCAACAGGTCATCGTGGCCGATGTCGAGCGTGATGGTTCGAGCGCCCTCGACCGGCGGCTCGTAGTCGACCGACGTCAGGAACAGCGGGGTCGTCGTGCGCATGTCGAAACCGCCCTCGCCGGTCAGCAGCAGGTAGTCCAGGTAGGCGGTGAACGCGTCGGTGAGTTCCTTGAGGAGGAACCCGGGCAGGGACAGCCGGTCGGCGACCGCGCCCATCAACTGGTTGTACCGGTCGGTCAGGGCCGCCGCGATTCGCGGCAGGTCGTCCGGGTACATCGCCACCAGTTGCTCCGACAGGTCGCGGGCGTCCGCCAGTTCGTCCGCGGTCAGATGCTGGGCGGAGGACTCCAGCGTCGATGTGAACTGGCTGGCCATTGAGTCACCGGTGGTGGTCACGGCGTCGAATAGCACGACAATGGGCGGCGGTGCGCTCGCGCCGAGTGCGTCGGCCAGGCGCGTGGCCAGTGCGGCGCCGGCGCAGTATCCCAGCACCGCGCACACCGGGCGGCCGGTCGCGGCGAGTTCCGCCACCCAGCGGTCGACGCACACCGCCAACGGGCCCGCGCTGGCCGGCTTGAACTGGAGGAAGCAGGCATCGACCGCCACCCCGTCGGCCAGTTCCGCGAAGCCTGCCGCCGCGCGCCATCCGGGAAAGTCCAGACAGGGGACGAGATCAGGTCCCTGGTCGGACAGTTCCCGCCAGTTAGTCAGCTCCATCGACCGAGCCCCCATGCGAATCTACGACCGTTGCCAGTTTCTGGTAGTCGACCTTTCCGCCAGGTGTCCGAGGGAGGCCGCTGACGTGCCGGAAGACGACGTGCCGGCTGGGCACCCCGAGCGACTCGACCAGTTGCCGGCGCTGCTGTTCGTGCACGGCCGCGTCGCCAGCGCCGACCAGGTGCACCATGTCGTCGGTACCGCAGATCACCGCGGCGGGGTGGCCCGGCCGTTCCACCATGCGCTCCAGGTCGTCCAGGCTCGTGCGGATTCCGAACACCTTGACGATCCGCTTGGTGCGTCCGGTCAGGTACAAGTAGCCTTCGCGCAGGTACCCGAGGTCGCCGGTGTCCAGAACGTCCACCTCGGCGCCGCGGCACAGGTCCGCGCGCCCCGCCCCATAGCCGAGCATGACGCCAGGAGCACGGTAGTGGACCGCCCCCTCACCGGGCACCGCCCGCGCGTGGACCGGTGCCGGCCGGATCGTGATGGTGCCGCCCGGTATAGCGGTGCCGACCGATCCGAGGCGGTCCGGCAGGTCGGCAGGGTCCAGGCGGGCGATCCGCGAGGTCGCCTCGGTCTGGCCGTACATCACGAAGAACCGGCCGTCTCGCTGGTCCATGATCCGTACCAGCCGCATGGTCAGGTCCTCGGCCAACCGCGCGCCCGAGTGGGTCATGGTGCGGATCTTGCTGCGGCCCAGCAGGTCGACATGTGCCGGGCCGAACGCCGCGTATGTCGTCGGCACCGCGGCGAATGACGTGGCACCGGAACGGACCAGCAGGTCCCAGGTCGCCAGTGACAGCGGTGACCGGTCGCTGAGCACAACGCACGCGCCAGCCAGCAAGTGGGTGTTCAGCACGGACAATCCGTAAGCGTGCGTTATCGGCAGCGTGGTCGGGGCGCGTTCGGCCGCGGTGATGCCCAGCGCACGGATGACGGCAGCGGTGTTGCCGGCCAGCCCGGAACACGACAGCCGGACGGTTTTGGGGCTGCCGGTCGAGCCGGAAGTGGCAAGCAGCAATGCCGTGTCCTGGTAAATTTCACCGGCCGGCTGGCTGCTCTTTCGTTTGAAGATCGTTGTACCGGCGATCAGTTCCGCGGCCGGACGGTAGCCGAGATCAGCCAGTCCATTTCCGCCGCCGGGCGCGGGGATGACGAACTCGGGCTGGTATGCCGAGATAATCTCATTCGAGGCGGGCAGAAACGCGACGGCGTGTCCTAGGCGAAGCGCGGCGATATAAGCCAGCAGAGTGGGCAGATCGCGGTCTCCCGCGCACAGCACCAGCGCCTTGCTGTCATGGCGCAGCGCTTGTTCGGATTCACCGACCAATCCGGCCAGCTCGCCGTAGGACAGTACGTCATGACCTTCGAGGTATAGGGCCGGGGAGGCCGGCCGGGCGTCGTCGTGGGTCACGAGGTCTAGCGTCGCCAGCGGCATAGACACCGGCTCTATCCGATTCCCGCGCAGCTTGACCTGCTGATCATCGTGGGCCCGGCCGGGCCGTTAACTTCGAGACCTCTCACTCTTACTCCCTGCCGTATCGAGTAAAGGCCGACAGGCCTTAGCTGACCCGTAGGCAGCCGGGTCGTACGTCGCGCTCGGATCCATGTAAACGTCAACGATCGCCACTGTCTGCTCGGTGCCATTTGTCGCGATGACATTAAAGATGTCGAGCAGATCCACTTGTAAATAAGCATTCGGCGGTGTCGCGGCCGCGACACACAGGAGTCGGGGGCGGGTCCAGCCTGTACCGGCCCGAATACGGATACGGCGGCAGCGTCTCTGATGCCCGGACGGGGCGTTATATCGCCCACTCATCTGGAATTTGCAATCACGTGCATATGAAATTGTTATATCAGATCTCGACAAGCTCCTGGTTATCCGTGGTTGCTCATAGCCGCACCATGGCGATCCTTGGTCGCTGGGTTCTGGAGGTTTTTGTCGGGTTTCGCCGCGATTCGGGGTGCGGGCGCGGGTTGGCCCTTTACAGCGACCCGTTTGTCATCGCGATAACCGCATGCACGCGAATAGCACAGGACCGGCGAGGCGGCGTCCGGTCCCGACCGGACGGCGTCCCGGTCCCGACCGGACGGCGTCGGGTCTCGACCGGGACGGCCAGTGCCTGACTAGCGGCTTGCGGTATGCGTGCCCGCATCCGTCTCCGACGTCGCCGGATCCGACGTCGCCGGATCCGCCGCCGGAGCGGCCGCCGGAGCAGCCGTTGGAACTGCCGCCGGAGCCAGCGTCGCCCGGTCAAAGCCCTTCAGACCGGCCAGCAGGTACGTGCCGTCGGGCTGAACGATGCCGAAGTCCCGGTACTCCTTCTGGGTCAGCCCGCCCAGGAAGGCGAGACCCGTGACCACCCCCGCGATCGGGAAGAACACGGTGGGGCCGAGATGGTGCACCAGGACGCCGGTGAGCGCGACCGACGCCGAATACGTGCCGAACGTGCACGTCATCATCAGCGCCATGACCCGGCCCAGCACATGCGACGGTGTCCACCGGTGGGCCGCGGTGAAGAAGATGGTGTTCCCCAGCCATGTGCTCGCGCCGTACACGAACAGCGCCGCCGCCGCGCCGGCCTCGCCGCCCAGGTACGGCACCAAGCACATCGCCGTCTCGGACAGGACGTAGGACAGCGCCGCGACTATTGCTGGCTGGCGCAGATTCCCGGTCCGCGCGCCCAGCAGCGTGCCGATCAGGCCGCCGGCGGCGAGGCACGCCAGCAGCGCGCCGTACCCGCCCGCCCCGTACCGGCCGTGCGCCAGCGCCGGCAGCGCCACGTCCGCCAGCCCGCCGCCGGTCAGGTTCGCCACTATGGTCACGACCGCGAAGACCTGCATCGCTCGGGACCGCCGCAGCAGGTCAAACGCCCCGAGCCGGCTAATGGCGTCGTCCGGCGCGGTAGCAGAGCCGTCAGACTCGGCGCGCACGGACTCCGGATGCCGCGGCCGCCGCGACATGAGCGCCAGTGACAGGGCCGACAGCGCGAACGAGCCGGAGTCGACCGCGAACGCCGGAGCCGACCCCACGGCCGCGACCAGCGCGCCGCCGAGCGCCGGGCCGAGCAGCGAGCCCGCCCGGATCGCGGCCAGCGACACCCCGTTGCCCGCCGCGAGCTGGCTGGGCTCAAGCAACGAGGGCAGGATCGTGCTCGAGGACGGGATGTACAGGCCTTCGCCGGCGCCGATCACCGCGGCCAGCGGGCCAAGGGTCGGCAGCGACACGATGTGGCGCGCCGCCAGCAGCGCCAGCACCGCCACGAGCACGCAACGCACGATGTCGGCGGCCAGCATCGCCGTGCGTGCCCCCATCTTGTCGGTCAGCAGGCCGCCCAGCGGTATCAGCAGCGTGCGCGGCACCCCGTAGCATGCCAGCACGGCGCCGAGCAGCACCGGTCCGCCGTGCGTGGACAGCACCAGCCAGGGGAGGGCCACGGCATAGCAGTAGTCGCCGGCGGTCGAGGTCAGCTGGCCGACCGTCAGCAGCCGGAAGCTCCGTACTGCCAGCGGCCCCGACCGCCAGGCCGCGCTCATCCGCCGCCATGCCGTCCGTGATGATACTGCCGTCATCGCTTCTCCTCGGGCCTGGATCGGCGCACGTTGGCGTCTAGCCGCCGGTGATGTCCAGGTGGTGCAGTAGGCCGGTGTCCGGGTCGATGGCGATGGCCAGGGTCAAGCTGGCGTGTTCGCCAGTGAGATCCACGGTGACCGACGAAGTGCCGTTGCCAGCGCGGCACGGTCCGGGACGGCAGGTCCCGGCCCACGCGGCTGCCGACCCGACGCGGCGCGCGGCCAGGGCGGCGTCGAGCCCGTCGCCGGCGGCGACCGGCATGCCGCCGTTGAGCCAGCCGATGACCCGGGCCAGCGCACTGGCGAGCGGTGACCCGGGCGCGGGCGGGACGGCCAGGCTGAGCCATTGCACGCGGGGTGGCTTCTCCGGGCTGAGCAGGAGCTGAGCCTGGGTGGTGCCGCCTTCGCCGGTGAGCCACCAGCGGCAATGCGCCGGTGAGACGTACTCGACCGGGCGGTCCGGATCGTCAGCGAACGGACCGATGTGCGCGCGGATCCGCTCGATGGCACGCCGCCGTGCCGAGTACGGCACGTCCTGGGCCACGTTCGGCGTGAACAGCCGGTCCGCCTCGGCGTCGTCCCAGTCGCGGAGCAGGCGGTTCACCGCCTCCCGTGCTGCCGCCGTCTCCGGCCAGGGCTCGCCGCGGGGGCCCAGCGCCGGACCGCGGGCCGGGGCCGGACCGCCGGCCGGGGCCGGACCGCGGGCCAGCGCCGTCTTCTCCTGGCGGACCGCCGCCTCGAGCAGCTTCACCGTCAGCGGGTAGGGCGTCGCGTAGGTGCTGTTGGCAAGCGCGACGACGCCGATGCCGGTAGCCGGATGCCACCGCATGTGGCTGCCGAAACCGGGGTATCCACCCGGGTGGTGCACGATCTGACCCAGCGCGGGATCCTGGTCGATGTACAGGCCGAACCCGTAGGACATGGGGAAGCCGCCCGCCGGAAACCCGGGCCACAGGCCGGCGAAGACCTGACCCAGCTGCATCTGCCGGCGGCTGGCCGGGGTCAGCGGGTGGTCGGCGCCGGCCCCGGCGCCGGCCCCGGCCCCGGCCCCAGCGCCGGGCGGAAACACCGCCAGGAACCCCGCCACCCAGCGGGCGAGGTCACGTACGGAGCTGAAAGCCCCGCCGATCGGCGCGAACGCACCGCACGGCTCCATTGGCAGCTCGGCCCAGCCATCCGGCCCGAACTGGTAGCCCAGCGCCAGGTCGCCGCCCGCGAACTCGTCAGCCTCGTAGCCGCTGCGGGTCATGCCGAGCGGGCTCAGCAGCCGCTGCCGGACGAACTCCGGATACGCCAGACCAGACACCGCCGTGATCAAGCGCCCCAGGATCGCGTATCCGAGGCTGGCGTACTCGAACTTGGTGTCCGGCGTCCAGGCGAAGCTGACGCCGCCGGACAGCATGGCGGCGAAGTCTTCCAGCGGCAGCCCTTGCTGCCGGTCGGCCCACGCGTCGTCCGCGGGAAACCCCGCGGTCATCGTGAGCAGGTGCCGCACCGTGACCCGGGCCGAATCCGCGGTGACCGTCGGCCAGCCGCGCAGCTCGGGCACGTGCTCCTGCACCGGATCGTCCAGGGCAAGCAGGCCTTCGTCACGCAGCAGAACCACGGCCGCGGCGGTGAAGCTCTTGGTCATCGACGAAATACGGAAAACCGTGTCCGCATCCGGCGTCGCTCCGCCGAGGAATCGCTCGCCGAACCCGCCGGAATGCACGAGTTCCCCGCCCCGCACGACGCCGAAAGCCAGGCCAGGCTGTCCGCCGCCCGGTCCCCAGTATTCCTCCGCGATTTTGTCCAGCTCCGCGAAATCCACCATATCCCCAGTCCAGCGGCATTAATTGTCGAAATGGTTCCGTATCTTTGCACGCCACAATTCATACGCGGGTTCGGATCCGGGATACGCCGAAGTAACCGCGGTCGCGTCGGCAAGCGCCACCGCCTTGTCCACCGTCATGCCGGTGAGCACTCCGCACGCCGTTGCCGAATGTTCCGGCACCAGCCCGGCGTAGGTTCTCGCCTTGATCGCGAATATGGCGCCGAGCGCCAGTTCCGCACGGCAGTCACCGGATTCTCGCCGGAGCACCTCGAAGCCAGCCGCGTCGCATCCGCCGGCGAACGTCGCCGCGAGCCCGACGCCGCTCCACAGATCGGCCTGGCGGTGCAGCGTGAACTTTCCCACCGCGGCGGCGGTACCCACCGGGTCACCACCGTGAATGAACCACAGGGCACGTCCGATGCCCTGGTCGACCGCCCGGGGAAAGTATCCGGGCGAGCCCTCCCACGGATATGGCGCCAGGACCTTCTGCTGGTCGACCCAGCGTGGCGTCTCGAAATAGGCGCGGTCGAAGCCGTAGCCGTCTACCGCGAGCCAGCTCATCACCGGGTAGTACGGGTCGCCGGTCAGGTCGGGGAGCACCTTCTTCCAGAGCCGTCTCGGCAGCCTGGCCATGGCGAAGCCCATGCCGATGTAAGCCAGGAAGATGTGCGGACGGCCGGGACCGGTCAGCAGGTCGCGGGTGCGGTGGCCGCGTCCCATCGCGTCGAGGACGGTGAAGGCCATGACCGCGCCCTCGTAGGCGAAGCCGCGATGTTCGGCATTCACGAGTTCGAGCCGGCGCTCCACCTCCCACTGGTCGCGCGCGTCGATTCCCCACTCGAAACCGCAGATAACCGATTGCGGTACCGCCTCGAGCCGCTCGGTCTCCGCCGACGGGACCGCCGGGAATCCCCGTCTGGTGAACGTGACGTCCCTGAGCTGCGGCGTGAGCAGCCGGCGGCGGACGCATCCAATTGTGGTCGGCATGTTCTTCCTCCGATCACTGCCGCTGCGCCGACGGCTCCTTGAACTGGCCGGGCTGGCGGCCGGCCCCGGGCGATCCACGGTACGCCTGTGCGATATCCATCCAGCGGTCCGCCTCCTCGCCGGTTGCCCGCAGCGCGAGGTCGTCGCGGTGCCGGCGCCTGGTCACCAGCATGCAGAAGTCGAGCGCCGGGCCCTCGACGCGCTGCGTGGCATCGGCGGGGCCGAACTCCCACGATTTCCCAGATGGCGCCGTGAGCTCGAACCTGAACTCCACCTCGGGCGGTGTGGTGCCGCGCGCCAGGTAACCGAAGTTCCAGTTGCGCGCCCCGAAGGCGGCCAGATGCCCGATTTTGTCGTCATAGTCGCGGCGGATGCCGACCGTGTCGGCGATGTCCTGGCCGTGCGCGAACAGTTCCATGAGACCCGCCGCGGCGAGCATCCCGGCCGGGATCTGCCTGGCCACCCACGGCACCAGCTGACTGGGCGGCACCGCGCTGATCGCCTCGTTGGCCTCGGCGCGTTCCTTGCGCCAGCGGGCGAGGAGTTCGGCGGGCGAGGCCGCCAGGTACGGCGTGAGCAGCGCGTGGACCGCGCCGTCGAAGTCAGCGGCGGCACCGGCCGCTAGCTGCTCGAACGTCTTCGGATCGGTCACCGTCAGCTTCGCGATGCTGACGATGGACGAGAGGTGCGCAACCTGGTGCTTGACCGTCCAGCCAGGCGCGGGGGTCGGCAGATCCCACTGGCCGGGATCTAGACCGGACACGATCTGGTCGACGGCCTCGCCTTCGGCTGCGAGGTCGCGGTAAACATCGGCAGGACCACTCACGGCGTACCCCTTGGCTCAGGTCACGGATACCTTCGCCCAGATCATCTGCCGTGCTGCCGCGCCCGGGCATCTCCCGGGTTGCCGGGCCCGTTAAACCCGCTATCCCATAACGACCTATGGTTTCTCGCCCGGTCACGCCACAGTCGCCGGAGGTTGAGGGCAAAGGGCGTAATCACCAGGATCCAGAACAGCACCCATTCCCAGCCGACCATCATGCACCTCCTTTGGTGAGCGGCAGTACACGCGGTTGCCAGAGACGGAGAGGAAAGGTGGGAGACAGCGGTCGCATGGGCCGTGCGCGTTAGCCCGCGAGACCTTGTACGGCAACCGCGTGTACTGTCCGCTCACCATTGAAAACGGAGCCCGGCCGACGGCAGTTCAACGTTTCTGGGCGCGTAATCGCCCGGTAAGAATTGCGTCGGCGGTCTGGGTCTGTGCGTGCAGGCTGGGGTGGCTGTGCCCAACCGGGCCTGCAGAACCCGCATATGCGCATCAACCGGGCGCCTCAGGGAGCGGAGCGGCGGCTGATCGAACACTGTGGGTGTTTACCCCCCGATCTGGACCCTGCTGGTTTATTCCGGTGGCTGGCCCGGATCGCTGGCCGCCCCCCGGCAGGTCAGCGGCTGACGTCCGGGCTCGATCGGCTCGATCGGCCCGCGATAACGTGGCAGTTTCCCGCTTCGTGGTAGCCGGCCCCTTGTTTACGAGGGTCAATCCACCACGAGGCGGTAATCTTCCACGTCGTTGACGGGCGTGCCGGTGCG
>Ga0070714_100002674_pt1 | contig 13127 bp, 9 predicted proteins | sample LARL83metaG_FD_65450 | JGI IMG/M metagenome (GOLD analysis project Ga0070714, IMG submission 65450) | Corn, switchgrass and miscanthus rhizosphere microbial communities from Kellogg Biological Station, Michigan, USA - LAR L8-3 metaG | ecosystem: Host-associated > Plants > Roots > Rhizosphere ... | reverse complement strand
GACGTAATGGTCACTCCAGAGGTGGCATACGCGGCGTGGGCACCCCCGACGGTGGCACCAGCGGTGGCGGCAGTCCCGGCAGCGCCACCGGCGGTAACCGACTTCGGCCCACCGGCTGGGTATGGTATCCAGCTCGGTGCCTTCGGTAGCGAAGCGAGCGCCGATCGCGAGTGGCGCCGCCTGCAGGAGCGCTTTGGCGCCGAGCTCGGAAATCTGTCGCCACGGATCGTGATCGCTGAAAGCGATTCGCGGCAGCTCTACCGCCTGCAGGCCCCTGCTACCGGGGAGGCACAGGCACGTGCCATATGCGATTCGCTGCGCGAGCAGTCCCAGGCCTGCATACCGGTCGTGACTCGTTGAGCCTCGCGGCACCTGACCCTCGGTAGCCTGACGGCCGCAGCGCGCCAGACAGTGCTGCCGCCGGCTTCAAACTGACAATTTGTGTCAACCGCATGGCGGGCCCAGTGGGGCTTTAATCCATTGATTTATCTCTATTTCCTGCTTTGGCACAGGCTTTGCTGAATAAAGCCTAGTTGCGAACAATTCCCCGTGTTCGCTCCTGCGCGCCGCGATGCGACTTCCCCCGCCTCGCGGCGCTTTTTTTCCAGCAGCTTTTCCGGTAGCCCAATCGGGGCGTGCTCCTCACAGTGTCTGACGGCCTTCGTGCCCCACGAGCTGCGCCAGCGCGCGGTCGAGTCCTTCGAGCAGAGGCTCTACTGCCGCCAGCAAATGCCGCCCTGCCGCGGTGAGCTCGATCGCGCGCGTCCGCCTCACGAACAAGCGCGTGCCGAGCAGCATCTCGAGCTGCCTCATCTGGTGGCTGACCGCGGAGGGTGTCAGGCATAGCTCATGCGCTGCGAACTTGAAACTCAAATGGCGTGCAGCCACGCAGAACGCGCGCAGATGCTTCGCAGGCGGGGATCGGGAGAGACGCATCGCGGAAGCTACCCGTGTCTTGCCATTTGCTTGAGGAAGCAACTTCCATGCCCCATGTACCGCTCGGGCAGCGCGCGTGCGTCAGCCCGCCGCGACGCCTGCCCGCCCCGAAGCGGTGCAGGCTCAGCGTGACCTCGCCCCGGATGGGTGCAGGCTGCGGATAGAATCGGATGTGCCGCCGGTGCGGCGGGGTGTTGGATGGAATTCCGGGACTACTACAAGATCTTGGGCGTCGAGCGCTCAGCCTCCGCGGACCAGATCAAGACCGCGTACCGGCGCCTCGCGCGCAAGTACCATCCCGATGTCAGCAAGGAACCAAACGCCGAGGCGCGCTTCAAGGAAATGCAGGAGGCGTACGAAGTGCTGCGCGATCCCGAGAAGCGCGCCGCGTATGACCAGCTCGGCAGTGACTGGAAGTCAGGACAATCGTTCCACCCGCCGCCGGACTGGGGCAGAGGCTTCGAGTTTTCCGGCCGGCCGACTGGCGGCGGCGGCGGGCGGCAGTACTACACCGGCAGAGGCGCTGGCGGCGCCGCAGGCGAAGAGGATTTCAGCGACTTCTTCTCGTCGTTGTTTGGCGGAGGCTCACCCTTTGCAGGCGCCGCGGCCCGCGGCGGAGGGCGCGATCATCATGCGCGCATCGACATCACTCTCGAGGAAGCCTACCGCGGCACGACCCGGATGCTGGAGCTGAAGCGTCCCGAGGTGAAGCCCGACGGCTCCGTCGAGCTGCGCTCGCACACCGTGCGCGTCACGATTCCAGCGGGAGTCAGCGAAGGCCAGCTGATCCGGCTCGCCGGTCAGGGCGAGCCGGCCACGGGACCCGGCAACGCCGGCGATCTGTACCTCGAGACACATATCCTGCCGGACAAGGTTTTCGCGCTCGACAACCGCGATGTCACGATCACACTGCCGGTGGCACCCTGGGAGGCCGCGCTCGGCGCGAGCGTCATGGTGCCGACTCTCGGAGGACCGGTCGAGATGCGCATTCCGGCCGGGGCGCAGTCCGGCCAGAAGCTGCGACTGCGCGGACGCGGGCTCCCGGGGTCATCGCCGGGAGATCAATACGTTCAACTGAAGGTCGTGCTGCCGCCGGCCGACTCTCCGCAGGCCAAGGCGCTCTACGAGGAAATGCGGTCGAAGCTCGGCTTCGATCCGCGCGCGACTGAGGTGAGGTGAGCCATGGTACGAGTGACTCAGGTGGTCGAGGCGCGGGTACTCGGAGAGGGTGACTGGATCGCCGCGACGGAGATCTGCCAGATCTGCCGGCTCGATCTCGAATCGGTGCTGGAGCTCGCCCAACTCGGCATCGTGTCATCGCGCGAGCACGCCCCGGGCGAGTGGCAGGTGGCGGCCACAGCACTTCCGCGGCTGCGCGTCGCGGGTCGCCTGATCCAGGATCTCGGCGTCAATGTGAGCGGCGCGGCGCTCGCACTGGAGCTGCTCGAGGCGCAGCGCGAACTCGAGAGGCGCCTGCGGCGACTGGAACGACTCGAGCGGCTCGGGCCGAATTACTGACCGAAGGTCGAGCCGCCCGCACGCAGCCAGTCGAGCTCTGCGGGCGTACTGGTGCGTCCGAGAATCCGGTTACGGTGCGGGAACCGCCCGAAGCGCTCGATGATCGCGCGGTGGTTCTCGGCTGAGCGAAGCGCGGACGCGAAGTAGTCACTCAGCTCCTCGGGAGCTTCCGTCAGGAGCCGCCGGTGGGCAGCGACAGATTCCTCCTGTACCTCGCGGCTCTCCGCGTGCTGCAGCGGCATGTAGAAAAATGTTCGCTCTATTGTCGTGAGCGCTGCATCGGCCGCGGACTGCATACCCGAGAGGGTGAGCCCGAGCGCCTGCGCATCGTAGGCAAAGGCACGTGCGGTGCCGCGGAAGATACTGCGTGGGAACTGGTCGAGCAGGATGATGAGGCTGAGGCGCCGCCGCGGCCCATCGGCCCAGGCGGCCAGCTCTCCGCGGGCTGCGCGCTCGAGCAGCTCACCGAAACGAACGCGGATGTGCTCATCGCGCCGCTGGCGCATCTCGTCGACTTTATCCCCGAACCAGAAGCGGATGCGCCGATTCAGAACGCTCGCGGTGAAGGGCACCGTACCGAACCAGAAGTCGCGGACGCTGCGCGCCTCATCCATGTCGCCGGGTCGCTTCCGCACTCGCCTGGTCGGCCTCGAACAGGCGCTCGAGCTGCTGCGCGGCCGCACGCGTGGTGGCGAGGAACTTCTCCTCGTCCTCCTTCACCCGGTACTGCGCCTGCAGCGTCTGCTGGTCGTGCTGGCGGAAACGGCGTATCGCCTCGCGGGCGCTCACCGCCGTCTCTCCCAATGCCTCCAGCACCGCGCTCGCCATCTCCAGACTCGAGGCATAGGTCTCGCGGATGATCTCGGTGACGCCCAGATCCATGAGCGCGAAGGCGTGCTGGCGGCTGCGGGCACGCGCGAAGATGCGCAGGTGCGGGAACTGCTCGCGCACCACTGAGGCGGCCCGCACCGACGCATCGACGTCATCGATCGCGAGCACCAGCACTCGGGCGGTCTGCGCGCCGGCTGCGCGCAGCAGGTCGAGTCGCGATGCGTCGCCATAGTAGACCTGGTTGCCGAAGCGCCTGACGAAATCCACGTGCGTCTGGCTGTTGTCGAGGGCGGTGAACGGCATGCCCTTCGCCTGCAGCACGCGCGCGACGATCTGACCGAAGCGGCCGAAGCCGGCGATGATGACCGGGCTGTCCTGCACCTCGATCTCGTCGAACGGACCCTCGTCGCTCTTGTGCCACCGCGCATTCACTGCCTCGTACGCGATCAGCAGCAGTGGCCCCAGCATCATCGACAGCGTCACGGCGAGAACGAGCAGGTCCACGGTGGCCGAATCGATGAGCTTGCCCCGCGCGGCGAGCGTAAACAGCACGAACGCAAATTCGCCTCCGGTCGGCAGCGCGAATCCCAACCGCAGCGGCGAGTCGCCGCGCAAGCGCGCGAGCTTGCCGAGCGCGCTGATCGCAACGATCTTCACCAGCAAGAAACCGGCGGTGATCGCGAGCAGCGTGAGGGGCTCGGAGCGCAACAGTCCCAGGTTCGCCGCCATGCCGACGGAGATGAAGAACAGCCCCAGCAGCAATCCCTTGAACGGCTCGAGATCGGCCTCGAGCTCGTGGCGGAACTCGCTATCCGCGAGCAGCACGCCGGCGAGGAAGGCTCCGAGCGCGCTCGAGAGCCCGAGGCGGTTGGCAAAAAGTGCCGTAAGAATGACCGTGAGCAGTGCCGCGGCCGTGAATACCTCGCTCACCTGCACACGCGCGACCAGGCGCAGCGCGGGGCGCAGCACTATGCGGCCGCCACCGATCAGCACACCTGCGCCGACCGCGACGAGCTTCAGCAGGCTCAGCCACCAGGGGCCCGCGCTTGGGTGACTGGGTGGCAGCGGCTCGAGTAGCGGCAGGATCGCGAGCGCGGGCAGGACTGCGAGGTCCTGAAACAGCAAAATGCCGAAAGCGGCGCGCCCATGCTGACTCTTCAGCTCGCGCCGCTCTGCGAGTATCTGCAGCACGAGCGGTGTCGAGGAGAGCGATAGACCGAAGCCGATGACCGCCGCAGCGCCAAGTGGTTGCCCGAGCGCCCAGGCAATCGTTCCCAGGAGCAGCGTGCACAGCACCACCTGGGCGGCACCGAGCCCGAAGACGATGCGGCGCATCACCCACAGGCGCGTCGGTTGCAGCTCGAGCCCGATGATGAAGAGCAGAAGCACTATTCCGAACTCGGCGACCTGCGTGATGTGCCTGATATCGCCGATCAGGTTCAGTCCCCAGGGACCGATCACAAGCCCTGCGGCGAGATAGCCGAGGATCGAAGACAGCCGAACGAAGCGAAACAGCGAGACCGCGATGACGGCCGCTGCGAGCAGTATGGCGGTTTGTGTGACGGTGATCATCGGCGGTCGAGCGATTCTCGCAGGAATCGGCGCGCCAGGCGCCCTTGAGTTTCAGGCCGGCGGTCCCCATCCCAGCGCGAATGCTCGACAGTGAACCGCCGGTTACTCACGGCGCACCCGCAGAGCCGATCGAACAAGCCGCCACTGCCGCTGGACGAGTGGTTTCAGCGAGCGAGCCGCTCGATGCCTACTCGGCCGCTGTGGTCGGTGCGCTCGAGCAGGTCGCGCCTGCGGTGGTCAGTGTCTACGTAGGGAGCGCGCTCGAGGCAGAGCGTGCCCGTGGCGGGGCTGGTTCGGGTGTCGTGGTGACCCCCGATGGCTATCTGCTCACCAACGAGCACGTCGTACAGCGCGTGAATGAGGCGCGCGTCACCTTCGTCGATGGACGCACGGTTCCAGCCGTCGTCGCCGGCCGTGATCCCTCGACCGACCTGGCCGTGCTACGTGCCCAGGCCGCGACGCTGCCTTACGCGCGGCTCGTGCCGGAGCAGCCTCTGCGCCCCGGCCAGCTCGTGATCGCGGTCGGCAATCCGTTCGGCTTCGAATCCACGGTCTCCGCCGGAGTCGTGAGCGCCCTCGGACGCTCGCTGCGCAGCCGACAGGGACGGCTCATCGAGAGCGTGGTGCAGCACACCGCCGCGCTCAACCCCGGTAATTCCGGCGGCCCGCTGGTCGATTCGCACGGACGCGTTGCCGGCATCAATACAGCGATCATCGCCATGGCTCAGGGGATCGGCTTCGCCATTCCGGCATCCACTGCGCAATGGGTGTTGACTGAGATTCTGACGCAGGGGCGGGTGCGGCGTGCCTGGCTCGGCATCGCTGCGCGTGACCGGCCGCTCGATCTGCGCCTGGTGCGCGCGCTCGGGCTGGGGACGCGCCATGCGGTCGAGGTGCTCTCCCGCGAGGATGCGGGACCGGCCGCGCGCTCCGACCTGCGGCCGGGAGATCTGGTCGTGGCGGTGAATCACGAGACGGTGGGCGGCATCGACGAGCTGCACCGCCTGTTGAGCCGCGTGCCTCCAGGAAACGAGCTGACGCTGCGAGTGGTACGGCGCACGCAGCTTCTGGACGTGCGGCTCATCGCACGCGAGCCGCCCGGCAGCTGATCTGATCGCAGGCGAAAGCGTGTCCCTTCAGGGGAGCGCTGTTGATGATCTCTTCCTCGATGCTGAACCAAGAGGTTCAGTGTCGCCGGGAGATCGTTCCTACTCCGGGCTCGGCTTCTGCGCCGGGCCCACCCTCTGCGCGGCCTGCCAATCCGCGCGCCGCAGCCGGTACAGCACATGGCGCCGCAAGCGGTGCCCCGCAGGCATACGCGGATGATCGAAGTCGCCATCGGCGACCCGCGCCATCCCGAGCCGCTCCATCACCGCTTGCGAGCGCACGTTTGCGGGCACGGTGAAGGAAACCACCTCGGGCAGTGCCACTGTCTCGAACGCGAATCGCAGGCACTCGAGCCCCGCTTCGGTGGCGAAACCCTGGCCCCAGCTCGCGCGCTCGAGTCGCCAACCAATCTCCACGCAAGGGGTGAAGGGTGCCTCGAACGAGGGAGCCCGCAAGCCCACGAAGCCAACGAATGCGCCGCTGGTGCGCGACTCGACCGCCCATAGCCCCCAGCCCTGATGCGCGATCTCCGCCGCTGCCTTGCGCACGAACGCATCGCTCTCGGTGCGGGTGAGGCAGGCTGTCATGAACTCCATCACCACCGGGTCGGCGTTGAGGCGAGCGAACGGCTCGCGATCGCTCGCGCGCCATTGACGCAGCCAAAGTCGAGGCGTCGTGAGCTCGGTCATGGGCAGCGGTGCTTGCAAGAGCTTCGCGGGCCGGTATTATCGGACGCATAGTGATGGTGTAAGACAGTCGGTCCGCGGAGCGAGCTCGCAAGCCCTCCGTGCGCGGCTGCTCGTCCGCGGGCTCCCGAGCTGCTCGAGAGTCGCGCGGATCTCCTGAACGCAAGAATTGCCGGTGTGCGCCCGAGGCGCTGGCCGTGAGGCCGGTGCAGCGGGTGCGTGCCTTCATGCGACGCGCAGCCGGGACTCACCATGCACTCTCCTTCACGTGGACTCTACAAAGACAGCTACGAGCGCGACAGCTGCGGATTTGGCCTGATCGCGAGCCTGGATGACGCCGCGAGCCACTGGCTGGTCCGCACCGCCATCACCTCTCTCATTCGTCTCACTCACCGCGGCGCCGTGGCAGCCGATGGCAAAACCGGCGATGGCTGCGGGCTGCTGCTGACGCGCCCGGAGCGTTTCCTGCGGGCCGTCGCCGCCGAGTGCGGCTTCCCGCTCGGCGCCCGCTTTGCTTCGGGCCTGGTGTTTCTCTCACGCGACGGGCCGCTGGCGGCTGCGGCGCGTGCGGCGCTCGGCGCGCAGCTTTCGCAACAGGGGCTGGAGGTCGCCGGTTGGCGCGCGGTACCGATCAACGCGGATGCCTGTGGTGCGGAGGCGCTCAAGTCGCTGCCGCTCATTGAGCAGGTGTTCGTCAATGCCCCAGCCCAGCTCGACGAAGCAACGCTCAATCGGCGGCTGTTCATGGCGCGGCGGCTCGCGGAGCTGGCTTGTGCGCAGGACGCGGCTTTCTATCTGCCGAGCCTGTCCGCCAGCACCTTCGTCTACAAGGGCATGGTGATGCCGCAACACCTGGCGGAGTTCTACCCGGATCTCGGCGATGAGCGGCTCGAGAGCTCGGTGGCCGTGTTCCACCAACGCTTCTCCACCAACACTCTGCCGCAATGGCGCCTCGCGCATCCGTACCGGTATCTGGCGCACAACGGCGAGATCAATACGATCCAGGGTAATCGCAACTGGGCCACCGCGCGCGGGCCATTACTGCGCTCACCACTCCTGCCGCAGCTGCAGGAAGTGCTGCCACTCGTATCGCTCACCGGCTCGGACTCACAGAGCCTCGACAACATGCTCGAGGTGCTGCTGATGGGCGGCCTCGATCCGCTGCAGGCGATGCGCCTGCTCATGCCGCCGGCCTGGCACGGGCTCGACAGCATCGATCCGGAGCTGCGTGCGTTTTACGAGTACTACTCCGTGCACATGGAGCCCTGGGATGGACCCGCCGGAGTGGTGCTCAGCGATGGCCGCTATGCGCTGTGCACGCTCGATCGCAACGGACTGCGCCCCGCGCGCTACGTAATCACCAGCAACCGCTGTCTGACGGTCGCCTCCGAGAGCGGTGTGTGGGATTACCGCCCCGAGGAGGTGGTGCGGCAGGGCAAGCTCGGCCCCGGCGACATGCTCGCCCTCGACCTGGAAAAAGGGGTGTTGATGTCCTCGCAGGACATCGACCAGCTGCTGAAGACACGCCATCCCTACAAGGCCTGGCTCAAGAAAGGTGTGCGCTATCTCGAGAGCGACCTGGTGGACCCGAGGCTCGCGGCCGAGCCGATGGACAGCGCCACGCTCGCGCTCTATCAGAAGATGTTCAACGTCAGTCAGGAGGAGCGCGAGGACATCATTCGCGTGCTGGCACAGGATGAGAGCGAAGCGGTGGGTTCGATGGGCGATGACACACCGCTGCCCGTGCTCTCGAGCCAGCTGCGCTCGCTCTACGACTACTTCCGTCAGCAGTTCGCCCAGGTCACCAATCCACCGATCGACCCGCTGCGCGAATCGCTGGTGATGTCGCTGCAGACGCAGATCGGACCCGAGTGCAACATCTTTCTCCCACGGCCCGAGCACGCGCGCCAAGTGGTGCTCGGTTCGCCCATCCTCTCGCAGCGCAAGCTGCGGCAGATCCTGGCGATCGAGGAGGTGACGCACGAGTTTCTCGATCTGCAGTACGACCCGGCCGAGGGCCTGCAGCGGGCGATCGCACGGCTGTGCGCGCAGGCCGAGAGCGCGGTGCGCGAGGGCAAGCTGGTGCTGCTGCTTTCGGACCGCTACCTGGTGCGCGGGCGCATCCCCGCGCACGCGCTGCTGGTCACTGGTGCCGTGCACCAGCACCTGGTGAAGGCCGGGCTGCGCTGCAAATGCAACCTGCTCGTCGAGACCGGCACCGCACGCGAGCCGCATCACTTTGCCTGCCTCATCGGCTACGGCGCCACCGCCGTGTATCCCTACATGGCGTATCAGGTGCTGTTCGAGATGATGCGCAAGGGCCGGGTGAAGCTCGACTTCGCGGCGCGGCTGGAGCTCGGGCGCAGTTACCGCGCCGGCCTGCGCAAGGGCCTGTTCAAGATCATGTCGAAGATGGGTATCTCCACCATCTCGAGCTATCGCAGCTCGCAGCTGTTTGAGATCGTGGGGCTCGCGGATGAGGTGGTGCAGCTGTGCTTCACCGGCAGCGAAAGTCGCGTGCAGGGCGCGGACTTCGGCGATCTCGAGGCCGAGGCGCTTGCGCTCGCCAGGCTCGCCTGGGATCCGCGCGAGGCGCTCCCGCAGGGAGGACTGCTCAAGTACGTGCACGGCGGGGAGTACCACATGTACAACCCGGATGTGATCGCGGCGCTGCAGGCGGCGGTGGTGGCGCGCGATCCGAAGCACTACCGCGAGTTTGCGCAGCTGGTGAACAGCCGCCCGCCGTCGACCTTCCGCGACCTGCTCGCTCTGCGGCCACTCGGCCCTCCGGTGCCGGTGAGCGAGGTCGAGCCCATCGAGGCGATAATTGCGCGTTTCGACAGCGCCGGCATGTCCCTCGGTGCGCTCTCGCCCGAGGCGCATGAAGCGCTCGCTATCGCCATGAACCGTCTCGGTGCCCGCTCCAACTCGGGTGAGGGGGGCGAGGACCCCGCGCGCTACCGCAGCGAGAAAAATTCGAAGATCAAGCAGGTGGCGTCGGGGCGCTTCGGTGTCACGCCCGAATACCTGATCAACGCCGAGGTGCTGCAGATCAAGATCGCACAGGGCGCGAAGCCCGGCGAGGGTGGTCAGCTGCCCGGCCACAAGGTCAACGATATGATTGCCACGCTGCGCTTCGCGCGGCCGGGTGTCGGGCTGATCTCACCCCCACCACACCACGACATCTACTCCATCGAGGACCTGGCGCAGCTGATCTTCGACCTGAAGCAGGTGAACCCCGAGGCGCTCGTGTCGGTGAAACTGGTGGCCGAGCCCGGGGTCGGCACCGTCGCGGCCGGGGTAGCCAAGGCCTATGCGGACCTCATCACCATCTCCGGCTATGACGGCGGCACCGGTGCAAGCCCGCTTTCCTCGATCAAGTACGCCGGCACACCGTGGGAGCTCGGGCTCGCCGAGACACACCAGACGCTGCGTCTGAATGCTCTGCGCCATCGCGTGCGGCTGCAGGCCGACGGCGGATTGAAGACCGGCCTGGATGTGGTGAAGGCGGCCATCATCGGCGCCGAGAGCTTCGGATTCGGCACTGCCCCCATGGTGGCGCTCGGCTGCAAGTACCTGCGCATCTGTCATCTCAACAACTGCGCCACCGGCGTGGCGACGCAGCATCAGCTGCTGCGCTCGAAGTACTTCGTGGGACTGCCGGAGATGGTGATCAACTACTTTCGTTTTGTGGCCGCGGAGGTGCGCGAGATCCTCGCCACGCTCGGGGCGCGTAGCCTGAACGAGATCATCGGCCGCACCGAATGTCTGCAGGTGATGGCGGGCACGACCGCGAAGCAGCGCAAGCTCGATCTTGCGCCGATCCTCTCGGCGGGTGGCGCGCGCAGCGATGCGCCGCAGTTCTGCAACACGGCCCGCAACGCGCCCTTCGATGAGGGCGCGCAGGCGGAGCGCATGGTGCGCGACATGTTGCCCGCGATCACCAGCAGGAGCGGCGGGGAGTGGCACTACGAGCTGCGCAACTACCATCGCTCGATCGGCGCACGGCTCTCCGGAGAGATCGCGCGGCGCTGGGGCAACTACGGCATGGCGGATTCTCCGCTGCTCGTGCGCTGCCGTGGCCACGCGGGACAGAGCTTCGGTGTGTGGAACGCCGGCGGTCTGCATCTGTATCTCGAGGGCGATGCCAACGATTACGTCGGCAAGGGCATGGCCGGCGGCATGATCGTGCTGCGCCATCCGCCCGGCGCAAGCTTCGTCGCGCGCGACACCGTCATCATGGGCAACACCTGCCTTTACGGGGCGACCGGCGGTGAGCTGTACGCGGCCGGAGTGGCCGGTGAGCGTTTCGCGGTGCGCAACTCCGGTGCGCTGGCAGTCATCGAGGGGGCAGGCGATCACTGCTGCGAGTACATGACCGGCGGCGCCGTGTGCGTACTCGGCCGCACCGGGGTGAATTTCGGAGCCGGCTTTACCGGTGGCTTCGCCTACGTGCTCGATCTGGAGCGCAACTTCGTCGACCGCTACAACCACGAACTGATCGACATCAGCCGCATCCACCCCGAGGCCATGCAGTCTCACGTACAGCACCTGGAGTCACTGCTCGAGCGGCACGTGGCGGCGACCATGAGCGCCTGGGCCGAAGAAATCGCCGCCGACCTGCGTACCTTCCTGCCGAAGTTCTGGGTGGTGAAGCCCAAGGCTGCTTCCGTCGACTCCCTCATCGAGAACCTGCGGCGCGCGGCGTGAGGGTGCGGGCAATCCCATGAGCGACAGGAATCTGCAGTTCCTCGAGATCCACCGCGCCGAGCCCGCCAAGGCTGCGGCCGAAGCACGCATCGGCAACTTCCGCGAGATCTATGCGCGCTTCGATGCGGACGGTGCGGCTCAGCAGGCGGGCCGCTGTCTCGGCTGCGGCAATCCCTTCTGCGAGTGGAAGTGTCCGGTCCACAATTACATTCCCAACTGGCTGCGGCTCATCGAGGAAGGCAATCTGCTCGAGGCGGCGGAGCTCTCGCACAAGACCAACTCACTCCCCGAGGTTTGCGGCCGTATCTGCCCGCAGGACCGGCTGTGTGAAGGCGCCTGCACGCTCAACGACGGGCTCGGCGCGGTCACGATCGGAGCCATCGAGAAGTACATCACCGACGAAGCCCTGCGGCGCGGGTGGACTCCCGACATGTCGCACGTGCGGCGTACCGAGCGGCGCGTGGCGGTCGTCGGCGCCGGCCCTGCCGGGCTCGCCTGTGCGGATGTGCTGGTGCGTAATGGCGTGCAGCCCGTGGTGTTCGACCGCCAGTCGCGCATCGGAGGCCTCCTGACCTTCGGCATCCCGCCGTTCAAGCTGGAGAAGGAAGTGGTGGAGAAGCGCCGCGAGCTGCTGCAGGGGATGGGAGTCGAATTCCGTCTCGGCTGCGAGATCGGCCGCGATGTTCCCTTCGCGCGGCTGCTCGCCGACTACGACGCGGTGTTTCTCGGCATGGGCACCTACACCTATGTCCGCGGCGGGTTTCCGGGCGAGGACCTGGCGGGAGTGTACGAGGCGCTGCCGTATCTCATTTCCAACATCAAGTACCAGCTCGGGTTCGATGGTGCCGGGCACGCGCTGATCAGCATGCGCGGGCGACGGGTGCTGGTGTTGGGCGGCGGCGATACCGCCATGGATTGCAATCGCACGGCGATCAGACAGGGAGCGCAGAGAGTCACCTGCACCTACCGGCGCGATGAAGGCAACATGCCCGGCTCACGGCGCGACTACCGCAACAGTCGCGAAGAAGGGGTGGAGTTCCTGTTCAACCGCCAGCCGATCGAGATCGTGGGTGGAGAGCGCGTGGAGGGAGTGAAGCTGGTGGACACTGTTCTCGGCCCGCCCGATAGCCGCGGCCGGCGCGTACCGCAGCCGCTGGCCGGCTCCGAGCAGATCATGGCGGCAGATGCGGTGATCATCGCGTTCGGCTTCCTGCCGAGCCCGCCACCCTGGTTCACCGATCATGGCATCCGCGTGCACCATGGCGGGCGCGTGCGGGTGTCGCTCGGGGCGAACAGCGCCTTTCAGACCACCAACCCGCAAGTGTTTGCGGGCGGTGACATGGTGCGCGGCTCGGATCTGGTGGTCACCGCGGTGTTCGAGGGACGCGAGGCCGCGCGTGGCATCCTGCAATACCTCGACGTGCGCTGTTGACTCGAGCATGAGCTGGAAAAGAAAGGGCCCCGCAGGTGCGGGGCCCGTGAGGTTTGGTCGCGTCGTCGAGTGACCCGGTGGTTCGCTGTCAGCTCCGGCCGTACGCCCCTAACCACTCAAACAGAGTGTGTGCAGCGTCTTCGCCGGTCGCGTCATCACGAGCATCTACTCTTTTGCGGCTGAAACGTCTGGAGCTGTGAGCTCCGGCTTCTATCGCGAGGCCCGCGTGTTCATGCACGCGTTTTGTCGTTCCTGACAACCCACAGCAAGTTAGTTGGCTGCCGTACCCGTGCCCGCGCCGATCCCCGAGCTTTCTGTTGTAAGTTCCCTCCTAC
>Ga0070714_100002672_pt1 | contig 13132 bp, 15 predicted proteins | sample LARL83metaG_FD_65450 | JGI IMG/M metagenome (GOLD analysis project Ga0070714, IMG submission 65450) | Corn, switchgrass and miscanthus rhizosphere microbial communities from Kellogg Biological Station, Michigan, USA - LAR L8-3 metaG | ecosystem: Host-associated > Plants > Roots > Rhizosphere ... | reverse complement strand
TTCGCGGCGACGGCATCCGTCGGGGCGACGAGCGCGCCGAGCACGAAGCAGACGGGCCACGTGAGGCCGGAGATCGCCGCATGACAGACCGCGGCGACCGTGAGCGTTGTCGTGAAGACGAGCCCGACCGCGAGCAGCGAGAGCGGACGCGCGTTGCGGCGCAGGTCGCGCAGCGAGGTGAAGAACGCCGACGAATAGAGCAGCGGCGGCAGGATCGCGACGAGTACGACATCCGGGCGCAGCGCGACATGGGGGATGCCGGGCACGAAGCCGAGCGCAAGCCCGCCGAGCACGAGCAGGATCGGATAGGGCACCCGCAGGAGCGGCGCCAACGCAAGCAGCCCTGCGCCGGCGCCGAGGATCGCGAGCAGGACGAGCGAGTCGTGTGCGGAGAATCCCACGGACGCGGATGCTACGAGGACCGGCGCAGGCGGCGAAGCCCGGGGACGAGCTGCGGCACGCGCCGTCGGTAGCCGGGGTACGTCTCCGGGAAGGTCGAGAGCATCAGCGCTTCCTCGGTTCGGATCCGGGCCTCGACGAAGATGAGCCCGGCGGCGAGGATCGCGATCCAGCGTCCGAAGCCGACAAGCAGGACGGTGCCGAGCAGCATCCCGAAGAGACCGGTGTAGATCGGATGCCGGGTGATCCCGTACGGCCCGTCGGTACGCAGCTCGTGGTCGACCTTGACGGTCGGCGTCGAGCTCCACATCGTCCCGAGCGCGACGCGCGCCCAGAGCGTGAAGGCGGTCGCCGCAACGAGGACGGCGAGACCGAGGAAGCGGACCCAGAGCGACCCGACGGTGAGCGACCGCCAGTCACCGCTCGGGACGGCGCGGAACGCGGCCCACGTCAGCGCAACTCCGACGAATCCGGCCCCCGCGGTCGACACGTGCCTGCGCCTGCCGTGCGGACCGCGCGAGGCGTTGTAGACGGCGCCCGCGATCCACACGAGCACGACGATGCCCCAGCAGGTGCCGATACTGATGCGCACGAGGTCGTGGACCACCCGCATATCCTGCCGACGTGAGCAGCTACTTCCGCGCCCGAGCCCCGGCGGCCGGCCGGCCCGCCGGAGCTCGTCGCCCCTGACTCGCGATCGCTCAATCGTTGTTGTCGTCGTCCGAGCGTGCGCCGAAGTAGTGGCTCAGTGACCACTGTGCAACGGAATCGCCGATCGTCTCGCCGGCGATCACCGAGTGCCGCCAGTGCAAGCCGGCCCAGACACGTGCGTCGATGATCTGATCTTTCAACTGCTGCGTCGTCGCGTACTGGCGAGTCGTCGCCAGCGTCGTGCCGCCGCCCGTGGCGCCCCAGATTGTCGCATTGATGTTCTGCGAGCCCAGGGCGTTTGCGAGCACGTCGCCGAGCGCCGACGTGACGCAACCATGCGCTGCCGGATACTCGGGATGGTTCGGCGTCGAGAGCAGAGGTGTCCAGCTCGGATCAGCCGTCGTGCTCGAGTTCCCGTCGAGGTCGGCGTTCCTGATCGCCGAGTACGGCCGCCACGCCAGGTAGTCGTACTTGGAGTCGAAGCACGCGATTCCGGCATCGGCCATCGTGATCGATCCCATGGCCATGAGATGGACGGCGTCGTCGAGGTTCATACCGTGCTGGACGGCTACGTCTCGGTAGACCTGGTTCTGCTGGTTGATCACGTTGGCATTCCAGAACTGTGCGATTGCCGTCTGCTCCGGCGTTCGGAGCGTGCTCGTCGCGGAGCCCAGGTCTTTGACCTCGTTGAAGTCCGCCGCATACTGCGCGCTTCCAAGCGCGGCGGGCGGTCCGACGCGGAATTGCGACGGGCTCAGCAGCGTGAACGGCCGCATCGAGGCAACCCACGGAGTCTGCGCTCCAACTGCGGTGAACGGCGGCACGACCTGCCACTGCCCGGCGTTCGACGTGTCGTAGACGAACGGCGCGCCGAACACGGCGGTTGGCGCATCAAGACCGTCATCGGCGCGCAGCTGCTCGATGTCATCCGCAGCCGCCTGTCCCACTGCGATCCCCCGCGTCGTCCTCTTGTCCGCCGGCAGCGAGCCGATCGATGCCGCGTAGTGAACGGCCAGCGTACCGGTGGAATCACCGAGGTAGTGCACGAGCGTCGCGTACGCCGCAGTTGCGACAGCCGCCTCGGGCGACGCATTGCCCGCGGCCGCTTCGAAATGGTGGTACGGGGCGTACCCGTGATCGATCTTCGTGAGGGCGTCATAGACCGCCGCCTCGACATACGCCATATAGATCAGGCCTTCGGCCTGATAGAAGGCGCGCGGCGATCCGCCTGACGGGACGCCGTCCATCGTTCGCGCCGCACGGACGGCGTCGACTGCAAATGAGTTCCAGTCGAGCGCCACCTGCGGCGAGGCCGGTGTTGAGTCGGCGTGCGAGCGGGTACCCGCGGAGACGGTCCCACAAGTCACGGCGAGCGCGGCTAGTGAGACCAGAACAAGGACAACCGTCTTCATGACTACAGCTCCTTCAAACGGGGATCGCTCCGTGCGATCCCGACCGCCATCGACGCTACGAGGAGCCGCTGCAGCGGCCAATCGTGCAGGCAGGCCGTTTCTCGGTGCGCAGGCACGGCGGCGGCCGGGAAGCTGACCCCCTTGACGCCATCCGTGCGATGACGGAGAACTGTTTCCGTGCACGACTCAGAGTCATCGGCGCGGCTCATCGCTGCGGCGGATGCCGAAAGACGCATGATCGAACGTGCACTGCACGACGGGGTCCAACAAGATCTCGTCGCCCTCTCTGTGCGAGTGCAGCTCGCTCGCCGGCTTGCGACCAGCGACCTCGCTGACGCCCTGGGGCTACTCGAAGAGATCGTGGGCGATGTGCACGACACGCTCGACCGTGTTCGCGCGCTGGCAGAGCAGATCTATCCCAGTCTCCTCACCTCGCAGGGACTCCCGCCGGCACTGCGCGCACTCGGGTTTGGTGTACGGACGGATGCGGAGACGGTCGGGCGGTATGCGCCTGAGATCGAGGCGACGATCTACTTCTGCTGCCGCGAGCTGTTCGGCGAGCATCCCGAGCAGCGTGCGACCGTGTCGCTACGGCCGCACGCGGATGTGCTGCATTTCGAGATCACCCGCGTCGGAGACTCGCGCGACCTCACCTGCGTGCGCGACCGCGTGGAGGCACTCGGTGGGCGGCTGACGATCGAGGCACAACCGAGTGACGGCGTACGGATAGCCGGAGCGATACCTCTACGTGCCGGTTTCCGCGAGGTAGAGGATGACCGCTTTCACGCGCCGGTGAACCGATGACTCCCATGCGATATCGAGCTTGAGGAAGATCGAGTGGATCACCTTCTCGACCGAACGCTCGGTCAAGACGAGCACCTCCGCGATCGCCGCATTGTTCTTTCCTTCGGCCATCTCGCGCAAGACGTCGCGCTCGCGCGGTGTCAGCTCCGCGAGCGGAGACTCCTCCGCGCGCGCCTTGGCCGCGACGAGCGACTCGACCACCTTCGGATCGATCACAGAGCCGCCTGCCGCGACAGTGCGTATCGCCGAGACCAGCTGGTCGAGATCGTCCACACGCTCCTTGAGCAGGTACGCGCGTCGTTCGCTTCCTGCATCGAGGAGCGCGAGCGCGTAGCTCGGCTCGGCGTACTGGCTCAGAACGAGCACGCCGACCTCGGGGTTCGACTCCCGCAGGCGCGCGGCAGCTTGAATGCCTTCGTCGATGCCGGTCGGCGGCATCCGGATGTCCGTGATCACCACGTCCGGCCGCTCTCTATCGACGGTGGTGAGCAGGGAATCGAGGTCGACGCAGGAAGCCACGACCTCGATCTCGGACTGCGTCTCGAGCAGTCGCCGCACACCCTCCCGGACGAGGTAGTGATCATCGGCGAGAACGATCCGAATAGCCACGAGAACACAATACGACGCGGCACGCTCGTGCTTGTCGTCGATGACAACGACAAGAACGCGAAGCTCGTGCGAGACGTCCTCCGGGCTGCGGGCCTCGCGACGCTCGAGGCCGGGAGCGGAGAGGAGGCGATCGCTCTTGCGCTCGAACACCGTCCGGACGTGATCCTCATGGACATCCGCCTTCCCGACATGGACGGTACGGACGCCGCGCGACGGCTCAAGGCGGACGAGCGGACGGCAGGGATCCCCGTCGTCGCTCTCACCGCCTCGACGAAGCGGGAGCAGTTGCTCACGTCCGGCTTCGACGGCTATCTCGAGAAGCCGATCGACGTGCGTGCCTTTCCAGGGCAGGTCCTGAGCTATTGCCGCTGAGCTCGTTGGTGTGCGAGCCTCCTCTTCCGGAGGATGCAGGCCCCCTAGACGAGCTGCCGAGCCGGTGACACGATCGCGATCGTTCATAGCCGCAATCCCTAAGGAGGCTGATGGAGATGCGGAAGCTTTTCGTCGGAGCAGCAATCGCGGCGATCGTGGTCGGCGTGGCCGCATGTGGTGGCTCGAGCAAGCCGTCGGCCTCCGCTGCGCTGACGCAAAAGGACGCCGACCTGTACGCGATCGACCAGATCGAAAGGACGTGGCACAAGGCGGCGTCCACACACAACGTCGACCTGATGATGTCTCTCTGGGCCCCCGACGCGACGTTCAACATCGGAACGGAGACGCTCGCCGGCAAGGCGCAGATCCGCGCGTTCTTCGAGCACAAAGCTGCACCGTTCCAGCAGCAGAATCATTGGCTCTCGGACACATCGACGTACAAGATCCGCGAGACGGTGAACGGCGACAAAGGCACGCTGTACTTCGAGTGCCACTACATCGACGTCAAGACGGCGAAGGTGGTGTCGATCGTAGGCGCAGATCAGAACGTCCAGAGGATCAACGGAAAATGGCTGATCGTGAGCTCCGCCGGCGCAACACCTGCGCTCACGCCCTGATGTGATCGGAGCGGACAACTGGCTCGCGCGGACGGTCGGCCGGGTACCGGTCTCCGTGCGCGCGAAGCTCCTCTTCGCGTTCCTCGGCATCGCCGCGCTGCTCGTTCTCGTGGGCGTGCTCGGCCTTGGCTTTCTCGGGCAATCGAACGCACGTGTGACCCGTCTCGGGACGCTGCAAGTGCGATCGGCGACGTATCAGACGCTGCAGAACCAGGCGGCGGAGCTACGGCAGCTCCTGGGGCTCCGGGTTGCAGCAGATCCAAGTCTCAGCGTCTACTTCCCGGAGCAGATCACGCGCGGCGGCCATCAGTGGCTGCTGGTCGACAAGACGATCTCGGCTGCACTGTCGCAGCTTGGTCCGGCGACGAACGAATCCCTCTGGAGCTTCGTTCCGCCGCCGTCCGACGAGCTCGTCCTCGACCGGATCCGCCTCGACTACCGAGGCTTCTCGCGCTCACTGACCGCCGTCTCGAACCTCGACCACGCCGGTGTGACGGGCTACAAGGCACAGCCCTTCCTCACGGGCGCCATCAACGCCGACAACGACCTCTCCCGCCTCACCGATGCGCTCGCAACGAGGACGAATACGCAAACGGCCGGGCTCATCGCCGCAAACCGCAGCTCCTACACGTCGTCGCGCGATCTCTTCATCGCGGTCGGGGCGATTAGCATCATCTTCGCAGTCATGCTCGGATTCGTCCTGTCGTGGTCCCTGGTCGGACCGCTGCGGCGGACGGAGGCTCGCCTGTCGGGCATCGCATCCGGCGACTTCTCGAGCCACGTCGACGTCCCGAACCGAGACGAGCTCGGGTCGCTCGCTGCGAACGTCAACAGAATGAATGACGAGCTTCAGCGTCTTTACCGCGAGCTCGAGTCCAGCAGCACGCACAAGAGCGAGTTCCTCGCAAACATGTCGCATGAGTTGCGCACACCGCTGAACGCGATCATCGGTTTCTCACAGGTGCTCCGCGAGCGGATGTTCGGGCAGATCAACGCCAAGCAGGAGGAGTATCTCGACGACATCCTCTCCTCGGGCAGCCACCTGCTCTCGCTGATCAATGACGTGCTCGATCTTTCGAAGGTCGAAGCCGGGCGAATCCAGCTCGACGTCGCCAGGTTTTCACTAGGCGACGCGCTCGATCGCGGCGTTGTCATGGTGCGCGAGCGTGCGCTGGCGAACCGCGTCGCAATCACATTGAAGGCCGCTCCCGACGTCGACTTCGTCGACGGCGACGAGCGGCGCATCCGCCAGGTGATCTTCAATCTCCTGGCGAACGCGGTCAAATTCACGCCCGCAGGCGGCACGGTTGCCGTGGTCTCCGAGCGGGTCAACGGGGAGGTGCGGATCTCCGTGACCGACACGGGTCCCGGTGTCCGACCGGAGGATCACGAGCGGATCTTCGAAGAGTTCCAGCAGAGCGAGGTAGGCACGGCACACGGCGAGGGAACGGGTCTCGGCCTCGCGCTCTCGAAGCGGCTCGTCGAGCTTCACGGTGGCCGGATCTGGGTTGAGAGTGAGCCAGGCCGAGGCAGTAGCTTCGTCTTCGCGCTGCCGCTGGGAGGGGCATAGCCGGTGGCAGGCGAGCAGATCCTCGTGATCGAAGACAACGAGAAGAACATGAAGCTCTTTCGCGACGTCCTCGAGGCGACGGGGTACCGGACGCTCGAGGGAACTCGCGGCGAGGATGCCGTCGAGATCGCCGCCTCGCACGCGCCGTCGCTCGTGCTGATGGATATACAGCTGCCAGGGATCGACGGGGTCGAAGCGCTACGGCGCCTGCGGGCCGACCCCCGAACCACGGCGATTCCGGTGCTCGCGCTCACGGCACAATCGATGCACGGCGACGCCGATCGCTTCCTCGCTGCCGGTTTCGACGGCTATGTCTCGAAGCCGGTGAACGTCACCGAACTGCTCGCCGTCGTCCAGAACCACTGCGAGGCCGGTCCCGCGAGGTAGAGGCCCCGGCGCGCAGGCCCTTGGGAGTGGGCCGAACCGGGTATTGCGCGAACCGCGAGGCCGCCTCGACGATTGCATCGTCCTCCGAAATGGTGGAGGCAGTGATGGCACCGATCGGACGGGACGATGCTCTCGACCGTCTGCAGCCGTGTCTAGCTTGCAGGGAAACCCGCCGAAGCACCGCGTTTCGAGGCAGCCGCGGCCGTCTGATCGTCACCCTTCTGAATGGCGGCCGCTCTCTACTTGACGCGCCGGTAGAACCGATACGTCTCGACTCCGCCGGTATCGGAGAGGGCGAGGACGTCACGCGCATTGGTGCGGGGCTTGTCATTGACGAAGGCGAATAGGCCTTGTTGCAGCGCCGGTACGTGTAGAGGGACGAAGACGCCGGCGCCGTCGTTGAGGAACGCGGGCGAAATCCCGCTGCTTCCGTCGAAGTGCGTCAGCAGGTCGAGCTTGCCGTCGCCGTTGAGGTCAATCAGCTGGGGGAAGGCGATCCAGTGATCGCTGTTGTCGTGCTGGCCAGGCAGGCGCGTATTTGTCTCATCTCTGAAGGTTCCGTCTCCGTTGTTGATTAGCACCTGGAGCCAGGCACCTGTGAGCGACGCGTCGCTCGGCGCGCTGGCGAGCACGAGGTCGGGCTTGCCGTCCCCGTTGAGGTCTCCGAACGAGATCCCGAGCGAGTTCGCCATCGGCCCGAACGGCTTCGGTGGGAGCTGACTCGCGATCGAGAAGTGCCCGTGGCCGTCATTAAGCAACACGAGGGAGCGGGAGGGCGGGTAGTAAGCGTTACTCGCTGCGGCGAGGACGAGGTCGAGCGCTCCGTCGCCGTTGACGTCTACCAGCGCCGACCCGTTGTAGTGGAGCGAGAACGGCGCAGCGACCTCGGGCGGCAACGCCCCGTCGGCGATGCGGAAGTGCCCGGTTCCATCGTTCAGAAGCAGCTCCGGTGGCACCGCGGCGCAGCCGGTGCAGCCGGATGACAGGTTCCCCACATAGAGGTCGATCGTCCCGTTGCCGTCGACGTCTCCCGCAGTTGCCGTGTGCGAGAAGTCAGGAGTACGGGGGAGATTCGCGCTCGCATCGATGAGCTTCCTTCCGGGGGCGGAGAGGATCAACGTGTTCGGGTATCCAGGAAACGGGAGCACATCCGAGCCGTGGTCGGCAATGAAAATGTCGGAGCGGCCGTCACCATTGAGGTCAGCGACGACGATCTGGCGCGGATGCTGCGTCAACGGAACAGCCCCGACGAAGATGCTCTTCGTCGCGTCGACAAAGCGCCCGTTGCCCTTGTTGAGGAGGATCGTGACCGGGAACGTGTCGGTCGGCACCGCGCCGAGGCGTGTGACGACCACGTCGGCGAGACCGTCCCCGTTGAAGTCCCCCGCCGCAATCTCGTCCGCCCAAGCGGGAACGGCCTCCCGCAATGGAGTCGTTGGCCTTGCGAAGTGCGGCGTCGTCGTCAGCGCCAGAGCTGCAGCGACTGCCGTCAGCGCCCTGAACGCAACCATCGATCGAGTCTACGACCAATCACTGCGTTCTCAATACGGCTTTCCGTCGATAGGCGGCTCGCGTGACGCCTGCTACGCCTCGACACAGCCGCCTCGTTTCGTCTGCGACGCGTGGTTCGCCCAAGTCTGGGAACGCCGTCTACAAAAGAGAATCCCCGCAAGAACGGGGATTCAAAGGTGGGCGGTGACGGGCTCGAACCGCCGACCCTCTGCGTGTAAAGCAGATGCTCTACCAGCTGAGCTAACCGCCCAAGCGGCACACGGTAACCGAATTAGGCGCGGTGGAGCATCCCGCCGATCGCGCCGTTCGGGTAGCGGCCGGTGCCGATGATCACGTAGAAGCGGGTCGGGTTGGCGACGATCTTCTTCGCCCATCCGGGGCCCTGCTTCCCCCAGCGGTCGAGTTTCTCGCAGCCTCGAGCCTGCGACGTCGTCGCTGTGAATGGAAAGACGGACAGCTTGTGGTACCCGGCCGGAGGCGGCGGAACGATGTGGATGCCGGAGATGTTCGGTGTATCGATCCCGCTGTAGCTGAACTTCCAGCACGCACTGGTCGCGCTGAAGGTGATCGTGGCCGTCCCGATGCCGGTGGCCGTCGTATGGAGGAACTGGCCGGTCAGCTTCGCCTTGAGGACGACGGTTGAGCCGGCCGCCGCTGTGGCGCCCGGCGCGCAAACGGTGCCGAGAGCGAGTGTGGCGGCAACGAAGCCGCGGAGATGGAGTCTGGACATGCCGACAGATATCGCAGCCACCGGTAGACGAACGGTAAACGGCGGGTTGAGAATGAAGGAATGCCGGTCGTGGTTCGTCTCCTCGGTCCGCTCGAGGCGGAGGTCGACGGCGTGCGCGTGGACCTGGGCCCGCCACAGCAACGCGCGCTGCTGGCGCTGCTCGCATTGCACGTTGGGAAGGCGGTCAGGCTTTCGGCGATCGAAGAGGCGTTATGGCGGGACGAGCTGCCGCCGAGCGCGACGAAGGTTGTCCAGACCTATGTTTCCCGGTTGCGGAAGGCCCTCGGCGCCGACGCGATCCGGCTGGTTGGCAAGGGCTACGTGCTCGACTCGCATGTCGAGGTCGACGCGCGGGCATTTCGGGAGCTCTTCGGCGAGGGCCTCTACCGGGAGGCGCTCGCGCTCTGGCGTGGGCACGCGCTCGCGGACGTGCCCACGCTCGAGGCCGAGGCGGAGCAGCTGAACGAGCTCAGGGTGACGGCCTTCGAAGAGCGCTTCGACGCGGAGCTCGAACATGGTGCGCACCCTGGGCTCGTCGCCGAGCTCGACGGCCTCGTCGCGGAGCACCCGACACGCGAACGGCTGCTCGCGCAGCTCGTCCTCGCGCTCTACCGCAGCGGACGGCAGGCTGACGCGCTCGCGGTCTACCGGAACGGACGTGACGCCCTCGTGGAAGAGCTCGGACTCGAGCCCGGGGTCGAGCTGCGTGACCTCGAGCGCCGCATCCTGCGTCAGGATCCCGATCTCCTCAATGAGCGGCCATCGCCCATCGCCGAGGAGCGCATGCCTCCCCTTGAACGGGGTCAACGGCGCCTCCGGCGGCGGACAGTCCTACCCGTGGCTGCAGTCGTCGTTGCAGCCGCGGCTGCCGTGATTTCCTCGATCGCGCTAGGGCACGCGAAGGCGGCGGCGGTCGTTCCGATTCGCGCCAACACACTGCTCGCCCTCGACCCGAGGACAAATACGTTCGTTCGGAGCATCCCGATCGCGCGAGACGCCGCAGGCCTCGACGCTACGGCCGACGCGCTCTGGATTGCCAGCGAACGCGACAGCACGGTGTCGCGACTCGATCTCGGGTCGTATCGCCTCACGACGATTGGCAGGCCGCATCCCATCGCGTTCCTCACCCATGACGACCGCGGGAACATCTATGCGTCCGGCTGGGATTTTCCATATGTGTGGCAAATCGATCCACGCACGGTCCGAGCCGTGCACACCTACCGCGTCAGGACGCGAGCGCTTGGCCTCAGCGTCGGCGGCGGCTCGCTCTGGGTCGTCGACAGGCTCGCGAACTCCGTGACGCGCATCGATCTGGCCGAGCACCGCGTAGCAGAGACGATCAAGGTCGGCATCAATCCGCTTGCGTCTGCGTTCGGCTACGGCGCGCTTTGGGTTGCAAACGGCGACTCCGGCACGATTGCGGTTCTCCGCCCCGGGGCGCCGAAGCCCATTCTCGTGCGTGGCATCCCGAGCCCGTTTGGGATCAGCGCCGGAGCTGGCGGCGTGTGGGTTGCTTCCAACGGGACGCACGCCGTCTATCGCATCGACCCGGACACACATGCAAAGGTCGGAGGCCCCATCGACCTCGGTACGCCGACCGACTTTCTCTTCGGCGTGTCCGCAGGACAGCACGGCGTCTGGGCAATCGAAGACCACCACATCGTGCGGATCGACCCGGCTACGGACGAAGTCGTCATCCGCATCCCGTTCCCGCGCGGCACCGAGCCGAAGGCAGTCGTGTCGACTGGCAAGTTCGTCTGGGTTACGGTCGGAAATCCGAAGGACGACCTGTAGCCGATCTACCGCGCGTCAAGCGGCCGTCAACCAGGCATCGACCGTTCGGGTGAAACCTCTCGGCGTCATCCGAAGAGAGGAGATGCCGTGCCGAAGTTCGTGCTTGTTTCAGTCATCGTGGCCGCAGCGCTCGCCGCTGCACTGCCGGCGTTCGGCGACGCGCCGACGAAGACGACGAATGTCTTGCATCTCGGGCCATTCGTCGACACCGACACCTGCTCGTTCCCGATCACGACCACGGTCGACCGCACGCGTGTCGACACGACGTTCGCCAACGGAGATGTGAGCCGTCATGCAGAGCTGACGGTCGTTCAGACCGCGAACGGTCACACAGCGATCGAGGAGGACCATTTCAACGTCTTCGTCGACCACGCGAATCCGACGAACTGGAAAATCACGGGCCTCTGGGGCCGGATCACGCTCGACGGGAACCTCATTTACGTCGAGTCGGGCCTGCTGTCGTTCGACACCGTCGACGGGCTCATCGACGATCCGCACCCGGGCCCGATCGGAGCCGTGCCCGACGCGTGCGTGGTGCTCGCCCCGTGAGAACCGCCATCGGGTGGTGTCCGTGCGTCACGGGCACCACCCCGGCGTGCTACACGGTAGGCGTGCCATATCCGACCGCGGCCAGGCGCAAGGCGGTGCTCGATCGCGTGCGCCGGATCTGTCTCGCGCTCCCTGAGACGAGCGAGCGCCTGAGTCACGGCGCCCCGAGCTTCTTCGTGCGGGAGAAGAAGTGCTTCCTGATGGTGCTCGACAGCCATCACGGCGACGGCCGCTTCGCGATCTGGTGCGCGGCGCCGCTCGGGAACCAGGAGTTTCTGATCGGCGCGAACGCCGACCGCTTCTTCCGGCCGCCGTACGTCGGCCACCGCGGCTGGCTCGGCGTCGACCTGACGGCCGGCGTCGACTGGGACGAGCTCGAGGGCGTCGTCGAGGACGCGTTCGCGACCGTCGCGCCGAAGAGTCTTCTGCCAGACTAGAACTTGAAGCCGTAGGCGAACGCGAGATTGAAGATGCTCGTGTTCGCGCGAGGCGGCTGCTCGCAGGCGACGGGCTTCAGCTTCCCGGCGAACTTTCCGGCGGCAGACTTCGACTTCAGGATGATGACGGAGCACGACTTCGTCGAATGCGAATGCTTCGTCTTCAGGACCGGCAGCGTTCCGATGCCGATCGGCGGGAAGCTCGACGCCATCGCGGAGGAGGCGACGGCGCAGGCAATCGCTGCGACGAGCGCTACGGCGAAGAGGCGCATGGCCACCTCGAATCTTAGCGACGCAGTCGTTTCTCGAACCAGTGGTGGGCGTACGGCTCGTCGTTGAAGGCGGCGACCTCGCGGTAACCCGCCGAGCGATAGAGGCTGATCGCCTCGGTCAGGCTCTTGTTGGTCTCGAGCCGGACCGTGCGCACGCCGTGCTCCGCGGCGCGCTGCTCGAGCTCGGAGAGAAGCCGGCGCCCGAGCCCGAGGCCGCGCACCGAGCCGGCGACCCACATCCGCTTGAGCTCGGCGGGCCGGCGGCCGTGGAACTTGAGGGCGCCGCAGCCGACCGGCTCGCCGCGGAGCGACGCGACGAGGAAGAGGCCCGCCGGCAGCCGAAGCTCGTGCACCTCGGCGGAGATGCTCAGCGCGTGGTCGAAGCCGCCTTCGAAGCGCCGGCCGAGCTCGGCGAAGTACTCGCCGATGCAGAACTGCGCGTCGGCCGAGGCAGGGTCGACGATGTCGACCTCGACGAACGCCGCGGTCAGCAAGCGCTCGACCTCGGCCATCGCGGTGACGAGGCTCTCCCGCGACGGCTCGCTCAGCGGCTCGAGAAACGACCGCGCGAGCTCGTCGCTCCGGCGGTCGAGCAGCTTTCGTTCGGCTCGGCCCGCGGTGGTGAGCGTGACCGTGCGCACGCGCCGGTCGTCCTCGCTCGGCGCGACGCGGACGAGCTTCGCCGCTTCGAGCGAGCGGAGCAGGCGGCTGAGATAGCCCGAATCGAGGTCGAGCAGCGAGCGCAGCCTCTTGATGTCGCAGCCGTCGGGCCCGATCTCCCAGAGCACGCGCGCTTCCCCCAACGGGCGGTCGCGCGCGAGATAGTGGTCGTTCAGCGCGCCGACGCGCTGCGTGATCGTCCGGTTGAAGCTCCGCACCTGGTCGATGGCGGCGCCGTCGGGCATTCTCTGATCTTAGTCAGAGAAATGCCCCCAGCGGGATTCGAACCCGCGCTACGGCCTTGAAAGGGCCGCGACCTGGACCGCTAGTCGATGGGGGCCGGCGCAACCCAGGCTA
>Ga0070714_100002670_pt1 | contig 13136 bp, 12 predicted proteins | sample LARL83metaG_FD_65450 | JGI IMG/M metagenome (GOLD analysis project Ga0070714, IMG submission 65450) | Corn, switchgrass and miscanthus rhizosphere microbial communities from Kellogg Biological Station, Michigan, USA - LAR L8-3 metaG | ecosystem: Host-associated > Plants > Roots > Rhizosphere ... | reverse complement strand
CGAGTGCCCCTGGCGGGTCAACTCCGCGGCCAGGGTTCGGGTCGACTTCGTCGTCCATCGCAGCGGCGACATCGGATCTCCCCGCATATCCGGCTCGACCAGCGCTAACAACGCCGGACGCAGTCCGGGATCGACCTCGGTGGCCCGTTTACGGCCCCCACCAGCCCGCCGAACCCGACCCAACGGTGCCGTGCCGGACTCCAACTCGTCCACCCCGCTGGTCACCGTCTGGCGGCTCACCCCGGCCGCCCTGGCCACGGACGTGATGCCACCACGTCCCAGCGACCGTGCCTCCGATCCCAGGTACAGCCGTTGTGCCCGCTCGTCCAGATGCGGCAGTAACGCTGAGAACTTCGCCGCCAGCGACTGCTCGATCTCCACAGCAACTGCCATACCACATCATGATCGACAACAGACACAAAGATCAACTTATTTCTCTGCAAGTCCTTATCTCCTACCGCGGTGACGCCACCCGCAGCGCCGACCTGAAGATCCTGGCCGAGCGGCTGGCTGACGGCACAATCAGCGAGAAGGAGATCGTGCTGGCCGCCGACGCCGCGCCCAGCACGCACGAGGGTTGGACCGAGGCCGACGAGCCGCTGGCCCGCGCTGGCTGGCGCGAGGTTCTGGCCCGCAGCGACCGGCTCGCCGAGCAGTGCGTACGGATCGTGCGGGAGTGGGACGGCGGCACGCTGTGGCCCTACGCGCACACGATCACCATCCCGCAGACTACGACCGGCGCGGAGTTCATCGCCCGGCTGCAACCGGCGCCACAACGGGCTCTGGCGCAATGTGCGTGATCAACTACCACCGTGATCGGCCTTGATCAGCCTCTGCGATCATGACTCGAGTGTGATCAACAAGCGGTTGACCTGCTCCTTCCGCATCTGACCGGGGTAGCGGTCGAACGGGTGGAGGACACCGACTCGGGGGTGCGGCTCTGGGCGTCCGCCAAAGCCTCGACCGCGGTGTGCGCGGCCTGTGGCAACTGCTCAGCGCGGGTACACAGCCGGTATGACCGCCGCCTGGCCGACGCGGCGGTCGCCGGCCGGCCGGTCGTGCTGCGCCTGCAGGTGCGACGGTTCTTCTGCGATACCCAGGAGTGTCCTGTGGTGACGTTCGCGGAGCAGGTGGAGGGTTTGACCGTGCGCCACGCTCGGCGAAGCCCCTTGTTACGGAGGATGTTGGAGTCGATCGGGTTGGCGTTGGCCGGTCGTGCCGGGTCTCGACTGGCTCACAGCCTGGGGATGCCCTCCAGCCGGGATACGTTGCTGCGGTTGGTGCGTGCCGTACCTGATCCACCGATCGGGGCGGTGACCGTGCTGGGTGTGGACGACTTCGCGATCAGACGCGGCCAGACCTATGCGACGATCTTGCTGGACATGGTGACCCACCGACCGATCGACGTGCTGGCCGACCGCGAGGCCGACACTCTGGCGGAATGGCTGAAAGGCCATCCCGAGATTGAGACGATTGCCCGGGATCGGTTTGGCGCTTACGCTGAGGGAGCCGCCAAGGGCGCGCCGCAGGCCACACAGTGTGCGGACCGGTGGCACTTATGGAAGAACCTGGGCGAGGCGGTCGAGAAGACCGTGGTCGCGCACTGCGGTTGTCTGCCCGAACCGGTCATCCCCGACACGGCGGCGACCGATGGTGACGGTGACGAAGATATCGATGATGGGGCCGAGCCTGTGGTGACGCCGCCCCTCACCGGCACGGAACCAGCTGACCCGGCCGCAACACCCGAATCTCTTTATGTGACAAGGATCCGGGAGCGATACGCCGCCGTCGAGGCGTTACGTGCCGAGGGCATGGGGATCCGGGCGATCGCGCGGGAATTGGGTCTGGATCGGAAAACGGCGCGCCGGCACGTGCAAGCCGCCAGCGCCGAAGAACTCATCGCCAGAACCACTTCCCGCCGGTCGCTGCTGGACGAGTACAAGCCCTATCTTCACCAGCGATGGAATCAGGGCTGTACCAACGTTTCCCTGCTGGCCGGTGAACTGCGCGAACGGGGTTACCGGGGTAGCGTCCAGACCGTCTACCGCTATCTACGCCCGTTCCAGATCGCTGGCAAGCCCTCCGACCCCGCGCCGAGGACACCGAAGATCCGCCGCGTCGTCGGCTGGATCATGCGGGACCCAGACAACCTCACCGACGAGGACGAGCAACAACTCAAGGCCATCATGTCCCGCTGTCCGGAACTGGAGGCCACTCGCCGTCACGTCGGGGCCTTTGCTCACATGATCCGCGATCTGAGCGGCGATCGCCTGCCCGACTGGATGGATCGCGTGCGCGGCGACGACCTGCCGGCCCTGCATTCGTTCGTCAACGGGCTACGGCAGGACCTTGCCGCGGTGACCGCCGGACTCACCCTACCCTGGAACAACGGTCCTACTGAAGGAGCTGTGAATCGGGCGAAGATGCTGAAGAGGCAGTGCTTTGGACGGGCGAAGCTGGACCTGCTTCGCAAGCGGATCCTTCTCACGCGGTGATCAACGGGGTCCCGCCAGAAAGTTGCTCACTCAAACAGCACCAGAACCCGTCTCCTCCACCACGTCCTCCCACGACGCCTCACCCGCGGTGACAAGCGCGAGTTGGTCGGGCCTGGTGAGCATGGCGGCGACCGCGTTGTCGATGAGGTCCGCCGTGGTCTGCAAGCCGCCGCCGACGAGGGTCAGGACGGTGCTCTCCAGTTCGGCCTCGGTCAACCGCGAGCCTTCCTCGTCACGCGCGGCGATCAGACCGCTGGTGAGGTCCTCACCCGGCGACTCGCGCTTGATCTGGATCAACCGCTGCACCGTCTGCTGGGTCCGGATCGCCAACGCGACAGCCTGCTCCGGAGTCGCCGAGGTATCGAGCAGACCGCCGCTGAGTTCCCGCCACGCGGCGCGTTCGCCCTCAGGCACCCCGAACATCGCAAAGATCACCTCGGCGGGTATCCGGTCGGCGTACGTCGTGCGCAGGTTCACCACCTCCCCGGGCGGCGACGCGGCCAACTCCTCCAGCGCGTCGGCGACGATCCGCTCGACGGCCGGCCGCATCTGCTCGGTACGCCGAGCGGTGAACGCCGTGGCGACGAGCTTGCGCAGCCGGGTGTGCTCGGCGCCATACGCGCTGACCATGCTGTCGAAAATGACCCAGCCGATCAGTGGCCAGTCGGGTGGGATCTCACCCTCACGCAGGGCCGGCCAGTGCTCGCGGGCGTTCTTGGACACCCGCGGATCGGTCAACAACCGGCGCATGAGCGTGTAGCTGGTGACGGCCCAGGCCAGCACACCACCCGGCAACTCGACGCGGCTCGCCGGGCCCCGCGCGCGGATGCGGTCGGACTCGCCATGGATATCGCTGCCAGTCGGGTCGATGACCAGAGGCTGGGAAGCGTCTGACCGCAGGTCGCTCATCACAAGTCACTTCCTTCCACAAGACGGTAGCCGATGTACCGCTGTATGCGACAGCGCGTCATCAGACCATCGCCGCGCCCCGCGTGACGGGCGCGCCGCGGCCCCATCTGTAGCACCGGCCCGGCCAGTAGCCCGGCCGCGCTGATAGCCACGGCGCCCGCCGGCGTGAATGCGCTCTCCTCGGCGTTCGGTGGATCGACGTCCGCTCGTCCTGCGGTCAGGACTCGTGACGCACCGGCCCGCCGCGTTGCTCCACAGCGGATGCACGGCGAACGACCCTGTGGGCAGTGAGATCGCGGACAGGTTCTGCCACGCGCATAGGTCCCGTTCTCCTCACCATTGGCAGCGACCCAGCCGCTGGAGGGCTCCGGATGCCTCGCCGTACTCGTGACCGGCCACGATGCTGAACCCGTCTAACCGGCTCCGCACCGAGTTGGCGCCATAACCGGAACCGGCGTCGAGCAGGAAACGGCCTCTTGGTGAACGGCACTCGGCCATTCCAGTCGTGCCACGCACCGAAACCGGTGTTCGAGAACCCGTCCGGGTGCGTGCCGGTCGGGCTGACCAGGAACACGTCAGCGTTCGGACCGGAGACCCCGAAGTGCGACGCGCCGGCGTTGGCCTCCTTGCCGATCGCACTCGCGCTGGCGTCGGACGGCGCCAGCGCGCGTTGTCCACCCAGACCCCGCCGAGCACCGGGTTGCCCACCGACGCGCGCTCGTCGCGGTCGGTAAGCTGCGCGATGCTGTGCGACCAACGGTCGCTCGATGTGCCCAGCCCGCCGAAGAAACCGGTCAGGTAGCACCGAACACCACTGGGGTCGCTGTTCCACTGCGAGCCCCAGAACACCAGGAACAAGGCGGTGACGACCGGGCAGCGCACAGCAATGCAAACGATCGCGGTTCGACTTCGCCTCCCCAGGCATTAATCGATGCAACGGCACCGTCACCATTGGCGCACAGGCTGAAACAACCAGTCGACATGCTCACGATTGCACTGCCCGCCGCGACGCCTCCGCATGGCGCGATTCAACCGGAACCGCTTACAGAGCAAGCCAATCACCGTTCGCGACTCGAATATGGCCTGGTGCCCTGCTCAACCAATCCTGGCGAGAATGCACCCCGATGAGAACCGCCATCGGCATTACGCATCGAATCCGACGGATCCCGGCACCGGTTCCCTCCCTGCGGTAGCTGGTCCGGTACGGCACTGGTACTGTGCCGCAACGTCCCTCCTCCATTGAATCGGACGAGGGCGTGCGTGCGGAGCGGCTTGGAGGTTCGGCTTCGTCATGGTGCTCCGAAGACGGCCGCGTAGCGCGGCGGTTTCATGGTCGTCCGCGTCAACGCGCTACTTCGGACCGTACCCGGGCGTCCGCGGCGGGGGCCACCGTTGATTGGTGGCCGAACGGGTCATTTCCGACGCAGTGGGCGACGTAGTGGGCTACGTCGGAAATGGCGCCTGGCATTCGCCCTGATGCTGGCCACCCTCAGCATCGCCGTGGCCGGCACAATGGTGGCCTACTACCAAGTGGTCAGCCACTACAAAACTGCGGCCAACCAGATGGAGTTGGCGCTGTCGCTGTCGGCGCAGCTGACCGACGCCACCTCCGGGCACGAGGAACTGGCCCACGCGCTGTGGAACGGCACCCCGATCGACCGCGCCCTCTACCAGCGACAGCAAAACCAGATCACCGCGCTGTTCGACACGGGTATCCGTGAACTGCGTGAACCGGACCAGCACACGCTCCTGGTCACCGCGTCCACGACCTGGCGCCAGGTTCTCACCAGCCGCGGCTTGTGGGCACCATCGGCCGCCCCCGATCCCCACGTCACCCTCGCCCTGCAGCAGCAGTTCGGCAGCGCCTCGGACGCGGTGGGCGAAACGTTGAGCCACCTGTCCGCGGTCGCGATCCAGGACGGCCGCCATGACCTGGCCACCGCCGATATGTTGCAGAACCTCGTGCTGGGACTGCTCGTGGCGATGTTCGCGTTGGTGGTCGGGATCGCGCTGTACCTGGCCCGCCGCATGACCACCGATGTCGTACGGCCGCTGGAGGTGGTGCGACAAGCGGTGACGAAACTCCGCGAAGGAGACCTCGACCACCGCATCACCGACGTGCCCGACCGGCGCTGGCCGGCCGAGCTCAGCGACGTCGCCGGCGCGTTCAACACAATGGCCGCGGCGCTGGACGAACAGCACCGCACCCTGCGGCACCGGGCGACCCGCGACCCGCTGACCGGCCTACCCAACCGGTCCTCGTTCCGCCGGCAGTTGGAGGATCAACTGCTACCCACAGGGAGCACGGGACGCACCTTGGGCGTGCTGTTCATCGACCTCGACGATTTCAAGGTCATCAACGACTCACTGGGCCACGCCGCCGGTGACGCGGTCCTCATCGAGGTCGCCCAACGGCTCACCGCATGCGTTGGTCCAGACGACCTGGTCGCCCGATTGGGCGGTGACGAGTTCGTGATTCTGCTCAGCCGCCAGGGTTCTGGCACCGACCGCACCCGGGACACCGCCGAGGACACCGCCGAACGGGTACTCGCCGTGCTCGCCCACCCGTTCACCATCGCCGGCAACACCTTCCCGGTCGCCGTCAGCATCGGCATCGCCCTGGCCCGGCCGGACATGGACGACGCGGGTCGCCTGCTGGCCGAGGCGGACCTCGCGATGTACACGGCCAAGCGCAACGGCAAGGGCCGCCACGAGGTTTTCGGCACTCCGATCAGCGACTAGCGCCAATCGGATGCCTTGTCGCGCCTACGAAAACGCGGAACGATGAGGGCACCCCCGGCATCGCCGATGCCGGACGGTTCACGCAGGAGACATGCATGCATGGTCCGGCAACCCTCACGTTCGTGCCCGTCTCGCTCGTGCTGTCTCTACTCGTCGGCGGTTCCGCGCCGGCATGCGCTCCGCATGTGGGCACCATCCAGAATTTCGGGCCCAACCTGCAGCAAGCCGTCGGCGGCCAGTGCCGCCAACCCGAAGGGCTGACCATCGACCCGTCCGGGAACCTGTACGTGGCGTCGAACTCTGACACCGCCACCACCGTCGGCCATGTCTGCGTGCTCAATCCCCGCGGTCAACTGACCGATGTCATCGACATTCCAGCCGGAGCGGTCCCCGCCGTCGACCTGCTCGGCGAACTCTGGGAGGACGGCCAGTTCTACGTACTGGACCAAGCCGACGACGTCGCGCCGCACGGCCGTCTGCTGCTGGTCAACCCACAGACCCACGCGGTGAGCACGATCGCCGACGGATTCGCCTTCCCCAACGGCATCACCGAAGACACGCACGGCCTGCTGTATGTCACCGACTCCCTGCAGGGCGCGATCTACCGCATCGCACCGGGCACCCGACAGGTCAGCGTGTGGGTGCAGAACCCGTTGTTACAGACGACCAACCCCGACCTGCCGGTCGGTGCGAACGGCATCACCTTCGACCGCGACCAGCACAACGTCTACGTCACCAACACCGGAAACCGGCAGGTGCTGCGGATTCCGGTGGACAGCAACGGCAACGCCGGCGCCATCACCGTTTTCGCCGACGGCGCGACCATCGACCAGCAGTTGGGACTGCCCGCCCCCACCGCACTGTTCGGCGCCGACGACATCCGGATCGACGTGCGCGGAAACCTGTACGTGCTGGCCAACCACGCCAACGAAGTACAGGTACTGTCCCCCGACGCCCACCTGACGCACCGCTATAGCGGCACCGGAGCCAACGCCCTGGACTTCGACGCCAGCGGCGTGTTCGCCGGCACCACCCTGTACATCACCAACACCTCAGCCGCAGACGGCGGCATCAACTCAAAAGTCTCCACCCTGCAAACCCCCTTCCCCGGCCTACCCACAGACTGACCATCAACGACGCCACGCGCCCAGCGCCGGAGTCCCAACCCACGGCGTCGAGTCCTTCCTCACCCACGACGCGCCGGCCGTCCACCGCTATCAGCCGCAGAGGGCCGCACTCCGCGCCATGGCCGGACAACTCGTTGATGTGAGTCAGCGTCGTCCAAGCCACCTGAGGTCGACCGGCGTGTCTTGGAGCCCGTCGAGAACGCGGACGACGACTGGCTCGGGTTCCGAGCTTCTGACCAGCACGCCGTACCTATCGAGTTCGACCATGGTCACGGGTACGACCTTGACCATGCCGTCGGCATGGACATACCCGGTGCCGCCACGAACACTCACCGCGGTGTCACCCGGACCGGGCTGGATCGGCGCGGTGGTGATCACCACCTCCGGTGGATACGGTTGACGGGCGGCCTCGGAGGTCTGGATGTCGCAGGACCAGTCGACCGGTGTGCCGCCCCTCACGGTGATGCTCGTGAGTGTGAACCCGGCGGGCAGCCACCGGAATTCGATGGGGCAGGCAACAGCGGCGTTGCCGTCCGGGCGCACCGAGCGAGCCATCCGTAACACTGCGGCGGCCGTGTCCGGCAGGCGCATGGCCGACACGGTGAGCAACTCGCCAGGCGTCGGGTTCCATTCGACTGTCGCCAGGTAGTGGGTTTGGCCGCAGGACGCTCGCCGTAGGCCCGCAGGGCGGAGTCCCGCACGGTGACCAGTACGCCAGAAATCCCGTTGACGTCGACAGGTGTCGCCTCGAAATCGTCGCTCGGCGCATCCGGCCTGGCGGCATGGGACAGCGCCAGTCGGATATAGGGCGCTTCGGAATTGTCCTGCGCGGTGGGTGGCAGCCACGTACGGGACTCCATTCCCTCGCTGAAGTCCACGGTGCGGTCCCGCTCGACCAAGCCGTCCGGCAGCCAGGTCGGCCGGTAGCGCAGGATCGGTTGGTCGGCACTCGTCCGCGCGGTGATCGGCGCCGTCCTGTCGGCAGCACACAGCGACAACACGGCCGTCAAACCGGCCAGCACAAGACACAATCGGTGTAAACCCACTGGCATCGATACTAGCGACACGGCGAGACCGGCCTCGATTGGTGGTAGACAGGGCTTCCTGCGGTGTCCTATCGTGCCGAGCTGCCGTTGTCGCATCACTCCACCAGCGCAGTCGAGCCGCGACCTGAGTCAGGTGCCGCTGACGGTACCTGTTCAGGCTTCTCGGTCGCGAGGAATTCACGAACGTCGGCGGCAAGGGTCTTCATCTGCTCGCCGGCTTCGAGCCAGGTGGTCAGTGATGCCTTCCAACCGCCGGTCAGACGGAAACGCAGCGTCCAGGTCAAGCTGACGCGACCACGCGAGTGGAAGGTCGCTCGCACGTCGAGGTGGTTGCTTGTCCACGCACGTTCCCCTTCCCAGCCGCGGAAGTCGGCCGCGAGTCGGTCCAGGAAGGTCGATAGGGGCTCGGGATCCCACACCCACAACTCGACCCCGTGAACACGGGCCGTCAACCCGACCGCCTGCGCGTAGACGCAGAAGCCGATCCCGCGCTCGTCGGGGACGTACCTCTCAGCGAGCACAACACGAGTTTCCGGGTGTTCCTGGCACCGAATGGTCACCCGCAGCGAATCGGTGAAACCGATGTGGTTACTGGGCACGGGATGACGATAGGCGGCACGGGGTTGATCGGCATTCGGATTTACTTGGCGCTGGCGGACACGGCGACATCCGACGAACACGCGCGGTCGCCGCGTTGACGGCTTGCTGCTTGAGCACCTCCCGCCACCGGGCGACAAGGCGCTGCTGGCCAACAGAATGGCCGAACTCTATCGACGGCGATCCCACGGTACTGCGGGTGGAGGACGCCGACGCCGCCGACTACGCCCTGGCGGACGTCGAACGGTCCGGCGGCACGGTCCGAGCCGGCGAACCCGTGCTGTTGACCAAGCACGCCGCCAACCGCGACCGGCGCCGACCGGCTGGACATCTCGTATCCTTCACCACATGGCTGGCCACCCGCACCCAGCAAGTCGACGGGTCCGATCGCGAAGACCAGATCGACATCCCGCTGACTGGGTCCGCCGCGAACTCGTACAAGCGCCCACCGCAGGAGTGCGGGTGATCCCTGTGCTGACCGACCAGGCCGAGCTCCGCACGAGGCCGACCTGCCCGCCGACATCGCCGCGTTGAGCCGCTGCCAGTACCGACACCTGCGCCGCCACGAGTCCACATCAGACCTTGCTCGTATCCTCGCCGACCTGACCACCCTGGACCCGGCGCTGGCCGCAGCCGCGAAAGCCGCGACAAAGCGCCGCGCCAACTGATCGGCGCACCGCAGCACTCGTCGGAACGTTGTCAGCTCGGTGTTGGCGTGCTCCAGCGTGGTCACACGTCTTCAACCTGGCGCACCCCCCAAGGGGCCTATCAGGCGCTGACGACTGTCGGTGCGGTCAGCAGGTGCTCACCGGACGCCAGCTCGGCGAGCACGAAGTCCGCCACGTCGGCGCGGCTGATCGAGCTGCGCACGCCCAGACGCAGCCGCGGTGCCGCCCGGACCGACCCGGTGGCCGGTCCGGCGGTCAGCCGGGCCGGGCGGACGATCGTCCAGTCCAGATCACTGGCCGAGACGACGGCCTCCTGCCGCTCTTTGTCGGCAAACTCGGCCCGCACCATCAGCGGCGCGATCACCCGCTCGAACACGACACCCGAGCGGCCACGGGCATCGCCCACCCCATGGCTGGATACCCAGACCAGCCGGTGCACGCCCGCCGCGCGCATCTGGGAGACGATCCCCGCCGCCGCGGGGTGCAGTTCGGCGCTGCGCCGCGAGGTCTGGCCCAGCGCGCTGACCACCGCGTCGTGACCGGGCACCACAGCGGCCACGGCGGCCGGGTCGAGCACATCGCAGACCACCCTGCGCAACCCCGGCCGGGACGCGAGCCGATCGGCAGTGCGTCCGACCGCGGTCACCTGGTGCCCACCGACCAGAGCACGGTCGACGATCCCCCGGCCCAACGCGCCGGTCGCCCCGAAGACCAGGATGTTCACGATGCACCTGCGATGGCGAACCCGGCGCAGGTCAGCACGAACCCGGCCAGCAGCAGCCAGGAGCGCAGCCCCTGGAAGAACTCCCACCGGTTGCGGGTCTGCTTCCAGCGCTACCAGGCCGCCCCATACCAAAGTCCAGGGCAGCGGAGGATCGTCGAGATCATCACGTAGGTCCTCGACCACGCCGCCATTCTGCTCCAACTCCGACAGGAGTTCCCTGTAGTGACCGAAGGGCGGCGCCGAAGCGGAGGAGATGTCGCTGATAGTGAGCATGTCATCGTAGCCAGCCGCGCGCCCAAGCACGCAAATCTCACGCCCCTGGGCGAAGTATTCGCCGCTGAGTCGGTCCAGCAGTCGAGGTGGGATCGCCATGTCCGCATCCAGAATGACGATGACTTGACCGCATGCCTGACGCATGGCTAGGTTCCGCGCGCGGCATACATTCCATTCGCCCGCGCTCATGACGGCTGTGATCGTGAGGTGGTCATTGAATTCGTGGCAGAGCCTGACAAACTCTTCCGAATACTCGATCGCGCCGACAATTACTTCGAACCGCGAAAGATCCATCGTCTGCTCAGTCAGTGACTGGAAAACCACCCTGATATTATCAAGGCGCCTTCGATATGGGATTACTATGCTGAACTTCAGGCCTTCCACATTCCCTCCGCGCGCCTCGTCGTTTTGGCCACCATATAGCGGAGATCCATATCATCCTATTCGGCAGCGCCAGTACCACGGCCGCCCGGGAGAGCGGGCGGTTCAGGCACGCGTTGGTCGCGCCATATCTGGAATGCAGCGGGGACGAGTCGGCGCGGTCAACCGTGAGTAGATCCGCCGGTGGGGTTCAGGGCAGCTGGCGGTGGTTCCACAGGGCGGAGACGGGCATGGTGTAGATGCCGTCTCCGCGGGAGGCTGATTCTGTGCCGAGGTGTAGGAGTACGCCGGCGTGCAGTGTCGGTCCGAGTATGTCGCGCAGCCAGCGTAGGCCGCGTAGCGCGTCTGCTCCGGGGGAACTGGATGCCTTGACCTCGATGGCGACGACGCGTCCACGCTGGTCTTCGAGAATGAAGTCGATCTCGTGTTTGTCGGCTGTGCGTAGGTGGAACAGGTCGATGCGCTGGTCGTGATAGGCGGTGGCCTTGAGCAGTTCGGTGGCCACGAAGGTTTCCACCAGCGGCCCCAGCATGCGATGTCCTGGTTCGGCCAGCCCGTGGCCGTCCACGCCGAGCAGGTGGGCGGCCAAGCCAGAGTCGGTCGGATACAGCTTCGGGGTCTTGGTCAGTCGGGAGGTCAGGTTGGTCGACCAGGCGGGCAGGCTGGTGGTCAGGTAGACCATGTCCAGGTAGGACAGGTAGTTGCGGGTGGTGTCTCGGGCCAGTTCCACGCTCTGGGCGAGGTCGGTCAGCACGCTGATGCTGCCGACTCGGGCGGCGATCACGCGCAGCAGTTTGGACAGTGCGTCGCCGCGGGTGATGGTGGCGAAGTCTCGAATGTCCCGGTTGATCACGGTGCTGAGGTAGCCGTCGTACCAGGCGCGGCGCGCGAGGGCCGAGTCGATACCCAATACCTCGGGATACCCGCCGGCGACGAGGCAGTCGAGGTATCGCTGGCGCTCCCACCGGGAACCCGTTATCAGTTGGGTCGGGTCGTCGAACACCTGGGTCAGGAACGTGGGTACGGTGCCGACCCGTTCGGCCATGCTCAGTGGCCACAGTTCGACGAACGCCAGCCGGCCGGCCAGTGATTCCGACAGTGTCGGGATCGTCAGGAACCGGCTGGAGCCGGATAGGAGGAATTGGCTGGGCCGTGGGTCTGTGTCGACTGCCACCTTGATCGCGCGCACGAGGTCGTCGCCGCCGAGTTGCACTTCGTCGATCACGCGTGGCGGGTCGCCGTAGGCGACGAACGCGGCCGGGTCGTCCCTGGCGGCGCGCAGCGTGTCCGCCCGGTCCAACGTTCGGTAGTTTCCGCCCGCCGCCGCCAGGTACTCCCGCAAGAGGGTTGTCTTGCCCGACTGGCGCGGGCCGCTCACCATCACGACCCGCAGGTACTTCGTCAGCTCGGCCAACCGTTGACTGGCAAGCCGAGGCACCAAGTCCCGGGGTACACCCTCTATAGACACGGCTCTACGCTAGTCGAAAATACGACTAACAACTAGTCGAACATGACGTGCAGGTGACCACGGTCTTCCCCACGTCGTGGCCGGGCCGTGCCACAGATGCCAGCGGTCGATGGCCTGCACCGCCGTGGGGCCCGTGGTGGATCGCCTCGGCATAGGCCGCTGAGAGCGGGGCGTCCGCATCCCGCCATGGTGCGAAACCGCACCTCGGACGGCCCAGCCAGCCGAGATAGGTGGCGAACCGACCGGAAGGCGCGTTGTGTCGGTGGTGACCGATGGCGTCGCGAATGTCGCCGAGAGCCTCACGCAGGGTGCGAGGGTCGGGGTCACTTCGACCGGGGATCGAGCCCTGGGGGCGACCCGGCCGTCGGTGTGCCGGGCGCGGACGAGCGGAGCCGGCGTATCACCGTGCGGGGTTGCCGGTCGGTGAGGACTGGACGTTCGCGCTTGACCGGACGCGGCTGGGGAGTTGGATGCAGCAGGGCGAGACCGACTGGCGGCGGGAGCGGGGCAGGACCCTGCGGGTGGAGTTCGAGTGCTGCAAGGACGGCGCTGAGCTCTGGACCGTCAGTGGCGAGGTCGCCATCCATGCGGACAATCCAGTGGAGATCGCCGCGCGATGATGCCGAACCTGCGGTGACCACCGTCGATGGGTCGGGGCTCACCTGTCGTCGGTGAATCGGAACCCGCCGGGGCCGCCGGTCAGGTC
>Ga0070714_100002668_pt1 | contig 13141 bp, 12 predicted proteins | sample LARL83metaG_FD_65450 | JGI IMG/M metagenome (GOLD analysis project Ga0070714, IMG submission 65450) | Corn, switchgrass and miscanthus rhizosphere microbial communities from Kellogg Biological Station, Michigan, USA - LAR L8-3 metaG | ecosystem: Host-associated > Plants > Roots > Rhizosphere ... | reverse complement strand
CAGGTAGCTGCCTGAGCGCGTGCCCGGCCTCGGTGCCGTCGTTGCGGGCAAGGACGGCGACCGGGACGTCGGCCCAGTTGAGCCCGGCCGACGTAACGGCCTCGCGGTAGCCGGCCAGTCGGTCGCGGGTGACGGGGAAAGCCGCCGAGACGGGATCGGGGCCGAAGACCAGGCCGGCGTTCCTGTGGTTGTCCAAGGGGAAGGACAGCACCGCGGGGCGGGTTGCTCCGCGGAGCCCGACTGCGCCGATGGCCGCGGCAGCAGCCCGGTTGTCGACCGTCACCAGGCGCAAGCCCTCGACCGCGGGTCCGCCGTGCACGACGGCGGGCAGCTTCGAGGCGACCGCCGCCGCGAGCACGGGATCGTCGTCCACTGTGGTCCACACTACGAAGCCGTCCACCGCGGCATGCCGGACTCGCTCCGCGTCAGCCGGTCCTCCCGAAATCGGGATCAGGGTCAGGCCCATGCCGTGCTCGGTGCAGACCTCGGCGATCCCGGCGAGGAACGCCGTGGCCTGCGGATCGGCGAAGGCGTACGTGAGCTGCTCGCCCAGGATCACGCCCAGGTTCCCGGTGCGGCCGCTGCGGAGGTTGCGGGCCGCTGCGTCCGGGCCAGGGTAACCGAGCTGCGCGGCTGCCTGCAGGACCCTCTCTCGCGTTGCCGAGGCGACGCGGTCGGGCTGGTTGTAGGTGTAGCTGACCGTCATCACCGAGACCCCGGCGGCGCGGGCGACGTCCGGCATCGTCGTTTTACGCGGCATGCGGGTAGCGTACCGCGTTTTGTGTAACGTTAAGATTTTGTGTAACGTTAAGATTCATGACCCTGAAGCGTTCCGCCTACGCGGCCTTTGCATCTTTCGGCGGACTCTGGGGTGCCTGGGGTGCTGCCTTGCCGGCCGTGCGGCACGCCGCCGGCGTTAGCGAGGGACAACTAGGCGCAGCTCTGCTGTGCATCGGAGCCGGCGCACTGCCCGCGATGCTGCTGGCCGGCCGCGCGGTCGACCGCTTCAGCGGCCGTGTCGTGGCGGTGGCCTTGACCCTGCTGGCGCTGAGCGGAGTCGCGGTGGCCACGACCGCGACGAACCTCGCGACGCTGGCAATGCTGCTGCTGGTGCTCGGCGCGACGTCGGGCGCAACCGATGTCGGCATCAACGCAGTGGCGGGCGCGGCCGAGCGCGCCGCCGGGCAACCGGTGCTCACCCGGGCACACGGCACCTTCTCGGCCGCCGTCGTGGTCTCCAGCCTGATCACCGGCGGTATCGAGGCAATGGGCCTGCCCGTGGCCGTAGCCTTCGCCCTGGTGGCGGCCGCGGCCCTGGCCGCCGCGGTGCCGTTGTGGCAGGCCCGGCTGACGACCGGAACGGGTGAGCCTGCCACGGCCGCTGAGCCGGGCCCGGTCAGCAAGACGGCCTGGCTGCTCCCGCTGGTGATCACCGGGCTGATCGGCGCGCTGGCTTTCGCGGTGGAGAACGCTTACCAGTCCTGGGGTGCGGTGTTCCTGCGCGACCAGCTCTCCGTGGCCGGCGGCCTCACCGCAGCCGCACCCGCGGTCTTCGCCGCGGTCGCCGCAGCGACCCGCTTCGCAGCTGGCGCCGCTACGCGGCTGCCGGCCGGGCCGCTGCTCACCGCAGGCGCGGTGGTCGCCACCGCCGGCTCGATGCTGCTGGCACGCTCGTCCACGCTCGCCACCGCGCTAACCGGGCTCGCGCTGGCCGCAGCCGGCACGTCCGTACTCTTCCCCACCCTGCTGCGCGAGGCGCTCAGCGGGGTCCGGCCAGAGGTCCGCGGCCGAGCCACCTCCGCCGTAGCGACGACCGCTTACCTAGGCTTCCTGCTGGGACCGGTCTATGTCGGCAGCCTCGCCAGCGCGGCCGGCCTGCGAAACGCGATCACCGGCGTCGCCGCCTTGGCCGCCGTCACCGCCGTCACCGCCTGGCCGGTTGCCCGCTGGTCGGGAAGACCGCGACACGGCGTACCGAGCGACCGGCACACCGTCAGCCCGCGCCGAACTCAGCAAGCTACCGAAGTGGACGGTCCCCGCCATCTGCCCGGAGTGCGGCGCCCGGGTTGACCAGTTCACCGGGTGCAAAGCGGCGGATCCCCACTGCGAGTACTGCGGCATCCCGTTGCCTCGCGTGCGAGTCGAGTAGCACGCCTCGCTGACGGCACCGTTCCTGGCCGGAGGTCGCCGCACGCCCGGCCCGGCGCTCAGCCGCGCACGCTATTGCCAGCGGTGTCGTCGCGGGCGGCGCTCGCCGCGCCGGCCGACGCCGCGACCACGCACGCGATACCCGACCACTCCGCGACCGACAGGCGCTGCCCGAGGACGGCCAGGCCGATGAGCGCCGCGACGGCGGGCTGCACCGACATCCAGACGCCGAACAAGCTGGTCGGGATGCGGCGCAGCGCCTCAAGCTCAAGCCAGTAGGGGATGACCGAGGACAGCAGGCCGATGGCGGCGCCGGCGGCGAGGAACGAGGGTCGGAACAGCGCCGGCGCGCCCGCCGCCAGGCCCGGCGCGGTGACCGCGAGCGCGGCCACGCACATGGCGATGACCAGACCGGATGCACCGGGGAGCCGCTGGCCCGCGGCCTTGGAGCCGAGGATGTACGCCGCCCACGCGGACCCCGCGGCGGCCGCCCAGGCGACGCCGGCCCAGTTCAGCCGGGTCCCGCCGACCGTGCCCGCGAGCAGCGCCACGCCGGCGGCGGCGAGCGCGGCGTAGCCGAGCCCGGCTGCCCGCCTGTGCCCGTGATGGCCGGGCCCGTGATGGATGGTGGTGCCGCCGCGCAGCGTGCCGGTGACCGTGACGGCAAGGGGCCCGAGGAACTCGATGGTGACCGCGATACCAAGGGGTATGCGCGCGAACGCCTGGTAAATGGCGAAATTCATGAAGCCAAGGGCGATACCGAACGCAAGCGTGGTGACACCGTCCGCTACCGCTCGCCGCGCGACCAGGCCGGCGACCGCGCGGGCCGTTGGCCGGCCGGCCACGATGAGCATGATCAGCGCGGCGGACCATAGCCGCAGGGTGGTGACCGAGGCGGGCGGGAGCTGGCTGAACAGGCGGGCGGCGATGCCCGCGCCAGACTGCACGGAGACCGCGCCGGCCAGCACCAGGCCGGCAGGCAGTGCGGCGGGCGCCCATCCGGCCCGCCGGCCGGGCACCAGGCCGGGGGGAGCACCCGAACCGGAGCCGGACGGGCTGGAGGCAGCGCCTCGACCGGAGCCAGTGCGCGCGACGCTCGTGGCCCTTACTCCCAACGGAAGAAGCGAGCGGCGAGCGCGATACCGGCGATGGCCCACACCGCGAGGGTGACGACGTCCCTGGCGGGGAAGGCGGCCGCGTTCGCCAGCACGTCGCGCAGGCCGGTGGACAGCGCGCCGGTGGGCAGCAGCTCAAGCAGCGGGCGGGCGGCCCTGGGGAACTTGGTGAGCGGGAACACCACGCCGCCGATGCCGAGCAGCACGACGTAGATGAGGTTGGCCGCGGCGAGGGTCGCCTCGGCGCGCAGCGTGCCCGCGAGCAGCAGGGCGAACCCGCTGAACGCGGCGGTGCCGAGCAGCACGAGCAGCGGGACGGTGACGATCGCACTGACGTCCGCGTCCGGCGACCAGCCCAGGGCAAGCGCGACGGCCAGGATGATGGCCGCCTGGAGCAGCTCGACGCCGATGACGGTGGCGGTCTTCGCGGCGATCAGGCCCGCGCGGGACAGGGGTGTCGCGCCGAGCCGCTTGAGCACCCCGTACCTGCGCTCGAACCCGGTGCCGATCGCCTGGCTGGTGAACGCGGTGGACATGACCGCGAGCGCGATGACGCCGGGGGTCAGGAAGTCGATCCTGGTGTACCCGCCGCCGAAGTCGATCAGCGGCTCGAGGCTGAACGCGACGAGCAGCAGCAACGGGATGATCAGCATCAGCGTGAGCTGCTCGCCGTTGCGCAGCAGCTGCCTGGTCTCCTGGGCGGCCTGCGCGGCGATCATCCGGTGCAGCGGGGCCGCGCCGGGATCTGGGGTCCACGTACCCGGCTTGATCGGCTGGACCGGCTCGCCCGCCATTACCTGGGACGTCAAGCCCGGAGGTCCTTTCCTGTCAGCTCGAGGAAGACGTCCTCGAGCGTGCGCGACTCAATCTGCAGGCTGCTCGGCAGCACGGCCCGGTCGGCGCACCAGGCGGTGACCGCGGCGAGCAGGGCCGGCTGCACCGTGCCGCCCGGCACCTCGATCAGGTAGTGGCCGGCCGGCGACTCCTTCGCCGCGCTGCCCGGCGGCAGCGCCGCGAGCAGGCTGTCGGTGTCAAGGCCTGACTCGGCCCGGAACCGCAGTTGCCCGGCGGTGCCGGTGAGCTGGGCGGGAGCGCCGTCGGCGACCACCCGGCCGTGATCGATGATGACCACGTGGTCGGCGAGCCGCTCGGCCTCCTCCATGAAGTGCGTGGTGAGGATGACGCCGACCCCGTCGGCGCGCAGGGCGGTGACCAGGTCCCACGTCGCGTGCCTGGCCTGCGGGTCCATGCCGGCGGTCGGCTCGTCGAGGAAGACCAGCTCAGGGCGGCCGACGACGGCGGCGGCCAGCGACAGGCGCTGCTGCTGCCCGCCGGACAGCCGCTTGTAGGGAGTCTTCACGTGACTCGTCAGGCCCACGATGTCAAGCAGCCACGCCGTGTCGTGTGGTTTCACATGGAACCGGCTCAGTGTCCTGAGGTACTCGCCGGCCGGGACCGCGGGCGGGATGCCGCCCGACTGGAGCATCACCCCGACGCGCGGCTTGAGCCGGGCGGCGTCGCGGGCCGGGTCGAGCCCGAGCACCCGCACGGTGCCGGCGTCGGCGCTCCGGTATCCCTCGCAGACCTCGATCGTGGTGGTCTTGCCCGCGCCATTCGGCCCGAGGATCGCGGTAACCTCGCCGCGGCCCGCGGTGAGGCTCAGCCCGTCGGCGGCGGTCGCCGGCCCGTACCGCTTCACCAAGCCGGAGATCTCAACGGCGGGGGGAATGCTCACGCAGGCAGTCTAAAGGGCACGGCCCACTAGCGGAGTGTCCCGGGTCCGACATTCTGTAGTAGATCCTGTCACGCTGCCGCCCCGAGGCCTAGATAACAGCAAGAAGCGGCGGTTCCGGTTAGCAGCTTTCCTGGTCCGGGCTGGGCGTGCCCGCTTTCTTCTTGTGCGCGTGCTTGAAGTGCGCGTGCTTGAAGTGCGCGTGCTTGAGGTGCCGGTGCTTGAGGTGCCTGCTGTCCTTGGGCCAGTACGGGCCCTCGGGCCAGCTGGCCACCACCTTGGGCGCCGTGGCGTGCGGGTTGCGGGACCTGACGAGGAACCGCTCGAACCGGGTGGCGCCCGGCAGCTCGACCCGCGCCGACTTGAGGGTCGCGTGCCAGGACTGGGTTGCCCGCTCACGTTCGGCATCCCCCTCATCGCCGTACCGCACGGCGACGGCCGGCGGCGTGGCGCTGACCTCCAGCCAGGACAGCTGCTGGGTGCGCAGGTAGACCGGTGGCATGCCGTACACCGTCTCGATCGCCTCGACGACCGAGGTGCACGAGCCCGTGTTGCCGTAGAAGCCGTCACCGTGCGCGCGCAGCTCGGGATGGTGGGTGTGCCCGGACAGGTAGCCGGTGTAGCCCTGGGCGATGAGCTCGTCGGCGCGTTCCCGCGCGGCGGAGTTCTGGCCGTAGCCGCGCGACGACAGGGCCAGGGCGCTGATCGAGGTCCAGGCGCGGCGCAGCAGGACCGCGATGACCAGGGCGAGCAGCACGACGTCGACCGCCGCGCCGTAGCCGAGGATCTCGCCGTCGCGCAGCCACCGCCCGGCGTCCGGGTAGCGGTTCTGGACCCGGCCGAGCTCGGGGAGCACCAGGGCGAACAGCACGATCGGGAGCAGGACCACCCACCACAGGTGGCGCACCAGCTTGCGGTAGACGAGCCGGGAGGCGAGGAACGACGGGAAGTCCGCCGGGTCGGCCATCTCGTGCGCGCCGGTCAGCCAGTCCCGGCCGAGCCACTCGATCTTGGGGATGACCTCGCGGACGATGTGATGCCCGAGCGGCGTGTCGAGCGGGTTGCGCGGGTCAGAGAAGCAGTTATACGGGTCGATCTGGTGGCCGTGCTCGACCCGGATCCGCTCGCCGTCCGGCAGCACCAGGTCGGCGGCGAGGCACAGCTGCGCGCCGGTCGCCTCGCGGACCGCGGTCGCCGCCTTCAGGTCCCAGGCGAGGTCGCCGTCGTGGTTGCCGACCGTGTAGATGACCTGGCCGCCCCGCTCGATGACGCGGGCAAGCGCCCGGCACAGGTCATCGTGCGCGCCGAGCACGTCGGCGGCGGTCCGGCCGGGAAAGGAGAGCATCTCCACGATGTCGCCGGCCAGCACCACGGTCAGCGGCGCGGTCTCGGCGGCGAGCCTGCGGGCGATGACCTCGCAGCTGCGACCGGAGACCGTCGTCCGCTCTGGCGGGAGGTGCAGGTCGCTGATCGCGACCACCTTGCCGCCGGGCGCGACGGTTACATCCAGCCGATCGGAGACATCAGCCCGCGGCGAAGCCATGACAGTCCAGTTCCTTCCCCCGCAGTGGTTCCATGATGCACCAGGGGCGTCGACTCCGGTGAGGCGAGGCCAGCAAACAGTAGCGCTCTTCCCTAAGCGCGACGTATCGGTCCGCGGAAAGTTTCGCCGGCGCCGCCGGCCCTGCCACCACAGCTACCTGGAAATCGGCGGTAGTAACGTGGCCCGGGTGAGCCGCATCTACCACATCGCCGTCCGCGCCGACTGGGAGCGGGCGCTCGCCGACGGTGCCTACACCCGGTCCTCCGTTGACAAGACCCTGGCCGAGGAGGGCTTCATCCACGCCTCCCAGGAGTCGCAGGTCGCCCGCACGGCGAACAAATTCTACCGGGACGTACCCGGTCCGTTGGTCCTGCTCGTCATCGACCCCGGCCGCCTCGACGCCGAGGTGCGCTACGAGGAGGTGCCCGGCGCGGAGCTGCCGTTCCCGCACATCTACGGGCCGCTGAACACCGGGGCCGTGCTCGCCGCGGTCCCGTTCGCGCCGGGCCCCGACGGGACGTTCGGGTTCCCGGCCGAGGTTCCGGCGTGACCGTACGGCCGGTGCCCTGCCCGCGGCGTCTTCACTTTTGTGCAGCATGCTGGTCCATCGTCGTCCTGATACGAGTCTATCTTGGCTAGCCAAGTTGCCCGCTCCGTGACGGTTACCTGACAGGACAACCAAATGACCGTGTACGCGGGGCTAACCGCTCCGCTGCGCCTCACCCCGCGCGGATGAGGCGGGCACTGCGGCCCGCCGGTCAGGATGGTCCCAGCCATCAGGAGGTGGGGTATGAAGAGCAGAGTCGGCTCGGGCAACCAGTTCACCGTTGACTCACGGAGCATCATCATCGGCGGGACGCTGTTCGGGCTTGGCGTCGGCGCCTGCATCGCCGGGATCGCGGTGAGCGGGTCGGCCATGCTGTCCGCCGTCCATAACTGGATCGGGAACATGGAGCGCCCGCCCGCCGAGCTCGCGCGCGGCACCTGGACGCAGGCGAAGGCGGCCGCCACCGCCGCGCAGCAGGCCTGGACGGACGCGTCGCCGGACATGCCGCGCGTGCCGGCTGCCCGGTAAAGGCCCCGCGGGAGGGCAGCTCACCGAGCAGGCGGCGGGCCCGGCGAACGCGAATTCGCCGGGCCCGCCGTGATCCGGGTCAGTGCCTGCGCGGCGCGCACAGCGCCGCGATGATGAGGATGTCGAGCGCGATCACGACGAACGCCCACACCGGGTAGTACGGCATCATCACGAAGTTCATCACCGCGCTGAGCGCTGCGACGACGACGCCCACGACCCGCGCCCAGAGGTGGTCCGTGAGCAGCGCCGCGCCGGTGAGGAACACGACGACGCCCGTGATCAGGTGGATCCAGCCCCAGCCGGTGACCGAGACGCTGAACGCGTAGTTCGGCAGCACCACGAAGAACTGGCCCCTGATCAGGGCGGCGATACCGGAGAAGAAGTCCAGGACGCCGCCGACCATCATGAGCACGGCGGCGACGAGGGTCATCCCGACCGCGAACCCGCTCGGACCCTGCGACTGGTACTGAACGTCGTCGTAGCCGGGCGCGGGCCGGGGAACGTAGCCCCGCGTCGCATCCGCCTGGCCTGAGCCAGTGGTACCCGACGCGGTGCCCGTGGCCGTGCCAGCGCCCGAGGAGGGACGCGGCGCGGTCGGCGGGGTCGCGGACTGGCCGCCCTGGATATCGCTCATCGGAGACTTCTCCTTTCGCGCCCGCGTCGCGCTTACGCGGTCCCCGGGCCCTAACCGGTGATTTAGCTGTCTCCCGTCCCAAAAGGTGGATCTCGGTCGATGGTCTCCCAAGCGGCACGCCGCTGGCGTCACCCCTATGGGGTGAAACCGGGGGGCCGGAAAAGCCGCGCACAAGCCTGCCCGGGCCGGGTCGCCGGGGGGATACGGCCGCATCCCCGGGTCGGCCCCCCGGCGGGCGGCCATGTTCACCCGCTGGGGGTGATGAAGACAGGCGCGGCGGCGGCCGATCCTGCACGCAACGGGCAATGCCGGGTTCCGGCGGCCCGCATCAGCGACACGACCAACTGGAGGGCGAGTATGGCATCCCTGACCGTGTGGAAGTTCGGCACACCGTACGGTGCGGACGCGGCCATGGAACGGCTGCAGATGCTGCAGTCTCAGCAGCTCATCACGGTGCAGGACGCGGCCATGGTCAGCTGGGAGGAAGGCAAGAAGAAGCCCAAGACCCGTCAGCTGCACGACACCAAGAAGGGCGGCGCGCTCGGCGGCGCCTTCTGGGGCATGCTGTTCGGCCTCATCTTCTTCATCCCGATCCTCGGCCTGGCGATCGGCGCCGCCACCGGCGCGCTGTTCGGCTCGCTGGCCGACGTCGGCATCAGCGACTCGTTCATCAAGTCCGTGCGCGACCAGGTCACGCCGGGCACCTCGGCGCTGTTCCTGCTCAGCTCGGACGCGGTGATGGACCGGGTACGGGAGGAGTTCCCCGTCCACGAGGCCGAGCTGATCAGCACCAACCTTTCCGCCGATCAGGAGGCCAAGCTGCGCGAGGCCTTCGCGGAGTAACCGCGCGGCCAGGCGCGGCGATCCAGCCGCGACGACCCACGACCGTGCAGCCGGAGCAGCTGGCGGACCGAGCAGAGGACTGAGCATGGACCAGGAAAGCCGCGAGCCCGGCGCCTCCGGGGCCGGGCGTCCGGCCGGCCCGGCGCCAGAGGTCGAGCCTGTCCCCGGCCAGCGGGCGGCCCCGGACCAGGCCGCGGCCGGCCCGCCAGCTGTCGATTCGCCAGTTGCGGATCCAGCCGCCACGGTGCCTGCCGCCAGGCAGCCCACCACGCAGTCGCAGCAGGAAGAACTGGAGCGGCTCCGCGCCGAGGTCAGCGAGCTGCGCGGGCGCGCCGCGGCCGCACCGCAGCGGCCGGCCCTGCGCGGCGGCCGCTGGCGCGCGCCGGTATCCGCGCTGTGCATCGTGCTCGCCTGCATCCTCGCCCCGGTGTCGGTGGCCGGCGTGTGGGCCGCCAACCAGGTCTCCAACACCGACCGGTACGTGGCCAACGTGACGCCGCTGATCCACGACCCGTCGATCCAGGCCGCGCTCAGCGCCAGGATCACCCACGAGGTCACCAGCAGGCTGGACGTGCCCGCGCTGGTCAGCCAGGCGTCGGCGCAGTTGTCCGCCGCTCACCTGCCGCGGCTCTCCTCCCTGCTGACGACCTTTTCCGGGCAGATACAAAGCGCCGTCAACAACCTCGTCGCCACCACCGTGGCCCGGGTGGTGGCCAGCCCGGCGATGGCCACCTTGTGGGTCACCGCCAACCGGACCGCCCACGCGGGCGTGGTGAAGGTGCTTTCCGGCCAGGGCAACGGCTCGCTCAGCGTGCAGAACGGGCAGGTAGTGCTGAACGTTGGCCCGCTGATCACCCAGGTCAAGGACGCGCTCACCGCACGGGGACTCGGCATCGCGGACCGGATCCCGACGGTCAACGCCACCTTCCCGCTGTTCGCGGCGCCCAACCTGGAGAAGGCGCAGCAGGGCTACCGGCTGATCACCACGCTGCGCTGGGTCCTGCCGATCGTGACGCTGCTGCTGTTCGCGGTCGGGGTCTGGGTGGCCCGCAGCCGTCGGCACGGGCTGCTCGGCTCCGGGCTTGGCCTGGCCGCGTCCATGCTGGTGCTCGGCATCGCGCTGCTGATCGCCCGCAACATCTACCTGAACAGCGTCCCGTCGTCGGTGCTGCCGAGCGACGCGGCCGGCGTAGCCTACGACACGCTGATCCGGTTCGTCAGGGAGGCGCTGCGCGCGCTGCTCGTCGCCGGCCTCATCGTCGCGGCGGGCGCCTTCCTGACCGGCCCGTCGGCCGCCGCGGTGAGCACGAGGAAGGCGCTGCGTTCCGGCATCGGCTGGGTACGCGACCTCGGCGGGCGGCACGGGGTGAGCGCCGGCCCGGTCGGCGACTGGACGGCCACGCACAAGACGGTGCTGCGCGTCGGCTGTGTCGCCGTCGCGGCGCTGATCTTCGTCTTCGTGGGCCAGCCGACGGTGGGCCTGGTGGTCTTGCTGGTGGTGCTGCTCCTGGTCGCGCTCGGGGTGATCGAGCTGCTCGGCGGCCGGCCGCCGGAGCAGGCGGCCGCCGCGGAGGGAGCCAGCCCGGCGCAACGCGGCACCTGACGTCACGGCCGCAACCGGGTCGTCAGGCGCTGTCAGGCAAGCCCATAAGGAGGAACCAGGTGCTCGCCCAGGCCGCGGGGTTCGCGCTGCTCGCCGCCGTTTCCCCGGCGGCGCTGCTGGTCATGGCCGTCTTCCTCGGCTCGGACAACCCGCGGCGCGTCGCGATGGTCTACTTCGTGGGCGCCGTGCTGATGACCCTGGTCATGGCGGTGACGGTGCTGCTCGTGCTGCGGAGCACCGGCCTGAACCAGCCGCGGCAGCACGCCCCCAGGTACGGGCTCCGGCTCGGCCTCGGCATCCTCGCACTCGGGGTGGCCGCCGTGCTGATCGCACGCGCGCGGCGCGCGGTTCCCGTGGCTGAGCGCACGGCCGGCGCGGACGCGGCGAGCAAGCCCGGCATGATGTCCAGGCTGACCGCGCGGCCGCGGCCGGTGACCGCGTTCCTGGCCGGCCTGCTGGTGTTCACCCCCTCGCCCTCGTTTATTGCCGCTGTCCAGGTCGTCGCCACCGCCAAGGCGGACGTCGAAGCCACTGTGCTCGCTATGGTGATCGTCATCGCGCTGACTGTGGTGCTGGTCTGGCTGCCGCTGATCGCCTACCTTGCCGCGCCTGCGGCGACGACGCGCGTCCTGCGGAACGCCAATGGGTGGCTGGTCGTGCACGGCCGTGCGGTGGCGACCTGCGCCCTTGCCGTCGCGGGTGTGATCCTGGTGGTCAACGGGGCGCTGAACCTCTGAGGCTGACGGCCCGGTCGTCCCTGACGCCGGTGCCGCCCGTCGTTCCCGTGATTTACGTCACGTCGGCGTAGCGTAAAACTTGCCACGCACGTCCCATTTACGGCACACTGGTGTTGTGAAAAGCTCGGGAACAGTTCCGGCGGGTGAGTCGGCCGGCACGCGCGGCCAGGTCGCCCGGCTGATCCTTGAGCTCGGCCCGTGCACCGCGGCGACGATCGGCGGGCGGCTCGGGCTGACGCCGGCCGCTATCCGGCGGCACCTGGACAACCTTATCGCCGACGGCATGATCGAGACGCGCACCGCCCGCACCTACGGCAACCGGGGGCGCGGCCGCCCGGCCAAGGTCTTCGTCATCACCGACGCGGGCCGCAGCGCCTTCGAGCACGCCTACGACGACCTGGCGACCAGCGCGCTGCGCTTCCTGGAGCGGACCTACGGCCCGCGGGCGGTCGCCGAGTTCGCCCGGCAGCAGGTCGCGGAGACCGAGCGCCGTTACGCCCCGGTGGTCGCGCAGGCCGGCGACCTGCGGACCCGGGTGCAGGCGCTCGCCGACGCGCTGTCGGCCGACGGCTACGCCGCCGCCGCCAACCCGGCGCCCGGCATAGCGGGCAGGGTTGGAATTGTTAGTAATGGAGAGCAGATCTGCCAGCATCACTGCCCGGTCGCGCACGTCGCGGCCGAGTTCCCGCAGTTGTGCGAGGCGGAGACGGAGGCGTTCGGGCGGCTGCTCGGCACTCCGGTCCAGCGCCTGGCGACGATCGCCCACGGCGACGGCATCTGCACCACGCACGTCACCTGCACGAGCGCCGCGCAGGACAGTGCCGCGGAAACACGCAGCACGGATGACACACATACCGAGTCCGGAGGGCTCTGACATATGACGACCACCACCGCTAATGACCAGCTGGAAGGTCTTGGCACGTACAAGTTCGGCTGGGCCGACTCCGACGTGGCCGGCGCGTCCGCCAAGCGCGGGCTGTCCGAAGAGGTGGTCCGCGACATCTCCGCCCGCAAGAACGAGCCTGCGTGGATGCTTGAGAACCGGCTCAAGGGCCTGAAGTACTTCGGCCGCAAGCCGATGCCGAACTGGGGCTCCGACCTGTCCGGCATCGATTTCGACAACATCAAGTACTTCGTGCGGTCGACGGAGAAGCAGGCGGAGTCGTGGGACGACCTCCCGGCCGACATCAAGAACACCTACGACCGGCTCGGCATCCCCGAGGCGGAGAAGCAGCGGCTGATCGCGGGCGTCGCCGCGCAGTACGAGTCCGAGGTCGTCTACCACAAGATCCGCGAGGACCTTGAGGAGAAGGGCGTCATCTTCCTCGACACCGACACCGCGCTCAAGGAGCACCCGGACCTGTTCAAGGAGTACTACGGCACGGTGATCCCGGCCGGCGACAACAAGTTCGCCTCGCTGAACACCGCGGTGTGGTCGGGCGGTTCGTTCATCTACGTGCCGCCGGGCGTGCACGTGGAGATCCCGCTGCAGGCCTACTTCCGTATCAACACCGAGAACATGGGCCAGTTCGAGCGCACGCTGATCATCGTCGACGAGGGCGCCTACGTGCACTACGTCGAGGGCTGCACGGCGCCGATCTACAAGTCGGACTCGCTGCACTCCGCGGTCGTCGAGATCATCGTCAAGAAGGACGCCCGCTGCCGGTACACGACCATCCAGAACTGGTCGAACAACGTCTACAACCTGGTC
>Ga0070714_100002667_pt1 | contig 13143 bp, 12 predicted proteins | sample LARL83metaG_FD_65450 | JGI IMG/M metagenome (GOLD analysis project Ga0070714, IMG submission 65450) | Corn, switchgrass and miscanthus rhizosphere microbial communities from Kellogg Biological Station, Michigan, USA - LAR L8-3 metaG | ecosystem: Host-associated > Plants > Roots > Rhizosphere ... | reverse complement strand
CCGCTCCGGCCGCGTGCTGCCGCAGCGTGACGACGGTCAGCAGACTCATCACGCCGATCAGGATGACGGCGGCCTCGACCAGCCGAGAGGTCACGAATCCCAGTGCGGATGCCTGATTCTGTCGCCGCACCACCGGGAACAGGGTGACGGCCGTGCCGATGGCGGCGAAGGCGTTGACGGTGTCGAGCAGGGCACCCCACAGCACCCGTGTGTCCGCGCCCGTGCTGACGATGTAGTCGGCGTTGTTCAGGATCGGGTTGAGCAGGATCAGTGCGGGAATGGACGAGACGAACGTCAGCAGGTACAGGACGCCCGCGACGAACGCTGTCTTGCGGATGCCGTCCATCGGGGTGCGGTCGACGGCTGTGGTTGGCGTGGCCATGGTCATGTCAGTCCTTTGTGGATGTGGTGTCGCTCAGGTTCACGGACAGCAGCGGTAACCCGACGTCCTGCAGCGTGCGCAGCAGGCCGTGCAGTGCGGCCTGGTCCACGACGAGGCCTTCGATGACCGTGGTTCCGTCGCACGCGGTGGTGAGGGTCATGCCGTCGAACCGCGCCGTCCACCGGGCGTCGAGGTGGCCGCGGAGGCGGATCTCGTACCGGTGCGGCTGGTCCGGCGGGCCGGTCGACCTGCGGTTCATGGCTTCTCCTCTCGGGTCGAGCCGAAAGGTAGGAGCCGATGTGGTGAGCGGGCATCACCACATGTGGTGACCGGCGTGGCGAACCGTCAGAGAAGGTGCAACTCACCAGCCTGGCGCACGGCCGCGCGGCGACTGTTCACGCCGAGCTTGGCGTAGATGTTCCTGGTGTGCGTGCGCAAGGTGTTGAGTGACACCGTGAGCCGGCGGGCGATGTCCGGCCCGTCCAGGTCCGTGGCCAGCAGCCGGAGCACGTCCAGCTCGCGGTCGCTGAGCGGGTCGACGAGGCCGCGCGCGGAAGCGGCGGGCCGGTCGACCGCGTCCAGGAGTCGACGGGCGTACCGCCGGGAGGTTCCCTGTTTCGCGATCGTCCTGAGCAACGGTGCCGTGCCGGCGAACACGCGCACGTAGCCCTCCGGTTCGGCCAGTGCGAGCGCACGTTCCAGCGATGCGAGGGCGCTGTCGGTGGCACCGAGGGCGTGGTGGGCCGTGGCTTGGAGCACCAGGATCTCGATGAGGCTACCCGCCCGGCCGCCCTCATCGGCGGCCGTTGCCAGGCGCTCCAGGAACCCGGCCACCGCGCCGAGGTCGCCACCGCGGGCCAGGAGCACCCGGGCCAGCGTGACGTGTTCGAACTCGCGCAGATAGCACAGGTCGTCGTCGACGGACAGTGCCCGGTCCCGCGCCCACCGCAGCGCTTCCCCCACGACGCCCCGGGCGGCCAGCATGCGGGCCCGCAGCGCCGGGATCGGGCGCACGTCGGGCGAGAAGTCACTGACATACACGCGCTGTGCTTCGTCCAGCAGGTCGAGCGCGCCGTCCGCGTCGCCCTGCGCCATGCGGAGTTCGGCCTGCGCGACTCGCCAGCGATACGGATGCCGCGGCAACCCGGTGTGCTCGCCGAGTTCGTGGCTGCGTCGCAGGTGCCAGGCGGCCGCGGCCAGGTCGTTGCGTTCACACGCGACCTGACTCAGGCCCACGTGCATGTCGGCCACTCCCCTGGTCGTTTCCGTGGCCAGCCGCAGAGCCCGCTCGTAGGTGCGCGCCGCCTCGCCCAGCCGGGCCTGCGTCAGGCGGATGTCGGCCAGCGTGATGGAACACCCCAGCACGTCGGAGATGTGCCCGCTGCGCTGGAGCCCCTCCACGCACACCAGGTAGGCCTCGTGCGCGGCTTCCAGGTTCCCGGTGCCCCAGAGCGCCAGGCCACGCAGACCCGCCGCCGCGGCCAGCGTGAACGGGTCGTCGGTCGCGCCGTCGATGGCCGACCGGGTGTGGCCGAGTGTGCCCGGTATGTCGCCGCGTGCCAGTGCCAGTGCCGCCCGGTACAGCGCGATGTCGAGGACGACCGCGCGGTCTCCCGCCGGCAGCGACCGCTCGGCTTCGGCCAGCCGCTCCTCGACGCAGTCGAGCTCCCCACCGGCCAGCAACGCTCCCGCCATGGCGACCGCCAGTGCCGGCCGGGTCCGGACCACGTCGTCCGGCAGGGCCAGCAGCCAGTCCCGGATCGTGGCCTCCTGCCTGTCCCGGCGCAGCGCGGGGATAGCCGACTCGACCAGGCACGCGGCACGCTCGACGTCCCCGCCGGCCAACGCGTGGCGGATCGCCGCGGCCGGTTCGCCCTTCGCGTCGTACCAACCACTGGCCCCGCGGTGCAGTCCGGCCACTCGATCGGGCTGCTCGGTCAGCAACCGCGTGTACAGGACGTCCGCGAACAGGTGGTGGTAGCGATACCACTGCCGCCTGTCGTCGAGCGGTACCACGAACAGATTGCCGCGATCCAGCGCTTCCAGCATGGCGTTGCCGCCCGGCTCACCGGTCACGGCGTCGCACAGCGGACCGCTCAGCCGGTCCAGAATGGACGTTCGCACCAGGAAGTCGCGGATCTCGTCGGGTTGTCCGGACAGGACCTCCTCGACCAGATAGTCGACGATGTACCGGTCGTCGCCGGCGAAACCGGCGATGAAGCCGGCGACGTCGGCCCGTCCCCGCATCGACAGCGCCGCCAACTGGAGTGCCGCGATCCAGCCCTCCGTCCGATCGGCCAGGGCGGCGATGTCGTTCGCCGACAACGCCAGCCCGACGACCTCGGTCAGGTAGGCCGTGGCTTCCTCGACGGTGAAACGCAGGTCGGCGGCTCGGATCTCGACCAGCTCACCACGCACCCGCAGCCGCGCCAACGGCAGAGCCGGGTCGGCGCGTGCAGATCACCACGTGCACCTGGGGTGGCAGGTGTCGCAGCAGAAACGTCATGCCGGCCTGGATTTCCCGACCGTCGGCGTGGTGGTAGTCGTCCAGCACCAGATCCACGTCGTGCGGCGCCGACGTGAGTTCGTTGATCACCGTGGTGAGGACGGCCTCGATCGGCGGCTGTGCCGACTGCAGTAGCGGGAGCACGCTGGCACCGACGCCGGGCACGACGCGCTGCAGCGCCGTGATCACGTACGTCCAGAACGCGGCCGGGTGGCTGTCGCCCGGTTCGAGCGACAGCCACGCCACGGACCGCCGCCGCGCGCCGGCAGTGGCCAGCCAGCCGCTCAGCAACGTCGTCTTGCCGAAGCCGGCCGGCGCGCAGACGAGTGTCAACCGCGCCGTGGCCGCCCGGCCGAGACGTTCGCTCAGCCGCGGCCGAACCACCACGTCGTGCCGGACCGCGGGCACGAACAGCTTGGTCTCGACCAGGGGACGCGACACGCCAACTCCCTCACGGGCTGTCGGTGAGATGCCCGCGAGCATAAACCAGCGATTCAGGCGCCATGAACGTGCAGAAACGCCAGACGCACCCGGGGTCGACCGATGACCGGATCAGGTCGTGTGCGTGCAGTTCATGGCCACCAGGCCGGCGGAGCCCGTGCTGACGCTGGTGCACGTCTCGACGACATTGTCGTACGTGCGGGGTCGGCCCAACGGCGTGGGATCGACGTCGATCGGATCCACGGTCAACTTCGCGATGTCGAAGACGTAGGGCGCGCCGGTGTCCACGAAGCCTGGGCAGCCCGACGTGAGGTGGACGGTGGCCGGTGAGGGAATCAGGTTGACATCAACGGTGATGATGCCGCCGGTCGGGCAGGACGCGGTGGTCGACGCGGCGGCTTGCGGCGCCGCGATGACCGCGGTCGTGACGGCGGCGGCTGCGGCGATTGTCATTCCCAGCACGCGGAAATGGTGGGACAACTCGGTCCTCCAGATTAGCTCCACGCTTTCTCTGTTTCGAAATATGTCGAACGAAATCCCTGATATCCCATGAGACTACCCCGTGTGCTATCAGAAGGGTGTCCAGGTCGACGTTGGGTAGCAACGCCGATCATGGACACCCTTCGCCATACGATCACGAACCCAGCACGCGTGTCGCCACCAGCACCGAACAGCAGGTCAACGATCTAGCCCCGAGTATTCACCGCGATCGTGAGCCGGGGAGTGTGTCGTCAGCGAAAAGTGCTCCTGACCTGGGAAGATAAGGGTGTCGAGTCCTCTGTCCCATAGCGATCAAGGAGCACTTTCCAGGTGCATACTACTGGCTGGTCCCAGGATCTGTCGGTCGACATCGCTGGCCGCGACGTGATCAATCACGCCGGCGCAGCAGCGTTGCGGCTGATCGCCGACCACACCGGCCTGACCGCCATCCTGTCAAAAGCGTTAACCCGCCCCGATTTCACCCCGATCCACGATCGAGGTCGAGTGCTGGCCGACACCGCGGTACTCATCGCCAACGGCGGGCGGGTACTCTCCGACCTGGCCACCCTACGCGACCAGCGGGAACTGTACGGACCGATCGCCTCCGACCCCACCCTGTGGCGAGCCCTGGACGAGATCGGCGAACCACAACGCCGACGGATCGCCCGAGCCCGCGCGGCAACCCGCGACCACGTGTGGTCACTGATCGCCGCACGCCACGGCCAGATCCCACCCTCCACACTCGGCAACGGCGACCTGGGCAAGACCATCGTGGTCCGCATGGACGCCTCGCTGGTGCCCGCTCATTCTGACAAACAACTCGCGGCGGGCACCTACAAGGGCACCTGGGGACACCATCCCTTGATGGCCTGGTGCGACAACACCGGCGAATCACTGGCATTGCTGCTGCGCACCGGCAGCGCGGGCTCCAACACCGTCGCCGATCACATCGACGTGCTCAACGAGGCGATCACCCAGATCCCGGCCCGGTATCGACGCAATCTACTGATCACTGTGGACGGCGCGGGCGCCTCCCATGGCCTGGTCGAGCACCTCACCACGCTCAACGCCACTCGGTGGCGCACGGTGCACTACTCCATCGGCTGGGACCTCGGTGCCCGCGAACGCGCCGCCATCGGCTGCGTCCCGACCCGCACGTGGGACCACGTGCTGGACACCGAGGGCATGCCACGCGATCTGGACCAGGCCGGTGTGGTCGAGTTGACCGCCCTGCTGCGTGAACACCCCGACGGCGACCAGTTGGCGAACTGGCCGGCTGACCTGCGCGTCATCTGCCGCCGCGAGAAACCCCACCCCGGCGCCCAACTGTCTCTGTTCGAACAGATCGATGGCTGGCGCTACCAGCTCACCGCCACCAACACACCGGGCAAAACCGCCCAGTTCCTGGAAGCCCGCCACCGCCCGCACGCCCGTGTCGAGGACAACATCCGCTGCGGCAAACAAACCGGGCTCGGACACCTGCCCTCGACCTCGATCCAGATCAACCGGGCCTGGTGCGTGGCCGCGACCATCGCCGTGGACCTGCTGTGCTGGCTGCGGCTGCTCTGTCTGGAGGGCCCACTGGCCAAGGCAGAGCCCAAGACCCTGCGCTACCGACTGCTGCACACCGCCGCCCGGATCATCCGCGGCCAACGCAAGCGCACCATCCGCATCCCCGAAACCTGGCCCTGGGCACCACAACTACGGGCCTGCCTGCTCGCGGCGCTCGCGATACCACCACCATGCTGAACAGCCAACGTCCTTGTCCCCGAACCGAAAGGCAACCTCGGGTCTGGTGGAACCCGGCGCCCACCCGACGCGACAGTCGGGCCGTTGACGTACACAACTACCCAACACACGACATCAACCAGCCATGTGAAGATCAGCATCGCCGAAGCAGCGACCGCATACCTTGCCCGGTGAATGATCAAGGCTAGCAGCGGCAGCAGCCAGCCTGGGAGCCGCAGTGCCAGGCGATGTTGTGGTCTACACCGCCGTTGACATGGTCGCAGGTCCACGGACCAGGACCTGGTTTGAGCCAAGTGTGGCGGGTTTTTCGGAGGACATGCATGCCGCCGTCGTGGAGGAATATCCGCTTGCCTGTCACTATTTCGCGCATCCCGATGATGTGGCGCCTCGGCGAATCAGCGACTGTGTGTCCAACCGTGCATGGCGATCGAGTCGGGCTTATACCGAGTTCTTTGAGCGGGTAGGCGCACGGCACCAACTGGGCATCATGACGACATGCGTGGACGGCAACCGCGGCTGCGGCTGGGCTATCAACCGCTCGACACGCGACTTCACCGACGATGAGGTCGAATGGGCGATGACACTCCGGCCGATGCTGGCGCTCCTCGATCGGATCTATGCTGCTGGTACTCCTTGCTTACGTGATGGAGAACGCCAAGAGGAAGCACGGCAACGCACTGGTTTGACACCTCGCCAACATGACATGATCATGCTTCTGGCCCAGGGTCTCAGTGCCAAGCAGATCGCCAAACTCCGCGGCATTGAGCGCTGTACGGTAAGTAAGCACCTCGAAAATGCGTATAGGATACTGGGGTGTCATGATCGGGTGAGTGCTCTCAATCAGGCTCGCGAGCTCGGCCTGCTGTAGCCCGGGGGCCACCACAGCCATCTGTCCTCAGCTCGCCCCAAGGGCATTGCCGCGTTTGGAGTTTAAGCTGGTCGCGGGGCAGGTCACCCTCCGCGCCAATGATTCGGCTCGTCAAATCCTGATTGTGTTTCTGCCTGCACAACCACGCGGTTGGAGTTAGCTGGACGGATCGAAATGTACGTAGCCAGTACTCATCTTCGATACGTCGGACGGTGCGATGACAGGCGCCGCATCGTGCCAGGTCTGCGTCACGAATGACCGGCATCCGGCATTGAGCAACGCGCAGGCTGCGAGGTGATGCTCGGGTCCAGCCTGGTAGACGAAGCCGCCGTCATCCCTCAGATTGAACTGTGCGTCGATACTGCATCCGCTAAACAACTGGTAGTTCCGAATCGAGAATGTGATCGTCGAGGCATTGGAGGCACGGTCCCACGTGGCGTCGTAGGTGACGTAGCATCCCTGAATCGTCGGCGCCTGGATCACAACGATCTGAGGGTCACCAGTGCTGGCGTGCGCGGCGCTGGTGACACCAATGGCAAGCGCCATGGCGACGCCGGCGGCGGCAATCACTTGCCGCAGGTTGATGTTCATAAGCCCGATCCTTTCTAGTTCGAGTCCGAGCGGTCATTCCGCTCAGGCTGCCTTGATGTTCGCTGATGCGTGAGATCGAATACATTCGACGAAGTGCGAAGGGAGCCGCTCCGCAGTTCCGCTGGCAGGCCAACGGGCCTGTCTCTTGGCCGCCTGGGATGTACCCACGCCGGCGAGACCCAGTCGCCAGTCAGTACCACGAGGCTGGGCGCTGAAACCGAGTGCCGCCGAGTTGGTCGCATCTACATGATTGTCACCACTTCTTATGGTCGCATTGTCACCGTACGCCGAAGTCGGTGATGGAGTACATCACGGGGCATCGGTTGCTGCTACGGCTTCCTCATCCTCGCCCCTAGCGTCGCTCCAGTCGAAGACAGGAAATCTACGGTCCAATAATCGACACTTATATCGACGACCGGCGTACCTTGTAGCTGGGCACTCGGAGCGACTTGGAGGTGGGTGCTGTGGAGTTGCGTCATCTCCGTTACTTCCTTGCGGTAGCTGAAGAGCTGAGCTTCACCAAGGCCGCGCGACGGCTGCACATAAGCCAGCCGGCCCTCAGCCAGCAGATCCGCGCAGCAGAAAAGATCGCCGGTGTCAGCCTGTTCCATCGCGACGCGGGCGGTATACGGCTGACTACGGCTGGTGAGGCGCTCCTCGAACCGGCAAGCAAGATACTGACCGCTGTCGCCGATGCCGTACGGACTGCGAAAACCGCGGCGTCAGCAGACGACCACGTGCTGCGGGTAGGGCTTCCCTGGGCAGAAGGACTCGGAGAGCTGACTCGGCCGATCCTGTCGACCTTTGCCGAGTCGTTTCCGCAAACTCGCCTCATCTTTCGCTCACTTGATCCGGACGAGCTATACAACGGTCTCCCCAACGATGCCATCGATGTCGCACTCGCCAGACTTCCGCTGGACCCAGAGACGCATGTATGGACAAGACTTTTCGAGGACAAACCTGTGGCATGCGTGGCAATCGGCAACCCAATCTTCGAGGCTGATGCGCTACGAATCGCCGACATCATTGAGATGCCGATGCCTGATCTCGCGCTGAAGGCGTCGGTTCCCAACCTCATGGCGTATTGGCGCCTTCACGACTACCGTGGCGGATGCGCACCTTGCGTCATCGGTGAGCAGGTTAGTTCAGCCATGGAGCTTGCGTACACCACGTTACGCTATCCGTCTCTCGTGAGCGTCGGACCCGAGCCAGTACGGCGATACCCGCCACTGGCGGCAACGCTTATCCGCTTCATCGACATCATCGATGCCGGCGTGAACTGCGCAGTTGTGGCACGGCGGCGAGGCGACAGGCGTCCCGCTGTGATGAGCTTCTGCGAAGTAGCTCGGACCGTTACACGCCAGATGGGAAAGCTTCTCCTGCCTGACGACACCACAGTATGTGATTGAGGCGTCTTGTCGTGCAGTTCGGCTTCTACTACATAACGACCTTCAACCGGACGATCGGGCGTTTCTGACGGGTTGTGGGTTCTCATCCGGGCGCGGGCGTGGCGGCCGAGGTTGTTCCGACAGTCCGGACAGCGAACACGAGCTCCGGTGTCGGCGGAAGCTGTCCGCTGCCAACCCGTTGATCGCCCGGAGTGCGGCCAGCTACAGAAGAAACCCGGCAACGAACGCCACGACGGCAATCACGATAATCAGAATGATCTGGCCGAATGGTGTGGCAAGTAGAACTCGACAGCGCCGGCGCCTAGTAGCGCTTCGATCAGCCGGGCCATCAGGAACCTGCTTTTGCCGAGGGTCGCCTTTCCGGGCAATACCCGGCGTCCTCTAGATCTGAGCGACAGAGGTAGGCGTTACCAGGGTTTGGGCCGAACGTTGTAACGACGATCACCTCTTCGCCGACTTAGTCCGCAGCGAGGCCCATGGCGAGGGTTCCAGCGTGCTCCTGGAGCCAGGTGCAATCTAAAGGCGATGTGCGCACTGGCCGTTATGGGCGATTGCCCGCGTGGAGGCCGTGATGATCCAGGACTCGGATACCAGACTACCTGGCAAGAAGAAGTGGAAGATCTGGGAGGTCGGACCGGCGTGGCTCGGTGCCATCGCGGCTCTCATCGCGGCGTTGACCAGTGCTGGCTTTTTCGCGGGCCGAGTCACCGCCTCGTCAGCAAGCGCCCCGCTGACCGTGACTGTCACACAGCCAGCCCTCACTGTCACGGTGCCGGCTTCTGCGGTGCCCCAGTCATCGTCAGCTTCTTCTTCGTCCCCTTCTGTCTTCTATACCGGAACACGTGATCTGGCCGACGGCTATGTTGCTGATCTTGACAATCCCAACTGGGCCGTTACTAGGAGCTTGGCTGCGGGCATAGACATCACGCTCGGCAACGGCTTTCTCGGGGGGTACGGTGGCGACATAGGGATTCTGACGACTCCAGTCGCCAGTGACTACGGCGCGTGCGCAGGCTTCACCGCCTTCGCTTCATCCGGCATGCCGGTGAGCGGTCTTGGTGTTGGGACCCGGTTGTGTGTGCGCACGAGTGAGCAGCGCATTGGGCTGCTCACGGTGCGCGGGATTTCAGGGCAGGATCCCAACCAGGTCATATCGTTCGACGTCACGGTGTGGAACAAGTAGCGGCGCGTCCGGGCATCGTTCAGGCATCTGCCGATGGATGGCCTTCTTTGAGAATCGCTATGCGCGCTCCCTTGAGCTCGCGGGTCCACCTCACGAGCTGTGGTTCATGCTCGTCGTTGGACCGTCAATCTTGCTGGTCTCCATACCTTCCTGCGGTAACGGCCTGGTCCGAACGATCGACGTAGAGCGTGCCAGTAGTGCCAACCAATCCATGGCCCTCCCCAACCGGAGGCACAAGGACCCGAACCAGCGAGGTAACGGTGGCTACGACAGCAGGGTCCGAGCTGGATGCGATGAGGGCAGCGCTGGATGGTTGCTGGAACGAACTCAGCCCTGGTCAGCAAGGGTTCTGGGAGACGGTCTACACCAATCGGGTACTCGGCACTCGGCGGATAACCGGCAGGTTCCGTTCATACGGCCAGTGGTCCCGCTTCGGGGCGTTGGCGTTTGGTGCCGTCGTCCCGGCCCTGGCTGGGTTCAGCGACCTGCCAGTACGCATCGCGGCAGCTGTCGTTGCCGCCATCGCTGTCATCCTGAACGGTGCCGCAGCGATCTTCCGTACTGATCAGCGCGTGATCGTCAACCGGACAGCTACGCGGAAGCTGCTGAATGAAGGCTGGAAGCTCGTTGGTGGCCGGGAGCCGTACCAGACAACGCCGACCAAGGAGACCTTCGGGTTGTTCATGGACAAGGTGATCGAGCAACTCGATGAGTATCTGGCTGGGTACGTGACCGCGGTCGACCGGGTTGGTGCAGGGCGCGAGTGAGGGCACGGAGTTACTTCGTCCTGAAAAGTAGGTCGAGGAGAACTGTGCGTGTTACGGCCTGTCCGGCTCGCGGCGGGATTGCCCCTCTGCGGGGCTGCGATCAGGAGATGCGCGCCGCCGTCAGCGCGGTGATCTTCACGAGGTTGTGCGTGAGGACGCCGTGCCCGGTCCAGATCCGGGCACCGTTGATGCCATCCAGCCGGGTACGGTCCTACCCGTAGCGGTGCTTGAGGTTGCTGATCCGCCCTGCTCTGGTTCTGCTGCACATCGAGTATGACCGCACGACATGATCACCTACAGCAACAGCCAGTTACGCGGAAAGGCGCACTGCCCCAAACAGAGGCGTTCAGACGGCCCGAGGACTGGCATGCTGTAGCTCGTGACGGACGATTCAACAGCCCAAACAGCGGACGATTCAGCTCCATTCGCGCGGCGGCGCGTCCGTTTACTGGTTGGTGGCGGTGTCGCAGCCGCGCTCATCGTCGTGATCGTGATCATTGTCGTGGCTACCCGGCCAGGTCCGCCGCCCCGCGGGTTGACGACCGGCGAGCCGGTGCCCTGCCCAGCAGGTGCGTCGGCCGGGTCGATGTGTGTGCCAGGAAACAACAACGCCGGGAACGCCGTGTTCACGCTCGGCCAGAGCGGGGAATATCAGTGCGGGCCGCTCTCCCTCGACCCCGGCAGCCATGAACAGTTGAGCTGCGGGACTACCCAGACGACGGTGGCCGGCGACCTGACCCTGACGGATGGCACGGCATTCACCGCTGATCTGGCAGCGGGTTTCTACGTGCCGAACTTTCCCTCGGACAACGAGGCCGCCAGTGGATTCATCGTGCGGGCGACCGTGCGAGGGAGCCTCACCGAATTCGACGGCGCCAACCGGGCCTGCGTCGCGTTGTCCAAGGTGTTCACGACAACGGTCGGCGCCGTGTTCCCGAGTTACCACAACGTCCAGTCGGACCTTGCAGGCCATCTTCAATCGATCATCACGGACTGCGTCACGCACGCGTCCGAACAGCCGGTGATCGTGGCGGAGGTCGACGGTTATGTCCTGCGTCTGCTCCCGGCCCACCGATCCACTGATGCCGACGGCTATATCGCGGAGATCAGTGTCGACGCGACGCACTGAGCTATTCTGAGTAACCATGCGTGACTCATCGTAGAAACCCTTACAATTCAACAGAAAAGCGCAGAACCCGGTATGAAGATGGTCCTACCAAAGATCAACTTCGCCGAGGTTCCACGCCTGATGAGTGTCGCATACGCCGCGGTCCTGGACATATCCGAGGATAGCGTTCTGTTCCTGTCCGTGTTGCTGCACGCCGAGCGCGTGCGACGGGGTACCCGCCGGCAACGGCGCGCGCTGGGCACCTACAAGCAGCAGGCCGTCCTGGTGCTGCGCTGGTTCCTCGACGACACTCGGATGTCCGCTCTGGCCAGGGACAACGGCATCGCGGTGTCCATGGCGTATGACTACCGCGACGAAGGCATCGCGCCGTCCGCGCCGATTCCGACCGGCTGGCCCGGATCACCGACTGGATCAGTGACGGCGCACTCGCCCTGGCGGACCTGGGTTACGAAGGCGAACCCGGGACGTTCACCATTCCGTTCAAAAGCCCAAAGACCGGGACCTCACCATCGACCAGCAGACTTGCAACGCGATCCACGGTGCCTTGCGCTGCCTGGGTGAATGCGCCAACTCACTGCTCAAGACGACGTACAAAGCCTTGCGTCGCTATCGCGGCTGCGCCTGGGCACCACCGTCGCGGGCTGCCTTGGTCCTGCTCCACCACGAACACGACCGCACCACGTGATCAACAAAGTTGATCACACAACGCCGCGAAAGGTTACGCGGAAAGCCTCACTATGTCCTGATCGCGCTGACCTTGGCCCGTTTGCCCCGCTCGTCAATGGCGAACTCGATACCCGACCGGGAGCAGTTGGTGGCACATTGACTCATGATCAACTATGCCGAACCGCGGTCAGGTCAAACCCCTCCGGTCAGTTGCGTGTCCGTCTCCAAAGGAACGAGTGTCCGCTGCACTGGCAACCGCCATGGCTGGCAGATCGGGACAGGTACGGGCGCAACATCTGGATTCGGAACCCCAACCAGATCCTCCTACTCGGCCTGTTCATCGTGAACTCCAACACGCTCAAGGTGCTCGGCACCACCGGCCACTACTTCTGCAACACCAGCACCGGCCCTAATCAGTGGCTCGGCTGGACAACAGCACGTTGCCCACAGTAAGCAGGCTGCGGCACCGTCCCGTCCGACCCGTGAGCGTGATCAAACACGCTCGGTGCGGCCACCGGGTTGACGACCCAGCGCGGATGATCATCGGATCACGGGTCTCCCACCCACAACAGGCCGCACAAACGCGAGCCGACAAGGACGAATGCGGGAGTTGTCACCGTGGCGGTGACAACTCCCGCGTGCCTATTGGCGGGTCTTCGACGTTAACCTGGCAAGGATGGTCGCCACCAGCCCACTGGTGACGCACCGTAGTCGAATTCGACCGTAGTGTGCGCCAGGCGGCGCAGAGAGCTTGCTGGTGAGAGTCCAGTCGGACTCGGCGGCGATGCCACCTCAAAGCATTGCTAAGTGGTCCGTTTTCGAAGTCCTTCGGGGGGTTGATCACGCAGCAGACGGAAGCTCGATGACCGCCTCCTGTTGTTCGTGCTGATCGATGCGAGCGAGCAGGTCACGCAGGTCATCACGGGTGAACTTCCACTGGAAGGGCCTCGCGGTCTGGTTGTAGCGCGCCTC
>Ga0070714_100002666_pt1 | contig 13151 bp, 15 predicted proteins | sample LARL83metaG_FD_65450 | JGI IMG/M metagenome (GOLD analysis project Ga0070714, IMG submission 65450) | Corn, switchgrass and miscanthus rhizosphere microbial communities from Kellogg Biological Station, Michigan, USA - LAR L8-3 metaG | ecosystem: Host-associated > Plants > Roots > Rhizosphere ... | reverse complement strand
CCACCGACACCTATTGAGTGCTGAGGTCGGAGGTTCGTCGGCGCGCTACGCACCCCGCTCCGCGCGCCTGCCCTGGCCGCACATCCCTGTGCGCCCGCGCGAGGCAATGCCTCGCGCCCACCCGTAGCCACCAAATTTGATCGTCACTTGAAAATCGTAATCGGTGTCCTAGCAGACACCACCGACACCTATTGAGTGCTGAGGTCGGAGGTTCGTCGGCGCGCTACGCACCCCGCTCCGCGCGCCTGCCCTGGCCGCACATCCCTGTGCGCCCGCGCGAGGCAGTGCCTCGCGCCCACCCGTAGCCGCCAAATCACGTAGATAGAGAGAAAGTTGGGCCAGCAACTGCGAGGCGCCTTAGGCGTCTGCGCTTGGTTGCAAATCGGGCTGGCTAAGATCCCGAGTCGCTGGAAGCGCCGAGCATGAAGCGGGCCACCGGCGTCAGGAGCGAGAGCGCGGTCTTCTGTACCGCGGGGCTGAGATCGAGGGGTTTGAGGGTCATCTTGGCGCTCATCTCCACGGGGAAGTTGGCGCCCATGGCGAGGCGGACCTGCTTCTGCAGCTTGCGGTAGACGAAATTGTCGTAGTGGGCGCCGGGATGGCGCAGCAGGTAGGCGTGCTTGAGGGCGATGCTGCTGTCGCTGCTGTCCATCATGCGCATGCGGCGAAAGATGGCGCGCAGCACGCCGAGGCGTCCCGGGTGCTCCCGCTTCCAGTAGGCGCGGAAGTAACGGTAGAAATACTTGTAGTGACGGACCTCGTCGCGGCGGATCAGGGTCGCGAGCCGGGTGAGCACGGGGTCGGGACTGAGCGCGCTCAGGGTCGAGTAGTAGCTGGCGGTGCCCATCTCCACGATGCAGCGGGACACGGTCTCCAGGCAGCGGGTGGACTCCAGACCGTCACCCGCGCATTTCTCGGAGAACTCCTGGAAGAAGCCGTGATAGGCCGCGTCCCAGTCAATGTCAGGCCAAGCGCTCTCGGCATAGCGCCGCAGCGCCGCGCCGTGCTGCAACTCCTCGCGTTCCCACCGGTCCCGGAGCCATGCCGATACCTCGGCATCGTCGCGGAAGAAGTCGATGAGGTTCGCGGTATAGGTGTCCGTGGCGCTCTCTATGAACGAGGCGCTCAGCACGATATAGAAGAGGACGTCGTCTCCCGCCACGTCCTCGCGGCGCAACTCATCCCAGGGAAGGTCAGCTACATTCCAGGGGAGAGGAGGGTCACCCGCAAGGCAAGCCTTCCTTGGCTCGTCACGGCGCTCCATGCCCTGCAGGGTGTCTCAGCTCAGCGGCACGGCGGAGGGTTGGTCTCCGGCGGCTGTGGGTGCATGGGCTGCTCGGGTGGGATCTTCGCGTCCGGGTTGCGCGGCATCGCGTGGCTGCTGGTGGAAGCGTACGGTGCGCGGGTGTCCGGCGGGAGGGTGTTGGCGGATCCCGGCGGGCAGCGGGTGCTCATGCTGGGAGGCATGGAGGTGGTGGCGCGCGGCGGCGTCGTCGGCGACGGCGCGGCGACCGCCGCGGCGCCTATCACCAATCCGGATAAAGTCGCATAGAGGTATCTCATGTCAGTTCACCGTTTGAAAGCACAAGCCCTGTGTCCGGCTTGCGTCACCCAAGTTATCCTCCGCGGACGGCCGGCTTCCGTGCGCCATTCCACAGTTCGACTTACATCGGCAATGCGATGCTGGTACCACGTGACATGATGTCGCGCGTAAGTTCGACAAGAAGAAGCGAGGAGGATGAGATGAACAACCCCGTGAAACTGTTGGGGATGTTGCTGATCATCGGCGGCGTACTGGTGCTGATCTACGGCGGTTTCAGCTATCCGAAGTCGCACGAGGCAAAGGTGGGGCCGGTGGCCCTCGACGTGAAGACCCAGGAACACGTGAGTGTGCCGGTGTGGGCCGGCGGCGGCGCGGTGGTGCTGGGCGCGGTGTTGCTGCTGCTGCCGGCGGGGCGCCGGCGCTAGGCGCGGGCCTGCAGCTTCTCGTTGGTGTGGGTCAGGCGTTCGATGAGGGTGTGGGCGAACACCTTGTAGAACCTGAGCTGGCACTCGCGGGAGGCGCGCTCCATCAGGGTGGAGTTGACCTTGAGCACGTGCACGTCGCTCTTGGCACGCACCGTGGCGCTACGCTTGGTCTTGTTCAGGTAACCCATCTCGCCGAAGCAGTCGCCGGCCTTGAGCGCGCCCAGCAGGGTCTTGCCCTTGTGCACGGTGGCATCGCCCTCGACGATGACGAAGAAGCTGTCGTCGAGCTCGCCTTCCTGTACCACCACCTCGTTGGCCTTGAAGGACTTCCAGGCACCGGCACGCATGATCTCCCAGGTCTCAGGCTGGTCGAACTCGCTGAAGAAGGTGAGGTTGCGCAGCAGGTTGTAGCGCTCCTGCTCGGAGATCTCCTCGGCCTGCGCGGCCAGGGCATCCGAGACGTTGATGAGGTCGCCGGCCACATCCATGCCGGTCTTGTAACGCTGCTTGAGGTTCTTCTTCAGGCAGCGCATCACGATCTTGTTGAGTGCATCCGGCACGTCGCCGCGCAGCTGCGAGACCGGCGGGGGTTCGACGTTGATGATCTGGTGGGTGAGGCTGGGCAGCGAATCGCCGTAGAAGCAGGGCATGCCGGTGAGCATCTCGTAGGTCATCACGCCCATGGCCCAGATGTCGGCCTGGTTGCTCACGTCCTCGTCACGCACCTGCTCGGGCGACATGTAACGCGGCGTGCCGACGATGCCGGTGATCTGGGTGGACTGGCCCATGGCGTGCTTGGCGATGCCGAAGTCCACGATCATGATCTCGCCCTTGGGGCCCATCATGACGTTGGCGGGCTTGATGTCGCGGTGGATCACGCCGTTGCGGTGTGCATAGTCCAGCGCCTTGGACATGGCGAAGAAGATCTCCACCACCTTCTTGATGGGCAACAGGCTGTCCTGGCGGGTATGGTCCATCAGGGGCTTGAAGCCCTCCAGATACATCATCACCACGTAGCGCAGGCCGCCTTCCTCGCCGGCGTCATAGATGGGCAGCACGTTGGGGTGCACCAGCTTGCCGGCGACATGCGCCTCGTTGAAGAACAGCTTGCGGTAGAGCTTGGCGCGGTTCTCCTCCATGTCGGCATCGGCGGGGTAGACCTTGATGGCCACGTCGCGGTTGGCGAAGGGGTCGTTCGCCAGGTACACGATGCCGGAGGCGCCGCGGCCCAGCTCCTTGCCGACGGTGTACTTGCCGAGTTTCTTGGGTGCAGGGGTGGTCATGGCTGGCACCCGGCCTTCATCAGCATGCCGCTCACGCCCTGCGGCGACACCAGCACCGGCTGCGGGTCGGGCGGTCTGACCGTGAAGACCTCCTTGCCAGCGGCGTCCTGGTAGGACTCGCGCAGCAAGGTCTGGGTGTACAGGGTGCAGTCCATCATCACGTCCGTGGTGCGGGTGGAATACTCGATCTGCTTCAGGTCCGCACCGGTGGTGAGTCTGCCGGGCGCGAGGTATTCGAAGCGGAAACGGGCTTCCACGTTGTTGTTGGAACGGTGGTCGGGCTTGCCCAGCAGATAGACGCGCTGGCTGCCGCGCGGGTCCATCCCCAGGTAGGTCCAGTCCAGCGGGATGCCGCAGGCGGCCTTGTACATGATGCCGGTGACGCTGTTGGGCGCCACCGAGTCCGGCGGCGCATCCTTCGGTGGCGTCACGCCGAACACAGCCACGCCGTCGGCATCGTAGTAGGTCTCGTGCACCAGGCTCATTGTCTGGTCGGCGCAGTCCATCATCACGTCGGCTTGGCGGCTTAAGTAGCTGACCTTGTCCAGGGACGGCGCCTTCACCATCTGGCGTGGTTCGCGGTAGACGAAGCGGAAGCGGGCCTTGACGATGGCGTCGCGCTGGCCGTGACTGGCCGGCACCCGCGCGTAGATGTCCTGGGTGTCCTGCGGATCGGAGCCGAGCGCAGTCCACTCCAGGGACTTGCCGCAGGCCCCCTCGTAGACGATGTCGCTGACGCCGCCGGCGAACACCGGCGCCGTGTCGCTGCCTTCCGCGGGCTTCACGTGGTAGACCAGCTTGTCGTCCACGTCGTGATAGGTCTCGTCCAGGAGCCGCAGGTTCTGGCTCTTGCAGTCCACTTCGATGAGGTCACGGCGCTCGACGTAGCTCACCGGCTTGAGATCCGGGCCGATGACGTCATGAGGGCCGGTGAACTCGAAGCGGTACATGCCGGTGACCCGGTCCTGCTTGCGCTGCAGGTCCTGCACGTAGATGTTCTGGGTGCCATCCGGGTCATTGCCGAGATAAGTCCAGGCCTGTCCCTCAGCAACATGCGCAGGCACGTGCGCCGCGCAGGCGGCCAGCAGGCCGGCCGCCCAGGCGAGGGCCAGCGGCCGCAAGGCAATTCCCATTCCATTCATATGTTAAACAATATCCATAAGCCGGCGGCGGCACAACTACGGATAAGAGGACTTCAGGACTGGCCCGGGCCGCGCTGCCAGGCAAGGCGCCGGGCCTCCCGTTCGGCGCGACGCGCGGCCGCCCGTTCCAGTATCCCCAGGCGCTCGGCATCGCCGGCTTCGCTCCATACCTTTATCTCATCCAGGCTGCGCCCGCAGCCCAAGCACACATCCCGTTCATCCAGGCAGCAATTGCGGACGCAGGGCGAGGGGACTTGGGAGCTCATCGGCCGGCCGAGCGCAGGACCAACACCAGGAACAGCAGGTAAGCGGCGCCGTTCAGCAGCAGGGACACCGGCGTGAGCCGGCGGCGCAGGGTCAGGAACAGGGTCCACAGCGCCATCCCCAGGGTGATGCCCATGGTCCAGACCACGTCCCGATCCGGCTTCCAGGTGGCGAGCTGCAGGCCGAACGCCGGCAACAAGGTACCCTGGAACACCATGGCACCAGTGAGGTTGCCGAAGGCCAGGGTGTCCTTGCCGCGCCGTACCCAAAGGATGCTGTTGAACTTCTCCGGCATCTCGGTCGCCACCGGTATCACGATCAGCGAGAGCACAAGGGTGCTCAAGCCGGTCAGGGATGCGACCGCTTCTACCCCCATCACGAATAGCTTGGCGCCGCCGATGATCAGTCCCAGCGCCAGCACCAGTTGTCCCAGTTCCCAGCCGAAACTGTGGGTCAGGCCGAGGCGTGCTGCATGCAGCGGATGGTCGGGCTGCACGCCGTGGCCGCCTTTCACCAGGGCGGCGGAGGCCTGCACCGTGTTGTAGACGTAGTAGCCGTACAGGAACACCAGTGCCGCGCCGGCCACCGCATGCACCGCCGGCTCCTTGGGACTGAACAGGCTCAGGAAGGCGATGAGGTAGGCGACCAGGAAATATCCCAGGTCCCGCACCAGGCCGCTGAACTCGGGTCTGAGGGGTTGCTGCCAGCCGCGCCGGCTGCCGGTGAACAGCGCCACCAGGGCCAGCGCCAGGGTGATGAGCATCAGCGGCGAACCGAGGATGGCACCGACGCCGACGCTCTCGCCGGCATGGTTGTCGGCGCCACCGAAGAACACCGCGATGATGGGGACCACCGTCTCAGGCAGGGCGGTGGCGATGGCGGCGAATATGGAGCCGACCACGCCCTCCGAGAGCTTGAAGCGCGATCCCAGATGTTCGAGAGAGTTGGTGAAGAGTTCGGCGCCGGAGAGGATCACCGCCAGTGCGACCAGCAGCAGCAGGCTATACAGGATGAGCACTATCCAGCTCCGTCACGCAGCAGGCAGGGGATATCAGCAGGATTCTAACCGATTGGCTGCCTGGCCTGGTCGCGGGCGGCCGCCAGGGCCTGCCCGAAAACCTCCGTCGGCTGTGCGCCGGCCAGGCCGATGCGCTGATCGAGGATGAAGAAAGGCACGCCGCTGATCTGCAGTTGCGCCGCGGTGCTGAGGTCCTGTGCCACTTCCCGCACACCGCCGTCGCCGGCGAGGAAAGCCGGCACGTCGGCGTCGAGACCGACGGCGGCGGCGACCTCCGCCAGCACCTTCCGGTCACCCACGTCGCGGCCTTCCATGAAGTAGGCCCGCATCAGGGCTTCCTTCAGTGCGCCCTGCTTGCCCTGGGTGCCTGCCAGCCACAGCAGGCGGTGCGCATCGCGGGTGTTGGGGCTGCGCTGGATCCTGTCGAACTGGAAGTCGATGCCGGCAGTCCTGCCGGCCTCTTCGAGGCGCGCATGGATGCGCTCAGCCGCGCCGGGACCGAACTTGGATTCCAGGTAGCGCTTGCGGTCCACACCTTCCGGTGGCAGATCCGGGTTCAACTGGAAAGCATGCCAGTGGACTTCGGCATCGGCGAGGTCGGCCTCCGCGAGTGCCTGCTCCAGCCGACGCTTGCCCACGAAACACCATGGGCAGACCACGTCGGAGAATACGTCGATCCGCACTTAGCGAGTCACCTTCGTGTAGATGACACTCGGCTTGTCGCCGCGACGGGAGTAGAGGTGCACGCCGGCGAAATCCTGCAGGGCCTCGTCGCGCTCCTGTTCGGTGGCGTACCAACGCTCCGCCACCCAGTCCGGCCCCAACAGGTGCGGGGCCGACATGGGGTCATCGGCGGGGAGCGTGCAGCGGATGCCGAAGCGTTTCTTGGATGGATTGCTCATGGCCTAGCTCTGTGAGAAATAGCGATGCAGGTATTCTTCAAAGGATAACGTATCTGCCGCTTCGATGGCGGCTTGTTCCTGCAGCGACGTTTGTGCCTGCGCCTGCATCTGTGCCGCGGTGGTGGCCGGCAGTGGATGGGACAGGAAGCAGGCGCGATGCGCCTCGGAGAGACGCTTGGCGAATGCGAAGAAGCTCTCCTGACGTTCGCGCATGTCCCGCAGGATGCGGGCCGAGGGCGTGCGCTCCGGATCTTGCAGTGCTGCCCGTTGCGCTTCCAGGGAACTGCCGTAGGGCCTCAGGGGATCGCCGCCATCCAACAGGCGGCAGAGAGGTTCCAGATCGGAGACCAGTTCCAGGCCCCAGTCCTTCAGCCTCACGTCCCTGCCGCCACGCTGCAGCTCCAGCCCGGGTTCGCGGCCGCGGCGCGCGACCTTGAGCTGGTTCTGGCCGATGGCCGCCTGCTCGGCCGCATCCGTGGGAGGGCTGTCGGACAGCAGGCAATGCAACAGCAGGGCCTCGATGAAGCGCAGCGCCGTCTCGTCGGCGCCCACCGGATCGTAGGCGTTCACGTCCAAGGCCCGCACCTCGAGGTACATGACACCGCGGCGCTTGAGGGCCAGGGTGGCGCGCTCGCCGCTCTCGATGGGCTGCTTCGGACGGATGGAGCCGTAGAACTCGTTCTCGATCTGCAGGATGTTGGCGTTGAGCTGGCGGTACTCGCCATTCACCTGCACCCCGATGCGCTCGTACTCCGTGGCAGGGGTGCTGATGGCATGGCCGAGGGTGCTCACGTAGTCGGCGAGGCTGTTGTACGTGACGCCGATGCGGGCCTGGTTGCTGTTCTTGTAGCCGATGTCCGAGAGCCTGAGCGAGGTACCCTGGGGTTCGTACAGGGTGTGAGCATCGAAGGCCGGGAACTTGAGGTCGCGGCCGGCCAGGAAGGTGCTGCACATGGCCGGGGAGGCGCCGAAGAGGTAAGGCACCATCCAGCCCACCCGCTGGAAGTTGCGCAGCGCCCGGAAGTACCACTCGTCCTGGAATTCCCGGGGCGGCCGTGCGTCCCCCTCCAGGGCTTGCAGTGCGGGCCACAGCACCGCCGGGAACGAATAATTGAAATGCACACCGGAGATGGTCTGCATGGTGCGGCCGTAGCGCCAGCCCAGACCGCGGCGGTACACGTGCTTCATCATGCCCACGTTGGACGTGCCGTAGCGGGCGATGGGGATGCTGGCATCGCCCTCCAGCGCGCAGGGCATGCTGGTGGCCCACAGCATCTCCTCGCCCATGTGCGCGTAGGCGAAGGCATGGATGTCCATGAGCGAGAGCAGGGTCTGGCGCACGTCCGTGAACGGCGAGGTCACGAACTCCAGCAGCGCCTCGGAATAGTCGGTGGTGATGTGCGGATGGGTGAGGGCCGAACCCAGGCCGATGGGATGCGGCGTCTGCGCCAGGCGGCCCTGGCGGGTGACCCGCAGGCTCTCCTTCTCCAGGCCCTTGCCGCCGCCGCGCAGCAGCGCGCCGGCATCCGCGACGGCGATGAGCTTCGCCAGGCGCTTGTGGAAGGATGGCGTCATGCGGGAGGGCGGGCCTGAGGGGCGGTCATGGTGGCCCATATGGTGCCAAAAGACCAGACCGTCAAGCCCCAGAAAAAATGACGGCCGGCTCGCACCCATGATCACAGCTTGGTATCCGGCGGGTTACCGGCAATCCTGGGCGCCCAACCATGAATCCCCGATCGGAGGAGGGGAGGGTGCCGGGCCAGCGCCGCGGGGACGAGACTCTGGCTCGCGCCTACCTATATATAGAGGCCAGCGCCGGCGATAGCCCGCCGGTCGGGGGGCGAATACCGCTGGTCGCGCTCGAGTTGTACGGGCAATGGGGGGAACCTACGATAGTCGCCACGAGGGACGAATTGGGAGATTCAGGTGCGTCATCAACGGGGTTTTACGCTGATGGAACTGCTGGTCGTGGTCGTCATCATGGGCATCCTGACGGCCATCGCGCTGCCGGCTTATCAGAAGTCGGTGATGAAGGGCCATCGTTCCGAAGCGGAACAACTGATGCTGCAGGTAGCGAGCCTGGAACAGCAGTACTTCATCGATGCGAGGACCTACAGCCAGGCCTTGGGCAGCGCGGGATTGAACATCCCCAGTGCCAATGGCTGGACTTGCGCCACCACTGACCCTGGGAACTGCAGCAATACCTACTACACGGTCAGCGCAACCGTCACGACGCCCACCAGCGGCCCGGCGTACTTCGTCATCAAGGCCGTCCCCAGCGGCAAGCAGGCGAGCGACGGCACCCTGTATTTCAACGCCGACAAGACCGGCGCCTACAGCCTGGGCGCCAAGACCCGCACCGCCGACGACAACGGCTGGTGAGACGATGACTGATTTCCGCCAGCATCGCACAGGGGACCCGCGGGGCGTGCCGGGGAGGCAGCGTGGGTTCACCATGATCGAAGCCCTGACCGTGGTCGCCATCCTGGCGTTCCTCTCGGCCATGGCGATCCCCTCCATGACCGCCATGGTCCGGAACAGCAAGCTGCGCGGCGCGAGTTCCGATTTCTTCGGCGACCTGCTGGTGGCGCGCTCCGAAGCCGTGAAGCAGAACTGCAAGGTGCAGGTGGTGCAGGCCACCAGCGGTACCTGGACGGGAGGGTGGAGCGTCACCAGCGCCGCTGCCTGCAGCGCCGGTGCGGTGGTGTTGGCCCAGCATCCGGCCTTGGCGAGCGACATCCAGGTCACGCTCGCGCCGACCGCGGCGACCAACATCACCTATGGTTCCAACGGCCGGGTGAGTAACGGCAACCAGACGGTCACCTTCTTTGAGACCGTCTCCGGCACCCAGGCGCGCTGCGTCGGCGTCGATTCCAGCGGCGTGCCGCGGGTCTTGCTGGACACCGATGGGGACTACACCAATGGCTGCAACTGACCGCCGCCCGGTGCCCGCCGCATGCGGCGCATCGCGCCGCGGCAGGAACCGTGGCTTCAGCATGATCGAGGTGCTTGTGTCGCTGATCATCATCCAGGTGGGCCTGCTGGGCTTGGTCGGCACCCAGGTGATGGCGCAGCGCGCCGAATCGGAAGCCTATCAGCGCGCCCAGGCAGTGATCCTGATGCAGGACATGGTCGAGCGCATCAATGCCAACCGCTACTACGCAAGTTGCTTCGCCTACACCGATCCCACGGCGGGGACACCCTACCTGGGCGTGAACGACGCAAACCATTACACCACCACTTCCTGTTCCGTCGGCGCCAACGCCGGCATGGTACAAGCCTCCCTGGATAGCTGGGACAGTGAGCTGCAGGGCGCTGCCGAGCGAGACAGCGGTGGCACCAATAAGATCGGTGCGGTCACCTCAGCCCGCGGCTGCGTCAGTTCGTCCGTGAATGCAGGCGGATACACCATCTACACCGTGGCCGTGGTCTGGCAGGGCCAGACGCCCTTGTTCTCACCGGTGAACTTCCCGAACGTGCCTACCGGCGCGGCGAACTGCGCCAAGGACCTGTATGACACCGACGGTACCGACCGTCAGCGGCGCCTGGTGTGGACCACGGTGCAGATAGCGAGCCTGCAATGAGCACCCGCCGCCGCCAGTCAGGCCTCTCGCTCATCGAGCTGATGATCGCGCTCACCATCGGCCTGGTGCTGCTGGGAGGACTGACCTATCTGTTCGTGAACTCCAGCAACAGCCAGCGCGTGGGCCAGCAAGTGGCACAGCAGAACGGCAACGCCCAATACGCGATGGACGTACTGACCCAGGACCTGCATCTCGCCGGCTACTACGGGCAGTACGGCGCCTATGCCAGCGGCACCACGCTCCCCGATCCCTGCCTGACGGATAGCGCGGACCTGTACAACGCCATCAACTTTCCGGTCCAGGGATTCACCGACCAGGAGACGCCCTCGGCCCCGGGCATCGTCCCTGCCGGCTATCCCAGTCTCACGGGCACCACCTGCGGGACCTTGTTGCCGAACAACAATCTCATGCCGGGCAGCGACATCCTGGTGATCCGTCACGTAGACACGAACCCCCTCAACGTCGGTGATAACTCGGTGAGCGGCCAGGTCTACCTGCAGACCGATCCGCTGGGCGCCGCGATGCAGACCGGTGATGGCTCCGCGATAACCAGCACCGGCACGGCGACCGGCGGTACCGCCACGATCACATACAGGAGTTCCAGCGGCGCGCTGATCGCCGGGCCCATCAACCAGTACTACGTGGATATCTACTTCGTGGCGCCCTGCAGCGTGCCGGCCGATGGTAGCAACATCTGCACCGGTGCCACGGACGACCAGGGCCATCCCATCCCGACCCTGAAGCTCCTGCAACTCGGCCTCGATGGCAGCGGCAACCTGGCTTTCAATACCATCACCATCGCCGAGGGCATCCAGGCCATGAAGCTGGAGTACGGCATCGACACCACTCCGGCCAGTACAAATTCGATCACCGGACACGTGGGTGACGGCGTCCCGGACTGCTATATACCCAACAGCGCCACCGCGTCGCTCACTGCGTCTAATTTCACCAACGCGGTCGCCGTCAAGGTGTTCCTGATCTCGCGCAATACCACCACCACCAAGAACTTTACGGACAACAAGTATTATCCGGTGGCGACCTCGGGTACCGCCGCAGCCTGCGGTGGCACCCTGGGCACCGGTCTCGTATACGGATCTTACGGCGACGGCTACATGCGCCATGCCTATGAGAGCCTGGTCCGCTTGACGAACCTGGCCGGACGCAGGGAGATCCCCGGTGGCGACTAGACCCCTCCATCACCAGCGCGGCGTGACGCTCCTGATCGCGCTGGTCATGCTGACCATCCTGACGGTGTTCGTCGCCGCCATGATCCGCCTGTCATCCACCAACGTGCTGATCGCCGGCAACATGGCGGTGCAGCGTGCTCTGCGCGACACGGTACAGCAAGCCATCGAGACCGACCTCAACTCGACCACTTTCTACAGTGACGCCGCCAACGGGACCGGTTGGTGGGCAGGCTCCGCGACGCAACACACCATCGGCACCGCCGATGGCGGCAGTAACGGCTATACGGTCGTGGTGAACAAGCCCCATTGCCTCGAATCGCAGGCCGCTGCGGGTTATAGCGCCCTGAGTTCCACCACAGCCCTGGAGGACACCTACTGGGAAGTGACCGCCACCGGCACCGATCCCACTTCGGGAGCCAGCGTGACCCTCACCCAGGGCGTCAAGATCACCTTGCCCACCGGGAACTGTACCGTCTAGGCGGGATCGCGACCCCGCTCTTACCGGATTCGACTGGAGCCGACCATGAACGCCAAATTCCTGCTACGTAATGCCGCCGCTGCCCTGGGCTTGCTGCTGGCCGGGGCCCTCGGCTGGACCCTCACGGCGCCCATCGCGCAGAGCGCGAGCGCCAACACCGTGGTGGTGGACCAGGACATCGACCTGTTCCTGGGCAGCACTTCCAGCAGTTGCAGCTGCGCCAACGTGATCATCTTCATCGATAACTCGTCCAACTCGAGCCAGGCCTTCTCGCCCGCGGACGGCAGTGCCAAGAGCACCCGCCTCGACCTGGAGATCTCGGCGATACGTCAGGTGCTGCCGAACCTGCCCAGCACCCTGAACGTGGGCATCATGACCGGAAACCTCACCAGCCAGGAAACCATCGGTAAGAGTGCCGGCGGCAACGGCGGTGTGGTGCGCTTCGCTATCCGGCCGCTGGGGGCCACCGGCAGCGCCGTGCGGACCGCGCTGGATAATCTCCTGGCGGGATTCTCCAAGACCGCCGACGCGACCAGCGGCAGCACCGCCTACACCCTGGCCCTGCACGATGCCTATACGTACTTCGCCGGCCTCCCGGTGATGTACGACCATGCCTGGGGCACCACGGCCTATCCGGGCCACTACTCACCCAATTCGCCCATCACCGCGGGCCTCTGCACCACAACCGCCAAGTGCCTGAGCCTCGGCTATACCCAGCCCGTGAACGGCTATTACCCGCCGTTCGCCGGCGACATGGACACCTATACCGGGACCGCCAAGCTCGCGGACCCGGCGGGCTACGGTCAGGCCCGCGTCGATGACGGCATCCTCAAGTACGGCGCCACCCCCACCATCGTCAACATGGGCGACAACGGCGCTTTCGTGCAGGCGAGTCTCACGGGTAGTCTCAAGTTCCATACCATGAAGACTCCGGTGACCAGCACCTGCACCAAGAACTACATCATCTTCGTGAGCAACGGCACCATCGGCACCACCGCGGACAACACCACCACCAAGGGCAACAGCACCTCCGTCAATTACAGCGCCCACGACATGATGATCTTCGACGGCGCCGATCCCACGCCCATCTCCCTCACCGGCGTCGCCGATGCGCTCGACACCACCCATACCTATTCCGGCAGCACCAACGGCCCCGCCTCGGACCTGGCGAATTCCTACCTGAAGTTCCTGCACAACAACAACATGGTCTCGACCATCGCCAACTCGAACGTGACCACCTATGTCGTCGAACCCTGGTCCGCGGGCAACATCACCTCGGGCGACTACGACATGGAGATCTACCTGCAGTCCATGGCGACGCAGGG
>Ga0070714_100002664_pt1 | contig 13156 bp, 11 predicted proteins | sample LARL83metaG_FD_65450 | JGI IMG/M metagenome (GOLD analysis project Ga0070714, IMG submission 65450) | Corn, switchgrass and miscanthus rhizosphere microbial communities from Kellogg Biological Station, Michigan, USA - LAR L8-3 metaG | ecosystem: Host-associated > Plants > Roots > Rhizosphere ... | reverse complement strand
CCGGATCGGCCTTGTGCACCGCGCGGATGAACGCCGGCGCGTGCGCGATGTACGACCTGGCGAACTGCCGCAGGCCCGGCGACCCGCCACCGTACTGCTGGTACGGGCACTGAGAGGGGACGTTGGGCTCGTAGGAGGTGTCCCAGACCGGCCCGACGGTGATCTCCTTGTCGGGGGAGCTGCAGCCGTACGGCTCGTTGCCGATCTCCACGGCGGTCACCGGGTCGTGATCCGCGTGGATTTTGGCTAGCCAGCCCCCGGCGAGCGCGGGCGTTCCCGTCCCGTAGTTGATCGTCACCATGACGTTGGCGTGGACGTCCCTGGCCTCGGGGACGTAGCGGGAGAACGTCAGCGCGTCGGGGTCGGAGTCGTATCCCCAGAAGTCACTTGTCTGCTCTCCCCCCTGGGATACGACGTTCGTGTTGCGCCCGATCATCTGGTTGTCCGCGTCGGCGAAGACGCCGCCGCCATAGCGAACGGCGATCGCCGGGCCGAGTTGCTCGAGATACCCCTCCATGCGCTGGCGAGCCGATGTGCTCAGGTTCGCGGTCTGCCACGGGGCCACGTTGACGCCAAGCGGGTTACTCGAGAGCTTGACGCCTTTCTGGTCGCTCGAAGCCGAGGCGGCGGGTACGGCGAATGCGGTGATCGTCAGCACTCCCATAACGGAGGCGGCGACGTGGAAATATCTGGCCCTGATCGGCGCGGTGCGTGAACTGCCGGTACCGGACGTCGTGCGACCTGGCGATTTAGCCGGGCGGGTGTCGTCTGATGGCGACGTCAATGACAGCCTCCGTTCACAGTGATACCTGGGACGTGTGCTGAGCGCAGGTAGCGTAGCGCGGTGGCAATCAGTAATGACGGATAAACGGAAAGTTACTTCGAGATTGATCGATGCTCGAAAGCCAGGATGCCGGCAAGCTGGCCGCGCGGGCCTCACTCCCCGGTCGGATCGCCCGGGCCGGATCGCCACGTTATCCCGCGGGGAACAGCGGGCGCAGCGCGGTCAGCGCGGCGCGCAGCCTGGTCAGCAGTTCCTCGAGCTCCTCATCGGTGGCGGTGAGCGGCGGGCCGATGAGGACGGCGTCGCCGCGCCTGCCGTCGACGCAGAAGCGGGCGGGGTAGACGATCAGCCGGCTGGCGGCCGCGGCGGCGACCACCTTCGCGGTGACGTCGAGCGCGGGATCCGGGGGCTGCCGCGTCACCGGGTCGGCGACGAACTCCAGCCCCCACATATAGCCCTTGCCACGGACATCGCCAAGGAAGGGGAATTCCGCCTGCAGCTCGCGCAGCCGCCCGCCCAGCCAGGCGCCCCGCCCGGCGACCCGGCCGAGCAGGCCCTCCTCCTCGATCGCCTCGATGGTCGCGATGCCGGCCGCGCAGGCCAGCGCGGCGTTGGTGAACGTGTGCCCGGCGGACATGGCCGGGTAGACGCTGCTGATCCGCTGCCAGAGCTTCCCGGACAGGGCGGCGCCGCCGAGCGGCAGGGTGCCGCCGGCGGCGCCCTTGGCGAAGGTAACGATGTCGGGCACCGCGCCGGAGTGCTGGAAGGCGAACCACTCGCCGGTACGGCCGAACCCGGACATGACCTCGTCGCTGATCCACAGCACGTCGTGGGCGTCGCAGAGGCGGCGCAGCTCCTCGAGGAAGCCGGGCGGCGGCACGAGGACGCCGCTGCCCGAGCCGCCTATCCCCTCGAACAGGACCGCGGCCGTCCGCCGCAGGTCAAGGTGCGCGAACTCCGCACGGAGCCGCGCCACGCACTCGGCGGCCGCGGTGCTGCCCGCCGGCACGGGCAGCCGGTAGACCTGCGGGGCGGTGAGCGTCTCCCCCGCATGGACCAACCGGCGGTACGGCGCCGCGTACCGCGGCTGCCCGGACGCGCCCAGCGCGCCGGCCGTGTTGCCGTGGTAGCTGACTGAGCCGGACACGAAGCGGTGCTTGTCGTCGCGACCTTGCGCGGCCCAGTACAGGTGGGCGAATTTCATGGCGATCTCGTTCGCCTCGGACCCGCTGCTCACGAACATCACGTGGTCGAGCCCGCCGCCGAGCCGCTGGGTGACCAGGGCGGCGAGGTTCTCTGCCGCGGAGTTCCTGAACTGCGTGCGGTGCACGTAGTCGACCGCGTTGAACTGGTCGGCGATGGCCGCGAGCACCCGCGGGTGGCCGTGACCAAGCGTGACCGCCAGCGGGCCAGAGGAAGCGTCGATGTAGTCGAGGCCGCCGGAGTCGAAGATCCTGGCGCCCTTCGCGCTCACCGCCAGCGGCAGCGGCCGCGTGGTGGACGGGATCAGGGCGCTCATTGGGCGCCCGCCGCGGCGCGGGCCTGGCGCAGCAGCGCGGCTAGGTCCAGGTCCTCCGCGCCTGCGACCAGGCGGAACTCCGTGGCCACCGCCAGCGTGTCGTCGGTCACCGTGAACGACGGGTCGCCAATCTCCGCGCGCATCTCGGCGGAGTGCCAGAACGACTCGTGGGCGGCGCGCCAGCCGGCGACGCTCGCGTACCCCTCGCCCTCGCCGATCGCGTGCGCCAGGTCCACGTCGCCGACGCGGACCACCCGGGACGCGACGATCTCGATCAGCGCGACCGGGGTGCCGGCGGAGTCGATCACCACCTCGCGGTCGCCGGGGCGCGGCAGCGGCTCGCCCTCCCGCTCGTAGTCCCCGACCAGCCCGGTCGTCGTGGTCTTGGCCCCGTCGAGTATCGCCGCCACCAGTTGATCGCGCAGCGGGCCGGGGAACGCGAACTCCCCGACGCTCAGCCGTCCAGCTTCCATGGCAGCCAGCGTAGTGGCAGGCACCAGCCGGGGGCGGCTCGGTGACGGGGCATCCAGCGGGCCGGGGGCCATGCTAGCGTAGCGGCCTATGGCCAACGGGCATGCGCTGGTATTTGGCGGGGGCGGGGTCGCGGGGATCGCGTGGATGACGGGCCTGCTTGTCGGGCTCGCCGAGGCCGGGCAGGACGTCGCCGGCGCCGACGTGGTGATCGGGACCTCGGCCGGGGCGAACGTGGCCGCGCAGCTCGGCAGCGGCCTGCCGCTCGATGAGCTGTACGCGCGCCAGGTCGATCCCGCGCTTCAGTCCCGCGAGCTGATGGCGGTGGTCGACTGGGAGAAGTTCGCCGCCGACCTGCAGCCGTACATGACCGGGGCGAGCACGCCGGCCGAGCAGTTGCGCAACTTCGGCCGGTTCGCGCTCGACGCGGACACGGTTACGGAGCCGGAGCGGATCGCGGTGATCGAGTCGCGGCTGCCGTCACGGGAGTGGCCGGTGACGCCGACGAAGCTGACCGCGGTCGACTGCGTTTCTGGTGAGCTGACCGTCTTCGACGCCTCGTCCGGTGTCAGCCTGGTGGACGCGGTGGCCGCGAGCTCGGCGGTGCCCGGCATCTGGCCGCCGGTCACCATCGGGGGCCGCCGGTACATGGACGGCGGGGTCCGCTCGGCCGACAACGCCGACCTCGCGGCGGGCGCCGCCCGGATCATCGTCATCTCCCCGCTTGGCCTTGAGTCGCCGCTGCCGTCGCCGATGCCGCTGCGCGACGTGCTCGCCGGCCTGAAGGAGGGCGGGGCGACCGTGACGCTGCTGTCTCCCGACGCGGCCTCGGTCGCGGCGATCGGCACCAACGCCCTCGACCCGGCGACCCGCATGCCCGCGGCCACGGCCGGGCGGGCGCAGGGCCGGGCGGGCTTGCCGTCGGCGTTCTAACCAGGTTTCTCGGGGTTTCCGGTGAGATCGAAGATGATTCGCCCGAACGGCAGCGGCCGGCTCCGGCACCGACGACGGACTAGTCCTGGCGGTCACTCACCGTCGGCCCAGTCGTCGTCATCCGACCACGGCTCGGCTTCGGCTAGCTCCATGCTCAAGCGGGCTGACCACTCGACGGCCCACAACCTTATGGCAGCACTCTGGGCCGCGTCGATCCCGTAGACGGCGAATTCCTCGTCCGGGTACATCTGGACCCGGTCCAGTTGATCGCGCAGGCTTTCCAACCGGAATTCCTCGTCGAGGACCGACCGGGCCATGGCTACCAGGTCAGCTTGCGAGAAAAGCCTTGCTGCCGCGTGGACATCGATCACATCACGCAGCACGCTTCGGTCGTGGAATGCGCCAACCTTCAGCGCTACGACGTCTTCGAGCGCCACGACCGGCCCGAATGACATCATGGCGGGCTCGTGATTGAGCGGCTCTTTCATGATGTCGACGCGGTATCTTCCCCCCGACGGCAGCACCACGTCCAGATGGCCGAAGCGGCCACCAGTCTTGAGTACCCGGACCTGGAATCCTGCTTGACGGTAGGCGGTCGCGAGACTCTCAGTAATCTCTTCCACCGGGGCGGGATTCCTTGTCGCGAAGTCGATGTCTTCGGAGGGCCGGTCAACAAGGCCATGCGCCTTGATGGCGTATCCCCCCGTTATCGCGAGCCCGTACCGCGAGCAGGCGGGCAAGGCAGCTTCTACAAGTAATGCGTGGTCGCCATCGAGCAATGCCATGAATTACTCACCGCCCAGTTCCGAGAATTGCGTCTCCCATACTCGCCGCAATGGCCGAGGGAGGCCGAGACGTGACCAGTCCGATCGCAGAAGATCCCCGTTAAGCCAGCTTGTGAAGTGCTCGGGCGTGATTCCTGAAGTGAGCACGGTCATGTGGTACATATACCGCTGGACGGGGTTGCCAAGGTCAAAGCTCCGTCTGCCGGACCAGGCCAGATCGTGAGGCAGTTCCACTACGCCGCCGCCAGGACCCGCGAGCTGGCCGAAGGAACGCGGCAGTGTCTCTGCCACGCCCGCCCACCGGGAGGGCAGCCCTTGCCCGGTGCCTGCTTCGCTCATGCCCCCATTGTGCCTCAGTTCGAAGGTGCGGTCGAAGGGAAACGGCGACGGGCGACGGGCAACGGGCGGCGGGCGGCGGGGCGGCGGGCGGCACGTGGTGGGCGGTCTAGGGGACAGGCCGGCGCGGAGGCAGTGGGGAATCTAGCGCAACCGCGCTAGCGTCTCCTCGTCCGGCAGGCCGCCGAAGTACTTGGCGAGCACCTCGCGGAAGACCGCGGCGCCCTGCTCACCCGGCGCGGCTCCCCCGGTGGTGCCGTCGTCGGCGGCGGCGAACAGCGTCATCGACGAGCGGAGCTTCACGGCGTCCACGTACCCGAAGATCTGCTCGGCGGTCCTGTCCTCGGTGCCCGCGACGATGCGGGCGCACTCGCGCAGCCGCGGCCCGAGCACCGGATGGGCCAGGTAGGCGCGAGCCTCTTCCGCCGAGGAGATCGCGTACTCACGGGACATCGCGCTCATGCCCAGCCCCGCGACCTGCGGGAAGATGAACCACATCCAGTGACTGACCTTGGCGCCGGTGCGCAGCTCCGCGACGACGCGCTGGTAGGTGCCGCCGCGGTCCTGCGCCGCGACGAACCGCTCTAGCCCCCACGAGTCACTCTTCGCGTCACTCACGCATCCCATTGTCCCTCCCCGGAGTTGATCATCCGGGCTTGATCGGGAGTCTCGGTGGGAGGCGGCACAGCACTGCCGCACCAGCACAGCGGCACGGGGCGCGAGGACGTGGTATTCGGCGTGGACCGGTGGGACGTCAGCCACGGCTGCCGCACGTTCCTGCCGCTGCTGATGGAGCAGGACGCGGCGCACATCGTGAACACGTCATCGATGGCGGCGCTGAACGGGCACCCGCTCGGGCTGGCATCGTACACGGTGGCGAAGTTCGGCCCCGCAAGACTTCTACTGGTTTCGGTTGGAACAAAACATATGAAAACCCGACAAAATTTGCCGCAAAAGCAGTATATGTTCTCCGATGGGGCATGCTCCGGATCACACCCGCACCACAGGAAACTTTACTGCGGTGATTGCCACGTTCCCGGGCCGCCTCGATGACCAAGGCGCGGGAAGTGCATATCCGACGGAGCGGGGGCCCGCGGGGCCTAGCGGACGGGGCAGTACCGGGGTACGGCAGGCGGTCAGGCGGACGGGGCGGTACCGGGGTACGGCAGGCGGTCAGGCGGACGGGGCAGTACCGGGGTACGGCAGGCGGTCAGGCGGACGGGGCGGCGCCGGGGTACGGCAGGCGGTCAGGCGGACGGGGCGGCGCCGAGGTAGCGGAGGACGGCGAGGACGCGGCGGTGGCCGGTGTCGCCCTGGTGCAGGCCGAGCTTGGTGAAGATCGAGTTGATGTGCTTGGAGACCGCGCTCTCCGTGATGACCAGGGTGGCGGCGATCTCGAGGTTGGAGCGGCCCTCCGCCATGAGGGCGAGCACGTCGCGCTCCCGCTGGGTGAGCGCGGTGAGGGGATCGGCGCCGCGGCGCAGCAGCAGCTGCGCCACCACCTCCGGGTCGAGCGCGGTACCGCCCGCGGCGACCCGGCGCAGCGCCTCGAGGAACTCGGTGACGTCCGCTACCCGGTCCTTGAGCAGGTAGCCGACGCTGCTCGTGTTCGCGGACAGCAGGTCGGCGGCGTACCGCTCCTCCACGTACTGCGACAGCACGAGGATCGCGATGTCCGGCCAGCGGCCGCGGATGGTCAGCGCCGCCCGGATGCCCTCGTCCGTGTGGGTCGGGGGCATCCGCACGTCGGCGATCACCAGGGCCGGCTGCTCACGCTCGACGGCGGCGACGAGGGCCTCCCCGTCGCCGGCCGTCGCGGCGATCTCGAACCCGGCGCCCTCAAGTAGCTTCACCAGGCCGGCCAGCAGCAGCACCGAGTCCTCGCCGATCACTACCCGGAGCCGCTGCTCGCCTGTCATGCCCGTCACCTTACCGTCGCCGCCGTCCGGCTACTCGGCGCGCAGCGCGGTCGCCGGGCGAGAACGGGCGGCCCACGTCGCCGGGAGCAGCGCGCCGAGCACCGCGATCGCCAGCGCGGCGAGCGACAGCAGGGCCAGCGTCGGCACCGGGAACACGTCGCTGAAGCTGGTCGGCACGCCGGTGTGCGCCGTGGCGGCCATCGCGTGCAGCGTCGCGGTGTTGAGCAGCACCGCAGCGGGCGCCGCGACGACGCCGGCGAGCGCCGCGGGGCCGACCACCCAGCAGGTCACCATGACCACGACCTGGCCCGGGCGCATGCCGAGTGACTTGAAGATGCCGAGGTCGTGGACCCGGTCCCTGGTCGTCATCAGCACCGTGTTGAGCACGCCGAGCCCGGCCGCGACCGCGACCATCAGCGACAGCAGCCCGATGAGGTCGATGGCGATGACGTAGAATTTCCCGCCGTTCTCCGACGGCCCGGCCGTGAAGGGGCTGCCGCCGGCCGCGCTGCTGCCGAGCCTGGTGTTGAGCGCCTGGCTGTAGGCGGCGGCGCTGGTACCCGGGGCCAGGCCGACGTTCCACCCCCAGAAGTTGTCGGTCACCGCGGTGCCCGGCAGGGTCTGCGCGGCGGCGAGCATGCGGGGCTCTCTCGCCGGGGCGAAGACCTCCCCCACGATGCGCACGGTGACCGGGGTGGCTCCGGCGGTCGCACCGCCGCCTGGGTAGACGCTGACCGTGTCGCCGACGGCGAGTCCGCTGTCGGCGAGGAACACGGTGTTGACGTCGACCTCGCCGGGTGCGTCGAACCAGTGGCCGGCGATGAGCGCGTACCCCATCCAGGCGCTCGGCCCGGCGAAGACGGTCGACTGCACGTCCTGGGCGACGCCGACGACCTTGACCGGCGTGCCGTACTGGGCGTTCATGTGCGCGGTGCCTGGCTGCGCGCTGATCGCCGCGGCCGCCGTGGCGAACTGAGCGCCGGTCGGCAGCTGGCCTGGCCCGGCCTGGTAGTTCTGCTGGACGAGGACGGGAACCGTAGCGGACAGGGTCTGGGCGTTCCGCGCGTCGCTCAGCGAGGCGTGCAGCCCGACCGCGAAGATCACCGCGGTGGCGCCGAACGCGATCGCGGCGAGGGTCACCAGGGCGCGGGCTGGCCGGGAGAATGGCGCGGCCAGGCCGAGGCTGACCGGGCGCGGCAGGCTGAGCCGCCCGGCCAGCCGGTGGACGGCGTAGCCGCGGCCGGTGGCGGGGGCGCGCCCGGCGGCGATCGCCGTCACCGCCGACAGCCGCCCGGCCCGCAGCGCGGGGCCGAACGCGGCGAGCAGGGTGATGGCGAGCAGGCCGGCCGGGGCCGCGACCAGCGCCCAGAGCGGCGCCTGCTGGCTGCCGACGCCGTAGGCTCCCGCCGACTGGTGCAGCACCGGGACCGACAGGAGGTACCCGCCGGCGACGCCGCCCAGGCAGCCGAGCAGGGCCGGCCAGCCGATCCTGCTCAGGTAAACCGCGATCACCTGCGCCGGGGTGAGGCCCAGCGACTTGAGCACGCCGATCCGCTGGTACTGCGCGATCACCGCGCCGCTGATCACGTTGCCCACGATGAGCACCGCCATCACCAGTCCGATGAGCGCGAACGCCACCACGAACGGCTCCATGATCGCGGCGTTGCTGCCCTCGGACTGCTGCGCGCTGATCCAGGAGCCCCAGTCGGTGATCGTTCCGGCTGGCAGCGTCTTCCCGACCGCCGCGACGTCGGCGCGCAGCTGCGCGGTCGTCGCCCTGCTCGTGAACCGGTAGAGCAGCTCAGCCGCTGGCTGGCCGCCCGCCTTGAGCAGGCTGGACATCTCGCCCGGGGTGACCCAGCCCTGGGCCGTGCTGGTGACCGAGTTGGCGAAGCCGACCACGGTGAGGACCGGCTTGCCCGGCAGGCTGGTCGCGGTGAAGGTATCGCCGAGCGACGCGCCGTTGTTGGCGCCGGACTGCGGGTTCCCGTTCAGCACGAGCTGGCCGGGCCCTTCGGCCCAGTGCCCGGCGGTGAGCACCAGGTCGTCGATCGGGCCACCGGGGGCGGGGCGCCCGACGAGGGTGGTAGGGCCACCGGGGAAGCCCTGGAACTCGAGCGGGAGCGTGGTCTCGGTGAACGGCCCGGCCATGGCGGTGACGCCGGCGGCGTGCGCGGTGGCGGCGAGCTGGGCAGTGGTCGCCCGGGCCGGGTTCACGGTGACCGTGGCGTCCGCGCCCTGCTGCGCGGCGAACGCCCGGGTGAACGGGGAGTTGTTGGCGTCAAGCAGCGCCAGGCCGAGGGTCGCGGACGCGGTCGAGATGAACAGCACCGCCACGATGACGAAGGCTTGCACCTTGTGCCGCATGACCCCGCCGGACGCGGTGCGGACCACGCTCAGCCAGTGGCCGATGCCCGGGCGGGGCCCCGCGTGGCCGGCGCCGCCCGTGCTTGACGGCCGGGCAGTGGCGGCGGGCGCGCTGCTCATGACCGCGCTCCCGCCGCGGCCGTCGCGGGCTGGCCGCCGGCCACGTGGCCGTCCACCAGCGCGATGGTGCGGGCGGCGTACCGCGCCGCGAGCGCCGGGTCGTGGGTGACGAGGACCAGGGTCTGGCCGGCCGCGTTCAGCTCGGACAGCAGGCGGCCGATCTCCTGGCCGGTCGCCGTGTCGAGCGCGCCGGTCGGCTCGTCCGCGAGCAGCAGCTCCGGCGAGTTGACCAGGGCCCGCGCGATCGCGACGCGCTGCCGCTGGCCGCCGGACAGCCGCGCCGGGTAGTCGTCGCGGTGCTTGTCGATGCCGAGCCGGGCGAGCAACTCGGCCGCGCGCGCCTGCGCCCGCCGCCGTGACGCGCCGGCCAGCTGGGCGGGCAGCAGCACGTTGTCGGTGACGGTGAGGTCGTCGAGCAGGTTGAAGAACTGGAAGATGATGCCGACATGGCGGGCGCGGAACCGGGCGAGCGCGCCCTCGCCGAGGGTGTCGATCCGCTGCCCGGCCACGCTGACCGTGCCAGCGGTGGGCTTGTCGAGGCCGGCGATCAGGTTGAGCAGCGTCGACTTGCCGCTGCCGGAGGGCCCCATGATCGCGGCTACCTCGCCGTCCGCCACGCTCAGGGTGACATTCGCGAGCGCCGGCGGCGCGCTCGCCTGGTAAGTCTTCGTCACCCCGTCCAGCCTGATCACGTCGCCCGGCGTGCCGTGCGCGTAGTGCTGTGCCCTCATCGGAAGTCCTCTCAGGGGATGAGTCTCAGCCAGGACTGCCGGCCTGGCCGTCCGGGGCCGTCGCCTGTCCGCGTGCGCCAGAGCGGTGCGCAGCGCGACCGGGGGTGATGCGACGGCCACGGCGGTAACGATGCCAGCGACCCGTGGTCGCGCGCAGTAGCCGGGTCTGCCGAATCGGGGGTGCAGCCAGCTTCACCACCGGACGGCACCCCGCTGTATGGCCAGCCCCTGGGCAGGGCGAATACCGTGAAGACATGGACATGACGGTCGACCCGCAGCGGACGGCGCAAGGCCCGCCGCCGCCGCGCCGCGTGCCGTGGTCGCCACGCGCCTGGAGCCAGGCGATCTTCGTGGCCGGCGGCATCCCGGTGCAGCTCATCCCCTGGCTGCTGGTGTTCCTGCTGGTCAACGGGGAGCTGCATTCCGAGGGTGGCTGGAACGGGAGCAGGTGGGCGGCGGCCGTCCTGGGGAGCGCGGTGGCCGCGCTGGTGCTCGTCCCCGTGCTGACCCGGGTGCAGTCGCACCGGCTGCGGTCCGCCGGGGTGGACATGCCGCGGCGGCCGCAGCAGCCCGGCTGGCTGAGCCCGGGCGAGGTCGTCGCCGCGCTCCGCGCGCAGTCGACCTGGCGGCAGGTCGCCTATCACCTGCTCGCCGGGCCCGCGCTCGGTTGCGCGGCCATCGTCGCCGTCGGCGTCTGGGTGGCCGGCGCCGTCTGTGCGACCGTGTTCCTGTGGGGGTGGGTGCTGCGCGGGCACAGCGTATTCGGGGACGCCGCTTTCCAGCGGGGACAGGCCGGCCCCGTCCTTCACGGCCCGGCCGCGATCTTCCTGACTGTCGCGGGGATCGCCGGCCTGTTCGCCGCCCCCTGGCTCACCAGCCTGGTCGCCTCGGTCGACGCGCGGGCGGGCCGGGCGCTGCTCGGCCCGAGCCGCGCCGAGGAGCTTGAGCACCGGGTGGAGCAACTGACCAAGACGCGGGCCGGCGTGGTCGACGCGGCGGACGCCGAGCGGCGCCGCCTGGAGCGTGACCTGCACGACGGCACGCAGCAGCGGCTGGTCGCCCTGGCCATGAACCTGGGCATGGCCAGGGCCCAGGCGGGCAACGCCGAGCAGGCGAACCAGGCGATCGCCGAGGCGCACGAGGAGGCGAAGGCCGCCCTCGCGGAACTGCGCGACCTCATCCGCGGCCTGCACCCGGCGGTCCTCGAGGACCGCGGCCTCGACGCTGCCCTGTCCGGAATCATCGCCAGGACGCCGATCCCGTGCCGGCTGACCGTGGACCTGCAGCGGCGCCCGGCGCCGGTGATCGAGGCGGTCGCCTACTTCGTGGTGTCCGAGGGGCTCTCCAACATCGTCAAGCACGCCCAGGCCACCGAGGCCGCGGTGTTCGTCCAGCGGTCAGGCGACCGGCTGCACGTGATCGTCACCGACGACGGGGTGGGCGGGGCCGACCCGGCCCGCGGCACCGGCCTGGCCGGCCTGGCCCGGCGGGCCGCCTCCGTCGACGGCACCTTCGAAATCGATAGCCCGCCCGGCGGGCCGACCCTGCTGACGGTGGACCTGCCATGCAACAGATAACCGCACCTGAAACCGTGCCCGGCCGTCCGACCAGGCCGCGCGGCCGCTGGATCTGGCACCTGTCCGGCGTCGCCACGATCCTCATGGGTGCCGCACTCGTCGCCTTCGCCATCATCCGGGCGGGGAATCCCGACGGCGTCGGGTTCGCCCAGACCGTCCTGCCGACCAGCACGGTCCTCGTCGCCGGTGAGGTCAGCAGCCTGACCGCGACCAGCTACGGAGCGCCCATCCAGGTGACCCGCGGTCCGGTCAGCCAGGTCACGGTCGAAGAGACGGTCAGCTTCAACCGGCCTGGGCCGGCCGGCCCGCCCAGGGTCCGGGCGACGGCCGACCACGGCAACCTCACCCTCGCCGCGCCGTCGTGCGATCACGGCGGCTGCGCGGTCGGCTTCGTGGTCATCGTCCCGGCGAACTTCCCTCCCGTCAGGGTCAGCGCGTCAAGCGACGGCGGGGCGGTGAGCGTCTCCGGCGTCGCCGCCGCGGACATCGACTCGGGCAGCGGCACGGTCAGCGCGAGCGACGTGCAAGGGCTGCTCACCGTCACCTCCGAGGGCGGCGACATCACCGCGTCCGGCGCGGGCAGCGCCAGCCTGGACTCCGGCAGCGGCACTGTCTCGGCCAGCGAGATCCCCGGGGCGCTGACCATTACCAGCGAGGGCGGCGGCATCGGCGTGCACGGCACCGGCAGCGCCACCCTCAACTCCGGCAGCGGCCCGGTCAGCGCCAGCGCGGTGGCCGGCACGCTGGACGTCACCTCCGCGGGCGGCACCGTCAACATCGCGGGCGCGCGCGGAGTCACCGTGGACTCCGGTAGCGGCGACGTCGTCGCCCGGTCAGTTGACGGGCCGCTGAACGCCACCACCAGCGGCGGGAAACTCCAGGTTGACGGGCTCACCGGCGCGCTCACCGCCGACACGGGCAGCGGCGACGTCACCGCGAGCGGCGTCGCGTCCGCGACCGCCCGGGTAACCACCAGCGGCGGCTCCGCCCACCTGAGCTTCACCACGGCGCCGCAGTCCGTCCTGGTCACCACCGGCAGCGGCAACGCGGTCCTGGTGCTGCCCGGCGGCCCGTACGACGTGAACGCCCAGGCCGGCGGCGGGCCCCAGCTGGTGTCCGTCCCGGTCGACCCGACGGCGCAAAGCTCCATCTCGGTCACCACCAGCGGTGGCGAGCTGCAGGTCAAGCCCCCGGCCGCCGGGAGCTGAGAGCGCGTACCGCCCGTGACCCGTAGCGGGTCGCGGGCGGTTCGGTGGAACCAGGCTCCCGTTCTGGCTAGTAAGACTCACAGCCGCGGGTCGATGTGGATCTTGGTGCCGGCGCCGGTGTCAAGCTGCCCGGCGAGGGCCTCCGCCGCGCGGTCCAGGCCGACGAGAACCTGGGCGAGCGCCCCCGGGGCGACCCGGCCGTCCGCGTAGTGCTCGATGGCGGGCGCCAGGCCGGCCGACGCGCCGAGGATGCCCGTCGCCGTGATGTCGTTCAGCGCGATCTCCCGGCTGTCGACCAGGCTCGGTCGCCGCGACAGGCCGATGAAGACGATCCGGCCGCCCGGCTCGGTGGACCGCACGGCCAGGGCGGGGATCGCTTCACCGCCGGTGCAGTCGATGACCGCGT
>Ga0070714_100002663_pt1 | contig 13159 bp, 14 predicted proteins | sample LARL83metaG_FD_65450 | JGI IMG/M metagenome (GOLD analysis project Ga0070714, IMG submission 65450) | Corn, switchgrass and miscanthus rhizosphere microbial communities from Kellogg Biological Station, Michigan, USA - LAR L8-3 metaG | ecosystem: Host-associated > Plants > Roots > Rhizosphere ... | reverse complement strand
AGGGCTCAGACGGCGGGCCAGCGCATGCACACGACGACGACGCCGTCGCGGTGCCGGACCTCGACGTCCCCGACCAGGCCGCGAAGCAGGGTCCACGGGTCGAGCGCCGCTTCGCCCCGGCTGGCGGCGACGACGATGCTCTCCGCGGCGGTCACCGAGACCGCGAACGTGCCGTCGAGACGCATCCGCACGGTGACGGAGTCGCCTGCATCCGCGCCGGGGTCCGACAGGGAGGCGCCGACCAGCAGGCCGCAGGCCTCCCCGACCGCCAGGCGCACCTCTTCGACGAACTCCTCGTCGCGAGCCGCCCGCCGCGCCACGGCCGCAGCGACCAGGCGCACGGTCCGGACCAGACCGGAATCGCGCGCGAAAGTGACCGCGACTTCCGTCATCGGCCCCACCCCCGTCGGCCGTGAGGGCCGGCTACGACTGTTCGGCCAGCGCCTCGGATTGAGAGCTGTGGATGGCGAAGACCTTGGCGAGGCCGGTGATCCGGAAGATCTTGAGCAGGCGCTCCTGGGTGCAGATCAGACGCATCGACCCGTCGTGGGCACGAACCTTCTTCAACCCCCCGACGAGCACACCGAGGCCGGTCGAGTCGAGGAAGTCGACCTTCTCCATGTCGATGACGAGGTGGTAGTTGCCGTCACCGACCAGCTCGGTGATCTTGTCGCGCAGCCGGGGTGCCGTGTAGACATCGATCTCCCCGCCCACCTCGATGATGGTGTGACCATCCTCGTGACGCGTCTCGAGTGACAGGTCCACGTGGCTCTCCTCAACAGTGTCCGAGCGGTATTGCCAGACCGGACGCCCCCGTCGCGTATCGGCCCTTGCATTCAATCATGCTCACGCCCGATCTTCAGGTCACTCCCCCGTGAGCGCCCGCGCGTGGCGACCTGTGCCCACCGGTTTGCGAGACTGCGTCCGTGACGTCGCGTCAGCCTACTCCGTTCCCGGCGATCGTGGACCGGCTGGCCGCACCGGCGCACCGCGCGGGCCGGCTCACCCACCTGGAGGTGGTGCCCGGACGCCCTGCCCGGCACGCCGACTGGCCCGCCTTCGTGTCACCCGCGCTGGTGGACAGCTGGCGGGCCCGCGGCATCGACCGGCCGTGGACGCACCAGGTCGAGGCCGCGCGGGCGGCGTACGACGGACGGCACGTCGTGATGTCGACCGGCACCGCGTCCGGGAAGTCGCTTGGGTACCTGATGCCCGCGCTGTCCGCCGTGCTCCGAAGCCGGGGCCGCGGTGGCCGCCGGGGGGCGACGGTGCTGTACCTGTCCCCGACCAAGGCGCTCGCCCAGGACCAGCTCGCCGGGCTCCGCGCGCTGCAGCCGGCCGGGATCGACCTGCGGGCCGCCACCCACGACGGGGACTCCTCGCGCGAGGAGCGGGACTGGGCCCGCGAGCACGGGGAGTACCTGCTGACCAACCCGGACATGGTGCACCGGTCCATGCTGCCCGGCCACGCGCGCTGGGCGCAGTTCTTCTCGATGCTGCAGTTCGTCGTGGTCGACGAGTGCCACCACTACCGCGGGGTGTTCGGGGCCCACGTGGCGATGGTGCTGCGTCGGCTCCGCCGGATCTGTCAGCAGTACGGCGCCTCGCCGACGTTCGTGCTGGCGTCGGCGACCGTGGCGCAGCCGGACGAGTTCGCCGCGCGGCTGACCGGGCTACCGGTGCAGGCAGTCACCGACGACGGGTCGCCGCGGGGGGAGCTGACCCTCGGGCTCTGGGAGCCACCGTTCGTCTCGCGCGAGGGCGAGCACGGCGCGCCGGTCCGGCGGTCGGCGAGCGCGGAGACCGCCGACCTGCTCGCCGACCTGGTGCTCGAGGGGGTGCGCACGCTGGCGTTCGTGCGCTCCCGGCGGGGCACCGAGACGGTCGCGCTGAGCGCCAAGCGGCTGCTCGCCGAGGTCGCGCCCGGCCTGGCGGACCGGGTCGCCGCCTACCGGGGCGGCTACCTGCCCGAGGACCGGCGAGCCCTGGAGCGGGCGCTGCGCAGCGGGGAGCTGCTGGGCCTCGCCGCGACCAACGCCCTGGAGCTCGGCATCGACATCGCCGGTCTGGACGCCGTACTGGTGGCCGGTTTCCCGGGCACCCGCGCGGCGCTGTGGCAGCAGGTGGGCCGGGCCGGCCGTGGGGCCGGCGAGGCGCTCGGGCTGTTCATCGCTCGCGACGACCCGCTTGACACCTACCTCGTCAGCCACCCCGCGGCGCTGCTCGGCGCGCCGGTGGAGGCCAGCGTGTTCGACCCGGACAACCCCTACGTGCTCGGACCGCACCTGTGCGCCGCGGCCGAGGAGCTGCCGTTGACCGACGAGGACCTGGCGCTGTTCGGGCCGCAGGCACCGGCCGGCGTGGAGGCGCTGACGCGGGCCGGGATGCTCCGGCGACGGCCACGGGGCTGGTTCTGGACCGACCGACGGCGGGCCAGCGACCTCGCCGACATCCGGTCGACCGGCGGCGCCCCGGTGCGACTGGTGGAGGCGGTGACCGGGCGGATCCTGGGCACGGTCGACCAGAGCTCCGCCCACGCGACGGTGCACCCCGGCGCGGTGTACGTCCACCAGGGCGGCACCTACCTCGTGGATGCGCTGGACCTCGAGGAGAACGTCGCCCACGTGCACCGCGAAGACCCCGGGTTCACCACCTTCGCCCGGGAGATCACCGACATCGCCGTCGTCGACGAGCACCGGCACCGGGAGTGGGGACCGGCCCGGATCAGCCTCGGCGGCGTCCGGGTGACCCGGCAGATCGTGTCGTTCCTGCGCCGCCGGGTGCCGACCGGCGAGGTGCTGTCCGAGCAGCCCCTAGACCTTCCGGAGTCGACCCTGGAGACGGTGGCGGTGTGGTGGACGCTCCCCCAGGGCGTCCTGGACCGCACCGGCCTGCCCGCGGTGGACCTGCCCGGTGCGGCGCACGCCGCCGAGCACGCCTCGATCGGGCTGCTGCCGCTGTTCGCCACCTGCGACCGGTGGGACATCGGCGGCGTCTCCACCGCGGTGCACCCCGACACCGGTCGGCTCACCGTCTTCGTGTACGACGGGCACCCGGGAGGCGCCGGATTCGCCGAACGTGGTTTCGGCGCCGCCGAGGAGTGGCTGGCCGCCACCCGGGAGGCGATCGCGTCCTGCCGCTGCGAGGACGGCTGTCCGTCGTGTGTGCAGTCCCCGAAGTGCGGCAACGGCAACGACCCGCTGGACAAGGCCGGCGCGGTGCGGCTGCTCGACGCGCTGCTCGTCCATGCCCCCCAGCAGCGCCGCGCCGGCTGACCGCCGAGGGTCAGGCCAGCGCCACGACCCCGAGCAGCACCGCGAGCGCAGCGGTCACCACGGACAGCACCCACCGCTCGAACCAGTGCCGGGCGGTCAGGTTGGCGGCCGTGTTTCCCGCGAAGAGGGCGACCAGGACCCAGGTGGCCGCGTGCAGCGCCCCCGCCGGGAGGGGGCCGCGGGCCAGCACCGAGCCGGCGGCCAGCGCGGTCCACGCCGCGCCGAGGAGCGCGATGGCCGCGACCGCGCTCGCGATCCGTAGGCCGGTCGGCAGGGACGCCCCCGACCGGCCGGCGCGGCCCGCGTAGGCGGCCACCGACCAGCGAGCGCCGCCGGCCAGCGCCGCCTGGTAGGCCGCGGTCAGGGCCAGCAGCCCGGCCGCCACGACGCTGGCGATCGTTGCCGCGGTCATGCCGCGCACCCGCCGTCCGCCGCCGGCACCAGCGCCCCCGCCGGACCGTCGAGAAGCGCCGACGTCGGCATGGTCGCGACCCGCCGGACCGCCGAGACGAGCACCGGCAACGCGCTCACCGGGGCGAGCACCGCGCAGACGACGACGGTGACGTGCAGGCCAAGGACGCCGGCCAGCCCGGCCCCGGCAGCGGCGCCGAGCGGCATGGTGCCCCAGATCAGGAACCGGTTGCTCGCGTTCATCCGGGCCAGCATCGAGTCGGGGGTGGTGACCTGCCGGAGGCTCACCGCGTTGACGTTCCAGATCCCCGTCCCCGCCGCGCTGATCCCCAGTCCGAGGCTCATCCAGGTCGCGGTCCCGGCCTCCGGGGCCAGCGCCGCCACGACGAACCCGGCCTGGAGCGCAGCGCCCAGCACGATGCCGCGGCCCACCCCGATGCGGTCGTTGAGCCAGGGCACCAGCATCGACCCGGCCAGGTAGCCGAGGTTCGATCCGGCGAGGACCAGACCCACGGTGGCGGCCGTCAGCCCCTCCTCGCGCACGGCGTAGGTGACCAGCACCGCCATCAGCGCCTCCACCCAGAAGTTCATCCAGGCCGCGCCGGCCGCCAACGGACGGATGTACCGGTGGCGGACACAGAACCGCAGCCCGGCGAGAACCTGCCCGACCAGGGGCTCGCGGCCGTGCGGTGCGGGCCCGGGCGGCAGCGCCGGAAGCCCGCGCAGCAGTACGGCGGACGCCAGGTAGCTGACCGCGTCGAGGAGCACCGCGAACGGCGCGGTGACCAGCTGCACCAGCACGCCGCCCAGCGCCGGACCGGAGGTCTGCGACACCGCCCGGGCCGCCTCGAGCCGACCATTCGCCGCGGCCAGCCGAGCGGCCGGAACCAGCGCGGGCAGCGCCGACAACGAGGCCACGTCGAAGAACACGCTGAGGGTGCCGACCACGAAGGCGGCCACGTAGAGGTGCGCCAAGGTGAGCGCCCCGAACGCGTACGCCGCGGGCACGCTGCCCAGCACCCCGGCCCGGACCAGGTCGGCGATCACCATCGTCTTGCGCCGCGGCCATCGCTCCACCCAGGCGCCGGCCGGCAGCCCGAACAGCAGGAACGGGGCCGTGCCCGCCGCGGCCAGCAGCGCCACCGGACCCGCCGAGGCACCCAGGGCGCCGAGGGCGGTCAACGGCAACGCCAGCAGCGAGACCTGCGTGCCGAACAGGCTCACCGCCAAGGAGCCCCACATCCTGCCCAGCCCACCGCGCCAGGCCACCGCGTCCTGCATGTCATCCCCTCTCGAAGAATTGACACCATAGATGGGTTCAATTACGGTGTCAATATGATCGGAATGAGGGTCCAATAGGAGGTGGGGATGGCCCGACAGAGCACCGCCTGGGCGCCGGGCCGGCTCGCGCAGGCGCGGCCGGCGTACCTCGCCCTCGCCGACGCCATCGCCGCCGACCTGGCCCGCGGCCGGCTGCGCCCCGGCGACCGGATGCCGACCCACCGGGCGCTGGCTCGCGCGCTCGGCGTCACCGTGGGCACCGTCGCCCGCGGCTACGCGGAGGCCGAGCGGCGCGGGCTGCTCAGCGGGGAGGTCGGGCGGGGCACGTTCGTGCGGGCCGGGTTCGCGGCGGCGCCCGCCACCGACGGGGTCGCCGACCTGGCCTCGCTGCATCCCCCGGCCGCCGACGCAGATGCCCCCGCGGCGCTGCTCGGCGAGACGCTGGCCGGGCTGGCCGCGGATCCGCTGGCCCTGCGCGCGGTGGCGGAGACCGACCACAGCGCGGACTCCGCCAGCCACCGGGAGGCCGCCGCGGCCTGGGTCGCGCACGGGGCGTTCGCCCCCGACGCGGACCAGATCCTGCTCACCTCGGGTGCCCAGCACGCCCTGACCGTGGCCCTGATGGCGCTGGTCCCCGCGGGCAGCGCGGTGGCCACCACGACGCTGACCAACCCGGGGCTGGTCGCCGCCGCCCGCCAGCTCGGAGTGCCGTTGGTGGCGGTCGCCGGCGACGAGACCGGCATGGTCCCGGAGGCCCTCGAACGAGCGTGTGCGGAGCGACCGGTGGCCGCCGCCTACCTGCAGCCGACCCTGCACAACCCGCTTGCCGTGACGATGCCCGCCCGCCGGCGCGAGCAGCTGGCCGCGGTGTGTGCGCGCGCCGACGTGTGGGTGCTCGAGGACGACCCGCTCGGCCCGCTCGCCCCGGAGCGACCCGACCCGGTGGCCGCCGTGTTGCCCGAGCGGACCTGCTACCTGGCCAGCGCCGCAAAGGTGCTCGCGCTCGGTCTCCGGGTCGGCGTCCTCGCCGGGCCGGAGAGCGCGCTGCCCCGGCTGACGGCGGCGCTGCGGGCCTCCACCTGGCTGGCGGCGCCGATCCTCGGCGAGATCCTCGCCCGCTGGGTGCGCCACGGCATCGCCCAGCACGTCGTGGACGGCCGGATCGCGACCACCCGGGCCCGGCACGCGGTCGCGCGCGAGGTGCTGGGGGCCGACCTGGCCCCGGCCGACCCCGGCTCCCCCCACGTGTGGCTGCCGCTGCCCGAGCCGTGGTCGACCGGCGGATTCGTGAACGCAGCCCGCGACGCCGGGGTGCTCGTGTCGCCCGGTGACGACTACGTCGCCGACAGGCGGTTGCCCGCTCTGGGCGTCCGGCTCGGCCTCAACGCCGAGCTGGACGACGAGGCCCTGCGCTCGGCGCTGCTGACCGTGCGGGAGGTGTTGCGCGCCGGGCCGAGCCCCGCACCGCTGGGCTGATCCCCCGGTCCGGTCACGACGGCCCGGCGCGGGCTCGGTCCCGCACCTCCCTGATGCCGGGCAGGGTGTGCACCGGGACCGCCACGTCGACCGTCACGACCTGCGCGCCCTGGTGGCAGGACACCAGCTGCGCCCGGTTGGCCGTGGCCGTCACCGCGGCCGCCGGACAGCCGGCCGCGCCGCGCTGGACGGCGGATGCGGCGGCCAGCGCGGCGAGGTCGGCCGCGGCGGCGGCCCGACGCTTGGCGACCAGCAGTCCGCCGAGGTCCGCGGCCAGCGCCCCGACCGAGCCGAGCACGACCAGCATCACCAGAACGAGGACGGCGCCGCTGCCGCGCTCGCTGCGCCTGGCCGTCACGGGGACTCCAGCGTCGCGACCGACGTGGCGTGCACCGTGACACCGGGCAGGAAGGCCAGCAGCCCGCCGGGGCCGCGAACCACCGCGGACACCTCCGCCTGCACGGTGTCGCCGTGGCGGGCCACCCGGATCCGGGCGTCGTCGGGGGCGACCCGCCGCGCGGTCGCGATCGGGTCCGTGTCGCCGCGGGCCGCTGCCCGCGCCGACTCCCGGGCCGCGTCGACCACCCGAACCTGGGCCGCGGCCAGCGACACGACCCACACGAGAGCGACCACGAAGGCCACCAGGACCGGGAGCACGACGGCCAGCTCCGCGGTCACCGCGCCGGCCTCGCGGACCGGGGCCGCCGGTCGCAACCCCCGGGAGGGACGCGACCCGGTCTTCGCCGGAGGGGACACCCGGGGGGCGAGCAGCCCCCTACTCGCCCCCCGGGTGGTCACGTGGCCCGACCACACGGTCAGGCGAGCCCGATCAGGCCGAGGAAGAAGGTGAAGAGCCTCTTCAGCAGGGCCTGCCCCCAGTCGCTGGTCAGCAGCCGGAGCAGCACGGCGCCGAAACCGCAACCGGCGGCGGTGACCACGGCGTACTCCGCCGTGGTGGCGCCGATCTGGTTGCGAAGCCGTGCCTGGGGTGACTTGGTCATGGAGAACCTCCGATGTGTGCGGCGGCACTGCCGCCTGGGGGAGAGCGGCGGAAGCCCGCCGCCCTGCGTGCACAAACGACTCTGCTCGGGTGGACGCGGGTCGGCGAGAGGCTCCGGAGAAGCTGGGGACCGGTCCGGTCGGTGCCGGTTTGTGGGCACTTCCTGGCCTCATCACGAGAGCAGCCGGGCCACCGACCCGGCGACCAGCGGCACCACGCCGGTGATGATGAACGCGGGCAGCAGGCACAGCCCCAGCGGCGCCGCCGCCTTCACGCCGACGGCGCGGGCCCGGCCTTCCACCTGGACCCGGGTGGCCCCTCTCAGGTCCTCGGCAAGCCGGGACATCGCGTCGGCGACCGAGGAGCCGGTGCGTGCCGACCGGGCCAGTGACCGGCCCAGCGGACCGAGCTCGTCGTGCCGGGCCAGCTCCTCCCAGACCGCGCCGGGATCGACGCCGAGCCGGAGCCGGGCCGCCACCGCGGCGAGCTCGTCGCGCATCGGCGGGTCCACTGCGGAAGCCACCTGGGCCAGCGCGGCCGCCGGTGCTGCGCCGACGGCCAGGCAGGCAGCGAGCAGGTCGACGGCCAGGGGCAGCTCCCGGGCCAGCGCGGCCCGTCGACGTCGGACCTCGCCCGACTCCAGCCGGCCCAGCCAGTGCCACGCCACGACGGCCACCACGGGTGCGAGCACCAGGCCCGTCGTGGAGCCCAGCAGCACCGCCGTGCCCACCCCGGCAACGGCCGCGCCCAGGACACGGAGCTGCGAGCCGCGCGGGGCCCCGGCGGTCGGCCTGGCCACGCGCGACGGCGCGACACGTCCGGCGCGGCCCGGAACCAGGCACGCGGCAGCGACGGCTGCACAACAGACGCTCGCCCAGCCTGCTGGGCTCATCGGGGCTGCACCCCGGTGGCGATCCGGTCCACCCACGCCAGGCCGCAGAGCTCGAGCGCCACACCGACCGCCAGGCACGCCACCCCGGGCGTGGTGTCGAGCAGGAAGTGCCACGGGTCGCCACCCAGACCGGCGCCCATCGTCAACGAGACAAGCGGCAGCAGCGCCACCAGCCAGGCCGTCGCGCGCGCCGAGGCCAGCTCGGAGGCAACCACGCCCCGGGCGGCGTGCGCATGCCGCGCGGACTCCGCGACGCGGGTGAGCGCCAGCGCGAGGCCGGCGCCCGAGCCGGCGGACACCTGCCAGGCGGCGGCCAGGTCGATGAGCCCCCGAGCACCTGGGCGGCGGCCCAGTCGTCGCAGTGCCGCCGGCACGTCCGCGCCCAGGCGCGCCGCGCCCGCAGCCGGGGCGAGCTCCGGCCAGGTGGCGGCACAGTGCTCCAGCGCCCGCTGCGGCGGTTGCCCGGCGCGCAGCTCACCGGCCAGCGCGTCGCACAGCTCGACCACGCGGCTTTCCCGGGCAGCGGCCGCCTTGGCGGCCCGGGCGCCGGCCACCAGCCGGCCGGCGCCCCCGGCGCCGCCGGCGAGCACGAGGACCAGCGCCACGGTCCGGCCCTGCGCGGTGGCCGCCAGCGCGGTCACCGCGACCAGCAGGCCGGCCCACAGCCATCGCTGCGGGCGGAACCGCCCGGCCGCGATCCTCGGCCGGACCGGCATGAGCAAGGACGCCGCCAGCGCCACGAGTGCGGCGGTGCCGGCCGTCGCCGCCGGGGTCATGGCCGGCTCAGCTTCCGGCTCAGCGCGACGGCGCCGGGATGCTCACGCATGCCGCCGCCGGCCGGGAAGCTGACCGCAGGCGTGGTGCGCACCAGCCCGTCGTCGCCGCGCTCGAGCACGGCGATCTCGCGCAGCCGTCGGATGCCGGAACGGTCCCGGCCGAGGTGGACGACCACGTCCACGGCCGCGGCCAGCTGGCTGTGCGCCGCCGGCTGCGACAGCCCGGCACTCATGGCCAGCGCCTCCACCCGGGCCGGCACGTCGGCGGCAGAGTTGGCGTGGATGGTGCCGCAGCCGCCGTCGTGCCCGGTGTTGAGCGCGGCGAGCAGGTCCGTCACCTCCGCGCCCCGCACCTCGCCGACCACCAACCGGTCCGGGCGCATCCGCAGCGACTGGCGGACCAGCACCTGCAGCGGGATCTCGCCGGCGCCCTCCACGTTCGGCGGGCGGGACTCGAGCGCGACCACGTGCGGATGCCGGGGTCGCAGCTCGCTGGCGTCCTCGACGAGCACGATCCGGTGGTCGGGGTGCACCGTGGACAGCAGCGCCGACAGCAACGTGGTCTTGCCCGAGCCGGTGCCGCCGCTGATCAGGAAGGCCAGCCGACGGCTGATCACATCGGCGAGCAGCGCGGCCCCGTCCCGGGTCAGGGTGCCCACCTCGACCAGCTCCTCGAGGCTGAACACCCGGTTGCGGGGCACCCGCAGGGACAGCAGGGTGCCAGGCCGCGCCAGCGGCGCCAGAACGGCGTGCAACCGGGTCCCGTCCGGGAGACGCACGTCGACGTACGGCGTCGCGTCGTCGAGTCGTCTCCCCGCCGCCCCGGCCAGCCGCTGGGCCAGCCGGCGCACCGCGGCGTCGTCGGGGAAGGTCACCTGGGTCAGCTCCAGGCCCTCGCCGCGGTCGAGATACACCTGCCCGGGTCCGTTCACCAGCACGTCGGTGACCCCTTCGGCGCGCAACAGCGGCTCGAGCGGACCCGCGCCGAGCACGTCGCGGCGCAGCGCGTCGACCACGGCGAGCACCGTGGCGTCGCCGACCGGCCGGCCGTGCCGGCGCAGCGCCCGCCCCACCACGAGCGGGGAAAGCTCGGACCCGTCGCGGGCCAGCTGCTCACGCACCTCCTCCACGGCGCCCGCGGGCACCAGCGCGTCCGCGCTCACCGGGCGCTCACCGGGCGCTCACAGCTGGGCCAGGACGGCGCGAGCGGCCACGGCGCACGGGCCGCGACCCCGGTGCACCGGTCCGAGCCCGAGGTCCACCCACTCCGGCAGCCGGCGGTGCTCGGCGATGGTGGCCAGCAACGGGAGGCCGAGCAGCGCGGCCAGCTCCTCGGAGGGGAGCGCGGCGCCCTTGTGCCGGGCCACCAGGCCCGGTTCTCGGGCGACTTCGCGGATCCGGCCGAGCATCCGCGCCGCTGCCGCGGCGGCGGGCACATCGGGTCGGGCGACCAGCACCAGCCGGTCGCAGGCGGCCATCAACCAGCTGCTGGCCTCGTCGAAGCCGCGCGGCAGGTCGAGCACCACGACCCGGTTGCCGCGCTGGGCGGCCGACAGCGCCTCGCGCGCCGTGTCGACGTCGAGCCCGCTGCGGCCCTGCGCCGGCCAGCCGAGCACGGCGAGCCGTCCGCGGCGGGGCAGCGCCTCGCGCAGCGACCGGGATCCGAGCCGGCCGCCGGCCCCTGCCAGCGCCTCCCACCGGATGCCCGGCTGCTCCTCGACGCCGACCACCCGCTCCGCGCCGACGCCCAGCGGGTCCGCGTCCATCAACAGGGTGTCGGCGTCCTGGGCGGCGGTGAGCGCGAGGGCGCAGGCGAACGTCGTGGCGCCCACGCCGCCGCTGCCGCCCACCACGCCCACGGTCGTCGCCGGAGCCGCCGCGCCGTCCGCGGCGTCGGCGAACAGGTCCACCAGCCATTCGGCGGCGGCCGGGAGCTCCAGCACGCTGCCGGCGCCCAGCCCAACGGCGGCCCGGAACAGCCGGTCGGCGGCCGGGCCGGGGCTGGCCACGTGCACCCGGTCCCGCCGGTGCGGGCGCCGCTCGGCCAGCCGCTCGGCGATGTCGCAGCCGACCACGACCAGACCGGCTGTCGACCAGGCCCGCATCGCCGCGGCACTGTCAGGAGCAACCTCGGGAATCACTCCTGCCGCAGCGGCCAGCCGGAGCAGCTCGTCGAGCAGCACGTCGTCGCCGGTGACCAGCAGCACGGACGCGGCGGGGTCGGCCGGGGGCGGTGGCGCGGGGGCGGTGCGGGTCATGGCCGTGAGCGTGGTCGCCGCTGGCGCGGCTCGCCACCGCCGCGTCGTCCGCTGTGGAGAACTTGCGCGGGCTGGACGTTGTGCAGGAAAACCGGCGGAACCCGGCCGAGCGCGCCGGAGGATGTAAGGCGGTCCCCGGTCGGGGGGGATGACCGGGGACCGCGGGCCCGAGCTCGGGGGGAGAGCCGGACCGAGCCAGCGGCGGGGGGAATGCCGCTGGGGATCGGAGTCCGCCACAAGGGGACAACCGCGACATTACACGGCACTGCCACCTCAACGGGGTACAGGGCCCAGCCTAGCGCGTCCGCACCAACCCCTCGGCACATCTATGCTGTGGGGCGCACGTCCTTGCATGAAAGGTTCGTATGGGCGCACCCATGTCGCACCCGCCGGCGACCCGACGCGCGGCCGCGTTCTTCGACCTGGACAAGACGATCATCGCCAAGTCCAGCACCCTCGCGTTCAGCCGCTCGTTCTACGCCGGCGGCCTGATCTCGCGCGGATCCGTGCTCCGCAGCGCCTACGCCCAGTTCGTCTACCTGGTCGGCGGCGCGGACCACGACCAGATGGAGAAGATGCGTGAGTTCTTGTCCAAGCTCTGCGCGGGCTGGGACGTGGCGACGGTGCGCACCATCGTGGCCGAAGCGCTGCACAACATCGTCGACCCGCTGGTCTTCGACGAGGCGGTCTCGCTGATGGAGGAGCACCGGCTGGCCGGCCGGGACGTGATCATCGTCTCCGCGTCCGGCACCGAGGTGGTGGAGCCGATCGGCGACATGCTCGGCGCGGACGGCGTGATCGCGACCCGGATGGCGGTCGAGGACGGCCGCTACACCGGGGAGATCGACTTCTACGCCTACGCCGAGAACAAGGCGACCGCGATCCAGGAGCTCGCCGAGCAGCGCGGCTACGACCTCGACCGCAGCTTCGCCTACAGCGACTCCATCACCGACCTGCACATGCTCGAGGTGGTCGGGCACCCCTACGCGGTCAACCCCGACAAGGAGCTGCGCCGGCAGGCGGTGGCCCGCGGGTGGCCGGTGCTGTCGTTCGCCCGCCCGGTCACCCTGCGCAGCCGGATGCGACTGCCGGCCTCCAAGCCGACGCTGGCCGCGCTGGCGCTTGGCACCGCGCTGGCGGTGGGGGCGGTGGTGTACGCCGGGGCGCGGCGGCGCGCCGTGCGGGTGTGACCCGGCCCGGGTCGTAAGCCTGTGTGGACCGCGCCCTGCGACCCTTGCCGCAGCCGCCCGGGAGGCGTAGAAAGGGTCCATAAGTGAAGACCCGCACATGAGCCAGGTACCCACGCGGCGATCTGCCCTTCGTACTGGGAGTTGCCCGCGGAGCCGGCACCGGCGCCACGGCAACGTGTTGATGCACGCCTGGTAGCCCCGGCCCATGTGCCAGCGGCGGCACTCCCGGTCTCGACCCGGAGTGCCGCTCGCATGTCAGCGCGCGGCGAGCGGGCTGGCCTCGGCTCCGGCGGCGTAGGCCTCCGCGGCGTACAACAGCCACGAGTGCAGCCCGGCCGGTCCGCCGTCGCGGTAGCCGCGCAGGTTCGACTCGTACTCGCGGCGCAGCCGCAGGTGACCGGCTTCCGGCACGGTCAGCGACGTCGGGTCCACGCCCCGTGCAACCAGCACCAGCCGCTCCACGGCGCGCGCCACGATGCCGTTGTGGGACACGAACGGCGCCACCGTGGCGATCTCCGCGTGCGCCACCGCCGCCAGCACCAGCGCCGGCGCGGCGCTCTCCGAGGTCAGCAGGCCGGCCAGCGCGGCCAGCCGCTCGGC
>Ga0070714_100002662_pt1 | contig 13161 bp, 10 predicted proteins | sample LARL83metaG_FD_65450 | JGI IMG/M metagenome (GOLD analysis project Ga0070714, IMG submission 65450) | Corn, switchgrass and miscanthus rhizosphere microbial communities from Kellogg Biological Station, Michigan, USA - LAR L8-3 metaG | ecosystem: Host-associated > Plants > Roots > Rhizosphere ... | reverse complement strand
GGCGAGATATCGGCCGACCGGGCGGATTTCAACACCGACACGAAGATCGGCATCTTCTATCACGCCGCCGGCATCGCGACGCTCAAGCCGCCGAAGCCTCAGATCCGTCCGGGCGCGCCGGCGCCGCCGCCCGTTTCCAACCAGCCGACCGACGTGTACTTCTTCGGCGACACGGTGGAAAAGATCGGCCCTCGCAAATACCGGATCACCAACGGCGGCTTCACCACGTGCGTGCAGCCCACGCCGCGCTGGGATCTGCACGCGGACACGGTCGTGCTGAACGTCGATCACTACACCGTTCTGAAGAACGCCGTGCTCACCGTGAAGGGCGTGCCCATGCTCTATCTTCCGGTGATGATTTACCCGACGAAGAGAGAGGATCGCGCCACGGGCTTTCTGCTGCCGACCTACGGTTCGTCGACATTGCGGGGTCAGCAGATTCACAACGCATTCTTCTGGGCAATCAACCGCAGCCAGGACGCGACGATCGAGCACGAGTGGTACTCGAAGGTGGGCCAGGGCGTCGCCGGCGAGTACCGCTACAACCTGGGCGGCGGCGACGACGGCAACATCTCCACGCATTTCCTCGACGAGCACCCGACGACCTACGTGTTCGACGATGGGACAACGCAGTCGGTGCCGGCGAGCCGGAGCTACGATCTGCGCGGCGGGCTGAACCAGGCGCTGCCGGGTAACTTTCGGGCGCGGGCCAACGTGGCCTACTTCTCCAGCCTCGTCACCAACCAGACTTACAACACCAACGTGTACGACGCGTCGCGCAACACCCGGAACTTCGGCGGCAACATCGCCGGCTCGATTGCCGGCTATTCGATCAACGCCACGGCCACGCGCAACGAGTACTTCAGCGACGCCGACAACTCGAGCGTCCTCGGATCCGGGCCGCAGGTGGATGTCGCCCGCAGCGAACGTCCGCTCTTCGGATCGCAGCTCTACTTTGCGGTGAACGGCCAGTACGCCAGGCTCCTGTCCGAGAACAAGGGCATCAACGCCTCAGGCGACACGCCGGCGCCCTTCGACATCGATCAAGGGCTGACGAGGCTCGACATCACGCCACAGATCCGCTATCCGTTCAAGAAGTGGCAGTGGTTCACGGTGAATTCGACGTTGAGCTGGCGCGACACGTACTACACCCGCAGCGAGGATTTCGAAGCGGTGACGCCGGTCACCAACCCGAACGGCGTCGTCGACCGCAGCATCAATCGGCGGTTCTTCACGACGCAGGCACAGATCACCGGGCCGGTGTTCAACCGGATTTTCGACACGCCGGACAACGGGTATGCCGAGAAATTCAAGCACTCGGTCGAGCCGTATGTGACGATCGCGCGGACGTCGTCGATCGACAACTACAACAACATCGTGAAGATCGACGGCGTCGACACGATCGTCGGCGGCAATACGTCGATCGTGTACGGCGTGACGAACCGGTTCTTCGCGAAGCGCCGGACGGCGCCCGGCCGGCCCGCTGTCTCGAGCGAAATCATCGACGTGCAGCTCGAGCAGACCTACTACACACAGGCGGCGGCGGCCGCGGTCGACCCGCGCTACGCGACGAGCTTCACGACCGTGCCGACCGACACCACCGCCCAGTCCAACTACTCGCCGATCGCGCTCACGATACGCGCCATTCCGACGTCCCAGCTGAACGGGTCGATCCGCGCGGAATTCGACAGCCACTACCATTCCCTTCGAACGGTGTCGTTTACCGGCAGCTACTCGCTCACGGGCCTGCTGACGACGAGCGTGCAGTGGAGCAAGAAGGCATTCATCGAGCAGCTTGCGGGGTTCAACGACAAGTCGCTGCTCGATCACTACATCAGCGCCACGACGAACGCGCACACGCGCGACAACCGCTACGGCACGGCGTACCAGTTCAACTACGACGTCCTGCACTCGGCACTGCTGCAGCAGACGATCTCCGGCTACTACAACGCGCAGTGCTGCGGCCTGGCGTTCGAGTACCAGACGTTCAACTACAACTTCGGGAGCAGCACGATTCCCTCCGATCACCGGTTCTTCCTCTCGTTCACGCTCGCGGGCCTCGGGAACTTCTCGCCGTTCAACGGCGCGATGAGCGGAGCCCCGCGCTGACGCGCCGGCCATGAACCTCGTCACCGGCGCCGCCGGCTTTGCCGGCAGCCATCTCCTCGATCTCCTCGCGAGTGCGGGCGCCGACCTCGCAGCCTGGCAGCGTCCGGGCGGACGCGTACCGGCTGGCCATGCGGGCGTGCGCTGGGAGAGCGTCGATATGCTGGACCGCGCGAGCGTGCGCGCCGCCGTCTCGCGACTCCGCCCGACGGTCGTCTATCACTGCGCCGGCGCGGCGCATGTCGGCCGCGCGTGGGACCGCGCCGAGCACACCTTTGCGGTGAACGTGCGGGCGACGCATCATCTGCTCGACGCGCTCGAGGAAACCGGCGTCGCCGCGCGCGTGCTGATTCCGAGCTCGGCCCTGGTGTACAAAGGCGCCGATCGGCCGTTGACCGAAGACGATCCGCTGGTGCCGGACAGCCCGTACGGCGTGAGCAAGCTGGCGCAGGAGATGCTCGGGCAGCACGCGGGCGCCGGCGTCCGCGTGCTGGTCGCGCGCGCCTTCAACCATATGGGTCCGCGGCAGGATCCGATGTTCGCCGCCTCCGGTTTCGCGCGGCGGATCGCCGACATCGAGCGGGGACGATGGGCGCCCGAGATCGCGGTCGGCAACCTCGACGCCAAGCGCGATCTCACCGATGTGCGCGACACGGTTCGCGCCTACCAGCTGATCGTCGAGCGCGGCGAGCCGGGGCGGCCGTACAACGTCTGCTCGGGCCACGCGATCGCGATTCGCGACCTGCTGGACATGCTGATCGCCCGCGCAAAGGTCCGGGTCGCGATCAAGCCGGATCCCGCGCGGTACCGGCCGAACGATCTGCCGCTCCTCGCGGGCGACCCGGGCCGAATCCAGCGGGAGCTCGGATGGACGGCCGACGTCCCGATCGAGCGAACAGTCGACGATCTCCTGGATTACTGGAGAAGGGTGGAAGAAAGACAGAGATGAGGGTGCTCCTCACCGGAGGCACCGGCTTTCTCGGCCGCGCGATCGCGCGCGCGCTGGCCGCGCGCGGGCACGATCTCGTCGTCTTCGCGCGAACGGCGAGCCGAAGCGGACTGCGCGGCACGCTCGTCGACGGCGACGTCCGCGACGGCGCCGCGCTTGCCCGCGCCGCCGCCGGCTGCGACGCGATCGCGCACTCGGCGGCGCTCGTGAGCATCTGGCGCCGACGCCGCGAGGACTTCGACGACGTGAACGTCGGCGGCCTGGCGAACGTCGTCGCCGCCGCTGAATCGTCGGGGATCGGCCGCGTCCTGTATACGTCGTCTTTTCTGGCGCTGCCGCCGGCCGGCCTCACCGCCCCGATCGAATCGAACGACTACCAGCGGACGAAGGTCGCCGCCGATCGCCTCGCCGATCGGTACGTCGCGGACGGCCGGCCGATCGTGCGCGCGTATCCTGGCGTCATCTACGGGCCGGGCGCGCTCACCGAGGGCAATCTTCTCGGCCGGCTCATACGCGACCATCTGGCAGGAAGGCTGCCCGGCTTGATCGGACGCGACCGCCCCTGGTCGTACGCGTACGTGGACGACGTCGCGGCGGGTCATGCCGCGGCGCTCGAGCGCGGCGCGGTCGGCGGACGCTATGTGCTCGGCGGCGAAAATCGATCGCAGCGCGAGGTGTTTGCGGTTGTCCAGCAGCTCACCGGCTGCAGGCCGCCGCGATCAATCCCGTTTGCCGCCGCGTCGCTGCTCGGCGCCATCGAGGAAATGCGCGTCGCGGTCTTCGGCGGCACGCCGCTGGTCACGCGCGGAACGGTCGAGATCTTCCGTCACGACTGGTCGCTCGACAGCACCGCGGCGGTCCGCGACCTCGGCTACACGATGACCCCGCTCGGCGAAGGCGTCCGCAGGACGATCGAGTCGCTGCGCGCGCCAGCATCGGAGTCCGCGCGGGCGTGACCGGACACTCCGAGCACGCTCGCCAGTGGGTGCACGTCGGCTCGGGGATGTTCGCATTCCTGCTGCGCGCCCTCACATGGTGGCAGGGCGCCGCGCTCGCTGCCTTCGCGCTCGCGTTCAACGTGATCGTGTTGCCGAAAATCGGAGGACGGCGGCTCTATCGGCCGGTCGACCGTGCGCGCGGCTTTCCGCTGGGCATCCTCCTCTATCCGCTCGCGGTCCTGCTGCTGATCCTGATCTTTCCCTCGCGTCTCGACATCGCCGCGGCCGCGTGGGGCATTCTCGCGTTCGGCGACGGCGCCGCCACGCTGGTCGGCCACAGAGTAGGCGGACGGCGCTGGCCGTGGAATCCTGAAAAAACCGTCGCCGGATCCGCGGCCTTTGCCGTGTTCGCCGCCGCTGGCGGCGTCGTCCTCGCGGCGTGGACTCGGCCGAACGTGGCGCCGCCGCCATCGCTGTGGTTCGTCGCGATCGCGCCGATTGCGGCGGCGATAGCCGCCGCGGCCGTCGAAACCGTTCCCGTGCGACTCGACGACAACCTTTCGGTGCCGGCGGCCGCCGCAGTGGTGATGTGGCTGGGGAGCCTCATGACGGCGGAGATGCTGCGGGCCTCTCTGCCGTTTGTCGCGGGCGCCCTTCCGCTGGCGATCACCGCGAATCTCGTCGTCGCGTGGGCCGGCTACCGGGCGCGAAGCGTCAACCTGTCCGGCGCGATCGGCGGGGTGATCATCGGCACGATCATCTATGCGGGCGGCGGACCCGGCGCGTGGGGCCTGCTCCTCATCACGTTCGTCGTCGCCTCGGTGACGTCGCGTCTGGGGCTGACCCGAAAGACGCTGCTCGGCATCGCCGAGGAGCGCGGGGGCCGGCGCGGCGCGGGCAATGCGTTCGCCAACTGTGGAGTGGCGACGTTTGCGGCGGTGGCCGCGGTGTCGACGCCTTACGCCGCCGCGGCGATGCTCGCGCTGGTCGCGGCGCTGGCCGCCGGCGGCAGCGATACGGTCGCCAGCGAGATCGGCAAAGCGTGGGGACGGTCGACGTTCCTGGTGACGAGCCTGGGGCGTGTGAAACCTGGGACGCCTGGGGCGATGTCGATCGAAGGCACGGCGGCGGGGCTGGTGGCGGCGCTTGCGCTCGCGGCGGTCGGCGCGGCGTTCGGCCTGATTGGCGCGCGCCTGATTCTTGGCGTCGTCGTCGCGGCGACGGCGGGAGCGCTCGTCGAGAGCGCGCTCGGCGCCACGCTCGAGGAACCCGGTATCCTGAACAACGACATGCTCAACTTCATCAACACGGCGGTGGCGGCCGGCGTTGCGCTGGCGATCGCATGAAGGCGCGGGCGTACGTCGACCTGGCGCGCCCGTTCACGCTCGTCGCGCCGGCGCTCGGCTTCGTGTCGGGCGCGCTGACCGCAGTCGGCGCGGCGCCGCGCGAACGATGGTCGCCGGTGCTGCTCGTCGCGCCGATCGTCGGATCCGCGATGGCTGCGCTGCTCAACGCCGGCAACAACGCGCTCAATCAGATCTACGATCTCGAGATCGACCGCGTGAACAAGCCGACGCGCCCGCTGCCGAGCGGCCGTCTGACGATGGGTGAGGTCTGGACGTTCACAGCGGCGACCTACGTCCTTGCACTGGCGCTGGCGTGGCTCGTGGCGCCGGGAGGGCGGCACGAGTGCTTCTGGCTCGTCGCGATCGCGGTCGTCTGTACATTTCTCTACTCGATCCCGCCGCCTCGCACGAAGCGCCTGGGCATCTGGGCGAACGTCACGATTGCGATTCCCCGCGGCACGCTGCTGAAGGTGGCTGGCTGGTCGTCGGTGAAAACGATCGTGGGCGTGGAACCGTGGTACATCGGCGCGATCTTCGGGTTGTTCCTCCTCGGCGCGACGACGACGAAAGACTTCGCCGACATGGAAGGCGATCGGCTCGGCGGCTGCCGGACGCTGCCGATTCAATACGGCGTGCGCCGCGCGGCGTGGATGATCTCGCCCTCCTTCGTCGTGCCGTTCATCATGATTCCGGTCGGCGCGTGGCTCCACATCCTCACCGGCAACTTCTGGCTGCTCCAGGCGCTCGGCGCCGTCATGACCGCCTACGGCATCTACGTGTGCTACCTGATGCTGCGACGGCCCGAAGATCTCGCGGTGGAGGCGAATCACGTGTCGTGGGCGCACATGTACCGGATGATGTTCGTCGCCCAGGTGGGGTTCGCGGTCGCGTATTTGTTGTGAGCCGGCGGGCGTGAAACCTCGCGAGAGCGGTTACAATTGCGATATCTTTACGGTCCCGGAGGATGCCTTACATGATCCGCAAGTCGATGAAATTGCTGCTGATTGCCATGGTCGCCATCTTCGCGCTGGCGTCCACGTCGGAAGCGGCGGCGAAGAAAGTCGTGCACAAACGTCCGAGGCACTCGACGCGGGTCTCGGCCGGCTCGATCCACACCACCAAGAAAAAGACGACGATCAGGAAAACGTCCGCCGGGACGGTGAAGAAAACGACCGTCACCAAGAAAAAGCCGACCACCAAGCCGCACTGAAGGGGCAAGCCGCGCCAATCGGCTCGGCTTGACACGCCCGGGATCGCGTCGCATCATAGGCGAATAAAATACGAATCGCCGCTATTTCTGGCGCGTCCCATGAATGTTCAACCCCTGCTGTTCGACGTCGGCCGCCGGAAGCCGACCACCCGCGAAATCGCCGTCGCCGTGAAAGAGGGCGGCGCCGCTGCGCTCAGCGACGCCGAGCGGCGCGCCGATGCGGCGTCGTACCAGGAAGTCTCCTGCCGCTCGGCCCTGAACAAGGTCGTCGGCATGCCGTTCGACTGGACGCTCAATCCCTATCGCGGCTGCACCCACGGGTGCCATTACTGCTTCGCGCGGCGCTACCACACACAATTCGAGCTGAACGCCGACGACGAGTTCGCGTCGGTGATCCTGGTCAAGGCGAACTTCGTCGACGTGCTGACGCGCGAGCTCGACCGTCCGTCCTGGACGCGCGATCACGTGGCGTTCGGGACGGCGACCGATCCGTACCAGCCGATCGAAGGCCACTACCGCCTCACGCGCCGGTCGATTGAAGCGCTCACGCGCGGGCGGACGCCGTTTGGATTGATCACGAAAGGGCCGATGGTCGTCCGCGACATCGACGTGCTGCAGGAACACGCGCGCGTGGCCGCGACGACCGTCTACGTCAGCGTGCCGACCGTCGACGAGGACGCGTGGCGAACCCTCGAGCCGGGCACCGCGCCGCCGCTCCAGCGCCTTCGCGCCGTCCGCCAGTTGGTCGATGCGGGTCTCAACGCCGGCGTTCTGATGGCGCCGATCGTCCCGGGATTCAGTTCTTCGCGCTCGAAGCTCGAGGCGACGGTGAAGGCGATCGCCGATCACGGCGCGCGGTTCGCCGGCTGCAACGTGATGTATCTGCAGGAGGGGACGCGGACCCACTTCCTCGCCTTTCTCGAACGCGAGTTCCCGCGCATGCTGCCGCGCGTCAGGAAGCTGTACGAGAAGAAATACCCGCCGGAGGCGTACCGGAAAGAAGTACAGGGGATGGTCCGGACGCTGCAGCTGCGCTATGGCCTCGACCGGCGCGAGAAAGCGAACACCCCCGAACCGGTCGAGGAGACGACGGAATCCACCCAGGTGGGATTTTCGTGGTGAGCGCTACGCGACGTCTCCGTACGCCATCGCTTCGTCGGCCGACATAACCTTCGCCGGCGCGGGCTCGACCACGAGCGCGTTCTCCTTGACGACGACGTCGAAGTGCGAGGCGTCTTTCCACGTTGCGCTGATCGGCAGCTTGACGTGCTCGTCGATGTAGCGCTTGAGGAAACGAGCGCCGAACGCGATGTTGTATCCGTGCACGACGATGTGCTCGAGCGCGGCATCTTCGATCTGAATCGTCTTGCCGGCCTGCGCGAGCGTGAGCTTCACCTGATCGAGATAGTGCCTCGCGATTTCGCGCACTTCGTCGTGCATGAGCGGAGCGAACAACACGACCTCGTCGATGCGGTTCCGGAACTCGGGCGGGAACCGGCGTTCGAGCTCCCGGCTCACTTCGCCCTGCACCTGCTCGACGCCGATCGCGCGGTTCAGGAAGCCCAGCGGACTCGTGAGCTTGCGGAAATGCTCCGAGCCGATGTTCGACGTCATGATGACGACCGCATCCGACAGGTACACCCGCTTGCCGCGCCCGTCGGTCATCCACCCCTCGTCGAACGCCTGCAGGAACAGGTTCAGCAGGTTCGGGCTCGCCTTCTCGACTTCGTCCAGCAGGACGACCGTGTACGGATTGTCCTTCAACTGGTTCGTGAGAATGCCGCCGCGCTCGCTGCCGACGATGCCTCTCGGCATGCCGATCAGCTTGTCGACTGACACCGATCCGTCCTGATACTCCGACATGTCCACGCGGACCATCTTCTTCTCGTCGCCGAACAGAAATTCCGCGACCGCCTTGGCCAGCTCGGTCTTCCCCACCCCGGTCGGTCCGAGAAACAGCAGCACGCCGTCCGGCCGGTCGAATCCGTCCTTGAGCGGACCCTTGTTCAGCACGAGGCGCTTCGCGACCGCGCGGACCGCATTGGCCTGGCCGATGATCCGCTTCTGCAGGCGCTCTTCGATGTCCTTGAAACGATCGGTGACGTCGCGGAACACCATGTCCTCTGGGATCTGCGCGGCCTGAGAGATGACGGCGACGACGTCTTCCTTCTTCACTTCCCAGCGCCGGTCGATCTCGGCGCGGACCGCCGCCGTGTCGAGCCAGCCGATCACTTTGTCCGGCAGGTGCAGGTGCCGCATGTAGCGCGGCGACATCTCGAGCGCCGCCTCGAGCGCTTCGTCGAGCAGGCGGACCGAGTAATTGCGCTCGAGCCGGGGACGCAGGTTGTAGAGGATCTTCCGCGTCTCCTCGACGGTCGGCTCGCAGACGTTCACGCAGCGGAACCGGCGCGCCAGCGCCTCGTCTTCCTGGATGTACTCCTTGTATTCGCTGAGCGTGGTCGCGGCCACCATGCGGATCTCGCCGCGCGCCAGCACCGACTTGAACACGTTGGCCGCGTCCGACGGCGCGCCGAGCGCCGAGCCGGCCCCGACCATCGTGTGCGCCTCGTCGACGAAGAGGATGAGATTCGGCCGCTCCTTCAGCTCGCGAATGACGTTCTGGATGCGATCCTCGAACATGCCGCGGAGCATCGTCCCGGCGACCATCGTGTTCATCTGCAGGTTCACGACCTGGCAGTCGCGCAGCCGGACCGGCACCGACTCGGGCTCGAATTCGATCCGCCGCGCGAGCCCTTCGGCGATCGCCGTTTTTCCGACGCCCGGCTCGCCGATGAGCATCACGGAGTTCGCGCGCTCGCGGTGGCACAGGATCTCGAGCGCCTGCTGGATCTCCCGCTCCCGCCCGAAGACGGGCGGCAGCTTGTCCTGGCGGGCGAGAAGGTTCAGGTTCGTCGCAAAGTGTTTCAGAAACGGCGGGAGCTCGAACCGTTTCTTCAGCCGCTCCTCGCGCAGTTCCATGTCGCGCATCCTCGCATTCAGCCTCGAGCCAATCACTTCCGGCTCGACGCCGTGCCGCCGCAGAATGGAGACGGCGACGCCTTGCGTCTCCTCGAAGATGGCGGAGAACAGATCGACCGCTTCGACGGTCTGGCGTCCCGCGCGGCTCGCATGGTGAAGCGCGAGCTTGAACACCAGCTTGGTCGCCGGCGACACCCGGAGCTCGCGGCCGGCAAAGGAAGGCACGACGTGCAGGTGCTCCTCGATCGCCTGGAGAATCGTGTGCGGGTTCAGCTCGACGTCCCGCATGATCTCGGCGAACGCGTCCCATTCGACCTGCGCGAACGCCAGAAAAATATGTTCGTTGGTCAGCAGCGCGTGCTCGCGTCGACGGGCTTCTTCAATCGCGCGATCGACAATCCGTTGCGCTGTCTCCCCAATCTTGGTCGGCGATATGTCGAGATCCTCAACTTGCACGGCTGCCTCCGTCCTGCCTTGATACTGGAGCAAGACGTACGCCACGGTTGCCGACCGAATCCATGCGGCTGAACCCTGCCGCAAATCGCTATGACCACGCAGCTTGGCTGCACGACGCGCAAAGCAGCCGGCCTGGGCGTGGCCGGACAGCCACAGTGCGCGTCCCGCCGTAAGTCGGTAAGGAGGCGGCTACTGGTGGGCTAGCGCCAAGAGCGCTTGAATGCGCTCTTCGGTCGGCGGATGGGTGCTGAACAAGCCCAGCAAGCCCGAGATCGACATGGGCTTCACGATGAACATGTGCGCCGTGGCCGGGCTCGCGTCGAGCGGGATCGCCTTCGACCCCGCCTCGATCTTGCGAAGCGCGCTCACCAGCCCGAGCGGAGAACCGGCGATGGCGGCGCCGCCGGCGTCGGCGTCGTACTCGCGCGACCGTGAGATCGCCGCCTGAATGAGCATCGCGGCAACCGGCGCCAGAATCATCGTGGCCAGCAGCGTGACCGGACTCGCGCCTCGTCGATCGTCGTCGCGCCCGCCGCCCCAGAACATGGCAAAGCGCGAGAACATCATGATCGCGCCGGCAAGCGTCGCGGCGATGGAGCTGATGAGAATGTCGCGGTGCTTCACGTGCGCGAGCTCGTGCCCGAGGACGCCGGCGAGCTCGTCGTCGCTCAGAATCTGCAGGATGCCCTCGGTCGCGGCGACGGCGGCATGGTGCGGGTTGCGCCCCGTGGCAAACGCGTTCGGCGACGCCTGCGGAATCACGTAGCACCGCGGCATCGGAAGCCCGGCGCGCGCGGCGAGCTGGCTGACAATCCGAGACAAGCGGTGATCGGCGCCAACCTCCTGCGCGCCGTAGCCCGCGAGGACGATCTTGTCGGAGAAGAAATAAGACACGAAGTTCGTGACCACGGCGAACATGAAGCCGAGCACGAGCCCCTGGCCTCCGCCGAGCGCCTCGCCAATAAAGAGGAACAGTGCGGTCATCGCTCCGAGCAGAAGAGCTGTCTTTGCTGCGTTCATTTTTTTACTTTCCGCCGGGGCCCCACCCCGGCGGCTGTGCCTTCGCGGCTCGTCGCCGCTCGGCATTGGCTTATGACGACTGTCCGCTTGGGGAGCGGCTCCGTCCGTAACGTCTAGGACCGGCTGCGACAATGCTATACAAGTTAACGATCAGCCCGGGCTACAGGCTGGCGATCAACCCGGCAACGAGCGCCGCCCGGTCGCACAGAGCGTCGACGACGACGTGCTCGTGGAGCGCGTGCGCGCCGTCGCCCACCGCGCCGAGGCCGTCCAGCGTTGGAATTCCGAGCGCGGCCGTGAAGTTGCCGTCCGATCCGCCGCCGGTGCCGCCCTCGGCAAGGTCGTGTCCCCACTCGCGCGCGATTGCCCGCGCCTGATCGTATAGACGCGCCACGGCCGGGGTTCGTTCGAGGGGCGGCCGGTCGAACCCGCCTCGAGCCTCGACGGTCGTCCGCGGGTCGACCGCCGCCAGCGACTCGAACGACCGCGCCACATCGCCAGCCGCCGCCATCGTCGGCACCCGCACGTCGACGACGACGCGCGCGACGTCCGGGATGACATTGCTGCGCGTTCCGCCGCTGGCCTGGACGACGTTGACGAGGATGCCTTTCGCGAGGTCCTGCAACTGGTTGACGCGGAGAATCTGGTGCGCGAGCTCCTGAATCGCGCTGGCGCCCTTCTGCGGCTCGATGCCGGCGTGGGCGGCGACGCCGCGGACGACGATTTCGTAGCTGCCGCAGCCCTTCCGCGAGGTCTTGACCGCGCCGCCCGGGAGCGACGGTTCCAGCACGAGGACGGCGGCGCTCCGGCGCGCTTCCTCCTCGATCGCTTCGCGCGAGGTGCCGCTGCCCATCTCCTCGTCGGTCGTCCACAGCATGACCACGCGGCGTCCACGCGCCGTCCCGGCTTCGAAAACCGATCGGGTTGCGAGCATGCCGAGTGCGATGCCGGCCTTCATGTCGAAGATCCCGGGGCCGTGGAGTCTGCCGGCCGATTCGGCAAGCGGCATCCGCTCGAGCTGGCCGACCGGCCAGACTGTGTCGAAGTGCCCCAGGAGCAGCACCTGACGATCGCGATCGCCGGGGGCCGCCGCCGGGCCGAATTCGGCGCGCAGGTGATCACCGCGCTCGGCACGCGCCAGGCGCGTCACGCGCCCGCCGATCGCACCAAGCCGCTGCTCGAGCTCCCGCCCGCAGCGATCGACCGCGGCTTTATCGGTCGTCGGCGACTCGAGGGCGACCAGCGCCTTGATCGTGTCGATCAGCCACGGCTGTTCGCCACGGCAAAAATCGCGAAGGTATAATTGGCCCATGCTCGTTGTGCTCGCCCTCGTGTGGGCGATCGGGTCGTCGTTTCAGCAGCAGCCGCCGCCAGTGCCGCAGCCATTTCCGCGGCCAGGAGCGCAGCCCGCGCGACCGCCCCAGCCGACGACTCCGCCGCCGGTAACCGCCGCGCCCACGCGGCCGCCTGACGGCATTCCGACCGAGACGTCGCTCGGCATGCCGATCTATCCAGGCGCGCAGTTCATCGCGTCGTACGACGCGGGACGCGGGCAGCGATATTACATCTTCGGTTCCACGGCCTCATTTGTCGATCTCGTCGCGTTCTACCGCAACGTGTTGAAGCAAAGAGGCGAGCTCGTTTACGACGTGCCGGCGACCCACGAGTTCGACGTCGGCAAATTCAACGAAGACACGATGGCGTTCCCACCCGGCGTCACGATCAAGGACTACCAGTCCGACGTCTCGGAAGGCTATCCGAACCCGAAGCCTGGCGCACAGCCGGCGCGGTTCCCGACCCTCATCCAGATCGTTCCGCTCGCCGGCCGGTAGCCATGCGCGGCCCCGTCGGGTTCCCGGCGCTGGCCGTCGCCCTGGGACTGGTCGCGGCGCCGTCGACCGACCCGGCGCATGCCCTCGCGCGCGTTCGCCTCGTCGTCGCGACAGAGGCGTCGACGGCTGCGCTGACGATCGCCGGCGCCACGATCGCAAGCTACGACTCGGCGCCGCTCGACGCGCTGGGCGCCACGCGCACCACACATACGGGCGCAATCCTCCAGCTCTCGCGCGGCACGGGCGGCCAAACCGCAGAGGGACAGTTCGATGTCGTTCTTGCGGACGTGCCCGAGCGCGGCACGATTACCTGGAGCCTCACCGC
>Ga0070714_100002660_pt1 | contig 13167 bp, 10 predicted proteins | sample LARL83metaG_FD_65450 | JGI IMG/M metagenome (GOLD analysis project Ga0070714, IMG submission 65450) | Corn, switchgrass and miscanthus rhizosphere microbial communities from Kellogg Biological Station, Michigan, USA - LAR L8-3 metaG | ecosystem: Host-associated > Plants > Roots > Rhizosphere ... | reverse complement strand
GCCAGGCCGGACGGGCTACGCTCCCACACGCCCATCAGCCACACCGCGTCGGTGCCGTCCGGCGTGACGGCGTCCCACGCGGAATCCGGCACATCGGCCAGCGTCACCCGCCGCCCGGCGGCCCGCGACTGGTCGGCGAGCCAGATCGCGGTGTTGACCTCGTAAATCACCGGCTTGGCCGGCCACCCGCCCGCCGGCGCGGCGCGCCGGGCATCCCCGTTGCTCATGACCGCCAGCATCGCACCGGCGCACGGAGCCTGCCTCACCTGGCCAGGATGATTTCCCGGCGCCCCGCCTGGCGCCACCCGTGCTTCACCCGCCTCGGGTGATCTGCCGGCCGGCCGGTCCGTGACGATACTCGGCTTGCCAACGAGCGAAGGGGACAGCTATGAGCACTGAGCGGGAACGGGTGGCCGGATTCGGCCGGATGGAAGACGGGCTGCGCCAGTCCGGTGACTGGTACCGGTGGGGGCCGTACGTCAGCGAGCGGCAATGGGGGACCGTACGCGAGGACTACAGCGCCAACGGCGCGGCATGGGACTACCTGCCGCACGATCACGCCAGGTCGCGCGCCTACCGCTGGGGCGAGGACAGCCTGGCCGGGTTCTGTGACGTTGAGCAGCGGCTGTGCCTCGGCCTCGCGCTGTGGAACGGGCGCGACCCGATACTGAAGGAGCGCGCCTTCGGCCTGACCGGCGCTCAGGGCAATCACGGTGAGGACGTCAAGGAGTACTGGTGGTACCTCGACGCGGTGCCGAGCCATGCCTGGAACACCTGGCGTTACCACTACCCGCAGGGCGCGTACCCGTACCAGGAACTGATCGACGTGAACCGGTCCAGGGACCGGAACCAGCCAGAGTACGAGCTGATCGACACCGGGGCGTTCGACGAGAACCGGTACTGGATCGTCGAGGTCACTTACGCCAAGGACGGCCCCGACGACCTGCTGATGGCGATCAAGGTGACCAACGCGGGCCCGGACGCCGACACCCTGCACGTGCTGCCGACCTGCTGGTTCCGTAACACCTGGTCCTGGGACGCGGACGCGGAAAAGCCGGGCCTGGCCGCGACGAGCGGCTCATCCGTCGCCGTCGGGCACCCGTTCCTCGGACAACTTGAACTGCTCGCCGACCCCGGCGCCGACGTCACGCCCATCACATTGTTCTGTGAGAACGAAACCAACGCCAGGCGGCTGTACGGGGCCGACTCCGGCACCCCCTACCCCAAGGACGGCATCAACGACCACGTGGTCGGCGGGGCGCCGACCGTCAACCCGGATCGCACCGGGACCAAGTGCGCGTACTGGTACCAGGTCCCCGTGCCCGCCGGCGAGACGGCCGAGCTGCGGCTGCGGCTGCGCCCCGCGGCCGACGAAACGGAAGCGTTCGGCCCCGCGTTCGACCGGGTGATCGAGCAGCGGCGGGCCGAGGCCGACGAGTTCTACGCCGAGCTGACGCCCCCGACCGCGAGCGCGGACGAGGCGATGGTCATGCGCCAGGCGTTCGCCGGGCTGCTGTGGAGCAAGCAGCTGTTCTACTTCGACGTAAAGCGCTGGCTTGACGGCGACCCCGCCATGCCGACGCCCCCGGCGGAGCGCCTGGGCGGCCGCAACGCGCGGTGGCGGAACTTCGACGCCTTCGACATCATGTCGATGCCGGACAAGTGGGAGTACCCGTGGTACGCCGCGTGGGACCTGGCCTTCCACTGCGTCGCGCTGGCGCACGTCGACCCCGCGTTCGCCAAGTACCAGTTGCTCCTGCTGTGCCGCGAGTGGTTCCAGCACCCCAATGGGGCGCTGCCCGCCTACGAGTGGGACTTCTCCGACGTGAACCCGCCGGTGCAGGCGTGGGCCGCGCTCGAGGTGTTCGCGATCGACGGCGGCCGCGACCTCGACTTCCTCAGCCGGATCTTCGACAAGCTGCTCGTCAACTTCGCGTGGTGGGTCAACCGGGAGGACTTCGAGGGCAACAACATCTTCGAGGGCGGTTTCCTCGGCCTTGACAACATCGGCCCGCTCGACCGCTCGCACCTGCCGGTCGGCGGCACCCTCGAGCAGTCCGACGCCACCGGCTGGATGGGCGCCTACGCGATCGCCATGGCCGCCATCGCCACCGTGCTTAACCGCTCGCGGCAGCGGCCCGCCAACGACCTCGTGCTGAAGTTCCTCGAGCACTTCGCCGCGATCCGCGACGCCCTGGAGTCCCAGATGCTGTGGGACGAGGCGGACGGGCTCTACTACGACCGGCTGGTCACGCCGTCCGCGGGCGTGGTGCCCGTGAAGGTCCGGTCGATGGTCGGCCTCATCCCGGCGCTCGCGGCCGTGGTCATCGAGGAGGACGACCTGCGCCAGTCGCTAGCGGTCGGCAAGCAGTCCGCCGACCTGCTCATTCGCGAGGGCCTCGGCCAGCCGGACAAGCTGCGCGAAAGCGGGGTGCTGCGCGGGGAGCCGGGCGAGCAGCGGCTGCTGCTCAGCCTGGCCGGGCCGGAGCGCCTGGAGCGGCTGCTCGGCAAGCTCTTCGACGAGAGCGAGTTCCTGTCGCCGTACGGCCTGCGCGCCCTGTCCGCCTACCACCGCGACCATCCCTACGTGATCGACGTCGAGGGCGTGCAGGCGAGCATCAACTACGAGCCCGCCGAGTCGACCACGCCGATGTTCGGCGGCAACTCCAACTGGCGCGGCCCGGTCTGGTACCCGCTGAACTACCTGATGGTCACCATGCTCGAGCGGTACCACCGGTTCTTCGGCGACGACTACACGATCGAGTACCCGACCGGATCGGGCCAGCGGCTCCACCTGGGACAGGTCGCCGCCGACCTGTCCGGCCGGCTCATCTCGATCTTCACTAAGGGCCCGGACGGGCGGCGGCCCTGCTTCGGCGGCACCGAGCTGATGCAGACCGACCCGGCCTGGCACGACAACCTGATCTTCAGCGAGTACTTCCACGGCGACAACGGCGCCGCGATCGGCGCCTTCCACCAGACGGGCTGGACCGGCCTGGTCGCCGACCTCATCCGGCGCAGGCACGGCGCGGTGGAGGCCACCGGAGACGTCATCAGGCGGGTCACCGCGGAGGCGCGGGCGGCGAGCGCGCGGCAGGTCCCGGCCGCGAGGATGGCGGGGGCGGATCACCCGGTCGGGGTGAGATCGAGGGAGTAATTCCCGGGTAGCGGGGGGCCCGGCATCGATTCGATGCCGGGCCCCCGTCGTCTCCGGCGTTTCCGCCTGCCGTGGTATGTCGCAGAAAGCGGCATATCCCCCAGTCCGCGGACCCACGGGCAGAGAGCTCAGCTGCCGAGCAGCTTCGCCTTCGCCGCGGCGAACTCGTCGTCGCTGAGCACGCCCTGGTTGCGCAAGTCCGCGAGCTGGTTCAGCTGGTCCGCCATCGACGGGCCGCCCGCGCGGGGAGCGGGAACCGGAGCCTGCTGGGCCTGCTGAGCCTGCTGAGTCTGCTGGGCCTGTTGGGACTGCTGGTCCGCTTGCGCGTTGGCCATGTGCTTGCCGGCCATGTACGCGCCGCCGCCGACAACGGCGGCGCGCAGCAGCGGCCGGCGCCGTACGAAGGGCATCGGTCACTCCCCGTCCGGTAGCGACAGCCCGAGGGCCACCATGATCTCCGGTGCGGCCGCGATGCACTTGGGGCCGCCGACCTGCGGCGCGATCGCGCGCAGCACGCCGACGATCTCCTTGGGCGTGGCCCCGGAGTCCAGGGCGTTGGATACTTGCCACAGGTAGGAGGCCGGCGGAGCGTCGAGCGCGACCAGCGCGGCGATCTTGACGAGCGAGTAGGCGCGCGGGTCAAGCCCGCTGCTCTGCTGCCACTGCTCGCGAGCCTGAAGGCCCGCCTCGAGCAGGTCGATGTCTCCCTGGGACAGGCCGGACAGCGTTTGCTGCGTGTCCATGTCCACGGTTACCTGGGTAGGGACGGTCATGGCCGAATTCCTCTCCGTATGTGCAGGCGGGTTCGCCGCCTTCGACGTTACGGAGCGGCCGGGCGCCGCACCTCACCCGTTTCAAGTGAACCTGCCGCACCGGTCTGCGTCGGGTCGATAAACACGTGCGGCTGCAGGGGGAGCATTTCCGACAGCCTGCGGTCGATCTCATCGGCGAGGTCCTCGGTCTGATCGGCGCCGATCTCATCGGCGAGTGCCACCCGGGCCGCGACGATGAGGCTGTCCGGGCCCATATGCATGGTCTGCAGTTCGAGCAGGGCGGCCACGCCGGGCCGTGACTGGATCTCCTCGCGGATAAGCCGCTCCATGGCCGGGCTGGCCGCCCGGCCGATCAGCAGTTCCTTGCTGTCCATGCCGAGCTTGACCGCCACCACGAACAGCAGCACGCCGATGGCGATGGACGCCCCGCCGTCCCAGGCGGGCGAGCCCGTCAGCTGGCGCAGCCCGACTCCGAGGGCCGCGAACACCAGGCCGACGACGGCTGCGGTGTCCTCGAACAGGGCCACCTTGACGGTGATGTCGGGGCTCGACTCCACGTGCCGCAGGATCTCCTCGTGGCCTCGCCGGGCCTCGCCCCGCACCTGCCAGTAAGCGCGGGCGAGCGAGGTCCCCTCGGCGGCGAACGCGACGGCCAGCGCGATGTAGGCGATCAGCGGGCTCTCCTGCTCGCTGCGGGTGAGGGCGAGTATGCCCTCGAAGACCGAGAACCCGCCGCCGGCCACGAAGATGCCGAACGCCGCCAGCAGCGACCAGAAGTACCTTTCCTGACCGTGCCCGAACGGGTGGTCACGGCTGGCCGGGCGGTCCCCCCGGCGCAGTGACATCAGCAGGAACACCTGATCGAGCGTGTCCGCGGCCGAGTGCGCGGACTCGGCGAGCATGGCGCTTGACCCGCTCATGATCCCGGCTACCAGCTTGACCAAGCCCACCAGGACGTTCGCCGCGCCGGCGATGATGACGGTCCGGCGGGTGTCCGCGGACCTCTCACGGTTTTTCACCGCAGTACGTCTTGCCTGCGTGCGCCGGGGCAAACCGCCCGGCGCCCCGTTGCGCAGGAAACCAGTACCGTAAGGGCTTCGCTATGCGTGCATCAGGCAATACAAGGCTTCGTTCCATGTGTTTCGGTTGCCCCGCCGGGAATGGCACGCTAGTGCGGCGCGGGCCCGCACGCAACCGGCGGGGCGCCGGGCGGCGCCCGCGCACCACATCCACCGGGGGACGGGGGACTTTGTGGCCGTTGAGGACGTCGACTCTGCCCGCGTCACGCGGCTGCCCCGTGAGATCGACGTCGCCACCCGCGGCGCGGCCGAGGCCGACCTGCTGGCCGCCGTCAGCGCTCCGGGGCTGGTCATCGCGGACATGACGGGCACCGCGATCTGCGACAGCGCGGGCATGCGGATGCTGGTCGCCGCCCACAACCGCGCCCGCTCCAGCGGGGCGACGCTGCGGGTCGCCGTGACCCCCGGTACCAGCGTGGCCCGCGTGATGGCGATACTCGGCGTGACCCGCGTCCTGTCCCTCTACGACAGCGTCGACGACGCACAGGCGCCGTGCGCCGCGCGCCCGCTCCCGCTGGCGCGAAAGCCGCGACGGCCCCCTGGCCCGTAGCCGTGCCCGGGCCGCGCACGAACGTAGGTAGCACTACATACCGATGTCTGTCGGCTGTTCCCTAGGTAACGTTTCCAATGAGGGAATGCCGGGCGCGCGCGGAATGCCCGCAGTGCAGGCGCCGTCGGCCCCTGGAGGGAGCCATGCCGGGCCGGGGCGACGCCGCAGCGCAGCGAGGCTGGCGTACATGGGGGCCGTAGCGCGGCGGGTTGTCGTAGCCGAGGACACGGAATCGACGCTGGCGCTGCTCTCTGGACTGCGCGGCGACGTCTGGGTCCGCATCCGCGGCGCTCATCGCGGCGGGATGCGGCTGGACCAGGTCGCGATCGGCCCGGTCACCCTGGACCGGGGGACCTTCGACACCGACTTCGACATTGACGTGGGACCGGTTGGCAAGCTGGTCTTTGGCCAGGTCAGCGGCGGCACGGTCGGCTACAGAAGCCACGGGGCCGAGCGCTGGCACGGCAATGGCGGCGCGTACATGGCCGATCAGCCAGGACGCTGTCGCACCGCGATGCTCCGCGGCGGCGTGCACGAGCAGGCCGTCCTCGACCCGGCACTGCCCGGCCAGATCGCGGCCACCGAGCCCGGCCGGACCGAGCGGCCGGTCCGGTTCACCGGCTACGAGGCCGTCTCCCCCTCGGCCGCGCGGACGTGGCGGCATACCTACGCCTATGCCCGCGACATCGTGGACGACCTGCCGGACACCGCCGCGCATGATCTGCTCGTCTCCAACGTGGTCCGGCTGCTCGTCGCCACCGCACTGGTGACGTTCCCGAACAACGCGCTCACCGATCCCACCAGCGCGGACCGGCGCGACGGCCACGTGGCCACCCTGCACCGGGCGGTAGCGTTCATCGACGACAACGCCCACCGTGACATCACCATCGCCGAGATCGCCGCGGCCGCTCACGTCACCATCCGCGCTGTGCAGCATGCCTTCAAGCGGCACATGGGCACCACCCCGACGGCCTACCTGCGCCGGGTCCGCCTCGACCACGCCCACCAGGAGCTCGCCGCCGCCGATCCCGCGGAACAGACCGTCACGGGCATCGCCTACCGCTGGGGCTTCCCGAGCCCGAGCAGGTTCGCCGTCTACTACCGCGACGCCTACGGCGCACTGCCCGGGCACACCCTCCGGAACTAACTCGCCGCGGTCCAGGTCCCGCCGTACGTGCTCACCACCAGGTTCCCGGCGAGCCCGCGCAGCGAAGCGGACAGCGACAGCGCGTCAAGCCGGTCAGCGTGCCCTGCGTGCTGGCTGTCGACCACCCTGGCGACCAGGGTCTTGACGCCGATCCCGCCGATCGCCGTCAGCGCCTCCAGGTTTCCTGGCCCGGCCACGAAATCGAGGCCGATCGCCTCCACCGCAGTACCTGCCAGCACGGGCAGCGCGTCGCCGATCTCGCCGAAGTACGTGCTGACCAGCATCGCCGGCCGCCGGAAGGACGAGCCGAGCCGCTGGTACGCATCGCGCAGCGCGTCAAGCTCCGCCGCCGTCCGGTCCCCGGCGAGCACCGGCTCGTCCAGCTGCACCCACTGAGCGCCGGCCGCGTGCAGCTTCTCGAGCAGCTGAGCGTAGGCGTCAAGCAGCGGCCCGAGCAGGGTCAGCGGCTGGAAGCCGGGCTCAGCAGGCTCGGACAGCAGCAGGAACGACAGCGGCCCGAGCAGGACCGGCCGCGTCTCGATGCCGTATGAGCGAGCCTGCAGGTACTCAAGGACCGGCTTGACGCCGGCCAGCCGCAGGTCGGTGTCCGGGCCGAGTTCGGGCACCACGTACTGGTGGTCCGTGTTGAACCACTCCGCCAGCTTGAGCGGCGCGATCCCCGCCGCGCCGCAGGCCATCGCGAAGTAGGCGTCGAGGCCCTCCAGGCCAGCGAACCGCCCGGGGACGGCGTTGACCGTGACGGCGGCGTCGAGCACGCGGTCGTACAGCGAGAACGTGTTCGACGGTATGCCGGTCAGGCCGGCGTCCCGCAGCGTCTCCCACGCCTGACGGCGCAGCGCGGCCGCGGTCTCCGTCAGGCCGGCCCGGGTCTCCAGACCCGCCAAGAACGCATCGGTCGCCTGCTGCAGCTCTTCCCGCGCGCCGATCCGCGGGTCCCCGAGCACGGTCGTTTCCATAGGACTGGACTATAGTGACCGGCGACTGTGACATCAACCAATATGCGATGGTTTTTTCTGTGGTCAGCCACAATCAGCTCGACCTTCGTACCCGCCCTCACCATGGCCACCTACCGCCGCAAGATCGCATAGGCGGCCGGGCGGGCGGTGTTAGTTAGTCGCCGGGCAGGAAACCGGGGACTGGAACTCTGGGTGGGCACCCGGAGCCGGGTCGGTGAACCGGCAGCCGAACGTCGGTGACGAGACCGTCCACGGGTTGAGGATGCTGTCGCCGGCGGGCCGCTGCCCGGTGTGGATCCATGACACGAGGGCGGAGAACGCGGACGACAGCTCGCTGGTCGTGTAACCGCAGTGGGTGACCTCGCGGATGGCCCGGCCCACGAACAGGCGGCCTTGGCCGTGGGCCACCATCATGGCGTCGTACTGCTGGTCCATGGAGAACGGTACGAACAGGTCTCCGATCCCGTGGACCGACAGCACCGGGATGCCCGGGTCACCGTGGATCGCCGGCAGTTCCGCGGGCGACAGGGCGTCGGCCGAGGAAGTGGCCGTGACCGGTACCCGCAGCACGGCGCGGTTGAGCGCGATCTCCTGCCGCAGGTCGAACAGCGGGTTGTCGCTGAACGTGTAGAAGGTGTGCCGGTTGCCTGCCACGCTCCCGTTGGCGAAGCCGATGGTGCCGCCGCTGGTCCCGGGGTAAAGGCCGAACAGGAACGGGATCTTGGTCAGCGGGGGGAACCCGAAGCTGTTCCAGAAGCTGAGCGCGCCGGCGAATCCGGGACGGGTACCGCCGGACAGCTGCTCAACGGTGCCGGCCCACAGCGTCCCGGTCGGGGTCAGGCTGGTGGTGAAGGTCTGCCCGCCGGTGGCCGGGTTGGGGATGATGCCGAGCGCGGGAAGCTCGGATTCAACCGTGGCCTGGTAGACGGGCGCGTAGGCCTGGCCGGCTGCCAGCGTCGTCGGGTAGCTGATCGTCGTCCCGGTGAGGCCCGCCGCCGTTGCGTTGGCGCCCAGGTAGTAGTCGAACAGGTTGTTGCCCGCCAGCACACCGCAATAAGGCATGGCGCCGGCGAAGTCGCCCTTGTACGCCTCGATCTCGGCGGTGGTGATCTCGCCGCCCATGGACAGGCCGCTCATGATCGCCTGCCGGGCGTGCAGCCCGGTGATCGACGGGAACGCCACGAGCAGGTCGTGAGTGTCCACCACGCCGTCGCCTGGGTCGTATCCGTTCTCCGCGTAGCTCGACGCGGCCCAGGCGAACCCGTTGTCGACGAAGTACTGGCGCAGCTGGGGCTCATCCACCCACACCTCGGTGCCGGTGCCACGGAAACCGTGGGCGAACATCACCAGGGTCCCGTTCCAGTGTGGCGGGACCTCGACCCGGTAGGCGCCGCCGTCGCTGGCGATGCCGGTCCAGACCTTAGACATCTGGCCGCCGCTGCTGGCGATCGGGCCAAATGGCGCGGTGTAGGCCGTGCCGCTGAACTCGCACGCCGGGTCGGCGATGGTAACGCCGGGGACCACAGTGCTTGGCGTGGTGACGCAGCTACTAGGACTGAACGTCATCCCGGCGGCCCTGGCCGCCCCTGACCAGCCGGCCAGGGATCCGAGGAGCATGACGCCGCCGGCAACAAGTGCGACGACGAGGCGGCGTGGGTGAGCGCGGGCCGACATGGGCATTCCTCCCAAGATCGCGGTGGGCTACCCGTAGCTTGCGCTCGCGTTCAACCGTGTCAAGACAGCTGCAAGCAAAAGTTTACGTTTATCAGGTAATTTGGAATTATAATTCCGACATTATGGTCCTATAGTCCACAATTCGACCGTGGCGTGGGGTCTGCGCGCCTAGGCGCCTGCCTTGTCCAAGGCGCTTTGCAGGGACTTGATGTAGCCGGAACTGGTGTAGGTTGCGCCGCTTACGGCGTCGATGTGCGCGCTCTGCGCGGCGAGGGCCTCGCTGGTCAGCTTGGGGATGGCGTTGCCGTCGATCTGGTTGCTTTCCGCGCCGTCGTTCGTCTGCTGCAGGACGGTGACCTTGGTGATCTTCATTCCGGTGAGGGTGACCTGCACCTGCATGGGACCGTACGGGGTGGTCGCCGCGGTGCCGGTGACGGTGCGGGCCGCCGCCTGGCCGCCGGTGCCCGGCATGTGGCCAGCGGCGGAACTTGCTGCGCTCGACCCGGTTCCGCCCGCCATCGAAGTCGACGGGCTGGCGGACGCGGCCGGCGGGCTGGGGGCCGGGTCCGCCGCCGCGAGCGAGTGGGTCTTGAACGAGAGCACGGCGGCGAGCCCGGCGGCAGTGCCGCCGAGGGTCAGCAGTGCGCGGCGCATGGCAGAACCTCCTGGCAAGGGGGTAGCGGGTCAGAAGTCGAAGGACTCACGGTGGATGCGCCGCCGCGGTACGCCGGCCGCGACCAGCGACTTGACCGCAGTCTCGGTCATCCCGGCCGGCCCGCACACGTACACCTCGCAGCGGTGCAGCCCGGGCACGGTCCACTGCAGGCGCTCCGCGTCGAGCGGGTCGAAGCCCAGTTCCTCGCGGGAGCCGATCAGGTAGCGCAGGGTGGCGTTCCGGTCGGCGGCGATCGCGTCGAGTTCCCGGCTGAACACCACGTCGCGCTCGTGGCTGGCCCGGTACAGCAGGGTGATCCCGTCGGCTTGCATGCGCCTGGGCAGGGCGGCGAACATCGCCCGGATCGGGGTGATGCCAACACCGCCCGCGATCAGCAGCGCCCGCCGCCCGGTCAGCGCGGGCGTGAATGCACCGTAGGGGCCTTCGGCGATGATCCGGGTACCTGGCTGGACCCTGGCCAGTGAGCCGCTGTGGTCGCCGCTGGCCTTGACGGTGATGCGCATCAGGTCCGGCCGCGGCATCGCTGACAGCGAGTAGGGATGGGACTGCCACCACAGCTCACGGGTGAGGAACCGCCAGCGGAAGAACTGGCCTGGCTCGGCCCGCAGCAGGTCGAAGTCCCGGCCGGTGATGAACACCGAGACGATGCCTTCCGCCTCGGGCCGGACGCTCTGCACGGTGAAGCGGTGGCGCGCGGCGTTCCGCAGCGGGGTCAGGATCCGGTACCAGAGGATCAGCGCGGCCACGGCGATGTACAGAGTGGACCAGGCCACCCGGGCCGCGGTGTTCGCATCGAACGCCGGGCCGTTGGCGAACTGGTGGCTGAACGCCAGCGCGATCGCCATGTAGGTGTACAGGTGCGCGTAGTACCAGGTCTCGTAGGACAGGCGGCGGCGCGCGGCGCGGGCGGAGAACGCGGCCACCCCGAGCAGCAAGAACCAGGCGACGGTGGCCATGAGCACGTCCGGGTAAGAGACCAGCATCGTAACGGCCTCGCTGGTGACCTTCTCGTGCGCGGCGACCGAGTAGCCCCAGACAACGAGCAGGACGTGGCCGGTCACCAGCGTGATGACGTACCGGCCGCCCATCGCATGCCAGCGGGCTAGCCGGTCGGCGCCGATGCCGCGCTCCAGCGGAGGCAACCGGGCCATCAGCGCGACCAGCATCACGAACCCGTACCCGGCCAGCAGGCCGAGTAGGTCGCCCACTCCGGTGAGCAGGTCGCCGGTGCTGCCCATGTCCGGCTGGCTGCGCCACCACAGGTCCACTACCGCGACGGCGCCGAGCCCGATGAGCGCCAGGATCAGGCCGGGCAGGATCGCCCGGTCGGTACGGCGGGTCGGCCGGATCCGTAGCCGCGGTGCCGGGCGGGGGGCAGAGGCCTGAGGTAGTGGCCCGGACGGATGCTCTGGCCGGGACCCTGGCCATGACGAGGCCGGCGGCGGTGTCGTCACCGCGCGGAAGGGTGCCGATGGATGGCCTGGCCACAGCCCTTGCCGGGGGGCCTCCGGCCACCGGGTCGGCGGCGCCGCAGGCCAGGGCGGCGGTGTCGCGACGGATGGCCGTCGCCGGGGTGACGCCGGGTAGCTTGAGTCCGGATAGCGGGCCGGGTATGACACGCGATGCCCCTCTCTAGTTACGCCAGGTGAACCACCGATACCTTTCTGTGATACGGAAACCGGATGGCGGCGGTTCACTCTCTGGGGGGCACGTAAGCGGCCGGTAAGAACTCGCGGAACCCGCCTCATTGGACGCCCGGCAGCCAGAACCAGATACCTGCCTGAGAGGTACGGCCCCGGGGCGACTGTGTTTTCGCGACTCGCTGACCTGGGCATCTGCCAGCCGGCTGACGAGCGCAAGGCAATACAAGACTTTTTTTCCGCGGCTTCACCAGGCAATCTTGCGACTGGGGTCCAGGGAAGGCGGAGCGGGTGCCGGTCAGCGAGATCAGCCGTGAGCAGGAGTACGTTGCGGGCCTGTACGAGCGGGTCGATGCGCTGCGCGAGCAGGCGTCGGCGCGGCTTGCGGTGGCGCTGCGGGAAGATGGCGGCACCGCGCAGTCCCGGCTCGACCGGGACGCCGCGATCGAGCGGTACGCCGGGCAACTGGCCCGGCTGGACGCGGCGGAGAACGGGGTGTGCTTCGGCCGCCTCGACCTGAGGTCTGGTGAATGCCTGCACATCGGGCGGATCGGCCTGCGCGACGAGCCCGGTAAGGACGAGCCGCTCTTGCTCGACTGGCGCGCCCCGGCGGCTCGCGCCTTCTACGTGGCTACCGCGAGCGCGCCGCACGGTGTCCGGCGCCGCCGTCACATCGTCATGCGCGGCCGCCGGGTAGCCGGCCTGGATGATGAGGTGCTTGACCGCGCGGAACTCGCCGGCGCCTCGGGCCTGACCGGGGAGGCGGCGCTGCTGGCCGCGGTGGAGGCCACGCGAACCGGCCGGATGCGCGACATCGTCGCCACGCTGCAGGCCGAGCAGGACGCGATCATCCGGTCGGCACCGTCCGGGATCCTGGTCGTCCAGGGCGGCCCCGGCACCGGGAAGACCGCCGTCGCGCTGCACCGAGCGGCCTACCTGCTCTACACGCACCGCCATCTCGCCAACCGCGGCGTGCTCGTGGTGGGTCCGAGCGCGACGTTCCTCGGCTACATCAGCCAGGTGCTGCCCGGCCTCGGGGAGACGAACGTGCTGCTGCGCACGGTGGGGGAACTGTTCCCTGGCGTCATGGCGGACCGTGGCGAGAGCCGGCTCACCGAGGAGGTCAAGGGACGGGCCATGATGGCCGGCGTGCTCGCGGCGGCCGTGCGTGACCGGCAGGCCACCAGCTCGGCCGAGTTTGAGTTCGCTGGCGAGACGCTCCAGCTGGGCGCCGCGGTGGTACGTGAGGCCACCAGGCGGGCGCGGGCAACCCGGCTCCCGCACAACAAAGGCCAGGCCGCTGTTCCAGCGGCAGATCGTGGCCGCGCTGGCCGAGCGGTACGCCGAGCTCGGCCGCGAGCTCGCCGACCGGCTGGAGGCCGACGTCAGCGACGTCCTCGCCGCGGCCAGCGAGGCGATCGAGGCGGACCTGGCGGCGATACCAGTGATCCCGGGAAGCGGCGAGGACGAGCAGGTGAACCTCGCGGCCGTGCG
>Ga0070714_100002659_pt1 | contig 13171 bp, 11 predicted proteins | sample LARL83metaG_FD_65450 | JGI IMG/M metagenome (GOLD analysis project Ga0070714, IMG submission 65450) | Corn, switchgrass and miscanthus rhizosphere microbial communities from Kellogg Biological Station, Michigan, USA - LAR L8-3 metaG | ecosystem: Host-associated > Plants > Roots > Rhizosphere ... | reverse complement strand
CTCGGCGAGATCGACGTCGTCGGCGAGGGTGGGGTGGCGTTGCGCGACGTCTGGCGCGACGGCGCGCACGCGTATCTGGGCATGGCAGTGCCCGGGTTTCCGAATTTCTTCATGCTGTACGGACCCAACACGAACGTCGGCTCCAACAGCGTGATCTTCGTGCTCGAGGCCCAGGCCCGCTACGTCGTACGGGCGCTGCGCTACCTGCGGCGCAAGCGCAAGAGCTATCTGGCGGTTCGGCCCGAGGCGATGGCGAGCTTCCTGGCCAAGATCGACGAGTGGATGCAGGGCACGGTGTGGACAACCCAGTGCAGCAACTACTTTCGAGCAGCCAATGGCCGGGTGGTGACGCAGTGGCCGCGCAGCGCTCGTGCGTTCTGGGGGATGACCCGACGATTCAAGACGGCCGACTTCACGTTCGAACCCTCGTGATGGACGGTTGGGAGCGGCTCGATCCCGCGCTGCGTGCCGTCGCGACCACGCGGACGAACTTCTCACTGAGTGCGATCAGACTTATGCGCGAGGCGTTCGACGACCGCCGCCGCGAAGCGGCGGCCCTCATCGACGTGTCCGGCCTGCACATCGCCGACCACACCGCACAGGCCGAGGCGGCCAGCGTGCGAGTGCGGGTCTATCGCGGTGGCCGGCCGGAACCGGCGCCAGTGGTGGTGTTCTGCCACGCCGGCGGATTCGCGTTAGGAAACCTCGACACCGATCACCGCCAGTGTGTGGAACTCGCCCGCCGCGGCGGCTGCACCGTCGTGTCGGTCGACTACCGGCTAGCCCCTGAACACCCGTATCCGGCCGCGCTCGACGACGCGATCACCGCGCTGCGATGGGTCGCGGCCAACGCGGCCGAACTCGGCGTCGACGCGACCCGGATCGCCGTTGCGGGCAGCAGCGCCGGTGCGGCCCTGGCGGCGTGCCTGGCCCACGGCAGCGTCGACGGCACAATTCCGGCGGTCACCTTCCAGCTCCTGCACCAGCCGGTGCTCGACGATCGGGAAACGCCGTCGAAGGCCGAGTTTCGCACCAGCCCCGCCTTCGATGGCGAGGCCGCGCAATTGATGTGGCGGCATTACCTCGGCCCCGACACCGGATCCACGGCCGCCGTGCCCGCCCGGCGAGACCGATTGGCCGGTCTGCCAACCGCTTTGATCACCTGCGCCGAGGTCGATCCGTTTCGCGACGAAGCGGTCGACTATGCGCTGCGGCTGCTGCACGCCGGAGTCTCCGCCGAGCTCCACGTGTTTGCGGGCACCTGCCACGGCTTCGATTCGCTGCTGCCGGATTGGTCGGTGTCGCAGCGGTTGTTCGAGCTGCAGGGTGCGGCGCTGAGCCGCGTTTGGGCCGACGCCTGACGTGGTGCGAGACCCGCGCTCTACTGTGAGCACTATGGCGTGCTGCGAAGTCCCAATCGCCGCTGAGGATTGCGATGGAGCCTTCACGGTCGACTCGTCGCGGGTCACGTTCGGGCGCGGTTGCCTGGCCGAGGTGGGGGATAGGGCCGTCGCGCTCGGGCTGCGGCGGGTGGCGTTGTTCTCCGACGCTCGGGTGGCTGCACTGCCGATCTTTGCGACGACGCGCGACTCGCTGGTCGCGGCCGGAATCGACGTCGTCACCTACACCGACACACATGTCGAGCCCACCGACGCGTCATTTCAGGACGGCGCGCGCTTCGCCCAAGAGGTGAACCCCGACGGCTATGTATCGCTGGGCGGCGGCTCGGTCATCGACACCTGCAAGGCCGCCAATCTTTACGCCACGTATCCCGCCGACTTTCTGACCTACGTCAACGCGCCCATCGGCGAGGGCAAACCCGTGCCCGGCCCGCTCAAGCCGCACATCGCCTGCCCGACCACGGCGGGCACCGGCAGCGAGGTCACCGGCATCACGATCTTCGACCTGTTGTCGCTAAAGGCGAAGACGGGCATCGCTTCTCACGCGTTGCGTCCCACCGAGGCGCTGGTCGACCCCGACTGCACCGCGAGCCTGCCGCCCGAGGTGGTTGCCGCGTCCGGGCTCGATGTGCTGTCGCACGCGCTGGAGTCCTACACCGCGCGGCCCTACGTCGGGCGGCCCGCTCCCGAACGACCCACCCTGCGGCCCATGAGTCAAGGCGCCAACCCGTGGAGCGATTTGGGCTGCCGTGAGGCGTTGCGCCTACTCGGGGAATACTTGGAGCGTGCGGTGCGGGACGCGACCGACAGCGAGGCCCGCGAGCAAATGATGTGGGCCGCAACGCTTGCCGGCATCGCATTCGGCAACGCGGGCGTGCATGCTCCGCACGGCATGGCATATGCGGTGGCGGGGCTGGTCCGTGACTTCCGGCCGTCGGGCTACCCGGCCGATGAGCCGATCGTGCCGCACGGGATGGCCGTCATCCTCAACGCGCCGTCGTCATTCCGCTATACCGCGGAGGCGAACCCGGAGCGACACTTGGCGGGCGCGCGGCTGCTCGGCGCTGACCTGCGGGGTGCGGGCGCGCTGGATGCCGGCGAGGTGCTGGCCGACGAGCTCATCCGGATCATGCGAGCGGTCGGCATGCCGAACGGGCTCAGCGGCGTCGGCTATACCGACGATGACGCGGATGCCTTGACCGAGGGTGCTCACCCACAGCAGCGCCTGCTGCAGAACGCTCCGCGGGAGATGAGCAAATCGGTTCTGACGGACCTTTTCCGGCAAGCCATGCGCTACTGGTAGTCAGGACCCCATGACTGCGTCTTCTGCGGTTCCGCCGACACCCGACGGGCTCACCAGTCGCGAATTCCCCGTGCACTGGCCGGTCCTGACCCGATGGGCCGACAACGACATGTTCGGCCACCTGAATAACGCGGTGTACTACCAACTTTTCGACACCGCGATCAACGGCTGGATCCAGGCCGGGGTCACGCTGGATCCGGTGACCACGTCGGCGCAGGGCATCGTGGCGGAATCGGGCTGCCGTTACTTCTCCGAACTGCACTTCCCGGAACGACTTGTGGTCGGCGTGGCGGTAACCCGGCTCGGCAACAGCAGCGTGACCTACCGGCTGGGTGTCTTCCGCGCCGACGACAACGAGCCGCAGGCCGTCGCCGCGGTCGGGCACTGGGTGCACGTCTACATCGACAAGTCGACCCGGCGACCGACACCCATTCCCGATGACATCCGGGCGCTGCTGTCGACGGCCTGCGTCAGTTAGGCGTCCGAGCGTTCTCGGTAAGCTCGGCGAATGCCTTTTGTCAGCAAGACCGTCGAGGTTGCCGCCAACGCCGACTCGATCCTGGCCATCGTCGCCGACTTCGAGCGCTACCCCGAATGGAACGACGGAGTCCAGGGCCTGTGGGTGCTGGCCCGCTACGACGACGGGCGGCCCAGCCAGCTGCGTCTCGACGCGAAATACGAAGCCCTCGAAGACAGTCTGATCCAGGCGGTCTACTACCCCAGCCCGACGCAGATCCAGACCGTGCTGCAGCAGGGCAACCTGTTCAAGAAGCAAGAGCAGCTGTTCAGCGTGGTGGACACCGGCTCGTCGTCGTTGCTGACCGTGGACCTGGACGTCGAGCCGTCGATGCCGATCCCGGCGCCGATGGTGAAGCAATTGGCCGGCAACGTGATCGACTACCTCGCCGAAAACCTCAAGAAGCGCGCCGAAGACCTCGGGGCTTCCTAAATCGTCCGGCTCCTCAGCGGGCCAAAACGGCCCGCATCGTCGCCGGTGGTCTCGTCCCAGATCCCGGTACTGGCCAACCGTTCGGTCAGCCGGCGCGCTCCGTCGTCGAAACCCCACGCCGTGTGCTCGACCACCGCGGCGGTGTCCCGGCGTCGTAGCGCCGCGACCACCTCACGATGGTTGCGTATCGCGGCGGCGCCCCATTCCGGATCCGTCGCGTAGACCATCAACGGTATGTACCGGGCGACGTGCAGCAGGAACCACGCCAACTTGATTCGCCCGGTGGAGCGGTTGAAGGTGCGGTGAAAGGCGAACTCCGTCGTCGCTATCGCTTCGACGTCGCCGGCGGCGACGACCGTGGTCAGCACATCGGTGAGGTGTTCGAGGTCGTCGATCTCGGCGTCGGTGATGCGCTCGGCCGCCGACGTGGCAAGCTCCTTGGCGATGGTCGCCTGCACCCAGAAGATGTCGTCGACGTCCTGGCGGCTCAGCGGCAACACCACATGCCCGCGGTGCGGCTCGAGTTGCACCATCCCCTCGCCGCGCAGTTTCAGCAGGGCCTCGCGCACCGGCGTCGCGCTGACGCCCAGCTTGGCGGCGGTCTCGTCGAGCCGGATGAATGTCCCGGGCTTCAATACTCCCGACATGATCGCCGCCCGTAGGTGGCCGGCTACCTCGTCGGACAACTGCGCCCGGCGCAGCGGAAGCCGTGTCGCGGCGAGCGCGCTCGGCGGCGTCACCGGGGTTGTCTTCGTGACGGCAAGACCATAGTGTGACCCAGACAACACGAAGTTTTATCAAATATCAACTTGCCGACGAGAAGGGATGCGACCAGTTGACCGCGCAGTTGACCGGCCACGGCGCCCATGACACCCACGGCGCCGCGAGCGAGCAGCCGTATCTGGCGCGACGACAGAACTGGGTCAACCAACTCGAGCGGCACGCCTACATGCAGCCGGGTGCGACCGCGCTGAGATTCCTCGGCAACACGGTCACGTGGGCCGGCCTACGCGACCGCGTCGCGAAGCTCGCCGGAGCCTTGGCTCGACGCGGCGTCGGCGCGGGCGACCGGGTGATGGTCCTGATGCTGAACCGGACCGAGTTCGTCGAATCGGTCTTGGCGGCCAACATGATCGGAGCGATCGCCGTCCCGGTCAACTTCCGGCTGACCCCGCCCGAGATCGCGTTCCTGGTCGACGACTGCGAGGCCCGGGTGCTGATCACCGAGCCGGTGCTGGCACCGGTGGCGGCGGGCGTCCGTGGCGTCACGTCGGTGCTGGAAACCATCGTGGTCGCGGGCGACTCGGCCGACGACGGTCTGCTGGCCTACGAAGATCTCCTCAATGAACCGGGCGAGCCGGCCTCGCCTGCCGACGTTCCCAACGACTCGCCGGCGCTGATCATGTACACCTCCGGCACGACGGGCCGCCCGAAGGGCGCGGTGCTGACCCACACCAACTTGAGCTGCCAGACCACTGCCAACCTCTACACCCACGGGTTCGCCGCCGACGACATCGGCTTCATCGGCGTCCCTTTCTTCCATATAGCCGGAATAGGCAACCTGTTGACCGGAATGTTGATGGGGCTTCCGACGGTGATTCATCCGCTCGGGGCTTTCGATCCCGGACATCTGCTCGATGTGCTGGCCGCCGAAAAGGTCACCGGGATTTTCCTGGTCCCCGCCCAGTGGCAAGCGGTATGTAATGCGCAGCAGGCCAATCCACGCGACGTGAAGCTTCGGGTCATCTCTTGGGGTGCCGCGCCCGCGTCCGATACCCTCCTGCGACAGATGTCCGAAACCTTCCCCGGATCGCAGATCCTGGCTGCGTTCGGTCAGACCGAGATGTCTCCGGTGACCTGCATGCTGCTCGGCGAAGACGCGATCAGAAAGCTCGGTTCGGTGGGCAAGGTGATCCCCACGGTGGCGGCACGCGTGGTCGACGAGGAGATGAACGACGTGCCAATCGGCGAGGTCGGTGAAATCGTCTATCGCGCACCCACATTGATGAGCGGTTACTGGAACAACCCGGAGGCCACCGCCGAAGCGTTTCACGGCGGCTGGTTCCACTCCGGCGACCTGGTCCGGATGGACGACGAAGGCTACGTCTGGGTGGTCGACCGCAAGAAGGACATGATCATCTCCGGCGGCGAGAACATTTACTGCGCGGAGGTGGAGAACGTGTTGGCCAGTCACCCGGCGATCGTCGAGGTCGCGGTGATCGGTCGGCCGCACGAGAAATGGGGCGAGGTGCCGGTCGCGGTAGCGGCTGTCACCGAGGGACATCTGCGCATCGAAGACCTCGACGAGTTCCTCCGCGAGCGGTTGGCGCGCTACAAACACCCGAAGGGGCTCGAGATCGTCGACGCCCTGCCGCGCAACCCGGCCGGCAAAGTACTGAAGACCGAATTGCGGACGCGGTACGGCGGTTCGCCCGTCCCTCAAAGCGGTTCCGCATCAACGGATCCGGGGCAAGGCGAACGAAGCTGACATAACGAATAATCCGCAGGTCAACTAGACGAAAGGCTAATAACGCCGATGCCATGCACGCCCGCGAGCCCATCGGGTACAGTCCTGTGGTCCGCCTTACTACTAGCCAGTAGTGAGACGGAGGTCACACACCGAGAGACGGGGCAAGGAGGAGCTGTGCGAAACCATTCGCCGCTCCGCCGCACGGCGCAGGGTTGCATCGGGAGGGGGTGGCAGTGACCACAACGCAGCCGCGGGTTACTGACTACATCCGCGACCAGCTCGGCCCGCCGCTCGTCCTTGTCGGCGGCTTCTTCCGGATGTGTGTGCTCACCGGAAAGGCGTTGTTCCGCACGCCATTTCAGTGGAAAGAATTCATCCTGCAGTGCTGGTTCATCCTGCGGGTGGCGCTGCTGCCGACCATGGCCGTATCGGTGCCGGTGACCGCGCTGTTCATCTTCACCTTCAACATCCTGCTGATCCAGGTTGGCGCCGCTGACATCTCGGGCGCCGGCGCCGGCATCGCCGTCATCACCCAGATCGGCCCGATCAACACCGTGCTGGTGATCGCCGGCGCGGTCTCGACGGCGATCTGTGCCGACCTCGGTGCGCGCACCATCCGCGAAGAAATTGACGCGATGGAAGTGCTTGGTATCGACCCGATTCACCGACTTGTGGTGCCCCGCGTGCTGGCCTGCGCGCTGTGCGGGATGCTGCTCAACGCCTTGGTTTCGATGGTCGGTCTGGTCGGCGGATTCCTGTTCGGTGTCTACATGCAGAACGTGTCGGCCGGTGCCTACCTGGCCACCCTGACGTTGGTCACCGGCCTGCCGGAAGTCGTCATCGCGACGATCAAGGCCCTGGCCTTCGGGCTCATCGCCGGACTGGTTGGCTGCTACCGCGGACTGACCGTGAGCGGTGGCTCCAAGGGACTGGGCACCGCCGTCAACGAAACCGTGGTGCTGTGCGTGGTCGCGCTGTTCGCGGTCAACGTCGTGCTGACCACCATCGGTGTGCGATTCGGAACGGGGATGTGACGTGTCGACCGCTCAGGTAATCCGCAGCCGCTTCCCGCGGGCATCCGAAAACTTCCGCAGGTACAGCGACGCCGCCACCAAACCTCTCGACGAGGCCGGCAAGATCGGCTGGTTCGCGGTCATCGGTGTGCGCGACATGGTGTGGGCGTTCACCCGTTATCGCAAGGAAATTCTGCGCCTGATCGCCGAGGTCGGTATGGGCACCGGCGCCATGGCCGTCATCGGTGGCACCGCGGTCATCATCGGTTTTGTGACGATGTCGGCCGGTTCACTGGTGGCCATCCAGGGTCTTGCGTCGTTGGGCCACATCGGAATTGAGACACTGCTCGGCTTCGTCGCCGCCTTCATCAACGTCCGTCTGGTCGCGCCCATCGTCACCGGCATCGCGCTCGCGGCGACGGTCGGTGCCGGCGCCACCGCCGAGTTGGGCGCCATGCGGATCAGCGAGGAGATCGACGCGCTCGAGGTGATGGGCGTCAAGTCGACGGCCTATCTGGTGTCGACCCGGATGCTGGCGGGCCTGGTGGTGATCATCCCGCTGTACTCGGTCGGACTGATCCTGTCGTTCCTCTCGCCGCAGATCGTCACGACGTTCCTCTACGGGCAGACCTCGGGCACCTACGAGCACTACTTCCGAACGTTCTTACGGCCCGACGACGTGTTCTGGTCGTTCGTCGAAGTGATCATCATCGCCGCGGTGGTCATGCTGTCGCACTGCTACTACGGCTACAACGCCAGCGGTGGGCCGGTCGGCGTGGGTGAGGCCGTCGGCCGCTCGATGCGCTTCTCCCTGGTGGCAAACCCCATCGTCATCCTGTTGGCCGAAATGGCGCTCTACGGCGTCAATCCCAACTTCAACTTCACGGTGTAGGTGGCGATGACGAGTCCACGAGGAAAGGTCAACAAGGCTCCGTTCCAGCCCTATCGGGTGGCCGGCCTCATCGTGTTCCTGGTCGCCGCGCTGGTGCTGTGGCTGGTCTTCCTGCAGTACAAGGGTGACTTCACCGACAAGACCAAGCTGACCATGCTGTCCGACCGCGCCGGCCTGGTGATGGACCCCGGCTCGAAGGTCACCTACAACGGCGTGCAGATCGGCCGGGTGGCCAACATCGACGAGGTCGAGCGCGACGGCAAGCCCGCGGTCAAGTTCACCCTGGACGTCTATCCCAAGTACCTGCACCTGATCCCGGCCAATGTGGACGCGAAGATCGTCGCCACCACGGTGTTCGGTGAGAAGTACGTGTCGATGACCGCGCCGGAAAACCCACTGCCACAACAGATTACGCCGTCGACCGTGATCGACGCCCGGTCGGTGACGACGGAAATCAACACGCTGTTCCAGACCATCACCCAGATCGCCGAGAAGGTTGACCCGGTCAAGGTCAACCTGACGCTGAGCGCGGCGGCGCAGGCGCTGAGTGGACTGGGCGACAAGTTCGGGCAGTCGATCATCAACGGCAGCGCCGCGCTCGACGAGATCAACCCGCGGATGCCGATCATCCGCCACGACGTTCAGCAGTTGGCCCGACTGGGCGACACCTATGCCAACGCCTCGCCCGACCTGTTCGACTTCCTGAACAACGCGTCGACGACGGCGCACACCGTGCACGCCCAGGAGAAGGATCTCGATCAGGCGCTGCTGGCGGCGGCCGGATTCGGCGCCACCGGTGCCGAGATCTTCAACAAGGGCGGGCCGTATCTGGCACGTGGTGCCAAGGATCTGGTTCCGACGGCTCAGCTGCTGGACACCTACAGCCCGGAGCTGTTCTGCTCCGTCCGCAACCTGCACGACGGCGAACCGAAGGTCGCCGCGTTTGCCGGTGGCGCCAATGGCTATTCGCTGCGGTCCGAGACCGAAATATTTTCGGGACTGGGGCTGGCCCTGGGTCTGCCCGGTCTCGGCATGACGATCGCCACACAGGGGCTGCTCGGGTTGGCCGGGCTGGTCGGTGGCGCGCCCAACCCGTACGTCTATCCGGAGAACCTGCCTCGCATCAACGCGCACGGCGGACCCGGCGGTGCGCCCGGCTGCTGGCAGACCATCACCCGTGATCTGTGGCCCGCCCCCACGCTGGTCATGGACACCGGTAACAGCCTCGCTCCCTACAACCACGTCGACACCGGCTCCCCGTACGCCGTCGAGTACGTCTGGGGCCGCCAAATGGGAGACCAGACGATCAACCCATGAAAATCACCGGAACCCTCATCAGGCTCGGCATCGTCGCGACGGTGCTGTTGCTCTTCACCGCGCTCATCGTGGTGGTGTTCGGCCAGATGCGCTTCGACCGGACCAACAGCTACACCGCCGAGTTCCAGAACATCAGCGGGCTGCGGAACGGCCAGTTCGTGCGGGCGTCCGGTGTCGAGATCGGCAAGGTCAAAGCCATCAAGCTGGTCGACGGCGGGCACCGGGTTCGGGTCGACTTCGACGTCGATCACGACGTCCCGCTTTATCAGTCCACTACCGCGCAAGTGCGTTACCTCAACTTGATCGGTGACCGCTATCTGGAGCTCAAGCGCGGCGACGGCGAGGGTTCCGACCGGGTGCTTCCGGCGCACGGGTTTATTCCGCTGTCGCACACCTCGCCGGCGCTGGACCTCGACGCTCTGATCGGTGGATTCAAGCCGCTGTTCCGGGCGCTGGACCCGGAGAAAGTGAACAACATCGCGACCGCGATCATCACCGTCTTCCAGGGTCAGGGCGGCACCATCAACGACATCCTCGACCAGACCGCGGCGCTGACGTCCAAGATCGCCGAGCGCGACCAGGCGATCGGCGAGGTGGTCAAGAACCTCAATATCGTCTTGGACACAACGGTCAAGCACCGCAAGGACTTTGACGAGACCGTCGACAATTTCGAGAAGCTGGTCACCGGTCTGAACAACCACGCCGACCCCTTTGCGGCGGGCATCGCGAACATCAGCAACGGTGCCGGGACGGTGGCCGACCTGCTCGCCGACAACCGGACCCTGCTGCACAAGACGCTGAACTATCTCGAGCCGATCCAGCAGGGCGTCATCGACCAAAAGGACCTATACGACGACCAGATCCACCGCACACCGGTCGGAATGAACATCGTGGGTAACGCCGTCGGTAATTACGGCGACTGGGTCAACTTCTATCTGTGTGACCTCACCTTGAAGACCAACGGACTTCAGGCCGGTGGCCCGGTCCGCACGGTCCGCGTCTGGTCGCAGCCGACGGGTAGGTGCACGCCGCAATGAGAACGCTTGAACCGGCCAACCGGAGGCGGATCGGCCTGATGGGCCTGATCGTGACGGTGCTTGCGGTCGCCGTTGGTCAGACCCTGACCAGCATCCCGCAGATCTTCGCGCAGCCCAGCTACTTCGGGCAGTTCACCGACTCCGGACAGCTGAACAGGGGCGACAAGGTCCGCATCGCCGGCGTCGACGTCGGCCAGGTCGAGAGCATCAACATTCAGGGCGACCACGTCGTGATGAAGTTCTCGACGGGCAGCGACACCATCGGCACCGAGAGCCGGCTGGCGATCAAGACCGACACCATCCTCGGTAAGAAGGTGCTCGAGATCGAGCCGCGCGGCACCACGACCCTGCGCCCCGGCGGGACGTTGCCGCTTGGTCAAAGCACCACTCCCTACCAGATTTACGACGCGTTCTTCGATGTCACCAAGGCCGCGGCCGGATGGAACATCGACACCGTCAAGCAGTCGCTGAATGTGTTGTCGCAGACCATCGATCAGACCTACCCGCACCTGAGTGCGGCGTTGGACGGGGTGGCGAAGTTCTCCGACACGATCGGCAAGCGTGACGAGCAGATCACCCATCTGCTCGCGCAGGCGAACCAGATCGCCAGCATCCTGGGTGACCGCAGCCAACAGGTCGACAGGTTGTTGGTGAACTCCAACAACCTGCTGGCCGCGTTCAACCAGCGCAGCGCGGCGATCAGCGCGCTGCTGAGCAACGTGGCCGCGTTCTCCGCTCAGGTGCAGAACCTGATCAACGACAACCCGAACCTGAACCACGTCCTGGAGCAGCTGCGGATAGTCAGCGATCTGCTGGACAAGCGCAAGGACGATCTAGCGTCGATTCTGAAGATCATCGGCAAGACCGTTTCGGGCCTCAACGAAACGGTGGCATCCGGGCCGTACTTCAAGGTCCAGCTGACCAACCTGCTGCCGCCCTGGATCCTGCAGCCGTGGGTGGACGCTGCGTTCAAGAAGCGTGGGATCGACCCGGAGGACTTCTGGCGCAGCGCCGGCCTACCGGCGGCCAAGTTCCCCGACCCCAACGGCACGCGGTTCCCCAACGGTGCTCCGCCGCCCGCACCGCCCATTCTCGAAGGCACCCCGGATCACCCGTATCCGGCGGTGGCACCGGGGTCGCCCTGCTCTTATGCGCCGCCACCGGAGCTGCTGCCGCGGCCGGGCAACCCGATGCCGTGTGCGGGCGTCAATCAGGACCAGGGTCCGTTCGGGCCCAACGGTCCCTACCCGGCATCGCCCGACATCGCGTCGTCGCCGCCGAACCCCAACGGTCTGCCGCCGACCCCGGGCATCCCGATCGCCGGGCGCCCCGGTATGGCGCCACCCGACGTGCCGGGCACTCCGGTGCCGATCGCACCGGGTCCGCCCGGGGGACGCACCGAGCCGCTCGGACCGCTCCCGGGCCCCGCGCCGGCCAACCCGGCGGCGGCACCGCCGCCCGGGCCGATCCCACCCGGACCGCCGGCCCCGCCAGGGCCGGGCAATAACCTGCCGGCGCCCTACATCTCGGGCACGGGCGGAGCTGGAGGCAGCGGTGCGCAAGGAGGTAACCAGAATTGAGCACCGTCTTTGATTTCCGGAACCTGCGCCTGCCGAAGCTGTCTCGGGCGGCGATCATCATCGGCGCACTCGCGATCGTGGCGGCGCTGGTGCTGGCGTACCTCGGCCTTCAGCTCTACAAGAAGCTGACCACCAACACCGTGGTGGCCTACTTCCCGGTGGCCAACGCGATCTACAACGGCGACAAAGTCGAGATCATGGGCGTGAAAGTCGGCGCGATCGACAAGGTCGAGCCGGCCGGCGACAAGATGAAGGTCACCTTCCACTACTCGAACAAGTACAAGGTGCCCGCGGACGCGCAGGCGGTGATCCTCAACCCGACGCTGGTGGCGTCGCGCCTGATCCAGCTGGAGCCGCCCTACAAGGGTGGGCCGGTGTTGGCCGACAATGCGGTGATCCCGGAAGAGCGCACCCAGGTGCCCACCGAGTGGGACGAGTTGCGCAACACCATCACCCACGTCATCTCCAAACTGGGACCGACCAAGGAGCAGCCCAAGGGCCCGTTCGGTGACGTCATCGAGGCGTACGCCAACGGCCTGGCCGGCAAGGGCAAGCAGATCAACACCACGTTCAACGACCTGTCTCGCGCGCTGACCGCGCTCAACCAGGGTCGGGGTGACTTCTTCGCGGTGGTGCGCAGCCTGGCGCTGTTCGTCAACGCGCTACACGCCGACGACCAGAAGTTCGTGGCGCTCAACAAGAACCTGGCTCAGTTCACCAACAGCCTGACCGGAACCGATCACGACCTGTCCGACGCGATCCAGCAGTTCGACGGACTGCTGACCACCGTGCGGCCGTTCCTGGACAAAAACGCCGAAGTGCTGACCCACGACATCAACAATCTGGCGGACACGACCAACACCCTGGTTCAGCCGGAACCGCTAACCGGTCTGGAAACCGGCCTGCACGTTCTGCCGACGGCGCTGTCGAACGCGAACCTTATCTACCACCCCGCGCACAGTGCGATCGTCGGTCAGCCTGCGGGTGTGCTTGGTACCCAAGGCTTTGCGAACCCGATGGAGTTCATCTGCAGCGCGATCCAGGCCGGCAGCCGGCTGGGCTATCAGGAATCCGCCGAGTTGTGCGCGCAGTACCTGGCCCCGATTCTCGACGCGATCAAGTTCAACTACCCGCCGTTCGGGTTGAACCTGTTCAGCCTCGCCGCAGCGCTTCCGAAGGAAGTCGCGTACTCCGAGAACCGGCTCCATCC
>Ga0070714_100002657_pt1 | contig 13176 bp, 13 predicted proteins | sample LARL83metaG_FD_65450 | JGI IMG/M metagenome (GOLD analysis project Ga0070714, IMG submission 65450) | Corn, switchgrass and miscanthus rhizosphere microbial communities from Kellogg Biological Station, Michigan, USA - LAR L8-3 metaG | ecosystem: Host-associated > Plants > Roots > Rhizosphere ... | reverse complement strand
GTCCGCATGTGCCGGTGATTGAGTGTGATGCGCGGGATCGGCGGTCGACGAAGTCGACGCTGATTTCGCTGGTGGAGCACGCCATGGCCCTGCAACTCAGCCCACACTGACCAGGGTCAGCTCAAGTCGGCCTTCTGGCCTCCCGTTTCCCGACCCGCCGGACGGGCGGGGACGACCCGCCGGACGAGCGGGGACCGATCACAATTTCCGCAGGAACGCGTTGGCTATCGGGCCTGCGCTGTCGGCGCCCAGGCCGCCGCCCTCGACCAGCACCGCGAACGCCAGGTCACCCTGGTAGCCGATGAACCAGCCGTGGGACGGCGGATGTGGTCCGTTCCCGTACTGAGCGGTCCCGGTCTTCCCGTAGACCCCAGGGGGAAAGCCGACCCCGGCCGCGGTGCCGCTGGTGACTACCGCACGCATCATCGGGCGCAGGGTGTCCAGGATCGCCGGGCTGATGGTGCGCGGCTGGGCGGCCTGCTGCGGCGCTGGGCTGGTCACCAGCTGCGGCGGCCGCCAGGTGCCGTCCTCGATGGCCGCCACCACGGTCGCCTGGCTGAGCGGGTTGACCAGGTCCGTTCCCTGCCCGAACGCGTCGGCGGCCAGGTCAACCGGCTGGTGCGGCGTGGTGAACTGCCCGAGCGTGGCAGGGATGCCGAGCGCGGGCTTGGTGTTGAAGCCGAACGTCTCGGCCATGGACGCGAGCGCGGGCCCGTTCAGGCGCTGGGTGGCCAGCATGGCGAACGTGGAGTTGCAGGACACGGCGAACGCGGTCTGCAGGTTGGTGGCGCCGAGCTTCTCGTTGTCGTCGTTGTGGAACACCCGGCCGCCGATGTTCACCTGGCTGGGGCACTGCACCGGGCTGGATGGCCGCATGCCGGCGCTGGCCAGGGCCGACGCGGTCACCACCTTGAACGTCGAGCCGGGCGGAAACACGCCCTGCAGGGCGCGGTTGAACCCGCCGGGGCGCTCGACCACGGCGAGTATCCGCCCGGTGGACGGCTGGATGGCCACCACGTCCACCGGCTTCTTCGTGGCCGCGGCCGCCACGGCCTGGGACGCGGCCATCTGGTAGCGCAGGTCCAGGCTGGTCTTGACCGGCGTGCCCGGGGTGGCCGGGAACCGCGCGGCGGTCGCGTCGACGCGGCTGCCCGGGCCCTCGATCCGGATGGCCAGCGAGGGCCGGCCCGCCAGCTCCGCCTGGTAGGCCTGCTCGATCCCGCCCTGGCCGATCAGGTCACCGGCCCGGTACGGGGCGCCGAGCGCCTTGGCCTGGGCCGCTGTGGCCTTCACCACGTTGCCTACCAGCAGCGAGATGGAGCCGGACTCCGCGAACGCCTGGGCCGAGCTCAGCACGGTGCCGTCGTCCGCGAGCACCGGCGCCCGGTCCGGCCACGTGCCGCTGAGCACGAACCGCTGGCCGGACCGGAGCCCGGGGTAGATCGCGGACGGGCTCCAGTTCACCCACCAGCGCCGGTCCCGCCGGACCAGCTGCAGCTGACCCCGGTAGGTCCAGGTGTGACCGCTGGCGAGGTCGGCGGTGGCGGTGAACCGCGCCTGGGCCGACCCGCCGTGCGTGCTCACCACGCCTGGCACCAGCCGGATGCGGCGGACGCCGAGCTGGGCATTCACCTGGCGCAGCGGCCCGGCTAGCCCCGAGCGCGGCGCGTTCACGCTGACCTTGTCCATGGCCGCGTAGTCGCCCCGCTGCCAGCCGGCCAGGTAGGCGGCGGCGGTCTGCCGCGGGCTGCCCTTGGTGCGCAGCAGCGCGTCATAGCCCACCGCGGCCGCGGCCACGAGCACGACGACCGTGGCGGCGATCGCGGCGATGATCCAGCGCCGTCGGCGGCGGTGAGCGCGGGCCGGGTGCGCGGCGGCGTGGCGCGTTTCTGAGCGCATGGACCAGCCTTCCGGGCGTACCGCATGTCCGGCAGCCCGACCGGGCGGGCCCCGCTTGATTCCCCAACGCAACAATAGCCGCAAATGCCCCAGGTTGGCCGTGGTTCGGCATGGTGGTCTCGGCTGTGCTCGCCGGCTAGCTGGACAGGTACCGGGTCAGGCCGTCGAGCATCTCGGTGGTGCCTTCCTGGCGCAGCGCCGGCGCCTGCGCGCCGTCGATGCCGTCCAGGTAGGCGCCCTGCTCGGTCCAGGTCAGCGCCGTGCCGCCGCCGCTCTTGGCGAACTCGATGGTGGCGACCGACACCGAGATCCTGGCGTCGTCGGCGTACATCTCGTAGCTGTACACGATCCGCTGGTCCGGCACGATGTCGTAGTACAGCGCGTCGTACCGGTAGGTCGTGCCCTGAGCGTTGACGCCGAACCGCTCCCGGCCACCCGGGCGGAAGTCGAACTCCTCGATGCCAGCGGATCCGGCAGCCGTCTCGATGTCCCCGGTGTCGCCCCAGCTGTCCTTGGCTTCTCTCGAGGCAAACGCCGCGAACACCCTGGACGGAGCGGCCGGGTAGGTCCGCTCGATCGAGAACGTGTCGTGGATGACGGAACAATCGGTCATTGCTTCTCCTGAAGGTACTCGCCAAGCCGGTCGAGGCGGCGCTCGACCATGGTGCGCCGGTCGGCGATCCAGCCCTCGGCGGAGCGGAGGGCCGCCGGGTTGATGCTGCAGGTGCGGGTGCGGCCGAGCTTGCTTGACCGGATCAGGCCGCACGCCTCCAGCACCTGCACGTGCTGCAGGACGGCGGCCAGCGACATGTCCAGCGGCCTGCCGAGCTCGCTCACCGACGCCGGGCCCCGGCTGAGCCGCTCGACCATGAGCCGCCTGCCGGGGTCGGCTAGCGCCTGGAACACCCGGTCCAGGTCCGGCGCATAGTTAAGCACGAGCTTGAGTATGCGGCCGGCGCGCCAGATAGTCAAGTAGATGCTTCACTGTGGTGTGGGAGTACCCCGGTCGGGTTGCGTAACGGATGATCGCGGCGAATTGGCCCGGGTACGCGCCGCGGTTGCGGATATCGTGCTCGGGTGGGCTCAACCGTCCCGGCCCGCCGGCTGCTCGCAGCCGGAGTCGCCGCGTTCGCCGTGGCGCTGGCCGTCTACGTCGGCTACGCGCTGACCCACGCGACCACGCAGTGGATGCGCCCGGTCGACCTGCGGGTTTACCGGGACGCCGGGCTGATCGTCCGGCAGGTCAGGCCGCTGTTCCACCCGCACCTCGCCGCCCCGCTGTATCAGTGGCCGGGGTACATCAACCTGAAGTTCACCTACCCGCCGTTCGCCGGGATGGTGTTCACGGTCCTGTCCTGGACCTCGTTCTGGACGCTGATGCGGATCTCGGTCGGGGTGAACATCCTGGCTCTGCTGGCCACGATCTGGTGGACGCTCGGCGGGCTCGGCTACCGGGGCGGGCTGGCCCGGCTGGGCCTGACGCTGCTGCTGGCCGCGCCGCTGTTCTGGATCGAGCCGGTGCAGCGCACGCTGTTCCTGGGCCAGATCGAGCTGGTGCTGATGGCGCTGGTCGTGTGGGACCTGTTCCAGCCGGACGGGCGGTGGTGGAAGGGCGTGGGCGTCGGCGTCGCGGCGGGCATCAAGCTCGTGCCGCTGATCTTCATCCCGTACCTGCTGCTGACCCGGCGGTTCCGGCAGGCCGCGGTGGCGGCCGGGGCGTTCGCCGTGACGGTCCTGCTCGGGTTCGCGGTGCTGCCCGCCGACTCGCGGAGGTGGTGGTTCGGCGGGCTGTTCCTCCAGGGCGACAGGACCGGGTTCGTGGGCTGGGAGGGGAACCAGTCGCTGCAGGGGTTCATCACCAGGTTCGCCGGGAGCGTCGCGGGCGGCAAGCCGGTGTGGCTGGTCACCGCCGTCGTGGTCGGGGTGGCCGGGCTGGTGTGCGCGGCGATCCTGGACCGGGCCGGTCATCACGTGGCCGGGGTGCTGGGCTGCGCGCTGACCGGGCTGCTGATCTCGCCGATCAGCTGGGATCACCACTGGGTGTGGATCGTGCCCATCGCCGTGGCGTTCGTGGTCTGCGCGCTGCGCGCCGCGAGCGCGGCGAGCCGGTGGGCCGCGGCGGGCGCGGCCGCCGGGCTGGTGGCCGTGTTCTTCGCGTGGCCGGGAACCCTGTGGGGGCTGCCCGCGAACACGGGCGGGTTCTTCGAGGGGATCATCTGGATACCGCCGGTCACCAACCCGGAGCTCTACTTCCAGTCCGGGGACCGGCCGGGGTACGCCGAGTACCACTGGCACGGGCTGCAGCTGGTCACCGGCAACGCGTACGTCCTGGCCGGGATCGCGCTGTTCGCGCTGCTCGTGGTGCTCGCGGTCCGGGCGGCGCGGGCCACCCGCCCGGAAGACGCCAGCGCGCAGCCCAGCAGGCTCACGCCGGCTGCGGCACCTCCGCCGTCCGGCTGAGCAGCGGCGGGTCCATCTTCCAGGCCCCGGTCACGCCCAGCCAGACCAGCGCGACGGCGGCCGCGAGCAGCACCACGGGCGCCCACCAGAACAGGCTGTCGTTAGTGATCAGCGCGAGCAGGTGCTGGGGCGGCAGCCCGGCGTTGCCCGGCATGAGCGCGAACGTGGGCGCGATCAGCCGGGCCAGCACCAGCCAGTCCAGCCGGGAGGCCGGGTAGAGCGCGATCAGGCCGACCGCCATCGAGTCGTACCAGGGGAGCTGGTAGGGCCAGATGAACAGCCAGGCGAGGGTGACCGCCAGCGCGGGCTGCACGGCGGGCAGGGCCGGGGCGCCGTCCGGCAGCCGGAGCAGCATCAGCACCGCGACCGCGACGCACAGCAGGCCGGCCACCGCCAGCTGGTACGGGATCGTGTGCCCGTGTGACCCGACGAAGATCTGGTAGAAGCTGTCCACCGAGATCTTGGCGCTCTTGTCGAGCAGTGCCCTGGCCGCCGGGGGGCCGGACCAGAGGTAGGTAGGCACCAGCACGATCGCCCCGCCGGCGGCCGCGCTGAGCCACGCGGCCGCGGACTTGCGGCAGGCCCAGACGATCCCGACCGCGAACAGCAGGAAGCTGATTTTTATGTCGGCCGCGATCCCGACCAGCAGGCCCGCGGCCAGACCCTGCAGCGCGGTCGGCTTGGCCGCTGCTGACCCAACCGGGTCCCCGTCCGGCGCCCGCTGGCGCAGCACGAGCAGCCCGAACAGGCCGGCCGCCGCGGCCACCACGTCCAGGTGCCCGGTGGCGATCAGCCCCCACAGCAGCAGCGGGTTGGCCGTCCAGAGCAGGTGGGCCCGGATTCGCCGGGCCGGGCTGGAGCGCAGCATCCGGTCCAGGGCCAGGGCGACCGCGCCGAACGCGATCGCGTTCCACAGCTTCAGCCAGAAGATGATCCGCGCGGCCGAGGTGCCGCCCAGCTCGGCCGACACGTACTGCTCCGCGGTGGCCAGCGGGCCGTAGACGGTCACGTGCCGGCCCCAGATGATGGGCGCGGCGCGGCCGACTGGGTCACCGGTGCGGCGGAGCTGGTTCGGGGTCATCACGTACGGGCTGTGGTGCAGCACCGCGATCCGGCCGTAGACGGCGTAGTCGATCGCGTCCGTGGACCCGGCGGGCGGCAGCACGGTGAACGCCGCGACGGCGGCCACCGCCACGGCCAGCAGCAGCCGGACCGGGAGCAGCGCGCCGCGGCGCAGCGCGGCCAGCCCCGCGATCACCCCGCCGCCGCCGGCCAGGGCCGCGGCCCACAGGGCCGTGGTCACCACGGTCAGCGGCACGTGCGGGGAGAAGCCCCAGGGCGGCCCGGTAGCGGGCAGGATGAGCCTGGGAATCTCCCAGCTGTTGCGGATGACCGAGGCCGCGATCATGATCAGGACTGAGCTGATGATTCCCGCGGCCGCGAGCCAGGCCAGGTTCCGGCCCGCGCGGCTGGGGGCGGTGGGCGAGGGAGTGCGAGGGGCTTCGGAACGCGGAGCTGGTTCGGGGGGCCGACCCCCCGGAACCCCCCGCGATGCGGTCACCGGCAGGCCGACGTCCCGGCTGCTGTCGGTCGTGCCACTCATCGTGATCTGACGCTCGCCTTCAGCAGGGTAGAAACCACGCAAATCCTGTGCCGCAGCGTAATCGACGGTGTGCGCACCGGCAGCGCTGTTCGTCGATGCTTTGCCTCATCTTGCCATCCAGGCAGCCTCGCCCCAGCCACGAAGGAGGGGCGCGGGACGCGCCGGAGGTTTTCAGTGTCGTGGGCACCCCGCTGGGGCTATTTCCCAGCAAACTTCCCACGATCTTGGGGCAGGCGGCCGGAGGGGGGCCGGCGGGCGGCCGGGGCCGGCGGGCCGGGGTTCAGCCGGCGGCCGGGGCGGGCGGGATTAGCCGGCGGGCGCGGACCCGGCGGCGGCCGGGGCGGCGCGGGATCGGCGGGGGGCGCGGGACTGCCGGGATCGGGCCAGGTGCTTGACCGGGGTAGCCATATTGGTTATCGTTTTCATTTGTAATAAGCCGTGGACCCGGCGCCCGGCAGCACCCCGATCGTGATCCAGAACGGAGATCGACCATGCCGACTCGCCGCGGCTTCACGACTGCCGCGCTGGCCATCATCGCCGGGATGATGGCCGCCGCCTGCTCATCGACCACGGCGTCGACCGCCGCAGCCTCCGGGGACGCGATCGCGGCCGTCGGCGCCGAGAACGAATACGCCAACGTGATCAGCCAGATCGGCGGCAAGTACGTCCGGGTGACCTCGATCGAGAGCAACCCGAACACCGATCCGCACAGCTTCGAGGCCAGCCCGAGCGTGGCCCAGGCGGTCAGCAGCGCCAAGCTCGTGGTGCAGAACGGCCTCGGCTACGACGACTACATGAACAAGATCGAGGCCGCGTCGGCGAACCCGGACCGCAAGGTGATCGATGTCCAGCACCTGCTCGGGCTGCCGGACAGCACGCCGAACCCGCACCTGTGGTACTCGCCGAAGACCATGCCTGCCGTGGCCAAGGCCATCGCCCGCGACCTCTCCGGGCTGCAGCCGTCCCACGCCGGGTACTTCGCCGCCAACCTGCGCCGGTTCAGCCACTCGCTGCAGCCCTGGCTCCAGGCCCTGGCCCAGTTCAAGGCCGCCTACCCGGGCACCCCGGTCGCGGTCACCGAGCCGGTGAGCGACTACATGCTGCAGGCGGCCGGCACGAAGATCCTCACGCCGTTCACCTTCCAGGCCGACGTCATGAACGGCGTGGACCCGTCGCCGCAGGACGTGTCGCTGCAGAGCCAGCTCTTCTCCGGCCACAAGGTGAAGGCGTTCCTGTACAACCGGCAGGTGACAGACTCGCTGACGGAGTCGTTCCTCCGGCAGGCGCGCGAGCACGGCATCCCCGTGGTCAGCGTGTACGAGACCATGCCCGCCGGGTTCAGCTACCAGTCCTGGATGCTCGCCGAGGTCCGGGCCCTCCGCTCCGCCGTGACCAGCAAGATATCGACCCAGAAACTGTGACCCCCATGACCGTGATCCACCAGCACGAGGACATGCTCACCGTCGACGGCGTCAGCGCCCGGCTCGGCGGCCGGGAGGTCCTGCACGACGTGCGGTTCAGCATCAAGCCCGGCGAGTTCGTCGGCCTGATCGGCTCCAACGGCGCGGGCAAGACCACGCTGCTGCGGGTCATCCTGGGCCTGCTGGCCCCGGCCTCGGGCCAGGTCAGGACGGCCGGGGCGGTCGGCTACGTGCCGCAGAAGATCGAGCTGGACCCGGAGATGCCGCTGCGGGCCAGGGACCTGGTCGGGCTCGGCCTGGACGGGCAGCGGTTCGGCTTCCCGCTGCCGTCGCGGTCCCGGCGCAAGCGCGTGGACGAGATGCTGAGCGCGGTGGGCGCCGAGCACATCGGCAACGCGCGGGTCGGCAACCTCTCCGGCGGCGAGCAGCAGCGGATCCTGATCGCGCACGCGCTGATCAGCCGGCCCGGGCTGCTGCTCCTGGACGAGCCGCTGGCCAACCTCGACATCGCCAGCGAGCAGGAGGTCGTCGCGCTGCTGGGCCGCATCGCGCAGGAACAGCAGATCGCGGTGCTGATCTCGGCGCACGACATGAACCCGCTGCTCCCGGTCATGGACCGGATCGTCTACATGGCCGACGGCCGGGCGGCCAGCGGGCCCACCGAGGAGGTCATCCGGGGCGAGGTGCTGAGCCGGCTCTACGGCCGCCATGTCGACGTGATCCGGGTGCACGACCGCGTTCTGGTCGTGGCCGGCCGCGACGACGGGCTCGCGATCCCGCTGGAACCGCACCCCATCGACCCCGTGGCCGATTCCGCGTGAGCGCGGTGTTCGCGCCCGGCTTCTTCACCAGCGCGCCGGTGCACGTGGCGCTGCTGGCTGGCGGCCTGGTCGCGGTGGTGTCCGGGATCGTCGGCACGTTCACGGTGATGCGGGGCCAGTCGTACGCCGGGCACGCGCTCGCGGACATCAGCGTGACCGGCGGGTCCGGCTCGTTCCTGCTCGGGATCAGCCCGCTGTGGGGCTTTGCGGGCACCAGCCTGGCGGCGGCCGGGGTCATGGACATGATCGGGATCCGGCGGCCGCGCGGCCGCGACCTGGCCACCGGCATCGTGCGCGGCGCCGGGCTCGGGCTGGCCGCGCTGTTCCTGTACTGGGACACCACGTTCACGTCCACCAGCGGCGCGACGATCACGATCCTGTTCGGGTCCATGTTCACGATCGACAAATCGCTGATCCCGGTCATCGCCCTGTTCGGCTTGGCCGCCGTCGGCATCGTGGCCGTGCTCTACCGCCCGCTGCTGCTGAGCTCGGTCAGCACCGACCTGGCCGTGGTGCGCGGGATACCGGTCCGCCTCACCGGCGCGCTGTGCCTGGCCGCGATCGCGCTCGCGGTGTCGCTGTCGGCCCTGACCATCGGCGCCATCCTCAGCACCGCGCTGCTCATCGGGCCTGCGGCGACCGCGCTGCGGCTGACCAGCCGGCCCGGCCTGGTCATGCTGTGGTCGGCGCTGATCAGCCTGGCCGTCACCTGGCTGGGCGTGCTGCTCTCGTACGACAGCTACTACTGGCCGCCGGAGCGGCGCGGCTGGCCGGTGAGCTTCTTCGTGGTGACCCTGGTCCTGATCGGCTACCTGCTGGCCCGGCTGGCCCCATCGTCTGGCCCGGCCAGGGTGGCCCGGGCGGGAGCGTAACAGATGTTCTCAGGGTTCATGATCAGCACCTGGACCGTCGCCACGATCGTCGCCGTGGTCGCCGGGGTGGTCGGCTTCTTCGTCGTGCTCCGGGGGTCGGCGTTCGTGGCCGACGCGCTGCCGACCGGGGCGTTCGCCGGCGCGGCCGGGGCCAGCCTGATCGGGGTCAACACGCTGGTCGGGCTCGGCGCGTTCTCGCTGCTCGGCGCCCTGGCCATCGGGTGGCTCGGCCGCCGGGCCCGGCACGACGTGGCCGTGGCCCTGGCGCTGGTCGCGATGCTCGGGCTCGGCGCGCTGTTCCTCAGCTTCAGCGTGGAGTACGCACCGGAGATCTACTCGCTGCTGTTCGGCGAGGTGCTCGGGATCAGCGTCAACGAGATCGCCCCGGTGGCCGTGCTCGGCGCGGTGTGCATCGTGGCGATCCTGGTCATGTTCCGCCCGCTGATGCTCTCCTCGGTCATGCCCGAGCTGGGCGAGGCCCGCGGGGTGCGCGCCTACCGGATCGAGATGGGCTTCCTCGTGGTCGTGGCCCTGGCCACGAGCATGGCCCTGCCCGTGGTCGGCGCGCTGCTGATCTTCAGCCTGATGATCGGCCCGCCCGCCGCGGCCCGGTCGTTCACCGACCGGCCGCTGGCCGCCATGGGCCTGTCGGTGCTCATCGCCCTGGGCACGGTGTGGGTCGCGATCGCGGCGTCGTTCGAGTCCAACTGGCCGGTCGGGTTCTTCGTGGGCGCGCTCGGCGCGGTCTGCTACGCGGCCGGCCGCGGCTGGGCGGCGCTGCGGCAGACCCGGATGGACCGGTCAGCCCGGCTGGCCGGCGCGGGCACCAGCGGGGCCGTCGCCGCCTAGCGCCCGGGCCTGCCGTCGCCGGCGCCGCTGCCAGGCCAGCAGGCTGCCGCCGGCGATCCCCACCAGCATCGCGGTGAGATGCCCGACGGCCGTGTAGTTGAGCCGGCTCAGCCCGGCGAAGATGTGGCCCAGCGCGATGAGCACCGCGAGGTCGGCCGCGGCCGCGGCGCGCGCCAGCCAGGTGCCGTACAGCAGGGCCACCATGACCGCGGACACGACCACGTACGAGGGGCCGACGTCGATGAGGTACCTGTCCAGCGGGGGCAGCACGCCGCGGGACACCCGGTACTCGACGATGCCCTCGCTGACCAGCGTGCCGATCACCTGGCCGGCCACGCACACCACCGCGAGCCGCCAGTTGCCGAGCGCGTGGTTGGCGCCGAACATGGCCAGCGTGATCAGCACCGGCCAGACGACCGGGAACTCGCCGGAGACAAAGGCCGAGACGATCAGCGTGCCGACCGGGTTGTGGTGCAGGTTGTGCACGCTGGTGCTGGCCCACACGGTGAGCGCGTCCTGGTCGTGCGGGGACAGCAGCCCGTCGATGAACTGGGCCACGATGAAGGCGATCAGGTAGGTCCAGGCGACCGCGTAGGACGCGAACATCGTCCTGGCGGCCGGCCTGCGCATGAGGGCCAGACTAGGAGGCCAGCCTGAGCCGGCCGGGGGAGGAGCCTGGGTCCGGACGGGCCCGGCGGGATCTTCCGGGATCAATCCCAACGCGACGGCGGGTTCCGGCGTCTATACCGGCAAAGAGCCGCGGTTGGGGCGGGGAGAGCCAGTGAGCACACAGAACGCGTTAACCAGGCCGGCCGTGCTGGCGCTGCTCGCGCTGGCCTGCGCCTCGGGCTGCTCGAGCCCGGCGACGACGGCGGCGTCCTCGGCCGCGAGTCCAGCGTCGGCGAGCACAGGGCCGGCGAGCACGGGGCCGGCGAGCACGGGGCCGGCCAGCACGGGGCCGGCCAGCACCAGGTGGACGGCGCGCACGGTGCTGCGGGAGAGCGCCAGGGAGATGGCCGCCGATCAGGTCGCCGACCCGCGAGTGAGCGCGGTGTTCGCGCTTGTGGCCGGCTCCAGCGCGGCAGCGGCGCAGGGTCCATTCGTGGTGGAGCGTAATGGCATAAAAGACGGTTCTGTGCGCCGCGGGCCAGTGGTCCCGGCAGGCGGGCTGAGCCTGGCCGCGGGCTACCTGTGGGTCTCCGAGCCGGCCCGGTCGGGCCGGGCCGTGCTGGTCCAGCTCGACCCGCGGACGCTGGCCGTGGTCCGGACGCTGCACGTTCCGGCCGCTGGGTCGGCCGGGCAGCCGCCGGCCGGCGTGGTGCCGGGCCCCGGCGGTTCTGTGTGGGCCGCGGGCTCGCGGTCGCTGCTGCGGATCAGCCCGGCGACCGGCGCCGTGCTCAGCCAGGCCGGCCTGCCCGCGGGCCTGGTGGTCAGCGGCCTGGCCGCGGACCCGGCCGGGCGCTACCTGTACGTGTCCGCCGCGCGTGCGGCCGCCGGGGGCGGGGTGGCCGGCGCGGAGGTGCTCGAGTACAGCGCCAGGTCCGGCGGGCTGCTGGCCCGCACCGCCCGGGTCCCGGTCTCGTACTCGGTCGCCGGGGCGGCGCTCACCGCCGCGCCCGGCGGCGTCTGGGCCTCGATCCGCACCGGCATGCTCGGCCTGACGTTCCTGCTGCGCGGCCCCGGCCTGGTGGCGGCGCCGCTGCCCGGGGTGAACTCGTCCGCCGCCCCGCCCGCGGGCGGCATCTTCCACCACGCGATGGGCGCGGTCACCGTGTACGGCGGCGGGGCGCTGTGGCTGGCGTCCGGGTCCGGGGTCGTGGCCTGCCTCAGCCCGCAGACCGGGCAGGTAAGGGCCAGAACCGGTCTCCCCGCGATGGGGCCCAGCGACCGGCTGCTCGCGGCCGACCCGGCGGCGCACGTGGTCTACGCCGTCGGCCGGACCGGGGTGATCGCGATTACCCCGCCGGCGGGCTGCTGGGGGTGATCGCCGGCCGGCGGTCCGGTTGCGCGGCCGGCCGTCAGCCGGGCTGCTGGAAGTCGGGCGTGGTCCAGATCCGCTCGCTCAGGTACTGCTTGACCTTGGCCACGTACTGGTCGGCCGCGGCGGTGTGCCAGCGCCCGGCGAACCAGCGGCCCACGCAGCCCCAGGCGTCACCCGCGGCGTACGGGGTACCGTGCGGCACGTTGTTCAGCCAGGTCTCGTAGCCGTCGTAGCAGGACCGCCAGATCGCGTACGCGGTGTCCGCGTTCATCGCGGTGGAGCTGCCGATCCCGGGCCAGCTCGCCTGCTCGAACGGGAACCGGTTCTGCAGGATGCCGTAGCTCTGCGGGCACTGGCCGGGCTTGCCGTCCGCGCCCAGGCCGTGGCCGGCCGGGCAGGCCGAGGCGTCGCTGTCCCAGTCGCCGAGCGTGGTCTGGTTCCACCAGCTCTCCACCGCGGCCTGGGCGAAGACGATGTCCTGGTTGATGCCCCACTTGCACGCGGCCCAGCGGAGGATCTCGCTGGTGGTGCCCGTGAAGTCGCCGTCGATGCGGGGCGCGAGCAGCTGGCCGGCCTGGGGCGTGTCGCCCGCGGGGAAGAAGCTGCTGCCGACGTGCTGGCCGGTGGTGCGGTTGAACGGCTGGTTCGCGCCCTTGTTCTCCGGCGACGGCCGGGCCAGGACCCAGCGCGCGCACCGGGCGCCCGAGGGCAGCGCCGCGCCCGGCGGCAGCGTGCCGAAGAAGGCGGGCACCGCGGCCGCGGTGGGCGAGGCGGCGGGCGTCGCCCGAGGTGAGGGTGATTTAGTGCCGTTACGCAAAGCCCCCGGCGACTCTCCCGGCCCCGGGGTAGCGGTGCCCGGGGCCGGTGTGCCGGGCGTTGGCGCCGCAGCGGTGGTCCCGGTCGGCTTCGTGTCCGCGCTGGCCAAACGCACGACCGTGAAGGTCCCGGCCGCGACGATCACTAGCGCGGCGGCGACCAGGCCGGCCAGTAAGCCGGGCCGGGTCGCGCGAGTGCGCCTGCGGCGTCCCATGGACCGTTACATGTACTGCCTCGGCGTCACATATGTCAATGAGGTCACACGCTCACCTCGGCGTCCCGCGGCAAGCCCTAGCCGGGCGTCCCGTCGCGCTCGTTTCTTCGGGCGAGGCGCTGGAGTTGCCCTGCGTGCACCCCGGCCACCCAGTCCCAGCCGTCCTTGGCCGATGGGCCCACCCGCGGGTCGCCGGGAACGGCGGCGTCACGCAGGGCGTGCACGTACGCCCGGTCCTGG
>Ga0070714_100002656_pt1 | contig 13176 bp, 7 predicted proteins | sample LARL83metaG_FD_65450 | JGI IMG/M metagenome (GOLD analysis project Ga0070714, IMG submission 65450) | Corn, switchgrass and miscanthus rhizosphere microbial communities from Kellogg Biological Station, Michigan, USA - LAR L8-3 metaG | ecosystem: Host-associated > Plants > Roots > Rhizosphere ... | reverse complement strand
CCGCCGGTCACCGGGAGCATCGCAATCCGGTTGTGGTAGATGCCGTCGATATAGGCGGTGTTGCTGCCCACCCACAGGCCGTCGTCGGTGGCCAGGAGCGACCAGACACCGGAGCCGCGCGGGTTTCGCCCGGGATTCCACGAGAAGGGCATGCCATTGACCGGATCCAGGGCGGCGATGCCAAAGCGCTGCACGCCGCCCGCACCCAGCGCATCGCTCGCATTCGGGTTGTTCATCCAGCGCTGGTGGCCGCCGACGTAGACGGCCGCGCCGGTGACGGCGACCTGGGTCAGGCTGTCGCCGCCGGTGTAGTCGATCCAGGTCGGCTGGATCCCGGCGCCAGTGGCATTCGACTCCCAGCGTGAGGCGCTGTCGCAGATCGAGCCGGCGGCCGGGCCGCCCGAGTAGGCGCCGGTGTCGGCTACGACGAAGTAGCTGCCGTCGGGTGAGAAGCTGACGTCGCGGATATAGGTGTCGAAGTGCGGCGAACAGGCCGGCTTGAAGCGATCGGTCTCCCAGTTGGCGACCGAGACGGGCGTCGTGGTCAGGTTCAACATCGCAATCTGCGCCCGATCGAGGCCGTTCGCGGTCAGGAAGGTGCCGGTGGCAACCAGCCTGGTGCCGTCCGGGGAGATGTCAAAGTGCGCCACGCGAAGCGTGCCCTGGCGCTTGGTCGCGAACGCCACGTTGACGTTTGGATCGACCGCGCCGGTGTTGACGTTGACGGCGGCGAAACGCCCACGGGTGGCGCCGTCCACCGCCGAGAATGCGCCGCCAATGTACAGATCCGTACCCAGCACCTCGGAGTCCTCCACCCAGCTCCCGCTGATCACCGGGTCGAAGGTGCTGTCGATCGAACCGTCGGCCAGGTTCAGCTTGACGAGCCGCTTCACGTTCACGCCGTTGACGGTGGCGAACTGGCCGCCCACGAACACCGCAGAACCTCCCGGTGCCGCCGCGAGCGTGCTCACCTCGCCCCCTTCGATGTCGGGCGCGAAGCTCGACTCGATCGCGCCGGTGGTGGCGTCGAAGGCCATGATCTCGTTGCGCGTCACGGCAGTCCCGCCGCGCCCCTGCACCTGCGTAAAGGTGCCGCCGACAATGATCTCGTTCCCGATCTGCACAGTCGCATTGACCTGGCCGTCGAGGATGTTCGGCGTCCACTTGACCGGGGTCGGCGATACGACGACCGCCTGGCTCGCGTTGACTGCATTCGCAGCAGGGACGAGCGCAAGCAGGGCGGCGGCGAGCGCAGCTGGAATCAGGAGTCGGGAGAGATGCATTGGGGGGGCTCCTCTATGCTCAGGGGGGATAGCTGTTCCTCCAGCGTACTATGACCTTCCCCGTCCACCAACCCCTACGCCGTGGCAGATCAGAAGATGTGGTGGTGCGGGAAGCGGTACCAGCCGCCGATCGTCCGCAGCATCGAGGCCGCCATCCGCTGGTCGCCGTAGCCGGACAGGTGCACCCCGTCGCTGCGGCGAAGCGCCACCAGCTGGCCGTTCACGTGCGCGAACTGCGTGTAGTGCCCGCTCGGGTCGAGCAGCTGGCCGGTGTTGAACGCGCGGACGTTCGGCCCCCGCCGGGCAGCGGCCTGCCCGATCAGGGTCGCGATCTGCTGGTAGCGGGCGCTGCGCGAACGGTCGGGCACCAGAGGCGGCGACGCGTAGATCACCTTCGCCCCGGCGGCCAGGGCGATGTCCATCATCGCCCCCACGCGGCGGCGGTACTCGGCGACCCAGCCGGGCGAGCCGAGCGCCAGGTAATTCCCTGTCGGCCCGGTCATCGCCTGGTCGTCGTTCAGGCCAAAGGCCAGCACGACCAGGTTCGGATGGTTGGCCGCGATGTCCTCGCGCAGCTGCCGCGGCCAGTCGAAGACGTCCGGCCGGGCGAGCCCGGTGCCGATTCGGAAGTCCACCTGCCCCGCCGGCTCGATGACGCCGGTGCGCTTGCCGTAGTCCTGGAGAAGCGGGCCGAAGTCGCCGGCCAGCGAGTCTCCGGCGACCAGGATGCGCCCGGGATGGGCAGGCGTCAGCCGGGGCTTCCGGTGCTTCTGGGAAGTGGTGTTCCCGGAGCCGCCGGAAGACGGAGGCTTGGGCGGCGGCAACGGCGGCGGCTGCGGGGTGGCCGCGAAGGGGTCGCCGGAAACGCCCAGAGAGTGCTTACCGACGGCATCTTGCATCCACTGCACAGGGCGGTTCAGGTAGAGCGCGTCGGTGACTGCCGCCACCGGCCGCATGAGTGCGACCGCGACCGCCCGCTGGGTCGAGCCGTAGGGCAGCTGGCGGGCGGTCGAGAGCATGCCGTCGGCATCCAGCACGACGACCATGGCGAAGGCGATCAGGATGGCCGCGACCGCGTGGCCGATCGGGCGCTGGCGGCGGGGCGGGATGTCAGGGCCGGTCGCCATCTCAGAACGCGTAGTAGATGAACGGAGCGACGCCGGACGGCCCGAGCACGGAGATGACGAGCAGGGACAGGCCGAGCGCGAATCCCATCTGCACGGGCCCCAGCTGGGCAAAGGCCGCCTTCACGCGACTGAACCACTCGGCCGGCACGTACTGGACGCCGATGCCGGCGATCGTCGCCAGGAGCACGCCGCGGGTGACCAGCGGCGACGGCTCGCCCCAGCCGTGGACGAGCCGGCCGAGCACCGCCGTCGCCGTCGACATCGAGCCGGCGCGGAAGAAGATCCAGCCCAGGCAGATCAGCTGGAAGGTGAGGAAGCGGGCGATCCAGCGGCGGGCGCGGGAGCGGGTCAGCTCGCGCCAGCCGCGGCGGTCGCGCTCCTCCATCCACAGGTGCTCGCCGCTCAGCGCGCCGCCCTGCAGGCCGCCCCAGATCACGAACGTCCAGGCCGCCCCGTGCCAGAGCCCGCCCAGAAGCATCGTCGCCATCAGATTCGCGTAGGTGCGCAGGCGGCCCTTGCGGTTCCCGCCCAGCGGGATGTAGAGGTAATCGCGCAGGAAGCGGGACAGCGTCATGTGCCAGCGGCGCCAGAAGTCGCGAAAGCCGACCGCTGTATAGGGGGCGTCGAAGTTCTGCGGGAACCGGAACCCGAGCAGCAGGGCGAGGCCGATCGCGATGTCCGTGTAGCCGGAGAAGTCGCAGTAGATCTGGGCGGCGTAGGCGTAGACCGCGACCAGCGTCTCCAGGCCGGAATGCAGGCTGGGGGCCGCAAACACGGGGTCGACGATGCGCGTCGAGAGCAGGTCGGAGAGGACGACCTTCTTGAACAGCCCGGAGACGATCAGGAAGAAGGCGCCACTGACGTCCACGCGGCGCGGGTCGTGGCGGCCGAAGATCTGCGGCAGGAGCTCGCGGGCGCGCACGATCGGGCCGGCGATCAGGTGCGGGAAGAAGCTCAGGTAGACGGCGAAGTCGATCAGCGGCGCCGGCCGCACGGTCCCCCGCTTGACGTCGATCACATACGACAGGGCCTGGAATGTGAAGAAGGAGACGCCGATTGGCAGCGTCACCTGGAGCACCGGCACGCCGACATCCAGGCCGAGGCGGGCGAAGCCGTTGTGTACCGAGACGAGGAAGAAGTCGGCGTACTTGAAGTAGCCGAGCGTGGCCAGGTCGCCGGCCACCGCAATTGCCAGCCGCAGTGACCGGGCGCGGCCCTCGGCGCGGTCGATCAGGACGGCCATCAGCTGGTTCCAGAGCGTCATCCCGGCCAGCAGCAATACGAACCGCGGGTCCCACCAGCCATAGAAGATGTAGCTGGCGACGATGATGAAGACGCTCCAGACGCGCCCACGCGGCAGGAGCAGCCAGTTCAGCGGCAGCACGATCGCGAAAAAGACCGCGAACGTGACCGTCGGAAACAGCATGATCGAGATGGTACGAGCGGTCGGTGAATCCTGCTCCAAGGCCGCCGTGGCATTCTGCGGAGGTGCACCTTCCGTCGGAATCCACGTTGATTGCGCTGGTCCAGGTGGCCGGGTTGTTCGTGGCCGCCTGGGCGATCTCGCGCCTTGCCGGGCGGCTGGCCGAGGCGCTCGTCCGCCGCCGCGAGCGTCGTGCCGAGGGGTCGACCGTCGACACCGGCACGATCGTCGCCCTGAAGCGCCACGAGACGACCGTCTCGCTCGTCCGGACGACGCTTCGCTATGCCGTCTTCGGCATCGCGCTGGTGATCTCGCTGGCCCTCTTCTCGGACACCGGCCGGCTGACAGCCGTCGCCGGAGCGTCCCTCTTCGTCCTGCTCATCGGATTCGCCGCCCAGCGCTTCCTGACCGACATCCTGGCCGGCTTCTTCATGTTCTTCGAGGGCTGGTTCTCGGTCGGCGACAACGTCACCCTGGAGCCGTGGGGGCTGCAGGGCGTGGTCGACGAGATGGGCCTGCGCTCGACCCGGCTGCGGGCCGTCAACGGCGACTCGATCAGGATCGGCAACTCACAGATCACGGCCGCACGGGTGCTGCCCTCGGCAACCCGCGAGGTGGCGCTGGAGCTTTTCGTCACCGACGAGGGCGAGGGCCGCGACCTGGTCGAGCGGGCGGCGTCGATGGTGCCCACCGGCCCGACCCGATTCGTGACGCCGCCCTGGGTGTCCGAGGTCGAGCAGCTGGACAGCGACCTCGTCCGCATCCAGGCCCGGGCCTCGGTCGCGCACGGCCGGGAGTGGCTGGCCGAGAGCCTGCTGCCCAGCCTGATCAGCGAACGGGCGCCGGAAGGACTGGTCGTCCACGGCCCGGTCGTGATGCACAGCGACCAGTTCGCCGCCTCGCGCTACGCGCGGTCGGCCGCCCGCCGCCGAACAACCGCCTAGAGCCGCCTTTCGACCCTGGCGGTTCGCGCCTCGGTGGTGGTCTGTACTCCGCAGTTGCGGCTGGGGGGAGCCAGGCCTGTAACGACCGGCCGCCCGGATGTACTCCGACGTGGCGGATCCTTACAGACCTGGCACCTGGGGCCGGCGGATTGCTGGCGGCCTTTGCGTATTCACGCCGGCTTGCGCCGGCGTGGCATACGCCTAGATGCGGAAGTTCTTTTCGGGCGCGCGCTCGTGCAGGATCGGCCGGTCGAAGCGGAAGGGCGACAGGTCATCGGCGCAGTCGCCTCCCAGCGCCAGGTCGCTCATGATGCGGCCGATCACGCAGGCGAACTTGAAGGCGTGGCCGGCGCCGACGGCGAGCGCGATCTCGGGGTGCCCGGGCAGCGTGTCGAGGATGAAGTCGCGATCCGGCGGCATCGTGTACAGGCAGGTTTTCGTGTAGAGCTCCGGGCCGGCCGCGCGGGGGATCGTCCGTTCCACGAACTCGCGCACGGCGCGGGCGTTCTCGGGGTTCGGGTCGAAGCTCCGGGTCTCGGCCGTCGTCTCGGCGCCGCCAGCGTCCCAGGCTGCCTTGACCGCCTGCTCCCCGTACACCGGGAAGCCGTAGAAGCAGGGGTCGCCCATCCAGATCCAGATCGGGAAGCGATCGGGTGCGAAGGCGCCCGCCGCGTCGGTCTGGAAGTAGGTGACCTGCTCCTGCGTGACCGTCAACGGCAGCTCGAAGCCGAGGTGGCCGAGCGCCCCGTTCGTCCACGGCCCGGCCGCGATCACCAGCCGCGCCGCGCGGTAGCGGTCGCCGCCGGCGGTGACCTCGACCTCGCCGCCTCCGGCTTCGATGCCGGTCACCCCGGCGTGCTCGACGAGGAGCGCGCCATGCTGGCGGGCCATCCGCTGGTGGGCGGCGTTGCAAAGCGCCGCCGGGGCGATCCCCGACTCGGCCTGGAAGCAGGCCTCGACGTCCGCGTCGAGCCGGAACTCGGGCCAGCGCAGCATCGCCTGGCCGGCGTCCATCAGCTCGTAGGGGACGTCGCAGGCGTCCATGCTGGTCAGATAGTCGGAGCGCTCGGCGGCTCCCGGCGGGTAGAGGTCGACGCCTCCGGTGCGCACGATCAGCGGCCCACCCAGGTCGGCCTCGAGCTCCGACCAGGCAGCGTATGCGGCCTGGGCCAGGCGGACGTACTGCGGCGTGTGGTACGAGAGGCGGATGATCCGCGAGTGGTCCTGCGACTCCCCGTTCGAGTGGCCGAGCTCGAACTGCTCCAGTCCGACCACCGACTGGCCGCGCCGGGCGAGCCAGTAGGCGGCAGCGCTTCCCAGCCCGCCCAGGCCGAGGACGATCGCGTCGCTCTCCCGCTGCATGCCTCCGACGCTAGACGATCCGGGCGAAGATGCACGCCGATGGCCGCTGCCCCGATCGAGATCCCCGTCGCAGGCGGCGCCGCCCTGCCCGGACTGTGGACGGCGTCGGACGGAGACGGCTGTCTGGTCGCCGTCGCCCACGGGGCCGGTTCGGGGATGCAGTCGGGCTTTCTCGAGGGCTTGGCGGCCGAGATGGCGGCGCTCGGGCACCCGGTGCTTCGCTTCGACTTCCCCTACATGGCCGCCGGGCGGCGGGCGCCGGACCGGCCGCCGGTGCTGATCGCATCCTGGCTGGCCGCGTTTGCCGAGGCCGGCCGCCGATCCGGCGGACGGCCCGTCGCCGTGGGCGGGAAGTCGATGGGCGGCCGGATCGCGTCGATGGCGGCCGCCGAGGGCATGCCGGCTGCGGCCCTCCTCTTCCTCGGCTACCCGCTGCACCCGCCCGGCCGGCCGGAGCAGCTCCGCGATGCCCACCTTGCCTCGGTGACGGCGCCGATGCTCTTCGTCCAGGGCACGCGCGATGCCTTCGCCCGCCCCGATCTCCTGCACGCGGTCATCGACAGACTCGGCCGGCGGGCGACGCTGATCGAGGTGACGGACGCCGACCATTCCTTCAAGATCCGCGGCGAGCGCCGCGACGCCCGCCAGATCGGCGCCTCGCTGGCGCCGGCCGCGGCCCGATTTCTGGCCGAGCGTGCGATAACGTGAAGCTGTGCACACCTGCCCGGCATGCGGCTCCCAGAATGAGGCGGGCAGAAAGTTCTGTGGGGAATGCGGCGTCTCGCTGGCGATTGCCTGCCTGGCCTGCGGCGCCGCCAACTCGCCCGGCGTGAAATTCTGCGGCGAGTGTGGCAGCCGGCTGGCTGCCACGCCCGCACCACGGCCCGCTGAGCCGGCGTCCGAGCGGCGCCTGGTCAGCGTGCTCTTCGCCGACCTCGTTGGCTTCACCAGCCTCTCCGAGGCGCGCGACGCGGAGGAGGTGCGCGAGCTGCTGTCGCAGTACTTCGAGGTCTGCCGGCAGCTCGTCACCCGCTACGGCGGCACCATCGAGAAGTTCATCGGCGACGCCGTGATGGCGGTCTGGGGCACCCCGGTGGCCCAGGAGGACGACGCCGAGCGGGCGGTGCGGACGGCGCTCGACCTGACAGCGTCGATCCAGGCGCTCGGCGAGGAGCTCGGGATCGCCGAGCTGCGGGCACGCGCCGCGGTGCTCACCGGCGAGGCGGCAGTCACGCTGGGCGCCGCCGGCCAGGGCATGGTCGCCGGTGACCTCGTGAACACCGCGTCACGCATCCAGGCTGCGTCGGAGCCGGGCGAGGTGCTGGTTGGCGACGTCACCAAGCGGGCCAGCGAGGCTGCGGTGATCTACGCCGACGCCGGAGAGCGGGAGTTCAAGGGCAAGAGCGGGCCGCTCTCGGTCTGGCGCGCCGTCCGCGTGGTCGGCGCCGTCGGCGGCGCGCAGCGCTCCGGCGCGCTGGAGGCGCCGTTCGTCGGACGCGCCCGCGAGCTGCGGTTGATCAAGGAGCTGTTCCACGAGACCACCGAGGAGGGGCGCGCGCAGCTCGTCTCGGTGATCGGCGCCGCCGGCATCGGCAAGTCGCGCATGGTCTGGGAGCTGTTCAAGTACATCGACGGGCTGGCCTATCCGATCCGCTGGCATCGAGGGCGATGCCTGGCGTACGGCGACGGGGTCACCTACTGGGCACTGGCAGAGATGGTGCGCACCCGGTGCGGGATCGTCGAGGGCGAGGATCCGGCGAGCGCGCTGCAAAAGCTGCGCGCGACCGCGTCCGAGGCGATCCCCGACCCCGAGGAGCGACGGTGGATCGAACCCCGGCTGGCGCATCTGCTGGGGCTGGAGGGCGGCGGCCCGCGCGACCGCGACGATCTGTTCGCCGCCTGGCGGCGCTTCTACGAGCTGCTGGCCGACGACATGCCGACGGTCCTCGTCTTCGAGGACCTGCACTGGGCGGACGAGGCGCTGGTCGACTTCGTCGAGTACCTGCTCGAGTGGTCGCGATCGCACCGGCTGCTGGTGCTGACGCTGGCCCGACCCGACCTGCTCGAGCGCCGGCCGCAATGGGGGGTCGGCCGCAGCGCCACCTCGGTCCGGCTCGATCCGCTCTCGACGGACGCGATGGCGGACATGCTGAATGCGCTCATCCCCGGCCTCCCCGAGGATCTCGAGCAGCAGGTGCTGGACCGGGCGGACGGCGTTCCGCTGTATGCCATGGAGACGGTTCGGATGCTGCTCGACCGTGGCCTGATCGTGGAGGAGGAGGACGGGAGCTACCGCGCGCTGGGCGAGGTTGCGACGCTGGAGGTGCCGGAGACCCTGCAGGCGCTGATCGCCGCTCGCCTGGATGGCCTGACGCCTGACGAGCGCCGGCTCGTGCAGGACGCAGCAGTGCTCGGTAAGACCTTCGCCCGCGAGGCATTGGTCGCGGTGTCCCGACTCCCGGTCGACGAACTCGAACCGCTGCTCGCGTCCCTGCGCCGGAAGGAAGTCCTGACCGTGCAGGCCGATCCGCTCTCGCCGGAGCGCGGCCAGTATGGGTTCCTCGGCGACCTCACTCGCTTCGTTGCCTACGAGACGCTGGCCCGCCGTGAGCGCCGAGCCCGCCACCTGGCGGTCGCCGAGTACCTGCAGTCGAGCGACGACCTGGAGACGATCGAGGTCGTGGCCTCGCACTACGTCCAGGCCTACGAGGCCGCGCCGGCGGCCGAGGACGCGCCGGCCATCCGCGCCAAGGCCGTGGCGGCGCTGCGAAGCGCCGGCGGCCGCGCCGCCTCGCTCGGCGCGCACCTGGAGGCGATGCGCTACTACCAGCAGGCGATCGGGCTGATCGGAGACGATCCAGCCGCCGCCGTTCTCTACGAGGAAGCTGGGCGAGCCGCCTTCAGCTCATCCGACCCGAAACGCGCGGACGAGCTGTTCCGGCGATCGCACGCCCTGTTCGAGACGGCCGGCGATGCCCAGGGAGCGGCGAGGGTGGCGGCACGGATTGCCGAGGTCGACTACCAGACGCGAGGCCAGTCCCAGGATTCGATCGAGCGCATGGAGCAGGCCTTCACGGTGCTCACGTCAGAGGGCGCGGAGCAGACGGCCGACGTCGCGCTGCTGGCCGCGGAGCTGGCACGCAGGACGTTCTTCGCCGGACGTGTGGAGGACGGCTACCGCTACGTCGAGTTCGCGCTCACGCTGGCCGAGCGGCTCGACCTGCCGGAGGTGTTTTCGGAGGCGCTGGACACCAAGGCGCTGCTTCTGGGGATCGGCGGCCGGCCGGCCGAATCGACGCTCCTGTTGCGGCATGCACTCGAGGTGGCGCTGAAGAACGACCTCGCACGGGCCGCACTTCGGGCGTCGAACAACCTCGTCACGGTCGAGGGCCTGCGCAGCCGGCACCACGAGGAGGAGGAAGCTGCCGTGGCCGGCCTTGCCATGGCGCGGCGGATGGGCGATCGGCTGTGGGAGGCGAAGCTGCTGGCGAGCCGGCTGTATCCGCTGACCGAGCTCGGGCGCTGGGACGAGGCGCTGTCGACGCTGGCCGAGGTGGACTCGCTGGGCCCGGTAGCTGAGACGGTCTCGATCGTGAGCGAGATGACCCCGGTCATGCTGATCTACGGCGCCCGCGGCGACCTCCCCGCGGCGCACGCGGCGCTTCGCCGCTGGGACGCGCTGCCGGAGGACGTGGACGCCTACGACCGCATGGCGCGAACGGTGGCAGCGGCGCGGGTCGCCGCCGCCGAGGGCGACCATGCGCGCGCGCTGGCCCTGGGGCGTGAGGTCGCCGGGGTGGCGACGGAGTTCGGGTTCGGCGACTCGAGCCCGGGCGACGGCTATCTGACGGCCGTCGAGGCCGCGTTCGAGCTGGGCGATCTGGACATCGTGGAACAGCTGATCCGCGAGATGGACGCCGAACTGATCAACTCCCGCCCGACCCTGCGCGCCGAGACGCAGCGCTTCCGGGCCCGCCTCGACCGCGCGGCAGGCGACGTACGGTCGGCGGAGCGCCGCCTCCTGGACGCCGTCGAGCAGCTGCGGGAGATCGAGACCGTGTTCCGGGTGGGGGTTGGAGTGCTCGAGCTGGCGGCGCTCAGGGTCGGCGACGGCCGCCTCGGCGAGGCCGCGCCCGATCTCGAGGAGGCGCGAGAGATCTTTCGTAGCCTGGGCGCTCGGCCGTGGCTCGAGCGGCTGGAACGGGCCACGTCGCCGGCGGCCGTCGCCTGACCAGAGCTCGCCGCGGCCACCTCGTCGGGCGGTTAGCCGACGATGCGGCTGGAGCCGGCGGCCATGTCCGCGGCAATCTCCTGGAAGATCGACTGCAGGTTCGCGGGATTGGGGTCCGGGTAGTAGTTGCCGGGGCTGGCGATGTTCTGCATCGCAGTCCACGGCTGGAGCGCGGGCACCTCGTTGGCGCCGGTGTAGTCCTCGCAGGCCGGTCCGCCCGACTGGTCGCCGTAGAGGATCGTGTAGATGAGGACGTGGTTCGCCTTGTAGGTGGCGGCGTCGTTGACGGCGCTCTGGCAGGGCTGGATGCAGTGCGGCTTCGTGTCCTTGACGGTGACCGTCTTGCCGCCCACCTTCTTGGTCGTCGTCACGCAGCCCTGGCCGTTGTTGGCGGCGCCGTCGGAGAGCAGCACGATCACCTTCTGCACACCGGGCCGGCCGTTTGCCTGGAGCTCGGCGTAGGCAGCAGTCATGGCGTCGGCGTAGTCGGTGCCGCCGCCCGGCTTCATGCAGTTGATGTCCGAGATCAACGGCGAGCTGGCGACCAGCTGGCCGGTCGGCGTCATGTAGCTGTTCCCCAGATGGACGACGGTGTAGGTCGGGTTCGGTGCGTCGTAGGGCGACGGGTTGGTGCCCGTCTCGGCCTTGCAGATGTCGCTGGTGCCGTTCGTGTCCGGCGGCAGCGTCGTCAGGCCGACGTTGTCAACCGACGGGTCGAGGCCGGGCAGGAAGCCCTGCAGCAGTCCTTGCTGGAGCGCCGTCCACTTGACGATGCCCGAGCTCTGGTCGGCCATCGACCCGGTGCGGTCGATCACGAGCTGGATGTCCAGTGGGATCTCGTTGCAGGGCGAGCAGGCCTGGGCGCTGGTCGTGATCTTGATCGAGTTCAGCCCGAGCACGCGCAGGAAGTACGTGGGAACAGACGCCGACTGCTTGACCGTGACGGTGTTCGCGTTGGTGCACGGCAGGTGCGACACGGCGAGCACGCAGCTGGTGCTGACCGTCTCGGTGACGCCTGCGGAGGGCACGCCGGCGATCGGGTTGTGGCCGCCGGTCTCGGAGCCGTAGTACTGGGCGCGCGAGATGGCGTTGGCCGTGTTCGGCGGGTAGGCGAGCGTCAGCTGGCCGGCGCCGGCAGCGGCCGACGCGTCGGTCGACGCCTGCAGCGCCTGCTGCACGCGGTAGGCGTTGCCGAGGTCGATAACGAGTCCGGCGAAGGCCAGGAGGACCACCATGAAGACGACGATCAGCGGCAGGGCCTGCCCTGACTGGTCGCCCGCAGGGGCGCGTCGAGTAACCATGCTCTAAGGGTTTCTCGACAGGCGACGCTGAGGCGTCCCTCGCCCGGGGGGTTTCCGGTATAGAGGAGAGAGCGCCGTCTTGACCGTCGAACCGATGCCTGGAACGATTCCCGCGTGGCGACGGCCGGCACCATCCCGCAGCTCTTCGACGCAGCCGTCGCCGAGGCGGGCGACCGCGTCTGGCTGCGGTTCGAGGAGCGCACGTTCACCTACGCCCAGGCCAGGCAGCAAATCGGCCGCGCCGCGGCGGCGCTGGCCGGGCACGGCGTCGGCCGCGGCGACCTGGTGCTGGCCGCCATGCAGAACACGCCCGAGCACCTCTTCACCTGGCTCGCCAGCGCCTACAACGGCTCGATCGTGGTCAGCGCCAACCCGCGCTCGAGCGCCGCCGAGCTGGCCGGGCTGCGCGACCAGGTTCGCCCCCGGCTGACGGTCGGCGCCGGCGAGCCGGGCCTGGGCGACGACGCGATGCCGGTCACGGAGCTCTTCGCCGGCGAGGCGGTCGCCGACGGCCCCGGGCCCGCCAAGCCGGACGACGCCGCCGTGCTCATCCCCACCTCCGGCACCACCGGCCGCTCCAAGCTGGTGACTCAGACCCACCGCGCCTACGCCATGGCCGGCGAGGGGTTCCCGTGGTGGATGGAGCTGCGCAGCGACGACCGGCTGATGACCTCGCTGCCGCTCTTCCACATCAATGCGCCGGCCTACTCGATGCTGGGATCGGTGGCGGCCCGGGCCGGCCTCGTGCTGCTACCGCGCTTCTCGGCCGGCCGCTTCGTCGACCAGGCACGCCGGCACGGGGCGACCGAGTTCAACGCCATCGGCGCCATGCTGGAGATCCTGATGCGACAGCCGGAGCGACCAGACGACGCCGAGAACCCGCTGCGGCTCTGCTACACCGGCCCGGCGCCGACCGAGCAGCGGCAGCTCGAGATCGAGCGCCGCTTCGGGCTTCGGATCGTCTGCGGCTACGCGCTCTCGGAATCGCCGTACGGCACCATCTGGCCGCACGGCGCCCGGCCCTACGGGACGCTCGGCGCGATCCGCCAGCACCCGACGCTCGGCCAGGTGAACGAGGGCCGGGTGGTCGCCGATGACGGCCGACCCGCCGGCGAGGGAGAGCCGGGCGAGCTGCAGCTGCGGAACCCGGCCGTGATGCGCGGCTACTGGGGGATGCCGGAGGAGACGGCGGCGGTGCTGCTACCCGACGGCTGGCTGCGCACAGGCGACCTGGTGCACTGGAACCCGGACCGCACGCTTACCTTCATCGGGCGGCTGAAGGAGGTGATCCGGCGGCGGGGCGAGAACGTCGCCCCGGCTGAGATCGAGGATGCGCTCGCCTCCCAGCCCGGCGTCCTCGAGGCGGCAGTGGTCGGCGTCCCCTCGGAGCTCGGCGAGGAGGACATCAAGGCCTTCCTCGCCGTTGCCGATCCGGCCGCCGCCGATCTTGACGCCATCCGTTCCGGCGCCGCCGAGCGGCTGGCGCCGTTCAAGGTGCCGCGCTA
>Ga0070714_100002654_pt1 | contig 13178 bp, 11 predicted proteins | sample LARL83metaG_FD_65450 | JGI IMG/M metagenome (GOLD analysis project Ga0070714, IMG submission 65450) | Corn, switchgrass and miscanthus rhizosphere microbial communities from Kellogg Biological Station, Michigan, USA - LAR L8-3 metaG | ecosystem: Host-associated > Plants > Roots > Rhizosphere ... | reverse complement strand
CCGGCGTCTTCAGCGCGTCAATCATCGCCTGCTGCACAAACGTCGTCACGCCATTGGTCGAGTAAAGCACGATCTTGCGCAGCGCCGTCATGAACGGTTCCTTGGCGACCGCATACCCGGCGCGCCAGCCTGTCATCCCATACGTCTTCGAGAACGTAAAGCAGGTGATGGTGCGCTCAGCCATGCGCGGCAATGACGCAATCGAAACGTGCTCGCCCTCGTAAACCAGGTCCTCGTAAGCCTCGTCGGCAATCACGATCAGATCTCGCTCACACGCAAATGCGGCAACCTCTTCCGCCTCCTTGCGCGTAAACACCAGCCCGCTCGGATTCTGCGGCGTGTTGTAGTAGATCGCCCGCGTCTTTGGCGTAGAAAACTGCTCCAGCGTCTTCCGGATTCCGTTGCGGCGCGCGGTCGATGTGGGCACCAGCAGCGGCCGCGCCTGCGTGCCCGTCACCAGGTCGCCAATGGGCGTCCAATAAGGCGAGAACACCAGGGCATCATCACCCTGATCAAGCACGCTTTGAAACGCCCCGTAGAGTCCCTGGGAGCCGCCCATCGTTGCGATAACCTCATCAGTCGTCGCCTCGATCTTGTTCTTCGCCGCAAGCTTCTTCACCAGCGCCTCGCGCAATGGCAGCACACCCGAAGAAGGAGCATAATGCGTGTAGTTCTCGACCAGTGCCTTCATGGCCGCATACTTGATCGGCTCCGGCGTCTCGAAATACGGCTCGCCGCCATGCAGCGAATAAACCTGGAGCCCGCCCGCCCGCATTTCCATGACCTTGTTGCGGATCTGCACAATGTCGGAGAAACCGACTTCGTCCAGTCGTTTCGCCAGTCGAATCCCGCTCTGTTTCGGCATGTGTCCAGGGATTTCCTTTCGTTCTCGGATCGAGAGCAGTTGCCTTCAGCATATCTGATGCGCAATCAAGCTGATTTGAAGATTGCGCTTTTCCGCCTAGACAGCCAGCAGGTTCGTGTACACAGCCATTCCCGCCACTGCATCCACTCCCATGCGATCGAGATCGTCGATCTCCTGCTGACTTCGAATCCCGCCCGCCACGATGAGTTGCCGCGTGGTCAGTTTGCGCAGCCGCGCAGCCACTTCAATCGGAAATCCCTGCATCAGCCCTTCCCCGTCCACGTGCGTATACAAATAAGCCGCAACAAAAGAATCCAGTTGCGGAATCGCCTCATCTGCCGTCAGCGCCACCTGCGCCTTCCAGCCCTTCACCGCAATGCGGCCATTCTTCGTATCGATCCCCGCCACCACCCGATCTGCGCCCACAGCTCCCGACATTTGTGCGGCCAACTCCACATTCACTGCGCCGTCCTCCGTAAACAACGCCGAGCCGATAATGACGCGCTTCGCACCTGCCTCCAGCACTTCGCGGGCCCTGCAGATCGAACGCACGCCGCCACCCACCTGGCACGGCAGGCGCTTCGCAATCTGCGCCATCAGCGCTGAGTTGTCTCCCTGCCTCATCGCCGCATCCAGGTCGATAAGCTGCACCAGCGGGTAGCGCGAGAACTTCTCGATCCAGTATTCGAAATCATCGAACGCCAGCCGCAGCTTCTCGCCCTGCACCAGCTGAACGATGCGCCCGCCCATCAAATCAATTGAAGGAATCAGCATGGAAGCCTCACAGGAACTCCGGCGGCCACCAGGTCCTCTTTCAACGACCGAGCGCTCGATACGCCAAAATGAAAAATGCTGGCCGCCAGCGCCGCATCGGCCTTTCCTTTGGAGAACACCTCGGCAAAATGCGCCACCGTTCCCGCTCCTCCCGACGCAATCACCGGAATCCTGACCGATTCGCTCACTGCCGCGGTCAGTTCGCAATCGAACCCCGCCCGCGTTCCGTCCGCATCCATCGAGGTCAACAGAATCTCTCCCGCGCCGCGATCCTCAGCCTCGCGCGCCCACTCCACCACGCGCCGCCCCGTGCTTTTCCGCCCGCCCTGCACAAACACCTGCGCCTCCCGCACCGGATCCGTCGCATCGGGGTCGCGCCTCGCATCGATCGCCACCACCACCGCCTGCGCCCCGAAACTCCGCCCAATCGCGCTGATCAGCGAGGGATCCGCCAGTGCCGCCGAGTTCACGCTGATCTTGTCCGCGCCCGCTTCAAATACCTGCGCCGCCTCCTCCGCAGTCTTGATTCCACCACCCACGGTGAAGGGCACAAAGAGCTCTCCTGCCGTACGCCGAACCGTCTCCAGAAGAGTCTGCCGCCCCTCGTGCGTGGCCGTGATGTCCAGCAGCACAATTTCATCCGCACCTTCGCGTGCATGCCTCGCCGCCAGCGCCGCCGGATCACCGGCGTCCACCAGGTCTACGAACTGCACGCCCTTCACAACGCGGCCGCCGTGGACGTCCAAACACGCAATAATCCGCTTCGTCAGCATTACTACCTCTTCACCACGTGCCGGCGAACTAGCTCGCTAAGTTCAGTACGCTGTTCGCTGGACATCAACGCGGTTGGAAATAAGAGAAAGCAGTCTTTGTTCGTGTAGAACATCGTGACCTTCTCATCTTGGGCGAAGTCATATAGCCCGCTCCATAAAATTCTCAGCTCTGCCACGCCCGAAAGCTCGCGACAGATCCCCCGATCATCAATTTCGATTCTGCTTCTCCGATCCTGCTGACCCGACGGAAACAGGCGATTGAAGCTCCTGCGGATGTTCCAGAATCGTGAAAGTGGCATTCCGATTGTAAACACGAGTGATCCGGCCGCAAGTGCGAGCGCTTGAGCAGCAAGCGTTACATTGTTTGTGACACTGCAGATAACAAATTCCACAAGAGCAATTACCAGAAGAATCGGGCCCGACCATGGGAGTAGACGTCGCGTAAATTTCTGACGCCGGTGGAGTTTGAATGCAGCTTTGTAGTCGTTGAGGGTAAGTGCATATTCCAGCTTCATTTTCCACTCCCCAGAAAATTCCGCAATATCTTCAACCCCGTCTCCCCCGATTTCTCCGGATGAAACTGCACTCCCATCACGTTCCCGCGCTCCACCGCTGCCGCAAACGGCTCAATGTAATTCGCGACCGCCGCCGCATTCGGCCCTACCGGAGCCCGGTACGAATGTGTGAAGTAGACATACTCCCCAGCCTTCACACCTGCCATCAATTGTGGCGATCCCGGCACCTCCAGCGAATTCCACCCCACATGCGGCACCTTCTCTCCACATTCCGGAAACCGCGAACACTCCTCGCCAAAATATCCAAGCCCAGCCTGCCCCGCAGCTTCCGTCGATCCCGCATACAACCACTGCATCCCCACGCAAATCCCCAAAAACGGAACTCCGCGCTTTACCGCCTCGCGAATCGCCCCCGTCATCCTCGTCGCATCCAGCCGCTCCGTCGCCGCAAAATGTCCCACGCCCGGCAGCACAATCCGCTCCGCGCTTTCAATCGCCGATAAATCCGAATCCGTCACTACCGGATCCGCGCCCAGATGCCGCAGCGCCTTCAGCACCGACGTCAGGTTCCCCGCCTTGTAATCAATCACCGTAACCCGCATCTCAATCCTTCACCTGCCCCGGGGCGCCCACGGTCCCTCGCATTTGGGGACCGGGGATTACAAGCCACTACCAACGATCCCTTGTATTCAGCAACACGCTGATCTCGCGCAGATGTCGGGCGCCCCATCCAGGCGACCGCTTTTGTCGCTTGGGTGGGAAACAAGGAACTCCCCGGCCCGAACTACAACAACCCCTTCGTGCTCGGCAGCATCTCGCCCAGTTGCTTATCCCGCGAACACGCCACGCGCAACGCCCGCGCAAACGCCTTGAAAATCGCCTCGATCTTGTGATGGTTCGACCGGCCGTACATTGTCTTCACATGCACATTGGCCCGCGTGCCTCGCGCGAATCCCTCAAAAAAATCCGTAACCAGCTCCGACTGAAGATCACCCACCAGGCGTGTCCTCACCTTCGTCTCCACCGCGAATGCTGCTCGCCCGCTCAGATCCACTGCGGCAATGGCCAGCGTCTCGTCCATCGGCATTATGAAATAGCCCGCGCGTAAAATGCCGCGCTTATCTCCCAGTGCCCGGTCAAACGCCTCGCCCAGCGCGATACCCACATCCTCCACGGTGTGGTGCTGATCCACGTCGAGATCTCCTTTGCAGGTGAGCTCCAGGTCGAAGGCGCCATGTCGCGTGAACAACTCCAGCATGTGGTCGAAGAACCGAATACCCGTGGAAACCTTGTAAAGACCTTTGCCCTCGATTGTCAGCACAATGGCAATACGCGTCTCATTGGTATCGCGCACCACTGTTCCCTTGCGAACAGCCTTTGGAGCCGGAGATGTTTTCGCCGTCTTCGCCATCACTTGCTCTCCTCACCCCGAAGGGCGCGCATCGTTCTTCTCAACACCTCGGCCGCCTCCTGCATCTGCTCCCGCGTTCCGATGGTGATCCGCACGCATCCATCACAACCAGGATCATTCGATCGATCGCGTACCAGGACCCCGCCCGCCGACATCAGCCGCACAAACTCCGCATGGCTGGCGCCGATCTCCACCAGAACAAAATTCGCATGACTCGGCCACCTTCGAATCCTCACACCATCCAGCGCGACTTCGAATTCCGCACGTGCCGCCACCACCTCGCCCACATACCAGTCCAGGTACGCCGTGTCCTCTAATGCCGCCGGCAGACCCGCCAATGCAAGGGAGTTGACGCTGTAGGGCGAGAGCACCCGCCGCACCCATCGCATCAGTTCAACTGGCCCAGCCAGCACCCCCAGCCTCATTCCCGCCAGCCCGTATGCCTTTGAGAATGTCCGCGCCACCACCAGGTTCGGGACCACGCCCACCAGGTCCATTACCGTCTCGCCGAAGAAATGGAAGTACGCCTCGTCCACCAGCACTACCGCATCCGGTGCCCGCCGCGCCAACTCCACAATCTGCTCGCGCGTGGCAACCGATCCGGATGGGCTGTTCGGATTGGCAATCGCGATGATCTTCGTACGCGGCGTGATCCCGGCCGTCAATCGCTCAAAAGGGAATTGCAGATCGCCGCCTGCCTCAACCGTCACTGCACGAGCATCCGTGACCGATGCATACACCTCGTACATCGTGTACGTCGGCACCGGCAACAGAACTTCATCTCCCGCATCGAGGAAAGTCTCGAACAGCACATGGATGGCTTCATCCACGCCATTCGTCAGCACAACCTGCTCAGCCGCAACGCTCAGGTGATTCGCAACCATGCGCTCCACGGGCTCCCGCTCGGGATACCGCGTTAGATGTCCCGCCGAGATGCGCCCCAGCGCTTCCTTCACACGCGGCGAGCAGGCGATCGTGTTCTCGTTGAAATCGAGACGCATCGCCGCGCGATTCCCCAGCGGCGGATGGTATTCCTTCATCGCTTGAACGCGGGGTCGAGGCGCCGGATAAACTGCAGTCTCAGAGTTGGCCACTGCGTCTCCCTCTGCCGGCATTGCGCGAAGCCTTGCTCAATCGCAATCGTATCGCCGCCGCATGCGCCGTCAAGCCTTCCGCATCGGCCAACAGCGCAGCCTTCCGCCCAAGCCTCTCGATGCCCTGCGGCTCGTACTCCTGCACCGTGATCAGCTTCACGAAATCATTCACACTCAGCCCGCCTCTCACCCGCGCCATCCCGCCCGTCGGCAACGTGTGGTTCGGTCCGGAAATATAGTCCCCCAACGGCTGCGCCGACCACCGGCCCACGAACACCGAACCCGCGCTCTTCACCCACTCCAGATCCTCAGCCGAATCCACGCTCAGATGCTCCGGCGCCAGCCCATTCGTAATCTCTCGCGCTTCTTTCGCGCTGCTGGCCACAATCGCCAGCCCATTGTGAGTCAGCGCCTCCCGCGCTACCGCATTCGCCCGGCTCTGCGTCTTGACCTCGGCCATCACTTGCCGCGCCAGTTCCTCGCGAGCCGTCACGAAGATGGCGAGAGCTTCGGGATCGTGTTCGGCCTGGGCCACAAGGTCCGCTGCGATCTCGATCGCATTCCCGCGATCACTCGTTACGACAATCTCCGTTGGCCCTGCAAGCATATCGATTGCGCAATCGAACGCCACCAGGCGCTTTGCCGCGGTCACATACAGGTTCCCCGGTCCAACGATCTTATCGACGCGTAAGATCGAATCGGTCCCGTACGCGAGCGCGGCGATCGCATGCGCGCCTCCCACCCGGTAGAACTCCGAAATTCCCAAGTGGTGCGCAGCCGCCAGCGTCTCGCTCGCGGGCTTCGGCGAGACCGCCACAATCCGCCCCACTCCCGCTACCTGCGCGGGAATCGCGGTCATCAGCAGCGTCGAAGGCAGCGGATGTCTGCCGCTCGGCACGTAGCACCCCACCGAGCCGAGCGCGCGCACCATCTGACCCACCCTCAGCCCCTCGCCACTTGAACCACTCCACGACCTTGGCATCTGCTTCTTCGCAAATGCGCGAATCTGCCGGGCGGCCGTCGAGAGTGCGTCGCGCAGATCGGCACCGATCGCATCCCAGGCGCCGGCCATCTCTTCCGCCGTAACGCGAAACAGGTCACGATCAACAAGCCCATCAAACTTCGCGGCATACTGAAAAACCGCGCGATCGCCCCTTCGTCGTACATCAGACACAATGCGATTCACCGCAGGCATCACCGCATCGAGAGCCGCGCCGCCTCGCCTTTCCAGCCGCCCCAGAAGAGCAGCCGCTTCGCGCCCTCCTCGCCCCCGCGTTCGAATCAGCCTCATCGTTCCATTGCTCCCTTACAGCACAACCTTGTTCAGCGGATACTCCACGATTCCCGTAGCCCGTGCAGCCTTCAACTTCGGGATTACGTCCCGTGCCACGCGCTCTTCCACAATCGTGTTCACCGCCACCCACTCTGAATTGCTGAGCTGCGAAATAGTCGGCGAATTCAATGCCGGCAAAACCGCCAGCACCCCCTCCAGGTCTTCGCGCTTCACGTTGAGCATCAAGCCCACCTGCGATTGCGCATCGATCGCTCCACGAAGCATCACCGCAATCTGGTCGATCTTCGCGCGCTTCCAATCGTCGGCAAGTGTCGCTTTGCCCGCGATCAGATGCGTCTCGCTCTCCATCACCGTATCGATAATCTTCAGGTGATTTGCCTTCAGTGAGCTCCCCGTCTCCGTCACTTCTACGATCGCATCTGCAAGCCTCGGCGGCTTCACCTCGGTGGCGCCCCAGCTGAATTCCACCTTCACGCTCACGCCCTTGTCCGCGAAATACTTCTTCGTCACCTCCACCAGCTCCGTCGCAATGATCTTTCCTTCCAGATCCTCGGCCTTCTCGAATCCGCTCGCCTCGGGCACCGCCAGCACCCAGCGCACCTTGCGCCGGCTCTGCTTCGCATAGGTCAAAGTGGTCACGCTGGTTACATCCAGCCCGCTCTCCACCACCCAGTCAATCCCCGTCAGACCCGCATCCAGCACGCCATGCTCCACGTAGCGCGCCATCTCCTGCGCGCGAATCAGCATGCATTCGATCTCCGCATCATCGATCGAGGGAAAATACGAGCGCCCGTCGGCGTAGATGTTCCATCCCGCGCGCCGGAATAAAGCAATGGTGGAGTCCTGCAAGCTTCCCTTCGGTAAGCCAAGACGAAGTTTGTTGCTACCCACGCGCCGCCTCCTCTGCACCCCTGAACGCAAGCGGCTTGGTAAAGCAGCTCACCGTGCCCTCGTGGCACACCAGCCCGTCGCCTTCCACCACCACGCGAAACAGCAGCGTGTCGTTGTCGCAGTCCGTCGCCGCCGACACCACGCGCAACCGATTCCCGCTGCTCTCGCCCTTCATCCACAGCTTCTGCCGCGTGCGGCTCCAGAACGTGACAAAGCCGGTTTCCAGGGTCTTCGCGTAGCTCTCCGGGTTAAGAAAGCCCAGCATCAGCACCTCGCCGGTCCCGGCGTCCTGCACAATCCCCGCCACTAAGCCATCCATCTTTTCGAAATCGATCCTCGGTTGCATAGTCATATCTTTCCTGAACTCCAGTGAAATTTCTCAGCAAAAAACTAAAAAGCCCGTCGGCTCATTCGCCGGCGGGCTCTGGTATTCCTTGATCTCTCTGGCCTTGCTGCTTTAGGCCATGGCAGTCCGCCGGCACGTGGGTCCGTGATGGTGGTGATGACCGTGATGGCGGTGGATCTGCATCTGTTTAAAAACTACGGCATCGATGACATTGTGTCAACAAACCTCTGTACGCCGATTCCAATCCCCATCAACGCCTCGCGGTCCCTGCGGTCTCGGCTTCGGCCGGTTGGCGCAAGACTTCATACAGCTTCTGATAAAGCCGGTTCCTCTGTTCGAATCGCTCCGATGCCCGCGTAACGTAGCGCACAAGCACGTCAATCCCGCTTGCCGAGGGCCTCAGGTTCTCCACCGCGGTCGCGCTGAATCGGCTCAAACTGCTGCCGTGGGCGCCGCGCTTCCACTCCTGCTCCGCCTGGTTCGCGTTCTTCTCCGTTTCCGCCACCACGGCATTCTGAATGCGCTCCAGCAGTTCGTGCACGTTGTCGCCTGCCGGCAGACTGAGCGAGATTTCATCCCACATCCACTGCCCGCTCGTGGAAAAGTTGAAATACTGCCCCCGGATCGCAAAACCATTCATGAACGTAATCCTGCGCCCGGTCGGCATCCCCTTATCGGCCAGCGTACCCGTCTCCAGCAGCGTCGTGCTGAACAATCGCACATCGATCACCTCGCCGCCCACGCCATTGATCTCCACCCAGTCGCCCACGTGGATTCCGTTTTTGCCAATCAGCACGAACCATCCAAGAAACGCGATGATGAAGTCCTGCAGGGCAATGGTGAGAGCGGCGGTCGCCAGCCCCAGGATCGTCGGCGTCTCTCGCGGCGTCCCGAAGATCACCAGCAGTATCAGGACAACCCCCACGACCTGGATGCAAAGTTCCAGGATGCTCCGCATTGTCTGCGCGCGCCGGTTATCCATCGCCCGCGTTGCCATGATGCGGCGCACCGCCGCGTCGCATGCCACCATGCAAATGCCAATGAAGGCGATCAGAGCCAGCGACTGCAGAATCAGGTGCAGCACAATCCGCCGCTGCAGCAGCACCTGCGCGGACCATTTGCTGTACACGGTCGCGAGCTGCTGTTCGGTCGAGATGCGGTCGTCCGTTATGCTCAGGATCTGCCGCTCTGCCGATCGGTCCTTGATCCCTTCCAGCTTCGCATCAAGATCATCCGTCTTCGCCACCGCCGTGGCATTCACCTTGGCTTCCAGCGCCGTGTGCTGCGCCGTCAGGCCCGTCAGGTCCGCGCGCGTCTGGTTCAGAGCCTGCTGCAGGAGACCGTAACGGCTCCCCAGCCGGAACCAGGCTCCAACCCGCCCCGCCATGGTCCCGTAACGGCGTTCCGAGATCGCCGCCACCTGCCCGCCTTCCTGCACCCGCTTGTCGTACTCCTTCATTGACGCTTCGTGCGCATTCAGCTCCGCCTGGATCTGCGATGTCTGGTCGCCCGACGCCCTGTTGAGATCCTGCTGCGCATCTGCAAGCTCATCCGTGTCCAGGCCGAGTTGCGCCTTCGCCACCTCCAGATCGCCCTCGTCATATTCTGCGGGCTTGCCGTTTTTGGGGGGCGGCGCCTTCAATTGCTCGCTGATGGTCCGGATTTCATCCTTGTCCTGGGCAATCAACTCCTGCAGTTGCGCCACCTTCTTCGAGAGTGCCAGCGCATCGCCCGTCAAGGTAAGGTGCTGCGCATCCAGCGTGGCCCGCCGCAGCGCGGCCGCAAACGCCTGGTCGACTTCGTGGTCCGCAAGCCGCTCGGCCTCCTGGGCAGACTCCTTCTCCTCCGCTGTATACGCGAGAGGAGCCAGCGCTTCAGCCGTCTGCCACGTGCTCACATCCACCAGCGCCTTCTTACCGTTAGTGGAGCGGCTCGGATTGTCCCGTGGGTTCAGGAAGGAGAGATTCCCAACCACGTCGCTCGTGGTCCACGTAAACACCAGGCACACCGCGAGCAGCGCTAAGAGCGCCAGCAGAATCACCAGGCGCGTGCTGCCAAATACGCGATCACGCAACTTCTGTCCACTCAGAGAAGCAATTGGGGGGATTGCCATGCCTCTATTCTTGCAGGAAAACGGCCCCGGGGTCTCGCAACAATTTACGAAATCGTTACCAGGGAGGAGAATGATCCCGTGGGCTTGATCCGGCGTTTCATCATCACGGAATCATTGATTGCGTTGGCTTTGTCAACCGCGTACGTATGCGCGCCGCTGCCTCAAAAGCCTCCCCCGCAATCCGGAGCCATCTCTGCCCCCGAAGACCGGGTTGACATCAACACCGCCACGCTCGACCAGTTGCTGATAGTGCCCGGGATGACGCGCGTCTGGGCAGCACGCATCGTCCGCTTCCGCCCCTATCGCGCCAGGAATGATCTCCTCGATCGCGGCATCGTTACCAGCCAGGTCTACGACCGCATCAAGGACCACATCATCGCTCATCGCCCGGCCCGGTGAGATTTAGCCTGCTCTCTCCGCCGCCGCTTCATGCTCGTCGCCGCGCCTCAGCAACCGGCTCAGCATGACGTACAGAACAGGGATAAACACCAGGTTCAGTACCGTCGAGAACAGCATTCCGCCCACGATCGTCGTGCCCACCGAGCGCCGTCCCAATGCACCGGCGCCCGTCGCAAACACCAGCGGCAGCACGCCGAGGATGAATGCAAACGACGTCATCAGGATCGGCCGCAGCCGCAACTCCGCCGCTTCGATCGCCGCGTCGGCAATTGACCGTCCCCTGCGCCGCAGCTGTTCCGCAAACTCCACAATCAGAATCGAGTTCTTCGCTGCCAGACCGATCAGCATCACCAGCCCTATCTGGCAGTACACGTCATTCGACATCCCGCGCAGCGACACCAGCCCCAGCGCGCCCAGCACCGCCATCGGCACCGCCAGCAGAATGATGAAAGGCAGTGCAAAACTCTCGTATTGCGCCGAGAGCGCCAGATACACAACCAGGATCCCAAGCCCAAAGATAACCAGCGCTTTTCCGCTCGATTCGATTTCATCCAGCGTCAAGCCAGTCCACTGGTAGGTCATGCCGGGCAGCATGAACTGCTTGGCCAGCTCCTGCATGCCTGCAATCCCCTGGCCCGAGCTGTAACCCGCCGCCGGCGATCCATCGATCTCCACCGATCGAAAGAGATTGTAGTGGCTGATGACCGGCGGACCCGCGCTCTGCGTTACCGTCACAAGATTATCCAGCGGCACCATCTGCCCGCTATCCGACCTTACGTAGTAGCTGTGCAGGTCTCCCGCGGTCATCCGGAACGGCAGGTCGGCTTGCACAAACACGCGATACGTGCGGTTGTTGAAGTCGAAGTCGTTGATGTATTCCGATCCCATGAAAACGCCCAGCGTCGTCGTGATCTGAGAAAGCGGAATGTTCATCGCCTTGGCCTTCTGGCGATCGATCGTCACCAGCACCTGGGGATCGTTGGCCGAAAACGTGGTGTACAAGTTCGTGAGGTCTTTTCGTGCCGCGCCTGCCGCCGCGATCTGATGCGCCACGCGATCGAGGTCCGTGAGCGTGTTCACTCCGGTGTCCTGCAACTCGAACTGGAATCCGCCGCTGCTGCCCACGCCCTGCACCGCCGGCGGTTCGACGGCGCGCACCAGTCCGCCACTCTTGTCGATCATCAGCATCCCAAGCTTCTGGTTCAGCCGCTCTACAATCACGCCGGGAGTGTCCTTCGGGCTCTTCCGCTCCTTGATGTTCTTGGTGTGAACAAACATCAGGCCGGCGTTTGAAGCGCCTCCGCTGAAACTGAACCCCATCACTGAAAACGCGCCTTCGATGTCTGGATCCTGCCCGATAATCGCGGTCGCCCGGTCGGCCAGGTTAGTCGTGTATTCCAGCGACGAGCCCGGCGGAGCCTGCACAATCACGTACAGGTTTCCCTGGTCTTCCTGCGGAATAAAGCCGGTCGGTACTTTGCCATACATCCACACGGTCGCCCCGAGCCCTGCAAAGAAGAGAAGCAGCAGCACCCAGCGCGCTTGCAGCGCAAAATGAATCACCCGCGCGTAAGTCTTGGCCAGCCAGCTCACAAAGGCATCAGCACCGTGGACGAAAGCGGAAAACGCTCGCGAAAGCGGCCGGATGTGCAGAAAGTCGAGCTGATGCGGTCTTTCCTCTTCGCCCCGCAGGAAAAGCGCCGAGAGCGCGGGAGAAAGCGTCAGCGCGTTGAACGCCGAAATTGCGATTGCGAACGCAATCGTCAGCGAAAACTGCCGGTACAGGATGCCCGTGGTGCCCGGAAAAAACGAAACCGGCACGAACACCGCGATCAGCACCAGCGATGTTGCAATCACTGCGCTCGTCACCTCGCCCATCGCTCGCGACGTGGCCTCGTGCGGATCAGAGTGCTCCATGGCAATGTGGCGCTGCACGTTCTCGATGACCACGATAGCGTCGTCTACCACCAACCCCGTAGCCAGCGTGACTCCGAAGAGCGTCAGCGAGTTGATCGAAAACCCAAACACCTTCGTAAACGCAAACGTGCCGATCAGCGAAACCGGAATCGTAACTGCCGGAATAATCGTGGCCCGCCAATCGAGCAGGAACAGGAAGATGACGATGATGACGATGAGGATCGCTTCACCCAGCGTCCACAGCACCTCTCGTATCGAATCGCCTACGACCGTGGTTGTATCGAACGCAACGATGTAGTCCAGTCCCGGCGGGAAGCTCTTCTTCAGATCCTCGAGAACTGCCTTGACCTGCCGATCCACATCGAGAGAGTTGGCTGTCGAAAGCTGCTGCACGCCGACTCCCATCGCGACCTGGCCGTTGTACTTCAGCGTTGAGCTGTAGTCTTCGGCCCCCACCACTGCATGCCCCACGTCCTTCAACAGCACCAGGCCGTTCGCGGTGTTTTTCAGGATGATGTTCTCGAACTGCGCCGGATCGCTCAAACGTCCCACCACGCGCACAGGGATCTGGTATGCCTGCTGCTTGTTGGCAGGAGGCTGGCCAAGCTGGCCTGCAGGGATCTCCACGTTCTGTTCCTGCAGCGCGTTTACCACATCCAGTGCCGTCAGGCTCCGCGCCGCCATGCGAACAGGATCGAGCCAGATACGCATGGCATACTTGCGCTCGCCGAAAATCAATACGTCGCCCACGCCCGGCACACGCTTGATCGCGTCCTTGACGTATAC
>Ga0070714_100002653_pt1 | contig 13179 bp, 6 predicted proteins | sample LARL83metaG_FD_65450 | JGI IMG/M metagenome (GOLD analysis project Ga0070714, IMG submission 65450) | Corn, switchgrass and miscanthus rhizosphere microbial communities from Kellogg Biological Station, Michigan, USA - LAR L8-3 metaG | ecosystem: Host-associated > Plants > Roots > Rhizosphere ... | reverse complement strand
CGCGCTCCTACCCCTGCGACGGCTTCGTCACCGCACCCGCGCTGCGGGCGTGGCGGGGCGTGAGTGTCGCGGCGCCGGCCGACGCGGTGTGGCCATGGGTGACGCAGGTGCGGCTCGCGCCATATGCCTACGACTGGATCGACAATCTGGGCCGCCGCTCACCCCGCGAACTGGCCGGCCTTCCCGAGCCGCGAGTGGGCGACAGGTTCACGAGGGCCGGCGGCCGTGAGATGGGCCGGATCGTGTCGGTCGCCCCGGGGACGCAGTTGACGGGCGCGATCATGGGCGCCTTCATGTCCTACGTCCTCGTACCCCAGGATGACGGCACGATGCGCCTGCTGCTCAAGGTCGTCATGGACACCAATCGCTGGACGGCGGTCGTGGTGTCCGTCGGCGATCTGATCATGGCTCGGCGGCAGTTGTTGAACCTGAAACGGCTCGCCGAGCGGTAGCGCCGAGTCCGTTGTGGAGGGTGCGGGAACACCCTCCACAACGTTGGTGTCAGGCGACTCCGCCGCCGGCCGCTCTCGGCAGTGACGCGTTCACGCATCCCGCCAGCGCTGCCCGCCCAGCCGCGTTGGGGTGCGGATACCCGGGAACCAGCGCCCAGTTCGCGATGCCGAACGAGATCAGCCTGGTCTGGATGTTCGCCGGACCGGGATTCCACAACAGTTGGCAGGCGGCCTGGATCCGGTTGGGGTTACCACCGAGGAACGCCCAGACGACCTTGGCCACCAGGATGCCGAAACCGATCCACCCGTTGATCATCGTCGCCGCCCGGATCGCGGCCGGGTTGCAGACGTTGGGCAGGTTGGGATCGCCGATCCACCGGTAGTACAGCAGATGCCGAACCTGGGCACCGGGATCGGCGCCGATCAGTTGGAGCGAGATGGACGCGGCACCGGCCGCGATCCCGCCGGATGCCGCCGCCCCGTTCCATGCCGGCGGAATCGCCCCGGGCGGCGCGCCCGGGGTCGGGTTGCCGGCCGGGTTGCCGAACGCCCAGTCGGTGCAGGCACCGGGGTTGGCCACCGACCACGCGGGTGCCGCGCCGAACAGGCGACCGATCGCGCCGCCGAGGCGCCGCGACACCAGTTGCGTGGCGACGGCGGTCCAGTTCGTGTCGTTGACGCCCGCGGTGACCACGGCGACGTTCGCCGCCCCCGCCCGGCTCGGGTTGGCCGCCAGGACCGCGGCCGCGTCGGCGATCTGCGCGCGGACCGGTTGGGACACCACGCCGCACGGGTTGGTGTAGGGCACGGTGGCCAGCACGTCGGTGGTCGCGGAACCGCTGTGCGCGAAGTTGAAGTAGCGGTTCCACGGAACGGCGAGCAGCGCCCGCAGGTTGCCGGCCCAACTCGATCCGGGCGCGGCCGGGCCGGTTCCCGGGTCGTCGCACGTGGTGCGCCAGACCAAACCGCCGGCGCGGGCCTCGTGGCCGGACGTGACCGAGTCACCGACCGCCACCAGCAGCGGCGGCGGAGGTGGGGGCGGCGGCGGTGTGGTGTCGGTTGTTTCCGTCGTCGGTTCGGTCGTGTCGGTCGTGCTCGTGTCCGTTGTGCTCGGGTCCGTCGTCGTGGTCGGTGTGTCGGTTGTCGTCGACGTGTCCGTGGGTGTCTCGGTCGGCGTGGTCGTGTCGGTGGTCGACGGGTCGGTCGTCGGCTCGGTCGTTTCGATGGTGGTGTCGGTCGGGCTCGTGTCCGTTGTGCTCGGGTCCGTCGTGGTCGGCGGGTCGGTGGTCGTCGCCGGGTCGGTGGTCGGGGTGCCGGTCGGCGGGGTGCTGACAGGCGGAGTGGTGCGCGTGGCGGACGGACCGCCGGTCGGCGAATCCGGCGGCTGCGGGATGACCGCCTGGGCCCGGGCGAACGACGGCGGTGGACCGCCCTGGTAGAACGGCAACGTGTTGTACGCCGGCGGCAGCACCGGCGGGTTCTGTGACAACCCGGCGATCAGGTCGGCCGGCGCGCCCTGCGCCTGCATCTCGGCCAGCATGTCGGGTGTCACCTGGTCGCTGGAGTCCGGCGGCTGGTCGGGTGGCACGGTTTGGTCGGTCGAGCCTGCCAAGTCCGGTATCCTCCCTGGAAACGATTGTCCGGCGCCCAGTTGGGCGATCTCGTCCAGGATCGACTGGCACTGCGGCGGCGCGCTCTGCAGCGAGTCGATGCCGGCGCACTCGCCCGTGTCGAACAGTCCCAGCAGGGCCGGTAAACCGCCAGGGTAACTCTGGCTCAGTGCGATGAGCCCGGCAGCGGCCTCGCCGCTGGACGGTGTCGGGTCGGCGGCCGCCTTCGCGCCGGGACCGGAGAAAAACGTCAGATAAGCCGCAACAAGGGATACAACGACCCCCGCGGAGCCCAGCGACAGCATTCTTTGCCATCTCTTTGCTCGCGCGGGAATACGTGGCGACATGGTGACTCCTCACCCGATGATCGGATGCCTGAATTACGGCAGGCGCAGCGAGGATAGGGATGCGACCGCTCGCCCAGAAAGCGCCGGACAGGGCAACGAAGTCCGGGCACCGCATTAACATTCACCACCCACGATCGGAGCGATCATCCAAGCGCTTGCTCGCCCCGATGATCACCAACGATTGCACGTAATTCAGCATTGGTCGGCGTCCGCCGATTTCGTGAACTGTGAAGTTAATCGCCATCCCTCCATCGGGCGATTGCCAAGCATCACCGGTCGGCGATCCGTGCACGTCAGAGGCGGCAAAACAACCATTCCGCATGTTGACAGTTGCTCCATAAGGACGATTACCACACGGTATCATTAATTGCAAGAACACAGAACGTTTTCGGCGGCGCACCGAAAGTCAACTGTGATGTGCACCGAGGTCCCCCGTTGGGACGATTGCTCGGACGACGACACACCGTGAAGCTGAGCCATCGGATGTCCGGGGAATTCGTATCAGCATCTGATTGCGATTCGTCGTGCCCGGATTCCGGTAATTCGCGCTGCCGAAAATGCTCGGCGGCGTTTGCGGTCCCGGCCACAGAAAGAGGCGCGGAATGAAGACCACCACCAAGATGAAGAAGATCAAGGTCCGTCGCACGGACGACATCCGGTTGACGACCGCCGCGTTCTGCGGCAAGTGCTACTGCGCGTTCGTCTGATCCGGCCGGCCGGTGGTGACCCGGATCCGGACACGATTCCGGGCCGCCACCGGCACATCAGTGGGGAGTAGCGATGGCGGACGACCGTGCCGTGCTCTTTCACCGGCTCAGTTTCGTGCCCGACGGCGACGACGTCGTGGTCGGCCGCGCGGACACCCGGTCCTACGCCGTGCTCCCGGCGGACGGGGCGGAACTGCTGCGGAGGCTGTCCGACGGCATGCCGCTCGCGGACGCCTCAGCCTGGTACCGGGAGACGTTCGACGAGGACGTCGACCTGGACGACTTCCTGGAGTCCATGACGGAACTGGGCTTCGTCCGCGCGGCGCACGAGCAGGTCGTCGCGCAGCGGCCGGCGCGGTTGCGTTGGCTGGGCCGACTGGTGTTCAGCGTGCCGGCGTGGATCGTCGGCGCCGTGCTGCTGCTGGCCTGGTTCGTCGTGGCGATGCGGCACGCGGACCTGCGTCCGGCACCGTCCCAGGTGTACTTCACCGGTTCGCTGCTGGTGGTGCAGGTGACGTTGTTGTTCGGGCAGATGCCGTTGGGCCTGCTGCACGAGGGGTTCCACGTGCTGGCCGGGCAGCGGATCGGCCTGCCGAGCCGGCTGTCGATCAGCAACCGGTTCACCTACGTCGTGTTCGAGACGCGGATGGCGCTGCTGTCCGTGCCCCGCAAGCAGCGCTACCTGCCGCTGTTCGCCGGGATGCTGGCGGACGTGGCTGTGGTGTGCGTTCTGGGACTGGTGGCCGACACGACGCGGACGGCGTCCGGCGCGCTGAGCCTGACCGGGCGGGTGTGCCTCGCGCTCGCGTTCACCGTGATCGCGCGGATCGGCTGGCAGTTCCTGCTGTACCTGCGGACCGACCTGTACTACGCCCTGTCCACGGCGCTGAACTGCCAGAACCTGCACGACGCCAGCCGGGCGATCTTCGCCAACCGGTTGTGGCGACTGGTGCGCAAGCCCGCGCGGATCGTCGACGAGACACAGTGGACGGACCGCGACCTGCGCATCGGTCAGTGGTACGGCCTGGTGATCGGGCTCGGCCTGGCCTGCGCCGTCGCGCTGACCGCGTTCATGTCGCTCCCGGTGCTGGTCACGTACGTGGTCCGCACCGGACAGGGGATCTTCTCCGGCCATCTGGACCGGAGGTTCTACGACGCGCTCGCGTCGTTGCTGTTCATCGTCGTCGAATTCGCGATACCCGGCTATCTCGCCCGACGCAAGCGTCGCAACGCGCCACGCCGGCCACGGTTACTGATCGACTCTGGAGTGGTCTAGATGATTCGTCACACGCATGTCGTCGGCGCCCGCACCCGTGACCGCGCCGCCGTACTGGACCGGGCTTCCGGTGCGCGGATCGCGGTTCGTTGTCACCGCGGCCTGCGCGGCCCGTACACCGGAGTGGACACGCTGCTGGCCCGCGTCGTGCCGGACGCGCAGCGCCGTTGGCCGGACCTCGTGGCGCACCACCGGTTGGAGCTGCTGGACTGCGCCCCCGAGCTGAGCGCGGTGATCGGGCCGCCGCCGGCCACCCTCGCGTCCGAGTCGGTGTTCGAGGAACGCACCCGTTGGTACAACCAGGTCATGGTGCGGTGCATGAGCCACAGCGTCGTGACGTTCCTGCGCGCGTACGCGCGCCTGGTCGCCGCGGCCGGCGAATCCGTGCCCACCATCGTGTTCGACGAGATGCACGACGCCGACGTCACGACACAGGAGTTCGTCGCGCTGCTGCTGCGCCGCGTCGACGCCGAAACATGGCCGGTCGTGCTCGGCAGCACGGGCAACCTAGGTCCGATCCTGGCGGACGCCGTGTCCGCGTACGCGGACGAAGTCACCGCGTCCGCCGTGCCCGGCACTGACTCCGGCACGGCCGCCGACTACGTCGACTCGGACGGCACGATCGACGACCCGGTCGCGCTCGCCGCGTATCAGGCGCTGGACCCGGACGGCCGCGCCACGCTGCACGACCGGCGCGCCGACGAACTGGCCGACCACCCGACCCGCGGTGTCCAGATCGCCGCGTTGCCGTTCCACCGGGAACGCGGCAGCGACCCGACGCACGCCAGTGCCGCGGCCGTGATGACAGCGATCCAGCTGTGCACGACGGTCGGGTTCTCCGAGATGGTGATCGAACTCGGCGAACGCGGTCGTGCCCTGATCGACCCGGTCGAAGACCCGGAGAGCTATCGCAAGATCACCAACATGCTGATCACCGAGGTGCTGTCGTTCAAGCGGTTCGAGTACGCCATGGAACTGTGCTCGGACCTGCGTCGGCGCTACGCGCTGCCGCTGGTGCACATGACGACCAGCTACTTCATGGCGATGATGTACACCCGGTTCACGGAGCCGCGCGATCACGAGAAGGCCATGGAGTGGCAGAACAACGCGTCCGTCATCGCCGCCGGCCTGCCGGACCGGCGACAGCGGCTGATCCTGGAGGGATTCCAGGAGAACGCGATGGCCCTCGTCGAGATGCACCGCGGCAACCTGGCGACCGCGCTGGAGCTGGTGCACAGCGCGATGACGCGGCTGGACGACGAACTCGGGCCGCAGGAGTGGGCGCTGCACCGGTCGCAGTTGCTGTACAACCGGGCGCGGCTGCTGTCGGCGCTGGGCCGCAAGGACGAGGCGTACGAGGACTTCAGCGTCCTGATCGAGCTCGACCCGTACTACACCGACTACCTGTGCGAGCGCGCCAAGATCCACCGTCGCCGCGGGGAGTTCGACGAGGCGCTGGCCGACTACGACCGCGCGGTCGAACTGGGACCGCCCTTCCCTGAGCTGTTCCACAATCGCGGCGCGCTGTTGGCCGAACTGGACGACGTGGACGCGGCGCTGGCCGACTTCGACCTGGTGCTGGACATGGAACCGGACGACGTCGAGACCCGTCTGAGCCGGGCCGAGTTGCGGTTGGCGTGCGGCGACCGGGACGACGCCCGTGCGGATGCCGAGATGGCACTGGCATTGCGGCCGGACGAGCCGCGCCTGCTGTGCGTGCTCGGCATGATCGAGTTGGAGGAGGAGAACTGGACCGCCGCGCTGGCGCGGTTGGACGCCGCCGTGGCGCTCGATCCGCGGTATCCGGCCGCGTTGATCAACCGGGCGGTGGCCAGCTACCAGCTCGACGAACCCGCTGCCGCGGTCGATGACCTGACCGCCGCGCTGGCCTTGGTGGGACAGGATCCCGACGTGCTGCTCAACCGGGGCATGGCGTGGGCCGCGGCGGGCGACGTCGAGTCGGCACTGTCCGATTTCGACGCCGCACTGGCGATGCCGGACGCCGACGAGGGAGAACTACGCTATCAGCGGGCACGCTGCCAGTTGCTGGCCGGTTCCGACGACGCCGCGCAGGATCTGCGCGAGTGCCTGCGGTTGGGCGTACACACCGACGAGATCGAGCGCCTGCTGGCCGGGGTGGCGTGATCATGCTGGCCACGCCGACCGCGTCGGACGTCGGGTTCCGGGCCGCGATGGCGGGTGTGGCCGCGGCGGTGGCCGTCGTGACGGTCATCGATCGTGGCCGGCCGCGCGGCTGCACGATCAGTTCGCTGACGTCGCTGTCGCTGGATCCGCCGCTGTTGCTGTTCTGCCTGGCCAAAGACAGCGGGACACACACGGCGTTCGACGCGGCCACCCGGTTCTCGGTGAGCGTGCTCGGCGCCGAGCAGGCCGATGTCGCGCACCGGTTCGCCGGCCCGGTGTCCGGTCGCGACGCCGACTGGTGCTGGCTCGACGGCCTGCCCGTGGTGCCGGGGAGCCTGGTGTGGATCGCGTGCTCGGTGCACGACCGCATGGTCGGCGGCGATCACACGATCCTGGTGGGCCGGGTGGGCCGGGCGCGGGCGCGCGACGGAGCGCCGCTCGTGCACCACCAACGTGGTTACCACACGCTGCACTGAGTCGCCGTCATCCGCACGCGGCGCCCACGCGGATCGGTCGCAGCGGAATCGCCGGCACGACGCGACTGTCCACCGGGACGGCCAGGTCGAGCCCGTTGAGGTAGGTCAGCAGCCGGGTGGCCTCGCTGGCCGCGATCCCGGACAGCATCGCCCTGGCCCGTGCCATCTCCTGGCGGGCCAGGGCGAGGTCCCCGTCGCCCACCCGAACCGACGCCAGCAACACCGACGTCTTGGCCTGCCACAACACCGAGCCCAGCTCACGGAAGATCGCGCCGGCCTCGTCCAGCCACCGCATCGCGGTCGCCCGGTCGGCCCGGCCCAGGCTGATCTCGCCCAGCGTGTACAGCGCCTGTCCCTCGATCAACCGCTCGCCGATGCCCTTGGCCAGTGCGGCCGTCTGACGCAACGTGTCCTCGGCCGCGTCGAACTGCCCGGCCCTGGCCTGCGCGACGCCCAGGCCGCACCGCGCGTACACCGCACCGATCCGGTCACCGATGTCCTGCACGATCTCCAACACCCGCTCGAACTCGGGCAGGACCACCTCCACCAGCCCCATGTTCAGGTGCAGATAGGCGAAGCGGTGCAACACCTGTGCCTCGCCGCGCAGGCAGTGCACCCGCCGGCAGATCGCCAGCGACTGCTCCAACAACTCCTGTGCCTTCTCCGACCGGCCCTCGTCCATCCAGTACGTGGCCATGCTGCGCAGCACCTGCGCCTCACCCATGGCGTCGCCGACCGCGCGCATCAACGCCAACGCCTCGTGATACCGGTCCAACATCACCTCGAACCGGCCGGTCAGCCCGTCGACGTAGGCGGCGTTGCGCAGCACCAGCGCGGCGCCGTGCGTGTTGCCATCGGCCCGAAACGTGGCCAGCGCGTCCGCGAGGCACGCCTCCGCGTCCGCGGGTTTCTTCTGGAACATGTTCAACGTGCCCATGGAGTACGACATCGCCGCGTGCCCGACCCGGTTGCCGGCGGCCGCCGTGACGTCGAGGGCCAGTTGCGTTGTCTCCCGCCAGTCGTCGAAATACCCCCGGCTCTCGAACAGCGTGACCAGGGTCAACGCCAAATCCCAGCACAGCTCGTCCATGCCGGCCGCGGCCGCCTGCCGGACCGCGGCGACCAGCGAGTCGCGCTCGCCGTCCAACCAGTCCATCGGCCGGCCGCAAATCCGGACCCCTTCACCGGACGGTGGCCACCAGCGCGGCGCGTCGCCGTGCAGGATCGTGTAGTCCCCACCGTACTCCATGCGATGCGCTTCCTCGGCCAACGCCAGCCAGCCGCCCAGCACCCGGTCCACCGCGCGGTCGCGGTCGGCGATGGACTCCTCCGCCATCACGCGTTCGACCACGTAGATCCGGATCAGACTGTGCATCCGGTAGCGGATCCGCTCGCCCGGGTACTCGACTGTGTCCAACAGCCGCGCGTCCACCAGGCTCTCCAACACTTCCAGGCCGGCGGACAGCCCGGTGTCCAGCAGCGCGGCCGCCACCCAGCCCGGGATCTCCGGTGTGCGCAGCAACGCCACCAACCGGAACAGCCGCTGCGCCACCGGGTGCAGGTTGTGGTATGTCGAATCGATGTTCACGCGTAGCCCGAGGCCACGGTAGGTGAGCTCGTCCAGCCGGGACGCGTCGTCGTCCAGCCGACGGACCAGCGCCGCGATCCGCCAGTGCGGCCGGGACGCCAGCCGCTCGCTCGCGATCCGCAACGCCAGCGGCAGTCCTCCACACAAGTGCACCAGTTCCAGCGCCGCGTCGTACTCGGCGCGCACCCGGCGCTGCCCGACGATCCGGGTCAGCAACGCCATCGAGCGTTCGGTGTCCAGCACGTCGACGTCGACGAAGTGGGCGCCGGACAGGCCGGTCAGGCGCATCCGGGACGTCGTGATCACCGCGCAGGTCGGGCTGCCCGGCAGCAGCGGTCGCACCTGCTCCTCCGTCGCCACGTCGTCCAGCACCACGAGCACCCGCTTGTCCGCCAACACACTGCGGTAGAGCTTGGCGCGTTCCTGCACCTCCTCCGGGACGGCCGGACCGGCGACGCCCAGCGCGTGCAGAAACCGGGTCAACAGCTTCGCGATCGGATCCTCGCCGTCGGGATTCTGCAGGTCGCCGTAGAGGTGTCCGTCCGGGAACTGCTCCCCCAGTTCGTGTGCGGCGCGCACGGCCAGGGTCGACTTGCCCACCCCGCCCGGCCCGGAGATCGCCACGATCGGCACGGCGTACGACGCGGGCGAGTCCGGCGCGCCGGCCAGCATCCGCTTGATCCGCTCGACCTGGTCGTCGCGGCCGGTGAAATCCGCGATGCTGGCCGGCAGCTGGCGCGGGATCACGTGCCGCGCCACCGGTTGTTCGGGCGCCCGGCTCGGCTGCGCGGATGTGACGTCGACCGACGGCGGATCCAGTGCCGGATCACGGTTGAGAATCGCGATCTCCAGCTGCCGGAGGTCGTGCCCGGGTTCGATGCCCAGTTCGTCGACCATGGTGGTCCGGAAGCGACGGGCGAACGCGAGCGCGTCGGCCTGGCGGCCGGACCGGTACAACGCCAGCATCCGGAACTCCGCCAGCCGTTCCCGCAGCGGGTATCGCGCGACCAGCGCCGCGAGCTCCCCGATGATCTCCTCGTGCGCACCCAGCGCCAGGTCCAGCCGGACCCGTTCCTCGATGGCGGCGAGCCGCTGATCCTCGTACTGCGCCGCACGCAGACGCACCAGATCGCTCTCCACATCGGCCAGCGCCGGCCCGCGCCACAACGCCAGCGCGGTCCGCAGTGTGGCTGCGGCGGCCGCGAGCCGGCCGTCGGCGGCCTGGGTCCGGGCGTTCGCCGCCAACGCGAGGAACGCCTCGCTGTCCAGATCGGTGGCGGCGATCTCGAGCAGATAACCAGGGGGACGGGTCCTGATCGCGCCGGGGCTACCGGCGTCGCTGATCAGCTTGCGCAGGCTGGACACACAGGTCTGAATCTGCCCGCGCGCGGTCGACGGCGGCGCCGTGTCCCACAGCGCGTCCACGAGCTCGTTGACGGACGTGACCCGGTTGGCGTTGACAGCGAGCATCGACAGGACCACCCGCTGCCGTGGCCCGCCGATCTTGAGCACTTGACGACCGACCACCAACTCCAACGGGCCGAGCAACCGCAGCTCCATTCCAGCGCCCCCAAATACACACTCATCCCCAGAAGCCGAAACCTTACCGCCGGCCGCATTCGGCTCGCAATTAGATTTGGTCGATCGTAGCCGTTATTTTATGCACTAACCAGACGTGTACACGCAACTACGGGTCGAAACGGTTTCACTTTTCTGCCCATTCCAAATACACGTATCTGGTTCGGGACAACGATTCACGGCGCGCAACCATCAACACGTCGATGTGGCGACGAGTTCGTTCAGTTTCCGCAGGACATCGTCGGCCTCGGGATGGTTGAGGTCGGCGAGAATGTCGAATGCCTCCTGCCACGCGGTGCGGGCGCCGTCGTGGTCGCCGTTGGCCCGGTGCACATCACCGAGGGTGCTCAGGCTCTGGGCCTCGTTGTAGCGGTCGGACTGGCTGACGTACAGGTCGATGGCACGTCGGTAGCAGCGGGCCGACTCGGCGTGCTGGCCGAGCTGGTGGTGCACGAAGCCCAGGCTGTCCCAGGTGGCGGCCAGCCCGCCGGGGTGGTCGATCCCCTGGAACAGTTTCAATGCCCGCCGGCAGTGCACCAGCGCCGCCTCCTGGTCGCCACGCTGAGCGTGGTACCAGCCGATCGAGTTGAGCGCATAAGCGACGCCACGGTAGTCGCCGACGACCTCATACAGGTCCAGTGCCCGCCGCGAGTGATCGATCGCCTCGTCGAAACGGTCCTGCATTCCCCACAGCAACGCCAGATTCTGGTGTGTGTTCGCGTGTTCGGCCGCATCGCCGGTGCGGGGATAGAGGTCCAGTGCGTGCCGCATCTGGGCGTGTGCGTCGGGGAAGCGGCCCAGTCTGCTGTAGGCATAGGCGAGCGAACGGTGGGCGTACGACTGGGCGTTCGGGTCGTCGAGGCGCCGCGCGGCCGCGAGGCCGACCTGCCATCCGCCGGCCAGGTCGTGCCACCTGCCCCGACGTTGTTGGAGGATCTCCATCGTCCACGCCAACTGCCAGGTGTGGACGTCGAACCCGTGCTCGGCGGCCATCCGCTGCGCGGCGGACAGGCTGGGGTATTCGGCGTTGAACCACGCCACCGCATACCGGGCGTCGTTGACGGGCTCCGCGGTCACGCCGGCAGCGGGTGTCGCGACGGCCAGCCGTATCGGATCGCGATTGTCCGACAGCCACTGGCCCGCCGCGTAAGCGGTGTGCACGTAATGGTCGAGCAGTCGGCCCAGCGCCGCCGCCGAGTCGGCGTCGGGCAGGTCGGCCGCGTACGCACGAAGCAGGTCGTGGCAGGTGTACCGGCCGGCGATGTGCTCGCACAACAGGCTGGCGCGGGTGAGTTCGGCCAGTAGCGTCCTGGCCTGCTCGCGGGTGACGCCGGCGACGCTGGCCACGGCCGGCGCGCCGATCTCCGGGCCGAGATGCCGGCCCAACAGTCGGAACAGGCGGGCGGCCGGCTCGCTCAGTGCCCGGTACGACGCGGCGAACACCGCCGGCAGGTCGGTGGTCGGGTCGCCGGCGGCGAGCGTGTCCAAGCTTCCACCGGCGTCGGCCAGTTCCGCCGCGATGCTGGCCAGGCTGAACGCGCGGTGCGTCGCGGCACGGGCCGCGACGATGGAGAGCGCGAGCGGCAGCCGTGCGCACCGGCCGATGATCTCGGCGACCGCGGCCGGTTCCGCTACCAGGCGGCCGGTGCCGATCCGGCGGCCCAGCAACTCTGTCGATTCCACTGTGGACAGCAGATCGAGGCTGATCGGGTGCGCTCCGTCGGCGGCGACCAGCGGGGTGAGCTGGTCGCGGCTGGTCACGATGACCAGGCAGCTCGGCGTGCCGGGCAGCAACGGCCGGACCTGCTCGGCGTCCCGGGCGTTGTCCAGCACCACCAGCATTCGGCGGCCGTCGAGCAGACTGCGGTAGAGGGCCGCCTGGGCATCCAGTCCGGCCGGGACGCGGTCGTCGGGCACCCCGAGCGCGTGCAGGAAACCGCAGATGGCCTCGCCGGGCGACGTCGGCGCGCAGACCTGGTCGAAACCGCGCAGGTTCACGTAGAGCTGCCCGTCGGGGAACTGGTCGACGACACGGTGCGCCCAGTGCATGGCCAGCGTCGTCTTCCCGATGCCGCCCATGCCGAACACGCAGATCACGGCCGCCGCGGTGGATCCGGACGCCGTCGCATCGGCGAGGATCATGTCCAGTTCGGCGACCTCGTCCGCCCGGCCGGTGAACGTCCCCACCGCGCGCGGCAGTTGCGCCAACCGGACCAGCGGCGCGCTCTCGGTCACGGTGCGGGTGGGGCGTAATCGCGGGTCCTGGGTCAGGACCTGCCGGTGGATCTCGGTCAGCGCGGGGGACGGCTCGAGGCCGGAGTTCTCGATCAGCGTGTCACGGGCGCGCCGGTAGGCGCCCAGCGCGTCGGACTGCCGGCCGGCCCGGTACAACGCGGTGATCAGCTGGCCCCACAGCCGCTCGTGGCCGGGATGCGCGCCGAGCAGCACTTCCAGTTCGGCCACCAGTTCGCCGCCGGCGCCGGTCGCGAGGTCGGCGTCGATCCGGTCCTCGGTGGCCGCCAGCCGCAGTTGGTCCAGGCGGACCGCTTCGGCCCGCAGTGCCGGTGCGTCGCGGAACTCGCCGTAGGCGTCACCCCGCCACAGCCGCGCCGCCGCGGCCAGATCCTCGGCGGCGCGCACAGGTTCGCCGCCGGCCAAAGCGCGTCGGCCATCGGCGGCGAGGCGTTCGAACTCGTCGGCGTCCACCGCGCCCGGCCCCGCCGCGAGCAGGTAACCGGGCGGGCGGGTCACGATCAGGTCGGCAGCGGGCCGGAAGGCCTTGCGCAGCAAGGAGACATAGGTGCGGACGGAGCGATGCGCGTCGGGCGGCGGATGTTCCTGCCACAGTTGCTCCGCGATCGCGTCCACACCGACCACCCGGCCGGCGCCGGCCACCAGTGACGCCAGCACGACCCGCAGCCGTGGGCCGTCCAACTCGATGTCCTCGCCGTGCGCACGGACCTCGAACGGCCCGAGCACCCCGAACCGCGCCCCGTACTC
>Ga0070714_100002652_pt1 | contig 13180 bp, 16 predicted proteins | sample LARL83metaG_FD_65450 | JGI IMG/M metagenome (GOLD analysis project Ga0070714, IMG submission 65450) | Corn, switchgrass and miscanthus rhizosphere microbial communities from Kellogg Biological Station, Michigan, USA - LAR L8-3 metaG | ecosystem: Host-associated > Plants > Roots > Rhizosphere ... | reverse complement strand
ACGGTGCCGGGCGCGGCGGCGACGGCGATCCGGCGGCCGGGCTGTGGTGCGTGCCCGCGCTGTTCGGGCTGGGCACGCCGCACTGGGGCACCGCGGCCCGGGCCGATGTTCTTGGCCTCGGCCCGGGGAGCACCGGCGCGGACCTGGCCGAGGCCGCCCTGCTGGGCGTGGTGCACCAGATCGCGGACGCGATCGACGCGGTGCGCGGCGGGCTGGCCGGGCCACTGGAGCTGATCCGGGTCGACGGGGGGATGGCGCGCAACGGCTCGGTCCTGCGGGCCGTCGCCGACCTGGCCGGGGTGACGCTGGAGCGGACGGGCGTGACGGAGGCGACCGCGCTGGGCGCCGGCGCGCTGGCCGGTCTCGGCGCGGGGCTGTGGGATCTGGCCGGGCTGGCCGCGCTGCCGTTCGACGCGGGCGAGCGGATCAGCCCGGCGCTGGGTGAGGCGGACCGTACCGCCGCCCGGGCCGCCTGGCGTGACGCGCTGGCCCAGGCCCTGTCCCGCTGGCCGCCGGCCGGGGCGAGCGGGTCGTAGCCGGTGGCCGCCCTAACAGCCGTACGCGACGATCATCGCTACGTCCCCGTGCCACGCGCGTATGGCGTCGTCCCTGAGCAGGAACTCGGCATCCGCCTGGTCATACCGGCCCGCGTTGTTGTCCATGTTGGCCAGCCGGTCCCAGCTCTCCGCCTCGGCAAAGTCGCTGCTGGCCTGGGCGTGCAGTTCCCCGCAGTAACCGGATCTGGGCAGCGCCGAGGCGGTGCCCGCGGTCAGCCCGATCACGGCGGCGGTGAGCGGGACGGTCGTGATCAGGGAACGGCGGATGAAGCGAAGGTTCATGTTTTCTCCAGGGTCTGCAGAGGCCAGCCAGCCGTCCTTCGCTGCGCTAGGAGTCGACCCCGGACACGGCTAACTGTTCCACGAAGCAGGCGGCTGGCGGGTTCAGCCTGGAAGGGATAAAGGTGATCAGATGACCGCCGGTGTGCTGAGCCCGGCGCACCGGGTGTGGTCGCGGGACCGGATGGACCGCGAGGTGTTCGACGTCGTGGTCGTCGGCGGCGGGGTGACCGGGTGCGGGGCCGCGCTGGACGCGGCGACCCGGGGGCTGTCGGTGGCGCTGATCGAGGCGCGGGACTACGCGGCGGGCGCGTCGAGCAAGTCGAGCAAGCTGATCCATGGCGGCTTGCGGTATCTGGAGATGCTCGAGTTCGGGCTGGTCCGCGAGGCGCTGCGGGAGCGGCGGCTGCTGCTGACGGAACTGGCCCCGCACCTGGTCAAGCCGGTGCCGTTCCTGTGGCCGCTGACCCACCGGGGGTGGGAGCGGCCGTACCTGGCCGCGGGACTGCTGCTGTACGACACGATGGGCGGCCGGCGGGCGGTGCCGCGGGCCCGGCACTTCACCCGGGCCGGTGCGCTGCGGATCGCACCCGCGCTGAACCCGGCGTCCTTTGTCGGCGCGGTCCAGTTCTATGACGCCCAGGAGGACGACGCCCGGATGGTCGCGGTGCTGGCCAGGACCGCGGCCGCGCACGGGGCGGCGCTGGCCACCAACGTCCGGATGGACGGGCTGCTCGCCGAGGGCGGCCGGGTGCGCGGCGTGCGGGCCCGCGATGTGCTGGAGGGAGCGGGCCTGGAGATCCGCGCCCGGCACGTGGTGCTCGCCGCCGGCGCGTGGACCGGCGGCGCGGCCGGCGCCGGGCCGCTGCGGGTGCGTCCCTCCAAGGGCGTGCACATCCTCGTGCCCAGGGACCGGATCGCGATGGACACGGGCCTGCTGACCCGGACCGAGAAGAGCGTCCTGTTCGTGATCCCGTGGGGGCCGCACTGGCTCATCGGCGACACCGACACCGAGTGGGCCTACGATCCGGCGCACCCCACGGCCAGCCGGGCGGATCTGGAGTACCTGCTGGCCAAGGTCAACTCGGTTCTGCGGGACCCGCTCGTCCCCGGCGACATAGAGGGCGTGTTCGCCGGCCTGCGTCCGCTGGTCGCCGCGGAGGGTGCGGACACGACCCGCCTGAGCCGTTCGCATACGGTCTCGTCGCCCCGCCCCGGGCTGTCGGTGATCGCGGGCGGGAAGTTCACCACGTACCGGGTGATGGCCAGGGATGTGGTGGAAGCGGCCGTGGCCGACCTCGGGGCGGGTGGGCCGTCGCTGACTGACCAGGCACCGCTGCTCGGCGCGGCGGGGTACGCGGAGCGGCTCGCCTCGGTGCCGTCGCTGGCGTCGCGCAGCGGCCTGGCGGCGGCGCAGGTGGAGCGGCTGCTCGGCCGGTACGGGTCGTGTGCTGACGACCTGCTGGACCTGATGGCCAGGCGGCCCGAGCTGGGTCACGAACTGCCCGGCGGGGGCGGCTACCTGGCCGCCGAGATCGCCTACGCCTGCTCGCACGAGGGCGCGGTCCGGCTGGACGATGCCCTGGCCCGGCGCACCAGGATCGCGATCGAGACCAGGGACCGAGGCCTGGCCGCGGCACCCGCCGCGGCTGCGCTGATGGCGGCAGAACTGGGCTGGGACCCGGCCCGCGCCCGGCGCGAACTGGAGCAATACCAGCAGTCGGTCGCCGCGGACCTGGCCGCCCAGGCCGCGCCCGACGAGAAGCAGGCCTACCAGGCCCGTCTCGCCGCACCCGACCCCGCGGAGTTCTACCCGCCGGTCAGTACGGGTCCGTGACGCGCCAGGAGAGGCCTGCGTCGTAGCGTTCCCGCCAGGCGCGGCAGCGCAGGGTGAAGTCGCCCAGGTGCAGGCGGGCGAAGTCCGGCGCCGACCAGTCGTGCGGCGCGGCCTCGGATTCGTTGCGCCAGACGTAGGTCACCGCGTTCCGCTGGTCGGTCAGGGTGAGCTGCTCGATGCCGTAGTCATCGTCCTCGTAGCGGTCGAGCAGCTGCCACTCGGCGTCAGTCAGGCCAGTGATGAGGACGCCGGCCGCGGTCGCGCCGGGGGCCCGGATCAGTCCCGGGTAGGTCCGGTCGGCCAGCGCGGCGACCCGCCAGTCGGCGAGGGTGCCCTCGGTCAGCTCGGGCAGCCGGCCCAGCAGCTCCCGCAGCACCTCGGGGAACCGCAGCGTGCCGTAGGCGAACAGGGCACCGGGATCGGGCGGCAGGGAGCGCTGCCAGTCGGTTACCCCCACTGCCGCCTCCGTCCGGTCGCTATGGCCCTGACTGGGGCAAATGTGCCTGACCACGACTCGGCCGGTCAAGCCGCGACGGGCGCCGGAAGTCCGGGTCAGATATTTTTCCGGCCTAGTGTCGATCCCGCGGGCCGGCGTTCGTGACTGGGATAAGAGGGCGGCAGGGGCCGCCCGGCAAAGGAGGGACGCACGATGAAGCACTACATGCTGGCCGTGCACATGACCGAGGGCACGCCCATCCCGTCAGAGGAAGAGATCCAGCAGGCGTACCGGGACACGGACGCCTTCAACGCGGAGATCCAGGCCGCGGGCGCCTGGGTGTTCGGCGGCGGGCTGCTGCCGCCCGACACCGCGACGGTCGTCCGCGCCCAGGGCGGCAAGGTGGTCACCACCGACGGGCCGTTCGCGGAGACCAAGGAGCAGCTCGGCGGCTTCTGGGTGATCAAGGTCGCGGACCTGGACGCCGCGCTGGATTACGCGAGCCGCGCGTCGGCCGCCTGCCGGCAGCCAGTGGAGGTCCGGCCGTTCGAGGACTTCCCCGGGGAGTAAGCACGTGCCAGGCGCAGACACCGCCGCGATCGAGCGCGCCTACCGGGAAAGCGCCGGACGCGCGGTGGCCATCCTGACCCGCTTCCTCGGCGACCTTGACGTCGCCGAGGAAGCGGTGCAGGAGGCCTACGCGATCGCGATGGAGCGCTGGCCGGCTGACGGGATCCCGCCCAACCCTGGCGGCTGGATCGTAACCACGGCGCGGAACAAGGCCCTGGACCGGCTGCGCCGCGAGTCGTCCCGGTATCACCGGGAAACCCAGGCCGTGCTGTTGCACGGGGAAGCCGAGCCCCCCGAGGAGGTGGGACCGGTGCAGGACGACCGGTTGCGGCTGATCTTCACCTGCTGCCACCCGGCGCTGGCCGCCGAGGCACAGATCGCGCTGACCCTGCGGCTCATCGCCGGGCTGCAGGTCCCGGAGATCTCCCGGGCCTTCCTGGTGCCCGAGGCCACGGTCGCGCAGCGGCTGGTCAGGGCCAAGCGCAAGATCCGCGACGCGCGCATCCCGTACCGGGTGCCGCGCGACGCCGAGCTCCCCAGCCGGCTGCCGTTCGTTCTGGCTGTTGTGTACCTGATCTTCAACGAGGGGTACACCGCCTCGGCCGGCCAGGACCTGGGCCGCACCGAGCTGGCCGACGAGGCGATCCGGCTGGCCCGGCTGCTGGCCGCGCTGATGCCCGACGAGCCGGAGGTGACCGGGCTGCTGGCCCTGCTGCTGCTCACCGAGGCCCGCCGCCCGGCCCGCACCGGGCCCGGCGGGACCCTGATCCGGCTCGCCGACCAGGACCGGGGACTCTGGGACCGGGCCATGCTGGCCGAGGGCCTGGACCTGGTCCGCGCCTGCCTGCGCAGGAACCAGCCGGGGCCCTACCAGCTGCAGGCGGCGATCAACGCGGTGCACAGCGACGCGGCTACGGCGGCGGGCACCGACTGGCGGCAGATTCTCGCCCTCTACGACCAGCTCGCCGCGCTCGTGCCCACGCCCGTGGTGGCCCTGAACCGCAGCGTGGCCGTGGCCGAGGTGCACGGCCCGGCCGCGGCCCTGGACCTGGTCGACCAGCTGGGGCTCGGCGACTACCACCTCTACCACTCGACCCGCGCCGACCTGCTCCGCCGCCTGGGCCGGGCCGGCGAAGCGGCCGCCGCCTACGACGCGGCCATCGAACTGGCCGGCAACGACGCCGAACGGGCTTTCCTCCAGCACCAGCGCGCCAGCCTCTAGCCCAGCCGCCGCCGGCCGCCGCTGGCCGCCGCTGGTCACAGACGGGCAGGCAGGCCGAACGCGGCGAACATCGACGGCTGCTCGAAGGCGGCGATCTCGGTCAGGAAGCCGTGCTCGAAGCGCAAAACGCCGAGCACGAAGGGGGCGAATCCGGTTTCGCCCGGCCGGCGGAGGTATCCGGCTGCGCCCAGCTCCCCGTTGGCCCTGATCGGCAGGAACCGCCACTGGCCGAGGGAGTTCATGCCGTCCCTGAGCGCGTCGCCCACCGCTCCCCGGCCGTTCCATTCCCCGACCCGGGGGGAGATGGCCAGCCGTACGTCGTGGCGCAGCATGGCGATCAGCGCTTCCGGGTCGGCCTGCTCGTGCGCGGCGATGTAGCGTTCGAGGAGGCGGCGCTGCGCTGTGTCGGGCGCGGCGGCCGGCGCCCAGCCGGCCCGCCCGTCCGGCCATTGATCGCGCAGCGCCCGGCGGGCCCGCTGGAGTGCGCTGTTGACGGCCGGGACGCTCATCCCGAGCACTTCGGCGACCTCAGCGGCGGGCAGGCTGACCACGTCGCGCAGGATCAGCGCCGCCCGCTGGCGCGGGGGCAGCAGCTGGATCGTGGCCAGGAAAGCGAGCGAGATTGTCTCCCGGCCCAGCGTGACCGCCTCCGGGCCGGGCTGGCCGTCAGCCAGCTCGTCCAGCAGCGCGTCCGGATAGGGCTGGACCCACGGCATCGAGGTGATCGATGGCCCTGCGCCGGCCGGCGCGGCGGACGGTACGGGCACCGCCCGCCGCGCGTTTGCGCGCAGGGTGTCCAGGCAGGCGTTGGTGGCGATCCGGTACAGCCAGGTACGCGGGCTCGACCGGCCCTGGAAGTGCTGCCGGGAACGCCAGGCCCGCAGCAGCACCTCCTGCACATGGTCTTCCGCCTCGTCGAAGGAGCCGAGCATCCGGTAGCAGTGCACGTGCAGTTCACGCCGGTACCGGCCGGCCAGGTCGTCGAAGCTCTCCACCGCGCCCACCCGTGCACCTCCTCCGGTCCGCGCCGGTCCGGCAGATCACGGTATCCGCGGATCGGTCAGTTCCCGTGGACCGATCAGTTTCCCGGCCCGGCACGTCTGCCTGTACGGCAACCCCGCGACGGAACGGAGCAGATCCCATGGGAAGGCTCGTGCTGTACATGTCCATGTCCCTGGACGGCTTCATCGCCGGCCCGGACGACCGCGCCGGGCAGGAGCTCGGCCGCGACGGCGGGCGGTTGTTCAACTGGCTCGATGACCGGATGTCGCCCGGGCCGAACGGGCAGGTGTACCGCGAGGCCACCGCGACCGGCGCGGTGATCTCCGGCCGGCGCACCTTCGAGCTGGCCGGGCGCTGGCAAGGCGACCACCACGACGGTGTGCCGATCTTCGTCCTCACCCATCACGTCGCCGACGGTGATGTCCCGCCGGGCAGCGCGCAGTTCGTCACCGACGTCCAGGAGTGCGCCCGCCTGGCCCGGGCCGCCTCCGGCGACCGTGACGTGCTGGTGCACGGCGCGGGCGCAGCGCAGGCCCTGCTGCGGGCCGGCCTGCTCGACGAGATGCAAATCCATCTCGTGCCGGTGCTGCTCGGCGCCGGCCGGAGCCTGTTCGGCTCGCTTGGCGCCGGGCACACCGAACTCGAACTGGTCCGGCAGCTGCCGGGCCGGGACGTGCTGCATCTCCGCTACCGGGTACGCGCTCGCTAGGAGTCAGTCGTCCAGCCCGAGGACTACGTCGGGGTCATCGCCGGGGGCTAGAAACGCCAGCAGTCTCAGGCCCTCGGCGGTGACTGCGTCTGCGTCGGTCTTGGTCAGCTTGGCGAAGGTCGTGACCTGGAGCTGGGCCTGGCTTTTCGTGATAGCGGTCCGCCAGGTTCCGGCGAAGAGCCCGTCCACGAGCAGGGTGCCCTGGGCGGCGCCGTTGCCCGGCGGCAGCGGAACGGCCCGTTTGCCGGTGATGACCCGGCTGCGGTCGGCGTGCGAGAACAGCAGGTTGTCGTACTCGGGCAGGAACCTGGGCGGCGCGGGGATCTCCGGGCCAGGCCGCGGGGCGCGGGGCAGGTCGAGAAGTTCCCGGCCGCCCTCGTCGCGGAATCGCCGCACGCGCCTGCCCAGCTGGTCGGTGACCTCGCGCAGCCTGGTCAGGCCGGACCAGGCCTGGACGTCTGCCGTGGTGGCCGGGCCGAACGCGCCGAGGTAGCGCAGGATCAGCGGGCCCGGGTCCGGTTCGCCGTCGTGCGGCCGGCCGGTCCAGTCGCGGGCCGCGGCCAGCCGGGCCGGGCCGCGCTTGCCCCAGACGCCGCGCGGCGGGACCTGGACCACGGGGAGCAGGAACGTGACGGCGTAGGCGAGCGAGGACGGGTCACGGTCCGGCCACCGTTTGGCCAGCGCCTTCCCGAGTTCGGGGCGGGTCATCGGATTGTCTTCGAGCAGGGCCTGCCCTTCGGCGATGACCTCGGTGAGGTCGGTGCCCTTGAGCTTCCTGGCGAACGGCTGGCTGGCGAAGGTCAGCTCCTGGACGGGCTGCACCCACGGGCGCAGCGTCGCGCAGTCGGCGGCCGTGACCAGGTGGACGGTGGCCCGCATGAGCGGGGCGCGGACGGCCTCCCTGGCCTCGATCAGCTCGGCGAGGTCGCTGGGCCGGAAGTCCTCCAGGCGGGTCCACAGCCCGACGTAGGGCGCGTCCGGGGCCTGGGCCTGCATCCCGACGAGGTGCTCGAGGGCGGCCGGGACCTTCTTCCGGGTCCGGTCCAGCAGCATCTGGCGGTCCAGCGTGGCCCGGTTCAGCTCCCTGGGTGACAGGGTGGCCGGCGTCATCCGGTGCCCCTTCCTGGTGTCGTGGGCCGGGCGGTCAGGTTCGTGCAGCCCCGTAGCCGGGCGTAGGCCCGGGCCGCGCGGCGGGCCCGGGGCCCGTGCAGGACCACCGGCTGGCCGGTGGCGGAGACCACCGCGGGCACGAACCTGGCCGTCAGCGGCCGGTGCGGGTGGAGCGTGAGCTGCAGCACCCCGGTGGCGGTGCTGTAGGAGTGCTCCCACCACAGGAAGTTGCCCATGCCGTAGGCCACAAACGTGCGGCCGAGCCAGCCCGACCCCTGCAGCACGTGCGCGTGCGCGCCGACGATGATGGTGGCGCCGGCCGCGGCCAGCCGCGGCGCCAGGCTGAGCTGGCCGGAGTCCGGGCAGGACTGCCCTTCGGTCCCCCAGTGCATGAACACGATGACCACGCTGGCGCGCTTCCGCGCGGCCCGGACCGCGGCCAGCGTGCGGCGGACGTTGATCGCGTTCGCCTCGCCGGAGCGGGTCCGGGTGGCGACCCAGGACGAGGCCAGCTCGGTGACCTGGGACACCCCGATGACCGCGATCCGGACACCGTGGATCGTGGTGACGTACGGGGCCCAGGCGGCGCGCGCGTTCCGGCCGATGCCGACGTAGGGGAACCGCGCGTGCCGGGCCGCGGCGATCGTGTCGTGCAGGCCTACCCGGCCGTAGTCGAGCACGTGGTTGTTGGCCATCGTGACCAGGTCGATGCCGGCCGCGCGGACCGCGGTGAACGCCTTGCCCGTGGTCCGGAAGTGGAACTGCTTGGGCTGCGGGATCCCGCGGGTGGTGACGGCCGTCTCGAGGTTCACCGCGGTGAAGTCGGCCGCGCCGAGCACGGACCTGATCGGCCCGAACGCCGCCCGCGGGTGCTTCAGCAGCCGCGCGGTCCGGCTGGCGAAGTTGACGTCCCCGGCGAACGCCAGCGTGACCGTATGCGAGGCAACGGTCCGGGGGGCGGCCGAACCGGAGCCGGAGCCCGGGCTCGGGTCCGCGCTCGTAGCCGGGCTCGTGCTCGGGCTCGGGTGGGCCGGGCGCGACGGCGCCGCCGCCGAGCACCCGGCCAGGACCAGGATCAGCGGCACAGCGGCCAGCCGTCGCCGGATTGGCACCCGCCCAGGCTATGGCCCCGGGTGGGCCGCCGGCCGCCGGGTGCCCGGTTGAGGTTGCGCAGCCGCGCGGCGGCCTGCTAGCACGGAGCATGGCACAGCCCAATCGGGACGGGGCGCCGGGGAGGCTGATCGGGGCGGGGCGCACCGCGGACGTGTACGCGCTGGGCAGCGGGCGGGTGCTGCGGCGCTACCGGGAGGACAACGACGTGGCCGCCGAGGCCGCGGCGATGGCGTACCTGGCTGAGGCCGGTTATCCCGTACCGGCGGTGTACGACGCGGACGGCCGCGACCTGGTGCTGGAACGGCTCGACGGGCGCGACATGCTGGCCGACCTGACCCGGGCGCCGGCCCGGGTGCGGCGTCACGCCCGGACGCTGGCCCGGCTGCACGACCGGCTGCACGAGATCGAGGCACCGCCCGGCCTGCCCGGGTGCTTCGCGCCGGGCGACCGGATGGTGCACCTGGGCCTGCACCCGGGGAACGTGATGCTGACCTCGCGCGGGCCGGTGGTGATCGACTGGGCCGGCGTCCGGGCCGGGCTGCCCGCCGCCGACGTGGCCATGACCTACGTGATCATGCTGGCCTCGGAGGTGGATGGCCTGCCCGGCTGGCTCCGCCCGGCGGCCCGGTCCCTGCGCAGCGCCATGCTTCAGGAGTTCCTGGCCACGGTCGGGCACGACCCTTCGCCGGTGCTGGCCGCGGCCGCCCGGGCCCGGATGGCGGACGGCAGCGTGCGCCCCGCCGAGGCGGAACATCTGCGCCGTGTCGCGGAGGAAGCCGGGGAAACCGGGCCGCCCTGATAACTTGACCACCACCGCGAGGCAAAGGGGGGACCAAGCGTGGTGATCGACCGTTTCCGCCGGGCGGAACATGCCGCGGGCCAGCCGGGGCCGCTGCGGTCCTTCGACCCGCTGCGGATCGCGGACCTGGAGTACAAGGCCTGGGTCGGCTACTACCAGCGGCGGTGGTTCTCGGTGCTGGCCGCCTCCGTCGGCCTCGTCCGCCAGGGGTTCGGGATGAGCTGGCCGCGGACGCTGTACGGGTCGTGGCTGGTGCTCCGTGCCAACCAGCTGTGGGCCCCCAAGGACAACGACCCGGACAGGTGCCGCGCCACCATGCGCAAGTTCTACGCGCTGGTCAAGCTGACCTACGGGAAGCCGGACAACCCCCGCAAGGCCGCCGAGCTGGAGGTCGACTGGTGGCGCGTGCACCGCGAGGTGCAGTACTCCGACACCGCGCGGCCGGATGACGACGAGCTGGTCGGCTCGGTGACGCGGCTGTACAGCTATCTCTACGGCGAGCCGGAGGACGTGGTCCGGAACGCGGCGGCGCACCGGGCCCGGGCCATGGATCTTTCCGACCGGTGGATCGCCGAGGGCTGCCAGCCGGACAGCCCGCTTCTTCCGCAGGAGCACGCCGCCCTGGTACGGTCGTACGCCGCACTGCTCGCCGCCGTCCATCACTAGCCGCTAGCCGCGCACCCGGGCCGCCATGAGACTGCGTTTCTGCCGGGACAAGACCCTGGCCGAGGAAGCCATTCTGTATATCCGGCTGTTCGGCCAGGAGTTCTACGCATGGTGGGAAGGCTCGCCCGCGATCGGCTACCGCTTCTTCGTGTCCCGGCAGCTCGCCAAGGACTGGTGGCTGCTCACCCGGCGCGGCTCGTACTCGCGCAGCACGTACCGCAGGCTGCCGTCGGAGAGCTGGCAGAGCCGCAGCCCCGAGGAGTAACCCGGTTTCCGCACGTTGTTCCCGACCGGTGTTCCTGACGTTGCGCTGAGCGGTGCCGGGCGTTACGGTTCGGCCAACCGGACCGCGGGATCCGGACTACGGGAGGCAGCCATGGCCGTCGGTACCGCTGAGGCTGTTGTTACTGGCCGGCCCCGGCCGCGGCGGCGCCGCCGCTGGTTAGCGGCCGTGATCGTGGCGGCCCTAGCCGCTGCGTTCCTGGGCGCAATCGGCTCCACGCACGCCGCGCTGAGCGGCGGGTTCGTCCGCTGGTACGCCGTGACCCCGGCCAGCGGCAGCCTGACCGAGCCCACTGCCGCCCAGTACGCCCAGGTCTTCCCCACCAGTCAGGCTTACTACCGGGTGCTGTGGGCGCGGCGGCCCGGCGGTGAGGTGTACTTCGGCTTCCAGGTCCACAACGGGGGCCCGGTCCCGGTGACCCTGCTCGGCGTCCGCCTCCGCGTCCTCGACCCGGACATCAACCCGATGGTCACGGTGGGGACGCTGCTCAACGCGGGGCTCCCGCACTCCGGCCCGTTCCATCCGGTCTCTCTCGGGCCCGGCGACTCGGTCTGGGTGGGCCTCACCGAACGCGTGACCTGCCCGGCGATCATCCGGCACGACGCCCAGCGCATGGTCCGCCTCGGCCAGGCCGACACATCCGTCACTGGCGACGCCACCAGCCCCGTCGTGGTGCGCTACCGCGTCCTCGGCCTGACCACGTCGCAGACCCTCAGCCTCGTCCAGCCGCTGCTGATCATGCTCCCCTACACCGCCTGCCAGTAACTTCCTCGCGGCTAACAATTTCCATAAATTGAAGAGTATTCTTCAGTTCGTGGAAAGAACTCCCGCGCCCTCGCTGCTGCCGGTGCTGCGGTCCCAGCAGCAGGGCGAGATCCTCGCGCTGCTGCTCGGTGACCCCCACCTGGAGCTCAGCCTCACCGGCATCTCGCAGCGGACCGGGGCGCCGCATCCCTCGGTGTACCGCGAGGTCGAGCGGGCCGAGCAGGCCGGGCTGGTCACCAGCCGGAAGGTCGGCAACACCCGCCTGGTCCGGGCGAACCTAGCCAGCCCCTACTACCCGGGCCTGGCCGACGTCCTGACCAGGGCGTTCGGCGTCCCGGCCGTGCTGGCGGCCGCCCTGCGCCCTATCACCGGCCTGGCTGGGGCCTATATCTACGGATCGTGGGCGGCCCGGCAGGCCGGGCAGCCCGGCGTCCGCCCGGTCGGCGATATCGACGTCCTCGTTCTCGGCGACCCCGATCGCGACCAGCTCTACGCCGCGCTGGAGACGGCCGAGCGGCGGCTGGGCCGCCCGGTCCAGGTCACCATCCGCGACCACGACTGGCTGACCACCGGTTCCGGTTCCTTCCACGACAACGTAACCAGCCGCCCGCTGTACCCGCTGCTGCCGTAACCGCTCAGCCGAACCGGCCCGGCAGGCCGGCCTTCAGCAGCTTCGTGGTCCCGGCGATGGCGCCGGCCGCCTTCCCGATCGCCCACCGGGCGTCCGCGGCGGTGATCGGCGCCGCATCCGGGTCGAAGTACTGGGCGGTATGCCGGGTCCGCCGGAGCCGCTCGAAGGCCGGCTTGGCGAACGCCGGGATGTCCGCCGCGAACTGGGCCGATACGGCGTCCTCGACCGCCATGTGGGAGCCGTCGCCACCGGTGGCCCGCAGGCCCTGCCGCCCGAGCAGTGCCTCCGCCGCCATCCGGTAGGCGTCGTAGGCCGCGGCGTAGGCTCCGTCGGCGTCGCCGTTGCTGAGCGCGGGACGAGCAGTGGCCTGAAGCCGCAGTTCGGCCCGCCCGATCAGGGCCCCGGCGAGCCCCGCCAGATCCTGGGTGGCCAGGTCCTCGAGCCGGCCGCGCTCCACGAGGTATCGCACGGTCTGCTCGCCGCGATGCCAGCGCGCCACGATCGGGCACCTGCCCCAGGTTCGGTTGGCCGGAAGGATGTTTGCCTGGCAGCTTCCTACCAGAGGCCGGGGACAGTCCCGTCGGCGTTCACGCGCTCGCGGGCGCTGCGCCGGGCGGCTGGCCGTCCTGGGCGGGGCCGCGGGACGGGCGGCCGCCGACGGGGAAGCGGAGCTCGGCGGCAGCCAGCTTGGCGGTCGCGGCCACGGCCAGGTCGACGCCCAGGACGTCGGCCAGGCGGATCAGGTAGAGGAGCACGTCGGAGAGTTCCTCGCCGGCCCGGGTGCGCAGCGGATCGTCCTGGGCGAGCTCGGCGGCCTGGCCGGCGGGCAGCCACTGGAACAGCTCGGCCAGCTCGCCGACCTCGCCGGTCAGGGCCAGGATGAGCGACTTCGGGTCGTGGAACCGCGCCCAGTCCCGGTCGTCGGTGAACCGCCGCATCCCGTCGCGCAGCTGCTGCAGATCGGACATGGCGCCAGCATCGCACGGGGACCGCGCCGCCCCGGCCGCACCGGGTCCGAGCGCAGTGAAGGGGCGGAGCTGAGGGGCTCCGCCCCTTCACCACTCTCCCCCGGGGCCTGCGATGAGCGGGCCGAGTTGCCGGCGTTATCGCATGACGGATTCCTGAAGGTCCGGAAACCGTCTCTTTACCCGCGGGCGCGTTACTGTGTGGCCTTCGACCCCCAGCGGGCGCGGCCACGGGC
>Ga0070714_100002650_pt1 | contig 13188 bp, 13 predicted proteins | sample LARL83metaG_FD_65450 | JGI IMG/M metagenome (GOLD analysis project Ga0070714, IMG submission 65450) | Corn, switchgrass and miscanthus rhizosphere microbial communities from Kellogg Biological Station, Michigan, USA - LAR L8-3 metaG | ecosystem: Host-associated > Plants > Roots > Rhizosphere ... | reverse complement strand
AGGTCGCTTTCCTTCTTCACCGGCTTGAGCTTGTCGTGCGGCACTGTCGCGACTCCGGTTGCGGCGTTGCGTCCTCGCTATGCGATCCGTGCCGACCGCTTGCCAGTCGAGCCGATCGATCCCACCTTGCGTGCATTCGCCATGTCGCTCCTCCACAGTCGATGCGGAGACAACGAGTTCGCCGCGCCTGCGGTTCCGCGATCAGGCGATCGCGAACAGCCGCATCGGGTTGTCCTGGAGAATTTTCTTCACCGATGCCGCCGGATAGCTGCCGTCCTCGCCGAGGCGCTTGAGCGCGTCGATCTCGGTCGCGGAATCGCGATGCCCGTAATCGGTGCCGATGACGAGGTTGTCGTCGCCGATTTCGCTCAGGAGCCAATTGAGGTCATCTGTTCTCTGCGTGGTGATATAGAAATTGCTGTCGCCGAGGAGATCGTCGCAGGCGCGCTGGCCGCGGCGGTTGAGCCGTAGCTGAGCCTCCCTGAGGACGTAAGGCACCCATTGGGCGCTGGCCTCGACGAACGCCCATCGCACGCCGGGGAAGCGCTTCGGCAACTCGTCCTCGAGAATCGCATTGAATGCGCCGAGGATGGGAAACTTGAAGATCATCAGCGCCGCCGTTCGCGGCAGGCCGTCATGGTAGGCGTAGCTGCCGACGCCGGCGTGGAGCGTGATCGCAAGATCGAGCTCCTGCGCCATCTCGTAGAGCGGGAAAAAATAGCGGTGATTGATCAGACGCTCGCATTCCATCCCGCGCATGAAGATGGCGCAGGCGCCGTTCGCCTTGCAGAACTCCAGTTCGGCACGCACCTTGCCGCGGTCGACCAGCGACAGAAGCGGCGGCACCGCCGCCCAGCGCAGGCGATTGTCCGACTGCTTCCAGATGTCGGCGAGCCAGCGGTTGTAGCTCCGGGCAAGCGCGAATTCCACGTCGGGCTCGTTGGTGACCGGACGCAGGAAAATCGTCGGATACAGCACCTGAACGTCGATGCCGATCTGGTCCATATGGGCGAGGCGTCGGCGAATGTCCTCCATGTCGCGCGCTTCGGCAGGCACATCCTTGCCGACGTTGCTCTTCGTCACCAGCTTGCCGCCGATCACCCAGTAATCGTTCTGCTGACGCGGCTGGGTGCCGGCACCGTCGTTGGGATCGCGGACGAAGATTTGCGGGTGAAACTCGCGCTCATGGTCGCGAAGATACGACCACGTTTTCGGCGTCTCGATTACATGGCCATCGGAATCGATCGTCTGCACGGCGCTCTCCCTGGACTTTTTAGTTTTTTGGCGCATGGCCGAGCACGCGCTCACCCCGTTTGCGCCGATGTAGGAAACAGCACGACGAAACGGGTTGAAGTGCGCGAACCCTTCAGGAGTATGCTGGCCCAATCAAAAAGCGAGATCAATTTTAAAAACTAAGAACGGCGGACAATCTCGCGCCCCGCCGCGACTGGGAGCCACAAATACGGGAGGCAGTGCGTGCTCGGATCGACCATCGAGTTCCGGCAGTTCATGGGCGCCGGGACACTTCTCGCCTTCGCGTCCCTGGCAATCGGCACCGCCCGTGCCGCCAACCCGCCCAGCAGCGGATTCTTCGCGGGGAGGCAGATGACGATGATCGTCTACAGCAGTGCCGGCGGCACCTACGATGTCTATGCCCGCCTCCTCGCCCGGCACATGCCGGACCATCTGCCGGGAAGCCCGTATTTCGTCGTCAAGAACATGATGGGCGCCGGCGGCATCACCGCGGCACGCTATCTCTATCTCACCGCGCCGAAGGACGGCCTGACCATCGGCACGATCGGCCGCGGGCTTCCCTTCGAGCCGATGCTCGGTGGCCAGGCGCTCGACTTCGATCCGCTCAAGTTCACCTGGATCGGCAGCATGAACAAGGAAAGCTCGCTGGCGATCTCATGGCACACGTCGGCCGTGAAGACGGCGCGCGACCTGTTCGATAAGGAGCTTCTGACCGCAGCGACCTCGGCCGGCTCGGACAATCAGATCATTCCTCTGGCGCTCAACGGACTGATCGGCACCAAGTTCAAGATCGTCTCCGGCTACTACAGCATGGGCAACGCGACCCTCGCGCTCGAGCGCGGCGAGGCCGAAGGCATCGGCTACTGGGCGTGGGTCGCAATCAAGACCGAGAAGCCGGAGTGGCTCGCGGAGAAGAAGATCAATCTCCTGTTCCAGACCGGACTCGAACCGCACCCGGACATTCCCGACGTGCCGCTGGCGACGTCGCTCGCCCACAACGACGAGGAGCGCGAATGCCTGGAGCTGCTGCTGGCTCGCGACGTGCTGGGACGGCCGTTCGTGGCCCCGCCGGGCCTGCCCGCCGATCGCACCGCGGCGTTGCGCACGGCGTTCGTCGCCAGCCTGAAAGACCCGGCGCTCCTCGAGGAGGCGCGCAAGACCAATATCGAGATCACTCCGGTGTCGGCTGTGGAGATCGAGGCGCTGTTGACCCGCGTTCAGGCGCTGCCGGCAGCGGTGGTCGAGCGCACCAAGAATGCGATGGGACGCTGAAAGGGCTTATGCCCTCCTTCGGCGCCTATTGATCTTCCTTCCAGCGTTTGAACAGCGTATGCGGCACGTCGAAGAAGTCGATCGCCTTGCCGACCGACTGATTGATGACGTCGTCGAGGGTCTTCGGCCGGTGATAGAAAGCCGGCACCGGCGGCATGACGACGGCGCCATAGCGCGCGGCACGCGCCATCAGTTCAAGATGGCCAAGATGGAACGGCGCCTCGCGCACGAACAGCACGACGCGACGCAATTCCTTCAGGCACACGTCGGCCGAGCGCGTCAGCAGATTGTCGTCGTAGGAGTTGACGATGCCCGACAGCGTCTTGATCGAACACGGCGCCACGATCATCCCGGCGGTGCGATAGGAACCCGACGACAGCGAGGCGCCGATATCGCGGAAGTTGTGAACGACGTCGGCCAGTGCCTTGACGTCGGACACCTTCCAGTCGGTCTCGTCGACGATGGTCTGGCCGGCCGACGGCGACAGGATGAGATGAATCTCGATGTCGCCGGCGGCGCGCAACGCCTCCATTACGCGAATGCCGTAGATGGCGCCCGACGCTCCCGACATGCCGACGATGATGCGACGCATTCTTCGTTCCTGATTTTAGCCGTTTTGGCCTTTTGCGAATTGGGCGGCATGCGCCGCCCTTGGCACGACGATAGTGCCCTTATGCATTGAAGCCGAGGCCGGACCACGTGTCCAGCCTCGGCTCCGCTGATTCCAACAATCGGAATAAGGGTTTAGTCGTTGTACTCGTCGCGCTTCACGGTAATCGTGTCGATCAGTGCCGGCTGGCCCTGACGCACCTTTTCGATCGCGCGCTCGAGCGCAGGCCCGACATCCTTGGCCTTGTCGATCGGGCCTTCCGCATACCATCCCATCGAGCGGGCAAGCCCGGCGAAATCGGGATCGGGATCGGAGAGGTCCATGCCGATATGGGCGCGCTTCTCGTCGGAGCCACGGAACCGCGCCATGCGGATCTGATGCTCCCAGTCGTTGTAATAGGCCTTGTTGTTGTACATGACGCACAGCATCGGCAGATTGTGCTTGGCGGCGACCCACAAGGAGCCCGCATCGAACATCAGATCGCCGTCGGGCTGCATGTCGACGACGAGCCGGCCGTGGGCACGGTGGGCGAGCGCGGCGCCGAGCGACATGCCGATCTGGGTCGAGGTGCCGAGCGACTTGCCGGGATGGCGATAGGGCTGATCGAAGTCCCAGATGCGCCGCGTCCAGTCCTCGAGCGTTCCGGCGGAGAGCACCCAGTCGTGGTGCTTGATCTTCTGCCAGACTTCGTGGGCCAGCGTCGGCAGCGGAATCGGGCTCGAATTACGGCCTTCCTCACGGCCGATCTTCGCCCACTTCTCGCGCGCCGCCGTATGCCGGCGGGCGACTTCCTGCCCGCGCTTCTGGGCGGCGGCGGCGAGGTTCGGGTTCTTCTTGAAGATCGCGCGGACGCGCTTGGCGAGCTCGGGGAGCGCCAGATCAGTGTCCGCCGTGATCTTGAGATCGGCATCCATGAAGCGCTGGTAGTCCATCGACCACTTCGAGATGACGACCTCGTTGAAGCCGATGTCGATGAACTTGGCGCCCTTCGCGGTGACCTTCTCGACCGTGCGGGTGGTCGATGTCAGGCGCGTCGTCGGCTTCTCCCAGTCGCGCACGTCGAGGCCGCAGACGACGTCGGCGCCGTCGAACACGCCCTTGTGCATGGAGAGATTCAATGGATGCGTGCCGGGGAAGCACTGGCGCATGTCGAGATCGACCACCGGCGCCTGCAGGGCTTCCGCGAGCTCGATCAGGCCGTAGTAGCCGGCTTCGGTGCGGCCGGAGAACTCGGCCAGCAGCACCGGCTTCTTGGCGCGGGCCAAAAGCTCGGCGGCCTCGTCGAGATACTGCGGATCCGGCGCCATCCGCGTCGGCACCGCCATGAAGTCCTTGCGCGGCATCTCGACCGCGCGGTCGAGCTTCTCCTCCTGGAGCCATGCGTCGAAGCACATGTAGATCGGGCCCTGCGGCTGGCTCATCATCACCGAGTAGGCGCGGGCGATCGCCTCGGGAGTGCCGTCGATGGTCGAGGGCTGATAATCCCATTTGGTGTAGTGGCGGATCGCCTCGCCCTGAACGTTGGCGGTGTGCGTCCAGTCGATGCGCGGACGGCGCTTGGTCTCGTTCATCGGGCCGGTGGCGCCGATGATGAAGACGGGGGCGCGGTCGATGTAGGCGTAGTAGATCGACATGTTGCTGTGGAGAAGGCCGACCAGATTGTGGACAATCGCGATCATCGGCTTGCGCGCGGCGCGGGCGTAGCCGTGAGCGATCTGGACTGCCGTCTCCTCGTGCTGGCACAGCATCATGACGGGGTAGTTCTGGCCGTAGTTGACCAGCGAATCGTGCAGGCCGCGGTAGCTGGCGCCGGGGTTGAGCGCCGCGTACGGCAGTCCGTAGCGGTGCAGCATGTCGACGATGACGTCGGAGTTGAAGCGGCCTTTGCCGGCGGGGACGACACGCGGCACCTTGGGCTCTGGAATCGGCTTGCGGAACGGCTTGGTGCTGGCGCCCTTGGACGGCTTGGCCATCTTAAATCCCCCTGAACGGATTGCGATTGCGGCGCCAAATGCGCCGGGTGGCGCACTTTAGGCAAGCGTCACCGCGCCCGCAAGGGTGCGGGCCGCGCGGCAGGTCCGCAAAGCAAAGACCCCGCCGGGTGTCCCGCGGCGGGGTCGATGCGTCGGCAGGCGACGAACGCGGTCTACTTCTTTTTCTTGGGCTCGGCCTTGATCTTCTCGATCTGCGTCTTGTCGGTGCGGGTCGTCGCCTCCTTCGCCGCCTCGATGATGTCCTTCGGCGTCTGGAAGGTCTTGGCGACGATATTCTGGACGTCCTCGCCCGACACCGGATCGATCTCGAGCTTGCTCTTCTCGGCGTCGGCCAGGAACGCCGGATCCTTCATGGTCGCCATGAACGAATCGCGGAGAAGCTGGAGACGCTCCGGCGGCAGACCCGGCGGCGCCGCATAGGGGCGGCCCATCGGCTGTCCGGAGAACACGACCTCGAGGATCTGGCGCTGCCGCGGCGTCTTGGCGAGGTCGAACACGAGCGGCACGTTGGGCAGATCCGGGTGCTTCTGGAGCCCAATCTGCACCGGGATCTGGATCAGCTTGTCCTTGAGCCAGTTCGGCCGGGTCGAGATCACCGACGACCACGACCAGCCGCAGCGGCCCTGGACCTCGCCGCGCTCGATGGCGAGGTTGATGTCGTTGCCGCCGGGATAGCCGGAGATCAGCTTGTACTTGGTCCCGAGCACGTTGTTCATCGTCATCGGGAACAGGTCGGTGTCGGCGCCGGGGCCGGTGCCGCCGAGGACGATCGGCTTGGTCAGGAAATCCTCGGTCGAGGCGAGCGGGACCGTGTGCCAGATGCCGCACACGCTGACCTCGTTGTTGGCGCTGCCGAGCCAGCCCAGCTTGGTGGGGTCGAACTTGGCGCCGGGGTTGCCGAACAGGGCCTCGAGAGGGGCGCCGCGGGCGAACGTGCCGACGACGGAACCGTCCTTGGGCGACAGGTTGAACAGTTCGTTGGTGACGAGGAGGCTGCCCGCGCCCGGCTTGTTGCGCGGCACGATCTGCGGCTTGCCGGGGATGTGATCGCCCCAGTGACGGGCGATCGTCCGGGCGTAGACGTCATAGCCGCCGCCGGCGGAGTAGCCAATCAGGAGATCGACCTTCTTGTCCTTGTAGAACTCGGCGGGGGACTGGGCCGCGGCCGGCAGGCTTGCGCCGCAAAGGCCGAGCGCCACCGCGGCGGCCCCCATGCAGTGGACGATGGGGCGGATTCGGGTCATGAAGCACTCCTCAGTGTGTGAATTTCCCCGGCCGGGGTCGCCTCTCCATGAACGGCCTTCGCGATCGCGCGGCGGTCCTTGTTTTGCCGCATTACATAGCAGGATTGAGCGGCCCGCGGCAGCAAAACAATGCCGCCCATGAACCGGAAAATAATCATTCTATATCAGTTGATTGAAGGACTTCTCTCAGATCCTGGGGAAGGTCTTAGGCGGCGCGGCGGGCGGCGCTCGTCAGTTCCTCGATCAGCCCGAGGATCGACGCCGAGACGTTCTTCTTCCGGTAGACCGCGTAGAACGCCAGCTTGTCGAAGAAGCGGCCGAGGTCGACGTAGCGCAGCCGGCGGCCCGGCTCGCGTTCGGCGCAGAGCGCGTGGATGATGGCGACGCCGTTGCCGCGCGCGGCGAACTCGCGGGCGGTGCGGCAATTGCCGGCGTCGACGCAGCTTTTGACCGCGACTCCGGCGTTGGCGAAGGTGCGGTCGATGTTCTCCCGCGTCAGCGAATGGCGGGCGAGCGTGAACAGCGTGTGATCGGCGATATCCTCGAGCGCCAGGCGCTTCTTCCGGAGCAGCGGATGGCCGGGCGCGCAGGCGAGCGCAAGGCCGCTCTCGACGACGAATTCCTGGGCCAGGGTGCCGGGCAGGCTCGCGAAGCGGCCGATGCAGACGTCGATCTCGCCGGCCTGGAGCAGCTCCAAGGCGGGCTTCGAGCTGTGGATCTGCACGTTGATCTGCACGTGCTTGTTCTTCTCCATGAAATTGCTGATGCGGGGCGCGAGGTAGGAGCCCATCTCGCCGTTGCAGATGGCGAGCGCCAGCGACGCCGGTGCGTTCTCGCGGGCCCGGAACGGCGCGAGGGTGCGGTCGACCTCAGCGAACAGGCCGTCGACGGAGGCGGCGAAGAGCTTGCCCGTGGCCGTCAGCGTCACCTTGTTCGGCAGGCGATTCAACAGCTTGGCGCCGAGCGCCTCCTCCAGCCGGCGCAGGCTGAACGACACCGCCGAGATGGTCAGGCCGAGCTTGTCGGCCGCCTTCTGCAGGCTGCCGTGGCGGGCAACCAGTTGAAAGGCCCGGAGTTTCCTGAGGTCGACGGCGTCGAGGTCCATGGCGCGAGCTACAGATAAACTCTAGCTGAGGTCCAACAAGCTTTAAATTTACATCATCGGGCGGAACGCTACAATCCGCGGTCGAGGCCGCGATTTGTCCACAGGTGGGTGCCACATAAGGCGCCATAGAAGCGTCGTTAACCACCCCATCGCGCCTCGTCGCAACGCAAACGCGCCCGCTCGGCGGGGCCAAACGCCCGCTTGACGGGCCATTCGGGAGAGAATCGGAAATGGCGGAGCAATTCGTCGCCAAGGCGTCCGAGTTCAAGGACGGCGAGCGCCGCATCGTGATCCACAAGGAGCTCGAGATCGGCGTGTTCAGGGAGCAGGGGCAGTTCTATGCCTACAGCAACAACTGCGTCCACCAGGGCGGACCAGCCTGCGAAGGCCTGACCATCGCCAAGGTCGAGGAGCGCATCATGCCCGACAAGACGTCGCGCGGGCTGTACTTCTCCGAGACCGAGATGCACTTCGTCTGCCCATGGCACGGCTACGAGTACGACATGAAGAGCGGCGAGTGCGTCGCCGACCGCAAGCTCAAGCTCAAGAAGTTCCAGGTCGTGACCAAAGGGGACGAGGTTTATGTCGTCGTCTAAGGCGGCCGCAGCGAGGCTCGCCACGCGCGCCAAGGCGTCCCCGGCCCGCCGCCCGGCTGTGAAGCCGGCGCTGAAGGCGGCCGCGCCGAGCAGCAACGGCGAGGCCGCGGCGCCGGCCGAGGCGCTGCGTCTCGCGGGCGAGATCGAGCGGGCGCTGAAAGACGGCCGCCTCGACATCCTCACCCCCGAGGCGATGCAGGCGTTGATGGCGACGCTGTGCAAGCTCTACGCGGCCAACGTCGAGCAGGGCGCGCCGTATCTTCCCGTGGGCCCGCGCAGCGGCGTGACGCCGACCGACGTCATGGTCGTCGCCAGCAAGCTTCTCCGCGCCACCAACCTGCAGGTGTTCGAGCTCGGCATGTGGCAGAGCTGGACCGGCCGCTGACGTTCGCAACGATTTCGTCTCACACACGCATTCAGGAAATCAGGAGACACGCCATGGAACAGCTCGTTGCCGATCACGGCCGGCTGGTATCGGTCGAGGAGCTCAACACCACCAAGCTCCTCGCCCACGCCTCGCAGCAGGCCATCAAGCGCAAGTACGATGACATGCTGATCATCGACTGCGACGCCCACCACTACGAGAACGAGAGCTACGGCGAGTGGCTCGACTTCATGGAGAACGACGTCCTGAAGCAGCTCGTCACCGCCGGCCGCAGCTTCGGCCGCCGCGCCATCGTGCCGCACAACATCGGCTACCAGGACATGGGCGGCCGCATCCCGCGCTACCCGCTGCGCGGCTCGGAGAAGTTCGGCAAGGACGGCAGCGTCGCCCACAAGGACGTGCAGCGCGGCCACCGCTGGATGGACGCCATGGGCGTCGACTACTCCTGCATGTTCCCGACCGGCATGCTCAACATCGGCCTGCACCCGCAGAAGGAGATGGAGTCGGATCTGTGCTGGGGCTACAACCGCTGGCTCACCGAGAAGGTCCTGCCGGAGTCCGAGGGCCGCCTGTTCTCGGCGCTGTGCCTGCCCTTCTCCGACCCCGACGAAAGCTTGCGCCAGGTCGAGACCTTCGGCGGCCGCCCCGGCGTCAGCGGCTTCATGGTGACGACCGTCCGCACCCTGCCGGTGCACGACAACGCCTACATGAAGGTGTACCGGGCGATGGAGGAGCGCGGCCTCTCGCTCGCGTTCCATTCGGGCCCGAACTGGCTCGAGCCGGTGTTCCGCTCGTGCAACCGCTTCATCTCGGTGCACGCGCTGGGCTTCAGCTTCTACAACATCCTCCACTGCACCAACTGGGTCATCAACGGCATGGGCGAGCGCTTCCCCAAGCTGCCGGTGATCTGGATCGAGGGCGGCCTGTCGTGGATCCCCTTCCTGATGCAGCGCCTCGACCACGAGTACATGATGCGCACCTCGGAGTGCCCGACGCTCAAGAAGAAGCCGTCGGACTATATGCGCGACATGTACTATTCGACCCAGCCGATCGAGCTCCAGGACATGAAGGCCGTCGAGTGCACGTTCCGCATGATGAACGCGGAGACGCAGCTCCTCTACGCGTCGGACTACCCGCACTGGGACTTCGACCTGCCGTCGACGATCTACGACCTGCCGTTCCTCTCGGAAAAGGCGAAGCACGCCATCCTCGGCGGCAACTCGCACCGCCTGTTCAAGCTGCCGCCGCGCAACGAGCGGCAGAAGGCGTCGCTCCAGAAGCACGGGCTGCTCGCCCACGCGTAACCGGACGGAGGCCGCGCGTCGCACGACGTAAACGCGGCGCACCAGCGCCCAAGACGACGAAACCGCCGGGGGCAACCCCGGCGGTTTTTGTTTGGGGAAACCGCCCCCTCACCCTTCCCTCTCCCCCAATTTGAGGGAGAGGGTCAACCGGACGGCCATGTGACAAGCGCAGACATGACGAAAGAAGAAAAAGCCCGACGAAAAATCTGCGTGGCGCCCGCCCGCCCGCGCGAAAAAAAGAGCGCCGCCGGCGGACCGGCGGCGCTCCTCCACGCACGCGGCGTCGAACCCGCAGCGCTACTTCTTCCACTCCGGCATCGATTTCACGTCATCCTTGGAGAGATTGGTGACGAACTGCTTCTTGGCGCCGTCGTACTGCAGCTTGTCGAGCGGCATTACCACCTCCTTCGAGCCGATGCCGAGGAACCCGCCCGCGTCGACGGTGATGGCGACGATCTTGTTGTCGGCGTTGGCGAGAACCTTGTCCACCGCGCCGACCTTGTCGCCGTTGGGATTGGTGACGTTGGCCTCCTTCAGCTTGTCGATCGACAGGCCGTTGTAGGTCACGTTCATGGTCTTGGTGTCGACCGGGCGCAGGCCCGCGATGTCCATGGGCGAGGTCGATTGCGTAGCCCCCGGCGCGTTGGCGCCGCCGCTGTATCCGCTTTGCGCCTGCGCCGGCCCGGCCGCAAACGTCACCGCGGCCGCCGCGAGAGCAACCAGCATTACGTGTTTCATGACCGTCTCCTTTGCCGTGGGATGATACCCAGTCATGAAATCAACTCCCGGCGGGCGGCTTCGTTCCGCTATCTCGGGCGGAACGGGAAGGTCTCCGGTGACGGAACGGTGCGCGGCCGTGAAGCGTGTCCGGGTGTCGTCTTGCCTCACAACGGCCACGCCGCTCACGCACCGTGGGCGGAAATCGTTTTTTTCAAGGCCTCGCGGCGCGGCGCGGCATGCCCCATATCGCCGGTATGCCCGTCGTTCGATTCGTCTCCCGCCGCCAAATCCGCAAGCAAGCCCTCGAGGACGCCGCCCGCGCCCTGGAAGGGCTGGCCGAGGTCGCGACCAGCGCGGAGACCACCAAGGCCCACCTCGAAGCGGCCGACCTCGTCAGCACCATGGCCGACCACGCGTGAGCTGGACGGTCCGGACCTTGTGCGATGGGTTGCATCCCCTAAGATGATGGCGCGCGCCTTGCGTTCACGGAGGTCTCCATGGCCGTTCGCTGCACCCATCTCCACACCATCCGCACCGTCGAGCCCAGCGCGCAGGGCTGCGAGGAATGCCTGAAGACGGGCGACGAGTGGGTGCATCTCCGCCTCTGCCGCACCTGCGGCCATGTCGGCTGCTGCGACGAGTCCAAGAACAAGCACGCGACCAGGCACTTCCACGCGACCCGGCACCCGATCATCGAAGGCTGGGACCCGCCCGAGGGCTGGGGTTGGTGCTACGTCGACGAGGTGATGTTCGACTTGGGCGACGAGCGCAATCCGAGTTGAGCGCTGGGCAACAAAAGCCCCCTCACCCCTCCCTCTCCCCCAAGGGGGAGAGGGCTGAAAAGAGGTTCTCTCCCCGAAAGCGGGGAGAAGGCGAACTGAATTCTCTCGCCCGATAACGGAGAGACTCCCTCGCTCCTTTGGGAGAGAGGGTTGGGGTGAGGGGGACGCGCATCGCGCCGCGCCTCCGTTCAGCCCTGCGTCACACTTCGCCTGGCGTCAGGAAGCGGTGGATCGCCTGGATCACGACCGAGCCCTCGCCGACGCCGGAGGCGACGCGCTTGACCGAGTTGGCGCGCACGTCGCCGACCGCGAACACGCCCGGCATCGAGGTGGCGTAGGGCGAGGTCAGGCCGTGGCGGTCGGCCCATCGTCCGGTCTCGATGAAGCCTTTGTCGTCGAGGTCGAGGCAGCCGTCGAGCCATTCGGTGTTGGGCGCGGCGCCGATCATCACGAACAGGTTGGCAATGGCGCGGGTCTCCGCCGCGCCGGTCCTGCGGTCGGTCCACGTCACCCGGCGCAAGTAGCTGTCGCCGTCGAGGCCGGTCACCTCGGTGTGAGGATGGACGGCGATGACGGGCGAGGTGGTGATGCGTTGGATCAAGTAGTCGGACATCGTCGCCGCCAGCCCCGCGCCGCGGATCAGGATATGGACGCGGCGCACGGTGCGCGACAGGAACACCGCCGCCTGCCCCGCCGAATTGCCGCCGCCGACCAGCGCCACCTCCTCGCCGGCGCAGAGCCGCGCCTCCATCGCCGTGGCCGCGTAGTGGATGCCGGCGCCCTCGAATTTTTCGTAGTTGGGCACCGCGAGCTTGCGGTAGCGGGCGCCGGTGGCGACGACGATCGCGCGCGCCGCGACCTGCGGCCCCTCCTTGAGCTGAATGCGATAGGGCTGCGCCCCGCAGTGGAGCTTCACCGCGGGGCGCGCGATGGACAGTCGCGCGCCGAACTTCTGCGCCTGGACGCGGGCGCGTCCGGCCAGCGCCTGGCCGGAGATGCCGGTGGGAAAGCCCAGGTAGTTCTCGATCTTGGAGCTGGTCGCGGCCTGGCCGCCGGGGGCCATTGCCTCGATGACGATGGTCGACAGCCCCTCGGAGGCGGCATAGACCGCTGCCGCCAGACCGGCGGGGCCGGCGCCGACCACCACCACGTCGTAGACCTGGGTCGGATCGATGTTCTCGGTCAGGCCGAGCTCGTCCGCCAGCACCGCGTTCGACGGATTCTTGAGCATGCGCCGGCCGGGCAGGATGACGACCGGCAACTGATCGGGCGGCAACGAGAAGCACGCGAGGAAGCCGCCCGCGTCGGGATCGTGCTCGGTGTCAAAGATGCGGAACGGATGGGCGTTGCGCGTCAGGAACCGCTGCAGCCGGAGCGTGTCGCCGGCGCGGCCGGGGCCGATCAGCACCGCGCCGCCCTGCTCGTGCTTGATCAGCCCGACGCGGCGCAGGATGAAGGCGCGCATGATGATCTCGCCGATGTCGGGCTCGCCGGTGACCAGGCGGCGGAAGTCGCCGCGCCGGATGCGCAGCACGCGGCTGTCCTCGGCGGCGCGCCCCGACACCAGGGTGCTGCGGTCGCTGAACAGATCGAGCTCGCCGGTGAACTCGTGGGGTCCATGCCGGCGCACGACCTGCGCCTTGCCCTCGGCGTCCTCGTAGAAGATCTCGATGCAGCCCGCGACGACGACGAAGAAATCGACGCTGCGCTCGCCGCGCGCGAACAACGGCGTGCCGGTGGGCGCCTGCTCCTCGACTCCGTACGCCGCGACGTGGCGAACCATATCGTCGCTGAGCCGCGGAAAGGTCTGCGCCTCGCGCGCGTAGGGATCGTCGGGGTCGAGTCCGGCGGGCGGTGCAACCTCGGTGGCCATGCGCCGACGTTAGGGCCAAACCGACATCGCGCCAACGAGCATTGTGCGG